>Ga0209455_1000910_pt1 | contig 15412 bp, 11 predicted proteins | sample AraplaCol_mCL_r2_FD_184275 | JGI IMG/M metagenome (GOLD analysis project Ga0209455, IMG submission 184275) | Arabidopsis root microbial communities from North Carolina, USA - plate scrape CL_Col_mCL_r2 (SPAdes) (version 2) | ecosystem: Host-associated > Plants > Roots > Endosphere | place: USA...
TCGCCATTGCACAGGCATGGCGACGACAACAACGGCTTCGGTCCTTATCCGGCCACTCCATTACACAAGGGAAAAATCATGAACAAGAATTTGACCTTCAGCCTCCGGGCGGCGATTTGCGGCATCGCGGGCGCAGCGGTACTCGGCGCGGCGCACGCCGACCAGATCGTCAAACTCGGAGAAGCCGCGCCGATCACCGGCCCGGCCTCGTACCTGGGCAAAGACACCGAAAACGGCGCCCGCCTGGCCGTCGAGGAAATCAACCGCGAAGGCCTGGTCATCGGCGGCCAGAAAACCACGCTGGCGCTCGATGCGCAGGACGACGCCGGCGATCCGCGCCAGGCCACGCAGGTCGCGCAAAAACTGGTGGACGACAAGGTCGCCGCGGTGGTCGGCCACATGCAATCGGGCACCACGATTCCGGCCTCGAAGATCTACAGCGACGCGGGCATCGTGCAGGTGTCGCCCTCGGCCACCAACCCCGCCTACACCCAGCAAGGCTTCAAGACGACGTACCGGGTCGTGGCCACGGACGCGCAGCAAGGCCCTTCGCTGGCCGACTACGCAAGCAGGACGCTCAAGGTCAAGACCGTCGCCATCGTGGACGATGCCACGGCCTACGGCCAGGGCCTGGCCGATCAATTCGAACAACGCGCCAAGGCCGACGGCATCCGGGTGCTCTCGCACGATCACACCAACGACCAGGCGACCGACTTTCGCGCCATCCTCACCCGCATCAAGGGCGAGAAACCGGACGCCATCATGTACGGTGGCCTGGACGCCACGGGCGGCCCCTTCGCCAAGCAAGCCAAGCAACTGGGCATCCGCGCGAAGATCGTCGCCGGCGACGGCCTGTGCGCGGACGACCTGGCCAAGCTCGCGGGCGATGCCGCCGACAACGTGATCTGCTCGATCGCCGGCGCGCCGCTTGAAAAAATGCCCAAGGGCGCAGGCTACACGGAACGCTACATCAAGCGCTTCGGCACGCATCCCGTGCTCAATTCGCCGTTCGCCTATGACGCGGTCTATGTCATCGTCGACGTCATGAAGCGCGCGCAGTCGATCGAGCCGGCCAGGATTCTCGCCGCGATGCCGACGACCGACTACCAAGGCGTGCTGGGCCAGATACAGTTCGACGCCAAGGGCGATCTGCGGCATGGCGTGGTCTCGATCTACAAGTACGTCGGCGGCAAACAGACGCTGCTCGACGACGTCATGCAGTAAATCGAACTCGGCCCCGGGGTTATTGTGTCCCTATATAACTAAAACATAAATAAAAAGGTCCCGATCCTCCCTCAAACGCTGACCAATCGTTGAAAATGCAGTCGCGAATCTCATAGGGATTTTCCCTCGGAATAAGGAAAATCCAATAAATTCAATTTGTTATCCAATCAAAAATTATTAATTGCAATTGGGAATACATGCAAAAATCTCGCACTGCCGACAACCTCGGCGGAAGACTCCGGATGACTCCGTAGGCATGTATAAACAGCAACCCACAAGGGGCCCAAGCATATGAAGTTTCAACTCAAACCCACCAGCGCCGCTCTGATCCTCGCCGGCGTTGCCTTGGCATTCGGCCAGACCGCCTCCGCCGACGTTACCGTCAAAATCGGTAGCGCCGCTCCGCTGACCGGCGCCATCGCCCACATCGGCCAAGACCAGGCCGACGGCGCCCAACTCGCCGTCAACGAAATCAACAAGGCCGGCAATCTGGTCATCGGCGGCCAGAAGGTCAAGCTCGTCCTGGATTCGCAAGACGACGCGGCCGACCCCAAGACCGGCACGCAAGTCGCCCAGAAGCTGGTTGACGACGGCGTCGTCGCCGTGGTGGGCCACCTGAACTCGGGCGTTTCGATCCCCGCCTCCAAGATCTACAGCGACAACGGCGTGACCCAGATCACCCCGGCCTCGACCAACCCGCAATACGCGCTGCAAGGCTACAAGACCACCTTCCGCGTGATCGGCACCGACGCTCAGCAAGGCCCCGCCCTGGCCAAGTACGCCCAGAAGCTGGGCTTCAAGAAGGTCGCCATCGTTGACGACGCCACGGCCTACGGCCAAGGCCTGGCCGACGAGTTCGCCAAGACCGCCAAGGCCGAAGGCATCCAGGTGCTGTCGCGCGACGCCACCAACGACAAGGCCACCGACTTCAAGGCCATTCTGACCAAGATCAAGGCCGAACGTCCCGACGTCATCTTCTACGGCGGCATGGACGCCACCGGCGGCCCGTTCGCCAAGCAGGCCAAGCAGCTGGCCATCCCCGCCAAGATGCTGTCGGGCGACGGCGTCTGCACCCCCGACCTGAGCAAGCTGGCCGGCAACGCCACCGACGGCGTGGTCTGCTCGATCGCCGGCGGCGACCTGTCCAAGATGGCTGGCGGCGCCCAGTTCGCCAAGGACCTGAAGGCCGCCTTCGGCCACGACCCGGTCGTCTACTCGCCCTCGTCGTATGACGCCGTCCACGTGATCGTCGACGCCATGAAGCGTTCGAACTCGATCACCCGCGCCGGCATCCTGTCGGCCATGCCCTCGACCAACTACAACGGCCTGACCGGCAACATTCAGTTCGACCAGCACGGCGACCTGAAGGGCGCTTCGATCTCGCTGTACAAGTATGTCGACGGCAAGATGACGCTGCTCGACGTTCTGAAGATGTAATCCAGCCCGGATCTTGCGGGAGCCTGCTGGCTCCCGCAAGCGATCTGCCTACTGGTTTTTCTTAGTAGCGCTTTCTCCAGACTCGCCCTCATACTTGACGGCGCTTCTCCTCTCGCCCCCCGATATCCCAGCCTACCCGCACGCCGCAAGGTGCCCGCTGGCGGGCGCGAAAGACACATCTGAATCGTCATGGACATATTCGTTCAACAAATCATCAACGGCCTGGTACTGGGCAGCATGTACGCCATCATCGCCCTGGGCTACACGATGGTGTACGGCATTCTCGGCATCATCAACTTCGCGCACGGCGATATCCTCATGATCGGCGCCATGGTCGCCTACACGACGGTCAATCTCCTGCAGCATCACTTTCCCCATCTGGGCAATATTCCCCTCGTGCTGATCGCCCTGGTGATATCGGCCACAGTCTGCGCCATCGTGGGTTTCACGATCGAAAAAGTGGCCTACCGGCCGCTGCGCGGCGCGCCCCGGCTGGCCCCGCTGCTCACGGCCATCGGCATGTCGATCACGCTCGAGACCATCGCCATGGTCGTGTGGTCGCCCGATCCGCTGCCCTTCCCGCAGCTGCTGCCCACCGATCCGCTCAATGTCATTCCCCAGACCGACACCGGCATCGGCGCGGTCATCTCGGGCACCGAAATCGCCATCATCGCGACGGCGTTCCTCGTCATGGGCGGGCTGCTGCTGCTGGTGCATAAAACCAAGCTGGGCCGCGCCATGCGCGCCATCGCCGAGAACCCCAACAACGCCAGCCTGATGGGCGTGAGCCCGAACTTCGTGATCTCGGCCACCTTCATGATCGGCTCGGCGCTGGCCGCCCTGGCCGGCCTGATGATGGCCCTGGAATACGGCCACGTGCACTTCTACATGGGCTTCATCCCCGGCTTGAAGGCCTTTACCGCGGCAGTGCTCGGCGGCATCGGCAACCTGGGCGGCGCCATGGTGGGCGGCATCGTGCTCGGCCTGATCGAACAGCTGGGCGCCGGTTATGTCGGCGATCTCACCCACGGCATCTTCGGCAGCAACTACCAAGACGTCTTCGCATTCATCGTGCTGATCATCGTGCTGGTCTTCAGGCCCTCCGGCCTGCTGGGCGAACGCGTGGCCGATCGCGCTTAACGGAGACCACGACATGAACTCCAACAAAAAACTCCTTCTGTACGTCGTCTACGCGGTACTGATCCTGCTCATCCCCGAAATCGTCGGCACCGTCGGCGGCAACTACTGGGTGCGCGTGCTCGACTTCGCCATGCTCTACGTGATGCTGGCGCTGGGCCTGAACGTGGTGGTGGGCTTCACCGGCCTGCTCGACCTGGGCTACATCGCGTTCTATGCCGTGGGCGCGTACACGGCAGCGCTGCTGTCCTCGCCGCACCTACCCACCCACTTCGAGTGGATCGCGCACGCGCTGCCCGGCGGCATGCACACGCCCTATCTCGTCATCGGGATAATCGGCATGGCGCTGGCGGCCTTTTTCGGCATCCTGCTGGGCGCGCCCACGCTGCGCCTGCGCGGCGACTATCTGGCCATCGTGACGCTGGGCTTCGGGGAGATCGTGCGCATCTTCATGAACAACCTGTACAGCCCGATCAACTTCACCAATGGCCCCCAGGGGGTCAACAACATCGATCCGGTGCACTTCGGGATGTTCAGCCTGGACAAGGATCACTCGCTGTTCGGCTTCACCGTCACCGGATCCATGCAGTACTACTACCTGTTCCTGGCCGGTTCGCTGCTCGTGATCGCGGTGTGCACCCGCCTGCAAAGCTCGCGCATCGGCCGTGCCTGGGCCGCCATCCGCGAGGACGAGCTGGCCGCCAAGGCCATGGGCATCAACACCCGCAACATGAAGCTGCTGGCCTTCGCCATGGGCGCTTCCTTCGGCGGCCTGGCCGGTTCCATGTTCGGCGCCTTCCAGGGCTTCGTCTCGCCCGAGTCCTTCACCTTCTGGGAATCGACCGTGGTGCTGGCCTGCGTGGTGCTGGGCGGCATGGGCCACATCCCGGGCGTGATCCTGGGCGCTCTCCTCATGTCGATCTTCCCCGAAGTCCTGCGGGTCACCGTGGGGCCGCTGCAGCAAAGTCTCTTTGGCCACGAGTTCATCAGCCCCGCCATCATCCGCCAGGGTGTCTACGGCATCGCCATGGTGGTCATCATGCTGTACCGCCCGGCAGGCCTGTGGCCGGCGCCCAAACATGAAGACCGCATCGCCAAGCTGAACAAGCAGAACGGCAAGCAAGCGGCCGCATAAAGCCAAGACCCACATTACGCAAAGCAATATGAGCCAAGACATCCGACTTTCCGTCAAGGGCGTGAACAAGCGCTTCGGCGGCCTGCAGGCGCTCTCCGACGTGGGCCTGCAAATCCAGACCGGCGAGATCTACGGCCTGATCGGCCCCAACGGCGCCGGCAAGACCACGTTCTTCAACGTCATCACCGGCCTGTACAGCCCCGACTCGGGCGAGTTCATCCTCGAGGGCAAGCCCTACACGCCCACGGCCGTGCACCAGGTCACCCAGGCGGGCATTGCCCGCACCTTCCAGAACATCCGCCTCTTCGGCGGCATGACCGCCCTGGAAAACGTCATGGTGGGTCGCCACGTGCGCACGCACCAGACCATCATCGGCGCGGTCTTCCGCACTCCGGCCGAGCGCCGCGAAGAAAAGGCGATCCGCGAGCGCGCCATGGAGCTGCTCGAATACGTGGGCATCTCGCAATACGCCCACTACACCTCGCGCAACCTCTCCTACGGCCACCAGCGCCGCCTGGAGATCGCCCGCGCGCTGGCGACCGACCCCAAGCTGCTGGCGCTGGACGAGCCGGCCGCCGGCATGAACGCCACCGAAAAAGTGGAGCTCACCACCCTGCTCGACAAGATCCGCTCCGACGGCCGCACCATTCTGCTGATCGAGCACGACGTCAAGCTGGTCATGGGTTTGTGCAACCGCATGACCGTGCTCGATTACGGAAAAATCATCGCTGAAGGACTGCCCGAAGATGTCCGGAAGGATCCCAAGGTCATCGAAGCCTATCTGGGCGCGGGAGGTCACTGAATCATGTCCGAAACCCTATTGAAAATCTCGGGCCTGCAGGTCAACTACGGCGGCATCCAGGCCGTCAAGGGCGTGGATCTGGAAGTGCGCAAGGGCGAGCTGGTGACGTTGATCGGAGCCAACGGCGCCGGCAAGAGCACCACCATGCGCGCCATTACCGGCCTGAAGCCCTATACCAAGGGCGACATCCAGTACATGGGCCAGTCCATCAAGGGCACGCCCACGCACGAACTGCTCAGCCGCGGGCTGGTCATGGTGCCCGAAGGCCGCGGCATCTTCGCGCGCATGTCCATCTACGAAAACATGATGATGGGCGCCTACAAGCGCAACGACAAGGCCGGCATCGCAGCCGACATCGAGCGCATGTTCACTTTCTTCCCGCGCCTGAAGGAACGCGCCTCCCAGCTGGCGGGCACGCTCTCGGGCGGCGAACAGCAAATGCTGGCCATGTCGCGCGCCGTGCTCAGCCAGCCCAAGCTGCTGCTGCTGGACGAGCCCTCGATGGGTCTGTCGCCCATCATGGTCGACAAGATCTTCGAGGTCGTGCGCGAGATTTCGCAGGAAGGCATCACCGTCCTGCTGGTCGAGCAGAACGCCCGCCTGGCCCTGCAGGCCGCCAACCGCGGCTACGTCATGGACTCGGGCACCATCACCATGGCCGGCGACGCCCAGGAAATGCTGCACGACCCGCGCGTGCGCGCCGCCTACCTCGGCGAGTAAAAAAGCCCCCACGCCGCGCCTTCGGCTTGCTGCCCCCCAAGGGGGCATTTTTACCTTGGTGCGGCCCGGCGGTAAAAACCGCACCGACGCGAATCCGGCCGGGTGTACCGGCCGCTACGCAGGGCAATGAGCTAAGCTTGTTGCCCTGTTTTCGTTTTTGCCGCCCCGGGGTCTCTCATGGCATTGCACACTTGGCTTTTGTATTTGCTCGCGTCGGGCGGCCTGTCCATCACGCCCGGCCCCAATACCCTGCTCGCGCTCACCCATGGCGCCCTGCACGGCCACCGCAAGACGCTGTGCACGATCAGCGGCGGCGCGCTGGGCTTCACGGGGGTGATCGCCTTGTCCATGCTGGGCATCGGCGCGCTGATCCAGGCCTGGGCGCCGGCTCTCATCGTCCTCAAGTGGGTGGGCGGCGCCTACCTGGTGTGGCTGGGCGTGCATCTATGGCGTGCGCCCGGCGTGCAGGTCCAGGCCGAGTCCGACGCGGCCGCGCCCACCGTGTCGGGCGCGCGGCTTTTTCGCCAAGGCTGCCTCTCGGCCGTGTCCAACCCCAAGGCGCTGCTGTTCTACGCCGCCTTCCTGCCGCAGTTCCTCGACCCCCAGCGCGACCTGCTGACGCAGTTCGCCATCATGGCCGCCACGTTCGTCGCCATCGAGTTCATGTACGAATACCTGTTGGCCCGCCTGGCCTATCGCGTGCAGCCTTGGCTGGCGCGCCACGGCCGCCGCTTCAACAAGACCTGCGGCGCGCTGTTCGCCCTCTTCGGCATCGCCATGCCCGCGACCTGACGCGGGCCGCCGAAACGAGCAGGCACGGCCCTCTCATCAGCCCTGAAAAGTCGAAAGAGGCCCCGGCAAGATGCGAATCGATCCGTACAGCCTCGAGCTATTCATCTCGGTCGTGCATGAAGGCTCCATCGCCCGGGCGGCCGACCGCAATCATATTGCCCCCTCGGCGCTGAGCAGGCGCCTTGCGGATCTCGAGGCCGCCGTAGGCCTGCCCCTGCTCATCCGCTCTCCGTCGGGCGTCACATTGACGGAGGCGGGCCGTCACGCATTCGCGCGTGCGGCATCGGTCCACGATCAGCTGCAGTCGATGGCGCGCGAAGTCCAATCGCTCAGCGGCCAGGTCGCCGGCGTCGTGCGCCTGCACGCGAATGCCTCCGCGATCGTCGGCTTCCTGCCGGAACGGTTGAAAGCCTTTCAGGCCCGCTATCCGCTCGTCCGGATTGAATTGACCGAGCAGATCAGCGACGAGGTGATCCGCGCATGCATGGAGCAACGGGCCGACGTGGGCATATCGGCAAACGGCAAGACGCCCGGCGGCCTGGAGTCGTGGCATTTTGCCGATGACCCGCTGATGGTCGTCCTGCCCCCGGACCACGAGCTGGCCGCATTGGACGCCCTGGCCTTCAACGACGTCATCCGGTTTCCGATCGTCGCGCTTCAGGCGGGAGGGTCTCTGGACCAGGCCATCAAAGAGCATGCCGATGCGGCTCGCGCGCCGCTCAAACTGTCGGTCACCGTCAACAGTTTCGATGCGCAGTGCCGCATGGTCAAAGCAGGCCTTGGCGTAGGCATCGTTCCCATCAGCGCCGCGTCCGCATTTGCCGGGTCGCGCGATTTCGCGCGCCGGCCGCTCGATGAGCCGTGGGCGGTTTCCCGAAGCCTGCGCGTTCATGCGCTCCGGGTCTCTTCCCGCCTGAAGGCCGTGCAGGCGTTGATCGACGCCTTGAAACAGACCGAGGGTTAGCGAGGACATCGCGACAGGCGATGCCCCCTTTGCCGATCGAGCACTTCGCGGGCGACGTCCCGGCCGTCTAGATTTGCGCCCAAGGAGAGATCGGATGGCGCAACTGGATTTGGCCGGTCGGCTGCTGCTTTTGTGCACGGATCCCGAGCAGGTCGATCGACAGCTCGCCGGCATCGACCTGGCAGGGGTCACGCAGGACGAGCTCAGGGACGACGTGTCGACGGACGAGATCACGCCGATGAGCGTGCTCACCCGCTTCGACGACCGCCTGGGCCGTGTCGCCTATCTCGGTTTCAATGCGGGAGGGCGCACTCCGATCGGCGTCGATGCGGTCCGCACAGGCGGTTTTTGCGTGACGGTCGCGGGCAATCGCTACGGCAAGGGGTCGTCGCGCGAACATAGCCCGCTCGCGGAATATCGCGCGGGCATCCGGCTCGTCATCGCCCGCAGCTTCGAACGGATCTATCGCCAGAACGCGGACAACCTAGGCCTGTTCACGTCGACGGATTTCGGCCTCGTCGAACGCATACGGCGCGGCGAGCCGATCGACGTCGAGGAGCTCGTCGCCTCGCGCGACAGTCTTTCCGCCGCCATCCTGCGCAGCGGCGGCTTGCTGCGCTACGGCGCGCGCCACATGAAGAACATCCGCGGCGCCGCGCAGGCCATCGCAAACGCGCCGCGCACGCTGGCGCAGAAAATCCTCGAGCGCCATGCGCTGCGCACCGAAGGAACCGGCGAATCGCCGGCGCCCGGGTCCGGCATCTTCGTTCGCGCGAATTGGCGCTTCATCCATGAATACTACACAGGCATGGCGATGCACATGCTGCATGCCGAGTTCGGCAAGCCGCTCGCGCTGCACGAACCCCAAACCATTCTTGCGTTCGAGGACCACCTCTCCTACTCGCACAAAAGCGAACTCCACGCCAGGAACGGCCTGCTTCCCGACGTGCGGGAGCTGTCGGCCGCGCACCGGTCGTTCGTCCGCGACTACGGGCTGAAGAACCACGGATACCTGAACGAAACCGGCGACGCTTTCCTTGAGGGTTCCGAAGGGATCTCGCACGCGATGATGGCCGAGCGGTATGCGCTGCCGGGCCAGCTTGTCGTCGGAACGGATTCGCATACGCCGCATAGCGGCGCGCTCGGCTGCTTGGCGTTCGGCGTCGGCACGACCGACATGGCCAATGCGTTCGTCACCGGCGCCGTGCGGATTACCGTGCCGCACACGCTGCGCGTCGACTTCAATGGCCGCATCCTGCCTGGCATCACGACCAAGGACCTGGCCCTGCATCTTCTCGCCGATCCCAGGATCCGGGCCGGGGCGGGCGTAGGCAAGGTGTTCGAGTTCGGCGGTTCCGCGATATCGCAGTCGACGACCGACGAACGGGCGACCCTTACCAACATGACGGCCGAACTCGGCGGCTTTGCCGGCATCGTCGCCCCCGACGAGGAGACCGTCCGATTCATCAAGGAGCGGCGGGGCATTGACTTCGCGATCGAGCCCTGGATGCGCAGCGACGCCGGCGCGACGTATGCCGACGTCATCGAAATCGACTGCATGGACATCGCGCCGATGGTCGCCGCCCCCGGCGATCCGGGAAACGGGATTTCGCTGCGCGACCTGGCCGAACGCCCGCGCGTCGACATCGCCTACGGCGGCTCGTGCACAGCGGGCAAGCGCGAAGACTTCGACCATTATCACGAGGTGCTGGCGTGGGCCGCGGCGCGCGGAATGCGGGTTCCCGCCCACGTGAAGCTCTACCTCCAGTTCGGCACGTCCGACGTCAGGGACTACTGCGTGCGGCGCGGATATATCGACGCCTTCGAGCGCGTCGGCGCCTTTCTGCTGCAGCCCTCGTGCGGCGCATGCGCCAATTGCGGGCCGGGCGCTTCGGTCGATGCCGGCCAGGTCACCATCAGCGCGATCAACCGCAATTTCCCGGGTCGCTCCGGCCCGGGCCGGGTTTGGCTCGCGAGCCCGCCGACCGTCGTGGCGAGCGCGCTCGCAGGCAGGATCGCGTCGTTTGCCGAGCTGCAGGAGCAGGCCCGATGAAGATCGCGGTCGTGCCGCAAGATCGTCCATGCGATCGAACGCGCCCGGATGACGCGGTTTCGAGTACAGACTGATTCAAACAACGACACAGGAGACAGACATGGCCATCGTGGAGAACGCCGCACCGCTAGGTGCCTCCCATCGCGCAAGCCCCGCCGACGCGATCATGGACGCCAACAAAGGCAGGATATCGGCGCGCCTGGACCGGCTTCCCGCGACGCGCGCGGTCTGGAAGCTGATCGTGCTGCTGAGCCTGGGGTTCTTCTTCGAACTGTACGACCTCTTCTTTACGGGCTACGTCGCGACAGGCCTGGTCAAAAGCGGCATCCTCACGCCGACGACCGCCAATTTTTTTGGCGCCTCGGGAGTGGCGAGCTTCGTCGCCGCCCTTTTCGGCGGGCTGTTCCTGGGCACCATCGCCTGCGGCTTCCTGGCCGACCGCTTCGGCCGCAGGGCCATCTTCACGTGGTCGCTGCTGTGGTACGTCGCGGCCAACACGATCATGGCCTTCCAGAGCACGGCGGACGGCTTGAACTTCTGGCGCTTCGTCTCGGGCATGGGCATCGGCGTCGAACTGATCACCATCGGCACCTATCTGTCCGAACTCGCGCCGAAGCATCTGCGCGGCAGATCCTTCGCGATCTGCCAGACGATCGGCTTCGCCGCCGTTCCCATCGTGGCGTTTCTTTCCTACAGGCTCGTCCCCAACGCGCCATACGGAATCGACGGCTGGCGTTGGGTCGTCCTGCTCGGCGGCGTCAGCGCATTCTTCGTCTGGTATTTCCGTCGGAACCTGCCGGAGAGCCCGCGCTGGCTGGCAAGCAAAGGTCGAATCAGGGAGGCCGATGAAACCCTCGCTCGCCTCGAGGAAAAAGTCGCCCGCCAGTACGGCAGGCCGCTGCCCGAGCCCGGGCCTGCCGAACCCGTGCACGAAAAGACGAGCTTTGCCGACATGTGGAAGCCGCCGTACCGCAAGCGCACCGCGATGCTCATCATCTTTCACGTGTTTCAGACGGTAGGCTATTACGGCTTTGCGAACTGGGTGCCGACCCTGCTCGTCAAGCAAGGCATCACAGTCACTCACAGTCTTTTGTACACGACGGTGATCGGGTTCGCGGCCCCGCTCGGGCCCCTGCTAGGCTACTGGATCGCGGATCGATTCGAGCGCAAGGCCGTGATCATCGGCATGGCGGCGCTGAACATCGCGGCAGGCTTGCTCTTCAGTCAAGCCTCGTCCGTCGTGGCGATCGTGACGCTGGGCGTTCTGCTCACGCTGGCCGGCAACATCATTTCATTCGCCTACCACACCTATCAACAGGAACTGTATCCGACGGCGATTCGCGCGCGCGCGGTGGGCTTCGTCTATTCGTGGAGCCGCCTCTCGGCGGTGTTCAGTTCGTTCGTCATCGCGTTCACGCTCAGGGGATTCGGCGTTACGGGCGTGTTCGTCTTTATCGCCGCAGCCATGATGATCGTCATTCTCGCCATCGGCCTGATGGGGCCGAAAACGCTCGGAAAATCGCTTGAGAGCATTTCGCATTGAACGATTGCCGGGGCCGTCGCAAGCCCCCTGGCGCACTTTTTTGTTTTCCCCGGGGGGGGTTGACCCTGGCCGGTCCTGGCTAAACATGTTAATTTTTGTGACTTAGCAAGGCGAACCCGAAGAACGCCGCTCATACCTTCACCTCCGAGGGAAACTCCTCGCGATATGTCCGGCATCCTCCTGCTGCAGGCCCTCGTCTATTTCAGCGTCCTGGCGACGACCTTCTACTACCGCAAGGCGTTGGGGCTCGGGGTCTTCTTCTGCATGCTCGGGGCGATGCATTTCCTCGAGACCTATCTCGCCGCCGTCTACTTCATCCAGTCGCCGTTCGGCCTGATCTCGCCGGGCTCGACCATCCTCTTCTCGGGCAAGCTGGCCATCTTCCTGCTGCTCTACATCAAGGAAGACGCCGAGAACATGCGCCAGCCCATCTATGGGCTGTTGGCCGGCAACGTGCTCATGCTGCTCCTGGGCCTGCTGCTGCGCCTGGGCCAGGCGCCGGCGAGCCTGCCCGGCTACGAGCCCGATCTGCATTTCCTCGACCAGATGGGCCTGCTCATGATCCTGGGCACGGCGCTGCTGTTCGTCGACCTGATCGCGCTCGTGCTGCTGTACGAAAAGCTGCGCGCGACGCTGGTGACGCGGCGCCTGTTCGGCCGGATCTTCATCAGCCTGGCCATCGTGCTCAGCTTCGACCAGCTCTGCTTCTTCGGCGGCCTGCACTACCTCGCCCACGTGCCGCTCTCGGCCCTGTACGGCGGCTGGGTCGCCAAGATGATCGCGGCCGCGTTCTACAGCCTCATGGTGACGATCTACCTGCGCTACATCGAGACGGACACGCCCGGCACGCCCGTGACCGCGCCGCGCGACGTGTTCGATCGCCTGACCTATCGCCATCGCTACGAGAAGCTGATCCAGCAGGTGGGCCGCGATGCGCTGACCGGCCTGCAGGACCGCGGCCAGTTCGACGCCAAGGGCCCGGCCACGCTGCAGAACTCCGCGCACAACAAGCTGCCCCTGGGCCTGCTGATGATCGACATCGACGACTTCAAGAGCATCAACGACCAGCACGGCCACCCTGTCGGCGACCGCGTCATCCGCAGCGTCGTCGCGACGATCCTGCCGGTCTTGCGCCAGCAGGATGCCTTGTTCCGCTACGGCGGCGAAGAATTCGCGCTGCTCTGCCTGGGCCTGCCGCACGTCGAGGTAACGGAGATGGCCGAGCGCATCCGCGTTGCCGTGGCCAGCGCCTCGCATCCGGGCTTGAACCGGCCCGTGACGATCAGCATAGGCGTGGCGAGCTTTCCTTCCCACGCCCCGGATTTTCCCGCACTGCTGGCACGGGCGGACGAAGCGCTCTATCACGCCAAGGCGCTGGGCCGCGACAAGGTCTACGCCCACTCCATCCTGTCCGCGGCTTGACGCCCGGCCGCGCTTCTTTGCAAGCGCCCGGCATGCGCGGCATCGGACTTGACCGTCGCGTCCACATCGATGGTTTGCGTGTCGTGGACTTTGAAGACGCTCACCGCGCGCACCAGCGCGCGCGCCTGGTCCTGCAGCGAATTGGCCGCCGCCGCCGACTCTTCGACCAGCGCGGCGTTCTGCTGCGTCACCTCGTCCATCTGTGACACCGCGCGGCTGATCTGGTCGATGCCGTTGGACTGCTCGGCCGACGCGGCGCTGATCTCGCCGATGATGTCGGAAACTCGCCTGACCGAACCGACGATCTCCTGCATGGTGACGCCAGCATGCTCGACCTGCTCGGCGCCCATGCCGATCTTGCCGACGGATTCCTCGATCAGCCCCTTGATCTCCTTGGCCGCGCCGGCGCTGCGCTGGGCCAGCGCGCGCACCTCGCTCGCCACCACCGCGAAGCCCTTGCCCTGCTCGCCGGCACGGGCCGCTTCCACGGCCGCGTTCAGCGCCAGGATATTGGTCTGGAAGGCGATGCTGTCGATCACCGATACGATCTCGGCTATTTTGCTGGAGCTGGCCGAAATCCCGTTCATGGTGTCGACCACGTCGGAGACGGCCTGGCCGCCCTGGGTGGCGACTTCCGAAGCGCGGGCGGCAAGCTGGTTGGCCTGCTGGGCATTGTCGGCGTTCTGCCTCACGGTGGAAGCCAGCTGTTCGGCCGATGCGGCCGTCTCCTCCAGGGACGCGGCCTGCTCTTCGGTGCGGGACGAGAGATCGGTATTGCCCGCGGCGATCTGGCCGGAAGCGGTCGAAATCGTGTCCGCGCCGGACCGGATCGTAAGCACGATCTTCGCCCAGCTTTCTCTCATGGCCTGGAACTCGCGGACCAGTTCGCCCAGCTCGTCCCGTCCGATCTTGGCCGTCGCCTTCGCGGTGAGATCGCCCGCGGCCAATTTTTTCGCCACCGACACCATGTCTCGAACCGGGACCACGATGCTGCGCGTGATGGCCCATCCGATGAGAACGCCGAGGATCAGCGCGATGGCCGCGCCGGCGATCAATATCCGGCGGCCCGTGACGAAGGCGCCGTAGGCCTGGTCCTTGGCGTCCTGCGCCTGGCTTTCGATCAGCTTGCGGTATTTCTGCAGGGCCTGCGCGTAGCTTTTACCTTCCGGGATGAGCTTGTCGCTGACGAGTTGGTGCAGCCTGGCGCTGTCGTCCGGATTGTTTTGCGACTTGATCCGCACCGCTTCGGCGCGGGCCTCGCGATAAGGCGCCGCGGCCGAGTCGATTTCGGCCAGCATGCGCTTGCCCTCTTCCGAGGCCGTTGCGGCCAGTTTGTCGGCGATGTCCTTGTGCAGCTTGCGTTGCTCTTCCGATTTGGCCTGGATGCGTTTTTGTTCTTCCTGGTCGTTGGTCACCATGTAGGCGGAAGAGATTTCCGTGTTGTCTTCGATGGATGCGGCCCATTCCTGTATCAGCGACGCGCGATTCAAACGGCTTTGCAGTTCGTTCGCCGCCTCGTTGCTCTTGCCCAGGCTCCAGATGCTGACGCCGGCCATCGCGGCCATGAGAATCAAGATAATCGCAATGCCGCCGCCCATGCGGGCGCCTATTTTCAAGTTGAAAAAACTCACCTTGATCTCCTACTTTTAATTGAACGACTGCCGGGCGAGCACCCCGCGTGCGCCCGGTAAACCGGCGCGGCAAACACGTCGCACCGGGCCTAGCCTACGATAAGAAGCAATGTTACATACAGCTCAATGTCATTATTTTTTCAATTAATTTTAAGATTAGTTTCGATCATGTAATAAAACATAACTATACATTGCCTTGCCCCGCCCCCTGGCGTGCGCGACGCCTGCCCGGGCGCCAGGACATTTCCCCCGACTACCCGTTCCCCCACCAGAAACCCCGCCGATTCATGCCGGCGTGGTCACGCGCCCCCTCGGAAACCCTCGGTTATTGCCCCTCCGCGCCGAAATCGGTTGAGTTTTTTTCCCATCGTCCTATCATTCATTCAAACGTTCGTTTGAAATAGGAATTCCCAAAAATGGAAATCGAGAGCGACACCCGCAAGCTCATCCTGGACGCGGCCGAACGGCTGTTCATGGAGCAGGGCTACGAGGCGACGTCCACCCGCATGGTGACGGCGGCGGCCAAGGTCAACCTGGCCGCCGTGAACTACC
>Ga0209455_1000911_pt1 | contig 15402 bp, 11 predicted proteins | sample AraplaCol_mCL_r2_FD_184275 | JGI IMG/M metagenome (GOLD analysis project Ga0209455, IMG submission 184275) | Arabidopsis root microbial communities from North Carolina, USA - plate scrape CL_Col_mCL_r2 (SPAdes) (version 2) | ecosystem: Host-associated > Plants > Roots > Endosphere | place: USA...
GGACCTTGCGGGCCAGTAGCTCCGGTTGCACCAGTAGCTCCGGTTGCGCCAGTGGCACCTTTAGCGCCAGTTGCACCGGTAGCGCCAGTTGCGCCTGTAGCACCTGTGTCACCTTTATCGCCTTTAGGGCCTTGTGCACCGGTTGCTCCTGTTTGGCCGGTAGCGCCTGTAGCACCAATCGGGCCCTGAGGGCCTATTGGGCCTTGTGCTCCAGTAGCACCCGTTGCTCCAGTGGCGCCGGTAGCCCCGGTGGCACCAGTTGCTCCGGTAGCGCCAGCAGGGCCGGTTGCGCCGGTAGCACCAGCTGCGCCGGTATCACCTTTGTCGCCTTTAGGGCCTTGTGGTCCAACCGGTCCGCCTGCAGGGCCTGCGGGGCCTTGTGGTCCGGCGGGGCCGGTAGCGCCGGTAGCACCCTGTGCACCGGTCGCTCCTGCGGGTCCTGCCGGGCCTGCCGTTTTATCCTTTTTACAAGCGGTGACGCTTAAAAGGAATATGAATGCAATGGGTAGTAAAAGTCTAAGTGGTTTCATAATTTCGGGTAATTTTTTTTGTTTATCACAGCTTTCTACGGCACGGGTTTCAAATAAGTTACATTAATTGCTTGTTAAAAGAAAAGTTATTCACAATTCTGTTAATTATCCACAATTAATATTACTGCTATCCCCCAACATTTGTTTATAAGTAATGCAATATGTGGGTAACAATATGGCACGATTTTCGTTTAAAGAACACCAAACATTAACCTATGGCTAACATTAATGCAAATCTGCACTCAAAAGTGCACAAGTGGATCGACGCGATCGGGTTCCGGCTTAACGGCTCGCAAACCAATAAAGACAACATTACCACTAATCATTATTTTTTTGAAACGTTCAATTTTTTTGAGCGGTCAAAAAATAACGACATGAAAAATTCGAAGTTCTTATGTTTCGACGCTTATGGCGAGAAAATAAATGTAAGATCGCTGCTGGATCTGCAGACTGCGTTTTTTGAGAATATTAGTCAGCTTTAATTTGCCGGCCAGGTTGATGTTATTACCAGGAACGTAATTAGCTAAAGTACGTAACTGTAGTTATTTATATACGAAATAAAAAAGTCCCGTCTGTTTTACAGTACGGGACTTTTTTATTTGCTGAAAAAACCAGATTTTCAGCAAAATATCAAGCAATTAATAGTTTTCCAAATCATTTTTAACTGTATCATCCTCAGTTATACCACGGCCGGCTGCAGGTATGTTTACTATGGGCCTGGTTGGGTTTAATGTTTCCTTTATCCTTGCCTGCAAATCGATGTAATGAGCAGTTGTAATAGCGTCTCCGCCTTTTGGCAGTTTAGCTTGTATAACTTTCAGTTCGGCACGTACCATCGGGCGAATATCCGACAGCGTCATGTTAATTGGTGTTAAGCCAAAACTCGCCATGGCACTCGCCGGGAAGCCGGGGATACCCCTGAAATCGTCATTTAACAAGCTTTTTAGATCTTCGATGTACGCTCTTTGCAGGTTACGTTTAAACGCATCCGGGCGGCCGGCTGTAAAAATGCCACCGCGCAGATCATTAAATAAATCAGCTACTGTATAAGCCTTGCTCCCGTTCCTGGTTTCGTTGTCATACATGCGCGATATCCTCGATTGCGACAGCACGTTTGCCAGCGTATTGGTTTGTACGCTTTTAATCCGGTTGAGCATAACCCCGTTATCAAATTTTGATAGTTCCTGGCTTTCAATCATCCACATTGGCGTGGTAAATAGCTCTTTGTTAAAAAACGTTACCGCATCATGCTGTAGGCCTTTGGCTACAAAATCGTAAACAGGTCCCTTCTGATCGTATGTTTTAAAGTTCTCGTTCATGCCACCAATGTTTGTTGCCACATGACCCATATAGCGGCTAAACTGGTTTAACACCTCACCATATAAACCTTGCAGATCATCATAGTCTTCGCCTGGCTGATAGGTCCATTTTTCGATGTTTGGTAAAATGCGTTTCAGGTTGGCAATGCCATAAGTGCTTGCTTTCATGGCGTTATCACCTAAATCTTCGTTTTGCAGGCGCGGATCAATACTTGTACCCTGGCGGCCGTAATAGTAAAGCGGGTTTCCTGCTTTTTCTTTTGTCCAAACGTCAAGCAATTCCTTTTCCTGTTTAATGCTCTTTTTGCCGGGGAACCATGTGTAGCCCCATTTTATTGCCCAAAGGTCGTACTCACCTATTTGCGGGTACAAATGCGTTACCCCATCGCCTGGCTGGGCAATGTAGTTAAAGCGGGCATAATCCATAATGGATGGAGCTGTGCCATGCTTATCAGTAAATGCCTTTGAACGCAGCGAATCAACAGGGTAGGCGTAGCTTGAACCAAAATTGTGCGGCAGGCCCAGTGTGTGGCCAATTTCGTGCGATGACACAAAACGTATCAGTTCGCCCATCTGCTCGTCGGTAAATTTGGCCTTGCGTGCTTCAGGATTTACTGCGGCAGTTTGTACAAAATACCAATCGCGCAGCAGTTGCATTACATTGTGATACCAGCCCACGTGGCTTTCCAGTATTTCACCGGTACGCGGGTCGCTTTCATGCGGACCGTAGGCATTCTCAACGTTCGAAGCAAAGTACCGAACCACGCTGTAACGGGCATCCTCGGTGCTAAAGTCAGGGTCTTCCTTTGCAGTAGGAGCTACTTTACCAACTATTGCATTTTTAAAACCGGCTGCCTCAAAAGCTTTTTGCCAATCGTTAATACCCGCTATTAAATAAGGCACCCATTTTTTTGGAGTGGCCGGGTCAATATAAAACACTATTTGCTTTTTGGGTTCAACCAATTCACCACGCTCGTAAGCTGCTTCATCTTTTGGTTCCAGCTTCCAGCGGTGTATGTACCTGGTTACTTCCGATTTTTGCGCATCGGTACCATAGTCGGTTTGGCTTTGTCCAAAAAAACCAACCCTGTCATCGCCTAATCGGGGCTTCGCACCTATTTTTGGCAACAATAGCATCGACGTATTTAACTCAAATGTTAAAGCGGCGTTGGTGTTATCCGTTGGCGATTCGCCGGCGCGATATGTTTTTAATGTACGGGCCTCGATATTAATAGGGAAGCTTTTTATGGTATCAACAAACGAACGGGCGTTATCAACAGCTGTTATTTTATAAGCCTTTTTCAATTCGTCAGATATGCCGATGGCAGCTATATCGCCGTTGTAAAAATCAGTTACATCAATCACAACACCGGTTGTGTCTTTGTTGTAGGCCTTTATGTCAAACGATGCCAGCACCACATCAAGGTTAGAGTTTTTTACCGATTTGTACATATCGCTGGTGCTATCGGCGCGGATGCTGTAGCTGGGCACGCGTACAAATACCTGCTTGTCATGACGCTCCCATTTCCAAACTTGCTCATTTTCCGATTCACCTCCATATTGGTGGTAAGGCACTTTTACGTTGGGCGGAGTTTTTGCCAGCCTTGTAATAACAAGCATTTCGCGGCCTAATAATGAATCGGGGATCTCATAGTAATACTTGCCTTCAACCTTGTAGGTATTGAAAAGGCCGTTATCAACCTTCGTTTTTGAAGGGATAAGGTCGCCGAACTTTTTGATGCCTTCTTTTTTACCGGGGCCAATAGTGGCTGTAGCAGTAGAGCCCGTGGCGGTTGCAGTGGTTTTAACGGTTACAGTTTGCGCGGCAGCTTCCTTTTTAGTTTTGCAGGAACCTGCTATTACGGCAATGGTAACAGCAGTTAAGCATAACCACGCGTTTTTACGTAATGGTTTAATCATATAGTTAATTATTAAATTAAGTCAGTTAAAATGTAAACTTATGCAAAATACAAACCATTTGGGAATAGCAACATTTTTGTTACAAATAAGGGTTTAAAATCACCCTATAAGGGGGATGGTGAAATTTCAAAAGTTGATTTGATGAAAATAACGAGATTATATCCGGCGCTTTAAAGTTAAAACAACCTCATCCTTCTTTTTATCGTGGTAAACCTCCAAAAGCAAACTGCGGTCGTTTTGCGATTTAAAAATGTTGTCTATTTGTTCAAGGGTCATGTTTTTAACCGGCTTTAAGTTTATAGCCAGTATTTCGTCATCCTTTTCAAGCCCTATTTCATCAGCCGGCGAGCCAGGCTCAACCCTGCTGATAACGATGCGGTTTAAGTCTTCGCCCGCACCATAGTATTCCAGGCCGCTCATATCATGTTCAAAAGGGCGGTTAAAATCAGGTCCCTGTTTTAAATATACGGCGCTGTCGGGGTAGTCAATTATCACGCTAAACCGCTTAAGTATACCTATCCCCAGGTTTCCATCGCGTTTTACAGCCAGGCTTTTATATTGGTCGCCCTGTGGAAAGGAGGTAATTACATTGGGTATTTTAAACTTCCCTATGTCGAGCTCTTTGATGCGGCCTAAAAAGCCGTTAACCGGCCCGGTAAGGCCCACACCCAGGTTAGCTGCAATAAATTTTGATGGAAGGCCATGTTTTACAATAGCATTTTCCAGCGATAGTGCATGGCCGGCGCCCAGGTCAAGCACCAATTTTGCATCCGCCTTACTGCCATCAGTGTAAGTAACCTTTGTATGTATGTAAGGCTTCCGTTCCTGCACAGACATTGGTATTTTTGTTCCCTTTTTATATAACCGGATATCTTTTGCTTTAGAAACAGACAACGTGCTATCAGAAAAGTCAATTTTTACAGCCAGGTTATTAAAAAACTCGTAGCCCAACAACCCGTGGATAGGTATACCCGCATAGTTGGAGAGGCCGAAATGGTCGTCCTTTAAAATGGCTGCTGCTACATCATAACTTTTCAGGCCGCGAATCTGTATATCTAAGGCCGATGTAACATAGGCCTCGTAAGCCTCGCCCTCGCCAATGCCATTTATCTTTAAAATGCGTTTGTTAACTATGTTTATCGAGTCGACCAACTTAGGGTCGGTTATCAGCATCAGGCCGACGCCGGTGTCTAAAATAAAATTAAAAGGGCCCTTATTATTAATGTTAACCTGGATGACGATCATGTCCCTTATCATTTTAAAAGGAACGGTAACATGTTTTCTGTTATCTTTCAGGTCGAAATATTGGGCATTTGCAGTTGAATGCCAACAGCAAAGCGACAACAGCAGCACAGTAAAACACAACGCGGCCCTAATTTGGATGGCGCGTTTCATGGTATGGAATAGCCTAATCAACAAACGTTTATATTTGGTTATCAAACGTACAAATTAATCATATAAAATTAACATCCATGCACCGGAATGTATTTAAAATAATAACGCTTGGTTTCTGCCTTTTAATGTGTTTGGGCTATGGCTGTGCCGGTAAAATACGTAAACGACAAATAAAAAGACAGTTTACGCATACCCCTGTAATGAAAGGCCATTTTACAGGCTTTGCATTGTACGATCTGGACAAAAAGGAAATGGTGTATGAGCTTAACAGCGACAAATATTTTAACCCGGCATCAAACACTAAGCTGTTTACCTTTTATACCTGTTTGAAGATGCTGGGCGACTCGGTTCCCGCACTTAAATATGTCACCAGGGGCGACTCGCTGATTTTTTGGGGCACAGGCGACCCTTCTTTTTTGCACAGCGATTTAAAGGGGGTAAACGGATTTAATTTTCTAAAGAACAGCGGCAAAAAGCTATTCTTTTCGACAGGTAACTACACATGTGCGATTTTTGGGCCGGGCTGGGCCTGGGATGATTATAACGACTACTACCAGGCCGAAATAAACGAGTTGCCGGTTGAAGACAACGTGGCCCTTATTTATGGCGATAAAAATGATTCGCTGCAAATAAAACCGGCCTATCTGAAGAAATATTTAAAATGCGATACACTTTACCGCCCTGCAACATTCAGGGTAAAACGCGACCTTTTAAGCAACACATTTGTTTATCCTTTTATGGCTTTGCCCAAAAACTTTAAGCAGGAGGTTCCCTGGAAAGTAAGTGCCGAACTAACTGCCGAACTTTTACAGGATACGCTAAAACAAACAGTGACCGTTGTACACATGCCCATGCCGCCCAATACCAAAACCATTTATAATGCTAATGCCGACTCGGTTTACCGGCGCATGCTGCAGCCCAGCGATAATTTTATTGCCGAGCAGTTGCTGTTGCTTTGTTCGTCGGCTAAATTCCAAGTGCTTAATACCGATTCAGTAATCAATTATTCGAAAGCGGCACTTTTAAATGATTTGCCCGATGCGCCGCAATGGTTTGACGGATCGGGGTTGTCGCGTTATAACCTGTTTACGCCACGCAGCATTGTAACCCTTTTATGTAAGATCCTGGATGAGAAGAAAAATGACGACCTGGTGCACAGTCTCCTCCCTGCAGGCGGTTCAACGGGGAGCATCCGCAAAATTTATAAAACCGAAAACGGACGGCCGTTTGTATGGGCAAAAACCGGTTCATTTTCAAATAATTATAACCAAAGCGGGTATCTCGTTACCAAAAAAGGCAGGAGGTTGGCGTTCGTCTTCATGAACAACAATTTTACCCGCCCCGTTGCCGAAATAAGGGATGAGATGGTAAGGATAATTACATTTATACACGATGAGTATTAGTTCATAGTTGATCCCGCACGTGCGGGATCAACTATGAGCCCTCTTTCTTCTCCGGCTTCAGCGCTCCTTTAATTTCGGGATTTTGTGCCGGCAGCGTAACTACCTCCTTTAAAATTTCGGTTTGCTGTACGCTTACAGCATAGTCGGCGGGCTCAATTCGGCAACCGATGGCTTCGGCATATACCTGGGTAAACTCAGCGCCTATGTACAAGATAGCTGCAGTGTAATATATCCAAACCAGGATGACAATAATTGAGCCGGCGGCACCATAGGCTGATCCTTGTGCTGTATATTGGATATATAAGCTTATACCATACTGACCCAGCATAAAAAGGAGCGCCGTAAAAAATGCACCGGACCGCACATCTTTCCACCGGATTTTAACATCGGGCAAAATTTTAAATATTATACTAAACAAAGTGGTAATTACAATAAGCGTAATCGCCATATTAACGCCCTTTAACAACACACCGGTTACAGAAGGTAAAAATTGTTCGATCCTTTTTCCTAAGGCATCTATAATAAAATTTACTAGCAGCGACGCCAGCAGTAAAAACCCTAAGCTTATGATCAACGAAAATGAAAGAAACCTGTTTTGAACCAGCTTAAGCCACCCTCTTTTTGGCTTGGCTTTTACCCTCCAGATAATATTCAGCGAATCCTGTATTTCGATAAAAATACTGCTCGCGCCTAACAATAAAACAGCCACTCCAATTACTACCGCCGTGCCCGATTTGCCTGAAAGCTCAAGATGTTTTAAAATGGCCTGAACTTCTATGGCGGCATCTTTGCCTATATAGTGGACCATTTGCGGGTATAAAGCATTGGTTGCTGCATCATGGCCCCAAACCAGGCCGGCTATCGAAATAATCAGTATCAGCAGCGGCGCTATCGAAAAAATAGTATAGTATGCCAGGGAGGCGCTTAGCTTTAACCCGTTATCATTAATAAATCCCATAAAGGTGGCAACCAATATTTTCCAGATCTCTTTTAAATATGCTATGCTGAAAACTTTCATGCCTGCTTTAAATGCCATTGTAAATTAGAATTCGTTGTACCTTTATTAACTATCTAGTATAGAATATTTAATAGCCAAAAATGTTTGCCGGCAAATTTAAATCATGATTATTAAATTGCTGTAAAAGGGATATCGAGCAGGGGGAATTTTGCCCAACCATTAAAATCATAGTGCCACCACTCGGTAGCGATCACCTTAAAACCGTGGGCTTGCATCACACTTTTCAGCAATTCGCGATTGGTGATCTGCAACGGGGTTAAATCGGTGTAATTGGCTGCGGCTTTGCGGCTAAAACTATCGAATCCGGTAGGCATGTCAAGCTCTTTTCCGGTTTTCAAGTCGATTAAACTAAGGTCGATAGCGCAGCCCCGGTTGTGTTTGGATCCTTTACGCGGGTCGGCAACAAAATTGGTATCGGCGGCTATCTCGTAAAATTTTTCGGTTATTGAGTAGGGGCGGTAAGCATCGTATATTTTAAGGCCGAGACCTTTTGTTTTCAGTTCGTCCTGCACATCTTTTAATGCCAATACTACAGGTAACCTGGCAAAAGCCCGTGCCTGCGGATACATGCGGTGGTGGGTAAAGTTATTGGTGGTTGCGTACCGTATATCAAGCGCAATACCCGGGATGTATTTTTTTATTTCAACCAGCCGGGTTTCCGGATTCCGTTTAATATCGGCCGCATATTTGGTAGGGCCCATTACTTTCGAGCTGTCGATATATTTATAATGCTGGCCGAATGCAGTGGTCATGATTAAAGTAAAAATTACCGGCAGGATAATATGTTTCATGTTTAGCGGTGTGAAACAATCAGCAGGTCGAGGTCTTTGCAGGGAATTGAAAAACGTTCGCCGATATGTTTGTTGGTAAGCTGGCCTTTGTAAATATAAACCGCGTCGCGCATGCCCGATTTTGCCCATATTAAATCTTTTAAGCTTCCATGCTCGCCTATATCAAGCAGTATGGGTGCGAAAATATTGGTAAGCGCGTAAGTGGCAGTACGTGCAACCCGCGATGCGATGTTTGGCACACAATAATGTATCACATCATGCTTGCGAAAAACCGGGTGAGTGTGGTTGGTTACCTCTGATGTTTCGAAACAACCTCCCTGGTCAATGCTTACATCAATAATCACCGAGTTTGGTTTCATGCGGCTAACGGTAGCTTCTGATACAATACAGGGACTGCGGCCGTCTTCGGCGCGCATGGCGCCTATGGCCACATCGCAAGTGGTTATCGCTTTTTGTAAAACAATTGGCTGCACAACCGATGTAAATACCCGTGTACCAATATTGTTTTGCAAACGGCGCAATTTATAAATGGAAGGGTCGAAGACCTTCACCTCAGCGCCAAGCGCAATAGCCGTGCGAGCAGCATATTCGCCGACCGTTCCGGCACCTAATATTACAATCTCTGTTGGCGGAACACCAGTGATGCCACCTAGCATTAACCCCTTGCCATCAAAAACATTGCTCAGGTATTCGCCTGCAATTAGTATTGAGGTGGCGCCAACAATTTCGCTCATGGCCCGCACCACACTTAACGAGCCACCCTCGTCGCGCAAATGCTCAAAACAAAGCGCCGTAATTTTTTTGTTGATCAATGCATGCACAATGTCGGCCTTCAATGTCGACATCTGCAACGCGGATATAAGCGTTTGGCCCGGCTTCATCAATTCAATTTCGGCCAGTGTTGGCGGCGCAATTTTTATAATGAGATCGGCTTCGTAAACTTTTTTAGTATCGTAAACAATTTGGGCGCCTTGCTCACTGTAGTCCTTATCCGAAAAATTGGCGGCCTGCCCGGCATTGCTTTCCAGCACCACCTCGTGACCATTATTTATCAGCAAAGCCACGGATAAAGGAGTAAGCGGGATCCGGTTTTCCTGGAAAGAAACCTCTTTTGGTATACCTATATAAAGTTTGTTTTTTTTGTTTTTAACCTCCAGCATCGATTCCTGGGGTTGCATCAAGGCTTGTTTGGCAAGGTCCGAAAATCCACTATATTTCCCTAAGCTCATTGTGTATTATTTTCTGGCTGATGAAGTTAAACAAAAATCGCTTTAAGTGTAAATTAAATTTGCTCAACGGTTACCTGCCGCGAGTTGTCGCCCTGGACATTTATGGTAACCCGGCTATAATGCTCCGGCAATAAATCGGGTATTTTCTCGGGCCACTCAATAAAACAGTAAGCGTCAGAGTAAAAATATTCCTCGTAGCCCATATCCAGCGCCTCGGTTTGGTTTTTAAGGCGGTAGAAGTCAAAATGATAAATTTTATTTTTTGTGCCGATGTACTCGTTTACAATCGAAAATGTGGGACTGGTGACAGGTTCTGTCGTTCCCAGGAATTCGCACAACGATTTGATGAGTGTGGTTTTACCCGCGCCCATATCGCCGTAAAAAAGAAAAATACGGGAGTTGGGTGCAGACGAAATTATTTCGGATGCAATGGCGGGGAGTTGAGCTGGGGAGTTGGCGGTTAGATGCATAAAATATTACCAGCTTTTTATCTGAACCATGATTTTTAGGATTAATTGATTATCACGATAAGAATCAAGAAAATCTTCAAATCGAGCGAATCATGGTTCAGACACTAAAGCAATGCCAAATTTAATAAATTTTACTTAGGCCCGTACACCGCAATAGGTATCAGCATTTCCTCTAATGAAATACCTCCGTGCTGGAATGTCTCGTTATAAAAGTTAACAAAATGATTGTAGTTGTTTGGATAAACAAAGTAGCTGTCTTCCTTGGCAAATACAAAGCTGCTGCTTACATGTAATTTGGGCAGCATGGCATCGTGCGGGTTGCGCACGTGGAATACTTCCTTGGGGTTAAAATTCAAATTTTTACCCTGTTTGTAACGCAGGTTGGTATTGGTATTCCTGTCGCCGACAATTTTACTGGGGTTACGTACCCTTATGGTACCATGGTCGGTTGTGATAACTACGCGTACCTGTTTCGACGCCAAAAACTTCAGTAAATCAAATAGCGGCGAATGCTCAAACCACGATAATGTTAACGAGCGGTATGCTGCATCGTCACTGGCCAGTTCGCGTATCATTTGCATATCGGTACGGGCGTGGCTCAGCATATCAACAAAGTTGTAAACTACCACGTTCAGTTCGTTTTGCATCAGGTTGCTTACCGATTCGTTAAGCGCGCGGCCCTCGTCAATATTTAAAATCTTGTTGTACGAGTGCTTAACGTCCCGTCTTAAAACGCGTTTTATCTGGTCGGTAATAAAATCTCCCTCATACAGGTTTTTGCCGCCTTCGTCTTCGTCGTTTTGCCACATTTCGGGATAACGCTTTTCCATATCCAAAGGCATCAGCCCCGAGAAGATAGAGTTACGCGCGTATTGGGTAGCAGTAGGCAAAATGCTGTAATAGGCATCTTCCTCTTCCAGCCTGAAGTATTCGGTTAAAATTGGGTTGATAATTTTAAACTGGTCGTACCGTAAATTATCAATCAGGATAAAAAACACCGGACCTTTTCCATCCAGCAAAGGAAAAACCTTCTTTTTAAATAATTGCGACGAATTGGTAGGGGCATTTTCCGGCTCTTTAAGCCAGCGCACGTAATTACGTTCAACAAACTTACAAAACTGTACGTTCGCTTCAGCTTTTTGCAGGGTCAGTATTTCGTGCATACCGGCGTCCTCCAGTTTCTCGAGGCTAAGTTCCCAGAATATTAATTTTTTATATACATCGATCCATTCCTGGTAGCTGAGGTTCTCGTTAAGCGTCATGCCAAGGTTGCGAAAATCCTGCTGATAAGCCATGGTGGTTTTTTCGGTAACCAGGCGCTTGTTCTCCGTAAGTTTTTTTATAGTTAGCTGTATTTGTTTTGGATTTACCGGCTTAATAAGGTAGTCGTCAATTTTCGAGCCTATGGCATCCTCCATTAAATACTCCTCTTCGTTTTTGGTAATCAAAACAATAGGTACATCATTATTGATGTTTTTTATCTGCGACAGTGTTTCCAGCCCCGTTAACCCGGGCATGTTTTCGTCCAAAAAAACCAAATCGAAATGGTTATTTTTGAAAGCCTCAACAGCATCATTGCCGTTAGTTACCGTAGTAAGCTTATAGCCTTTTTCGGTTAAAAACAGTACATGGGGTTTTAAAAGGTCAATTTCGTCATCGGCCCATAATATAGTGGTATCCTGCATGGTATATATATTTTGACCGGGATTTAAGGATTTTACGGATTTAACGAGAATTAAATCAACGAAACCATTATCCTGTCAGTGTAATTATTTTTTTCAATCGGTGAAATCGGCCGACAATCGGTGAAATCATAGAAATGATAACCGCAAAGCACGGCTTTTGTTGTTAATTATTAAAGGTATTAACATAAATTAACAAATAGACGACACTGCTATTATCTTTATTTAACATTTTTGCACAGCTTATATCCAAATTGAATAAAAAGAAAATAATTAACGACCCGGTTTACGGTTTTATCAGCATCCCAACGGAACTGATATTCGACCTTATTGAACACCCTTATTTTCAGCGGCTGCGCTATATTAAGCAGGTGGGAATGACGCACCTGGTTTACCCGGGGGCACTGCATACCCGTTTTCACCACGCTCTTGGCGCTATGCATTTAATGGGCATGGCTATTGAAACATTGCGCAATAAGGGCCATGCAATCAGCGATGACGAAGAGGAAGCGGTTACAGTAGCCATATTATTACATGATATTGGCCATGGCCCATTTTCGCACGCGCTGGAAGAAAGCATAGTTGAACAAATCTCGCACGAGGATATTTCGACGATGATTATGCAAAGGCTTAACAGGCAGTTCAACGGTCAGCTTAGCATGGCTATTGAAATATTTGAGGACAAATATCCGCGCCGCTTTTTGCACCAACTGGTATCGAGCCAACTGGATATGGATAGGATGGATTACCTTAACCGCGACAGTTTTTTTACCGGTGTGTCTGAAGGGGTCATCAGTTCCGACCGTATCATTAAGATGCTCAACGTTGTTGATGATGCGATTGTGGTGGAAGAAAAGGGCATTTATTCAATCGAAAAGTTCCTGATTGCCCGCCGGCTGATGTACTGGCAGGTTTACCTGCATAAAACAGTGATTGCTGCTGAGCAGTTACTGGTGAAAATATTAAAACGCAGTCGTGAGCTGGCCTTGCAGGGAGAGGAGGTTTTTACCACACCGGCATTGAGCATGTTTTTAAAGAAACCTGTGAGCCGTGAGGCATTTATGAGCGAAGACCATTACCTGGAAACCTTTGCCAGTCTTGACGATACCGATATTATGGCAGCTGTAAAAATATGGGCTACGCACAAAGATTTTGTATTGTCGAAACTATGCACCGACCTTGTTCAGCGCGATTTATATAAAGTAGATATCACCAACGAACCGCCTGACGCGGCATTTGTAAGCAGCTTGATACAAAAAGCTGTTAAAAAATACAACATCAGCGAGCACGAAGCATCGTACTTTGTCTTTACGGATTCTATACGCAATAAGGCATACCGCTCCGACGATGGTAATATCTGCATCCTGATGAAGGATGGGTCGATAAAAGATATCACCCAGGCCAGCGATAATTCCAACCTGGAAGCGCTGGCAAAAACGGTGAAGAAGTATATTGTTTGCTATAAAAAGGAATTGATTTGAAGATTTGTTAATTTGAAAATTTGAAGATGATGGACGTTTTTTTGCATTTTCAAATCATCAAATTGCCAAATCATCAAATAAATAAAAATTAACATAAATTTGCCGGATGCAATTTACCGCACAGCAACTAGCTTTAATGCTTAATGGAACAGTTGAAGGTGATCCCTCGGTGCAGGTAAATCAACTGGGAAAAATAGAGGAGGCGCAGGCCGGCTCACTCTCGTTTTTGGCTAATCCCAAATACGAGCAATACCTTTATACCACCGGCGCTTCAATTGTTATTGTAAATAACGACCAGGCACTTGCCGAACCAGTTAAGACTACCCTTATACGTGTGGAGAATGCATACATGGCTATAACCATGTTGCTTGATATGTATAACAAGCTGAAACTTGATAAGTCAGGCATCGAACAGCCCAGCTTTATTCACCCGTCGGCTAAGCTTGGCGAGAATGTTTATGTGGGGGCATTTGCCTACATCGGTCCAAACGTGGTTATAGGTAACAATTGCAAAATATACCCGCAAACTTATATCGCTGATGATGTAGTGCTGGCAGATAATGTTACCCTGTTTGCAGGTGTAAAAGTTTATTTTGATTGTAAAATAGGGAACAATGTTATCATCCATTCAGGTACCATTATCGGCGCAGATGGATTTGGCTTCGCCCCTGTTGGCGACGGTACCTACAGCAAAATAGCCCAGATAGGGAACGTGGTTATCGAAGATGATGTTGAAATAGGCTCAAATACCACTATCGACAGGGCTACCATGGGCTCAACCATTATCCGCAAAGGTGTAAAGCTTGATAACCTGATACAAGTGGCCCACAACGTGGAAATCATGAGCAACACGGTAGTGGCGGCACAAACCGGTATTTCGGGTAGCACTAAGGTTGGAGAAAATTGCATTATCGGCGGGCAGGTTGGCATTGTTGGTCATATCAGCATTGCAAAAGGCACGCAGGTGCAGGCGCAATCGGGCATAAGCCGCACGCTGGCCGAAGAAAATAAAAAATGGATGGGCTCACCGGCGCAGCCGTATTCAAACCACATGCGGTCGCAAATTGTAATAAACCGCCTGCCTGATTTGGAAAAGAAAGTTAACGAGCTTGAAAAAATAATTGCAGAATTGACGAAAGGTCACTAGTCATTTATCATTGGTCATTAGTGAAAACGTATTCCGTGTGCTAAGACCAATTACTAATGACCAATGACCAATGACTGATAAACATGAACGTAAAACAAAAAACTATTAAAGCGCCGGTTTCGGTTTCGGGCACCGGTTTACATACCGGGCAAAGTGTTACGCTTACTTTTAATCCTGCGCCCGAAAATCACGGCTATAAGTTCAGGCGGGTTGATTTGGAAGGGTCGCCAATAATTGATGCCGATTGCGACAACGTTACTGATACTTCGCGCGGCACTACTATTACCCAAAATGGCGCCAGCGTAAGCACAATTGAACACGTACTAGCTGCATTGGTTGGGCTTGAAGTGGATAACGTGCTGATAGATATGGATGCCCAGGAAACCCCGATAATGGATGGCAGCTCGATTCAGTTTGTTGATGCGATCAGAGATATGGGGCTTGTTGAGCAGGAAGCCGACCGCGAATATTACCACATTCCCTATAATATACATTACTCCGAGCCAGACCGTAAGGTTGAAATGGTAGCTATGCCCCTTGATGATGATTACCGCTTCACCTGCATGGTCGACTATAACTCGCAGGTATTGGGCAGCCAGCATGCCAGTATATCAACCATTGCGGAGTTTAACAAAGAAATTGCATCATGCCGCACTTTCTGCTTTTTGCATGAGCTGGAAATGCTGTTACAACACAACCTGATAAAAGGAGGTGATCTGAATAATGCCATCGTAGTGGTTGACAAGGAAGTTGATGAAGAGGAATTGGCACACCTGGCAAGGGTATTTAACCGCAAAGATATTAAGGTTGCCCCGCAGGGTATATTGAATAATATTGAGCTTCGTCATCAAAACGAGCCGGCAAGGCACAAGCTGCTGGATATGATTGGCGATCTGGCGCTGGTTGGGGTTCCGCTGCGCGGGCATATCATGGCTGCAAGGCCGGGGCATGCAGCAAACGTGGCATTTGCAAAAAAGATAAAGTCGTTAATAAAAAAGGAACGTAGCCGCAAGCATA
>Ga0209455_1000912_pt1 | contig 15359 bp, 12 predicted proteins | sample AraplaCol_mCL_r2_FD_184275 | JGI IMG/M metagenome (GOLD analysis project Ga0209455, IMG submission 184275) | Arabidopsis root microbial communities from North Carolina, USA - plate scrape CL_Col_mCL_r2 (SPAdes) (version 2) | ecosystem: Host-associated > Plants > Roots > Endosphere | place: USA...
GCCTCGCTGACCACGCTGGACCCGCGCCAGGTGCCGCTGCGGCCGGGCGACACCGTGCTGGTCGGTGCCGACGCGGGGCGCATCGATGCGGACACCGCCGCGCGGCTCGTCGCGTGGGTGCGCCAAGGCGGTCATCTGCTGCTGGCGCCCGATGCAGGCGCACGCGCGCCGGTGTTCGCGGCGCTGGGTCTGCTCGATCCGCGCCCGAGCACGTTCGGCTGCAGCCGTCTCGGCGACGAGAAAAAGGCGGCCAGCCTGTGTGGCCTGCGCTTCCGACTGCAGCCGGCGGCCGCGGCCAAGGCGGACGCGATGATAGGCAACGCCGACGACGGCTACCTGTTCGCGCGCACCGCGCTCGGCCGCGGCCACGTCAGCCTGCTTGCCAGCTTTGCGCCGCTGGAACGGCAGCAACTGAAGCAGGCCGAGGCGCAGCGTTTCGCCTGGCGCCTGCTGGCGCCGAACCGAGGCCGCGGCCAGATCTACCTGATCCATGCGCTGGACGGCCAGCCGTTCCTCAAGCTGCTGGCGACCCGCGGCTGGCCCGCGCTGCTGGCGCTGGCCGTGTTGCTGGCGGCGTGGATGGCGATGCGCAGCGCGCGACTCGGCCCGCTGCTGCCCGCGCCCGCGCCGCATCGCCGCGCGCTGCTCGAACACGTGCAGGCCGCCGGCGAATTCCTCTACCGCCGCGACGGTGGTCGCAGCCTGCACCAGCTGGCCTGCCAGGCCGTGCTGGCGCGGCTGCGCCGGCGCGATCCCGCCAGCGTGCGCTTGAACGGCGAGGCCTTGTACGCGCGCCTCGCCGAACGCGGCGGGCTAGCCGCCGCCCAAGTCGCGCAGGCCTTCCAGTCACCCGCGAACGCGCAGGCGTTCCGCGCTTCCCTCCTCACCCTGGCGCGACTCAGGAGCCGCCCATGACCACCGAAACCCCGATTGCTCTGGCCGCTGCCCCGGCCGCCGTGCCGGCCGCCGCGATGCCGATGTCGATAGCCGAGCTGGGCGAACGCGCCCGCGCACTGCGCGAGCAGGTCGGCCGCGCCTTCATCGGCCAGCCCGAGGTGTTCGAGCAGGCGCTGCTGGCCCTGCTCGCCGCCGGCCACGTGCTGGTCGAAGGCGTGCCGGGGCTGGGCAAGACCCTCTTGGTGCGCGCGCTGGCTGCCGCGGTGGGTTGCAGCTTCGGACGCATCCAGTTCACTCCCGACCTGATGCCGGCCGACGTCACCGGCCACGCGGTGTACGACCCCAAGACCGAATCCTTCCGCATCCGCCGCGGCCCGGTGTTCGCCAATCTGCTGCTGGCCGACGAGATCAACCGCGCGCCGGCCAAGACCCAGGCCGCGCTGCTGGAGGCGATGCAGGAAGGGCAGGCCACCATCGAGGGCCGCCGCCTGCCGCTGCCCGCGCCGTTCATGGTGGTGGCCACGCAGAACCCGATCGAGCAGGAGGGCACCTACGCGTTGCCCGAGGCCCAGCTCGACCGCTTCCTGGTCAAGGTCCTGATCGGCTACCCGAGCCTGGAGGACGAGCGCCGCATGGTGGCGGAAGTGGTCGACGGCAAGCTGGCCGCCGACCTCGACGTGTCGCAGGTGAAGTCCGTGGTCGACCAGGCCGGCCTGCTGGCGATGCAACGCGGCGTGGCTGCGATCCGCATGGATGCCGCGGTGACCGACTACGCCGTGCGCATCGTGCGCGCCACCCGCGAATGGCCGGGCGTGATCGGCGGCGCCGGTCCGCGCGGCGGTCTCGCGCTGGCGCGCCTGGCGCGGGCGCGCGCCGCGCTCGACGGCCGCGACTTCGTGGTGCCCGACGACGTGCGTTCGGTGGTGCTGCCCGCCCTGCGCCACCGCCTGCTGCTGGCGCCGGAGGCCTTGCTGGAACGCCAGCGCCCGGACGACGTGCTGGCGGCGCTGCTGCACAAGGTGGTCGCGCCGCGGCAATGAATAAGCCCCGAGTCGCCGCTCATTCGCTCGTCACTCCGGCGAAAGCCGGAGTCCAGTGCCTTTGCCTTCAAGAGCCCAAAGTCACTGGTCCCCAGCTTCCGCTGGGGCGACAAAGCCGTGTGAAGCATCCATGAGGCCCGCACCGCTGATGCTGTGGCTGCTGCTGGCCTGGACGCTGCTCGGCGTCGCGGCCAGCCTCGGCCGGTTGCCGCTGTCGACCTGGCTGGCCACCGGCACCGCGCTCGCCGTGCTGGCTGCGCTCGACGCCTGGCGCCTGCGCCGCACCGCCTCGCCCGAACTGCAGCGCGAACTCGCGCCGGTGCTGCCGCTGGGGCCGGAGGCGAACGTGGCGTTGCACCTGCGCAATCCCACGAAGCGTCGCCAGTCGCTGCGCCTGCATGACCTGCATCCCGGCGGCTGGGCGGTGCGCGGCATGCCGCGTCGGGTGAGCCTGCCGCCCGGCGGCGCGCTGCGGCTGGACTACGCCACCACGCCCGACGCGCGCGGCCTGTTCCATTTCGGCGGCTGCCACGCGCTGCTGCCGTCGCCGTGGCGGCTGTGGCACGGCCGACGCGTGCTGGGCGAACCGTCCGCTACGCGGGTGTACCCGAACTTCGCGGTGCTGGCCGAGCTGGCCGGGCTCAGCGTGGAACTGGCTTCGCGCAGCGTGGGCGCGCGCCTGCAGCGGCGCCGCGGCGAAGGCACCGAATTCCAGGAGCTGCGCGACTACCGCGTCGGCGACAGCCTGCGCAAGATCGACTGGAAGGCCACCGCGCGCAGCCATCGGCTGATCTCGCGCGAGTACCGCGAGGAGCGCAACCAGCAGGTGGTCCTGATGCTCGACTGCGGCCGTCGCATGCTGGCGCAGGACGGCCCGCTGGCCCACTTCGACCACGTGCTCAACGCCTCGCTGGCGCTGGCCAGCATCGCGTTGCGCGAAGGCGACGCGGTGGGCCTGCTGGCCTGCCTCGGCCAGCAGCAACGCTGGCTGCCGCCGCAGCAAGGTAGCGGCGGCATGGACTTGCTGCTCGGCGCCGGCTACGACCTGCACGCCCAGCCGCTGGCCACCGACTACCTCGCCGCCGCGAATGCCCTGCAGGTGCAGCAGCGCCGTCGCGCGCTGGTGATCCTCGTCACCAACGTGCGCGACGAGGACGACAAGGAACTGCGCACCGCGCTGAGCCTGCTCTCCCGCCAGCACCTGGTGGTGCTGGCCAGCCTGCGCGAACAGGCGCTGGACGAGGCCGCGCACGAGCCCGGCGCGGAGCTGGAAACGGCGATCCGCAGCGCCTCGGCGATGCATTACCTCGCCGAGCGCGAGCGAGTGCACGAGACGCTGAGAAGGGAAGGGGTGAATGTGCTGGATGTGCGGTGCGCGGAGTTGTCTGGGGCGTTGATCGAGAGGTATCTGGCGATCAAAAGGGGGAATAGGTTGTGAGGGGGTATGAGGGCACGCTGCCATCCGCTCTTGCCGCTGCCCATCTCAGATGGGAGGATCACTACGCGGTCGACGCCGCCGGGAAAGGCAATGAGATTAGATGGCGGGGTTGGGCGGTACGATCACGGGAACTCGTTGGTTTGCATGAGAGACTTCCGTTGGCTCGCCGCGGTTTACTTGGTTAGCCTGCGAGGTTAGGCTGCATTTGACAATCAAATTTAAGTTAGATGCTTTTCGTGCGACGCGCATAGCGAGGGGGAAACGATGGAATACGTAAGAGGCAATGATGGAATTCGACGTCTGTACATACTTCTTGGCAGCATTGGCCTGTTCGCATGGTGGATCTTTGTAGCCATTTCCACTGAAGGCTTTGATCCCGTTCATATCGACGCATCGGGTTGGGTCATAGTTGCGATCGGCTCGGTCTGCTGCTACGCGATTCCGTTCGGTCTTGTTCGTGGTGTGGCGTGGGTCATTCAAGGCTTTGTGGGTGGCACACAAAATGACTAGTCTCCATGCAGCTGCCATCGCAGCTGACAAGTCACTGCGGTCGACCGCCAAGCCGCTATGCGGTTCGTCGGCGGCTGAACTTCGGCATTAATCCCTGTGGATCCGATCACTACCGCTACGAGCTTCGCAACAATTGTGTCACTCGCTGCCAACTTCGTGTCGGAACGCAGGAGTGAAAATGACGCGAATATTGAAGAGTTCAAGGCTTGGCTCGCTGATCAAAGGCACGACGACATCATAAAATTACTTGAGTCCAATACTGCGACAACCGTAGGGATAAAGGCTCTTCTGCATGAGTCGCGCTCTGATATTATCAGCCACCTCGAGCAGCTCGCGTTACAGATTACCTCCCGCTCGGATCAGTCTGAGCGTGCTCCTGCGCAAGAGACGGCAGATGTCATTGAGACGATTTACCTTGGCATTAATAATGCGTTCGTTGGAGGCGCCGGCGATATGGCTGACCTCGCCACTCGCTGTGCCATCTACGCAATTCATGGGAAAAGAGTTAAGTTCCAAGTAGAGCTCCAGGAAACCGTGCTAGATACACCCCTAGGCGACCCCCTCATTCTCCCACGATACGAAAAGGCTAGACTTGAGCGCGCTCGTCAGCTCGAGTCGAGACTCGAGCTACTTACATCACAAGCTGTTCATGACTGGTGGCAGTACTTCCTTGGCCGCGCGGAAGACTGGGGTTTCGCGATACAGTCACTCCTCTTGCGCGCTAGTCTTGATTCCAATAATCATGCTGTCGGCCAGAAGATTGATGTTTGGCGGACTGAAGAACCCACATTGAGTGCGGCAATCTATTTGAACGCGCAAGATGTAACTGCCACACTTGAGCACTTAGGTTTCCAGTCGACTAGGGACTTGCGCATGGGCGCGCATTGGCGTGCGGCGTTAGATCTCCCACTCGATCTCATCGCACGCCACGTCATACCGAACATAATTGTTCAGCTTGAACGACAGGGTATTCCCGCCGTGGGAGAGGTTCTGAATCTTGCTGCGTGGCATATTGGCGAAGGTTAGGGATCGTCTGATTGATCGACTTCTCGCCGTCATTCCAGCGCGAGCAGGAATCCAGCGCTTTTGTGTTCAATGATCTGCAGGCACTGGATCCAAGCTTTCGCTGGTATGACGAGCAAAATCAGAGCTTCCTTAGACACTGCCCTGCGGTGTATCCGGGGCCGAGGCGATGACCTTCAAGAGCGCGTGCCTGATGTCGAAAGCGGGCTGTCCTGCCCGCTTTCGACTCGCAGGTTTCGGCCAAGGCCGAAACCTGCTCCGCCGGCTCAAACGCGGTCGCGTTTGAGCCGCGAGCGGTCCATCCATGGACCGCTAGTCTTCCTCCACCTTGGGCCGCCACGCCTCGCTGAGCTGCTTCTGCACCGGCGCGGGCACCGGTTCGTAGTGGCTGAGGTCCAGGCTGTAGCGGCCGCGGCCGCCGGTCATGGCTTTCAGCTCGGTGGGGTAGTCGGTGAGTTCGGCGAGTGGGGCCTGGGCCTTGATCAGCAGTTCGCCGCCGCGCCGGCTGTCGGTGCCGAGGATGCGGGCGCGCTTGCCGGCGAGGCCGCCGGTGACGTCGCCGACGTCGCTCTCGGGGATCGCCACCTCCACGTCCACGATCGGTTCCAGCACGATCGGGCGCGCCTTGCCCACGGCGTCGAGGAAGGCTTTCTTGCCCGCGCTGACGAAGGCCACTTCCTTGGAGTCGACCGGGTGGTACTTGCCGTCGTAGACGGTGACGCGCAGGTCCTGCAGCGGGAAGCCGGCCACCGCGCCGCGTTCCATCGCCTGGCGCACGCCTTTCTCGATCGCGGGCAGGAAGGTGCCGGGGATCACGCCGCCCTTCACCGCGTCGACGAACTCGAAGCCGGCGCCGCGTTCCAGCGGCTCCACGCGCAGGGACACCTCGCCGAACTGGCCGGCGCCGCCGGTCTGCTTCTTGTGGCGGTGGTGGCCTTCCGCCTTGGCGGCGATGGTCTCGCGGTAGGCGATGCGCGGCGGGTGGGTGACGACTTCCACGCCGTAGCGTTCGCGCATGCGCTCCAGCGTCACCTTGAGGTGCAGCTCGGAGAGGCCGCGCAGCACGGTCTCGTTGAGTTCCTTGTGGTGCTCCATGCGCAGGCAGGGGTCTTCCTCGGCCAGCCGTCCCAGCGCGTTCGCCAGCTTCTGCTCCTGGCCCTTGTGCTTCGGTTCCAGCGCGAGGCCGAACATCGGCTGCGGGAAGCGCATCGGCGCGAGGTGGATGCGGTCCTCCTCGTGCGCGTCGTGCAGCACGGCGTCGTAGTGGATCTCCTCCACCTTGGCCACCGCGGCGATGTCGCCGGGCACCGCCTGCTCGATCTCCACGTGGTTCTTCGCGTTGAGCCGGAACAGGTGGCCCACCTTGAACGGCTTGCGGCCGTCGTCGACGAGCAGTTGCGAGTCGCGGCGCACGGTGCCCTGCCACACGCGGAAGACGCCGAGCTTGCCCACGAAGGGGTCGTTGACGATCTTGAACACGTCGGCGATCACGTGCTGCGCGGGGTCGGCGTTGACGGTGATCGCCTCGCCCTCGCCGTTGACGAAGGGCGGCGGGTTGCCTTCCGCAGGGTTCGGCAGCAGGCGTTCCGCAATGTCCAGCAGCTCGACCGCGCCGGTGCCGTTGCGCGCGCTGACGAAGCAGATCGGCACCAGGTGGCCTTCGCGCAGGCATTGCTCGAACGCGTCGTGCAACTGCTGCGGCGTGAGCGCGGCCTCGCCCTGGTCGAGGTAGGCGCCCATGGTGGCCTCGTTGATCTCCACCACCTGGTCGAGGATGCGCTGGTGCGCGGTGGCCAGCGAGGAAAAGTCGGTGGCCCCAGCGGTGTGGAAGAAGCAGTCCAGCACCTGCTTGCCGCCTTGCGCGGGCAGGTTCACCGGCAGGCATTCGGGGCCGAACTCCTCGCGCAGCGCTTCGACCAAGGCGCCGAGGTGGGCGCCCTCGAAGTCGATCTTGTTGACCACCAGCACGCGGGCGAGGCCGCGCCTGCGCGCGTGATCCATCATGCGGCGGGTGCCGTGCTCGATGCCGTTGACGGCGTTCACCACCACCATCACGGTTTCCACCGCGGCGAAGGCGGACAGCGTGCCGCCGCGGAAGTCGTCGTAGCCGGCGGTGTCGATCAGGTTGATGCGGCAGCCGCCGCGGTCGATGCCGGTGATGCAGCTGTCGATGGAATGGCCGCGCGCCTTCTCCTGCGCGTCGGTGTCCGACTGCGTGGTGCCGCGCTCCACCGAACCGGGCGCCTGGATCACGCCGCCAGCGTGCAGCAAGGCCTCGAACAGCGTGGTCTTGCCGCTGCCGGCATGGCCGGCGAGCGCGATGTTGCGGATGCTTTCCGTGTGGTAGGACACGATGCGACCCTCCTCTTGCAGAGGCACGGACTCGCAAGGCATGAACGGCGCCGTACGAGGCCGCGCATGGCGGCTGACGGGCCGTCATGGTCGTCCGGGCGCGGACGCGGGGGCGGTCATGGCGGGTGAGTCTGGCGATGGTACGTCGCGGCGGGGTTAGCCTCGCGTCAACGCCGGCGGGAACCGCCGCAAGGTATCGCGGTCTGAGAGCCGCGCCGCGTTTTCCTCCTCCACTGCTTGCGGCCTGATTGGCGTCGATTCTCAGCAAAAAGTCCCGTTCGCGCTGAGCGTAGCTTGCGCCAGCAAGCGTACGCGAGGAGCAGCCACGGATGGCTGCGCTTTGGTGAGCGAGGAAGTCGAAGCGCCGCGCCGCCCCTTCGACTTCGGCCCTTCGGGCCTACGCTCAGGGCGAACGGTGGTGGGCTGCTGAGGGTCGATGCCAATCAGGCTGCGGGCAGGGAAGGGAACCCCTCTGCGTTGTCGCCCATACGGAGCCATCCCATCGTCCACCGAACGCAGACTGCAACCCGCGCCACGCCGCCGCCCGGCCCCGACCGGGACGGCGCGCCGGCGCTCGACCTCGCGACCCTCGCGCGCCTGCGCCAGTTGCGCTGGCGCGAGCCATCGCGCGGCTACCGGCTGGCGTGGCTGGTGCTGGTCGTCGTGGTGCTGCTGCATCTCGTGTTCGCGGCGATGGTGTGGTGGGCGATGCGGCCGCCGCCGTTGCGCGAGGGGCCGGCGGCGCCGGCCAGCGAGGTACTGGAGGTGCGCTTCATTCCCGCCGCCACCGCGCCGGCCGCGAAGGCACCGCCGCCCATGCCGCTGCCACCGCCGCCGCCGCGTGCACCGCCGCGGCATGCCGCCGAACTCGCGGCGAAGAACGCGCTCAGCGTGCAACTGCCCGCGCCGGCGGCCAGCGTGGCGCCGCCGCGGCTGTTCGACCGCAATGGCCAGGCGATCCTGCCGGCCACTGCCGCCGGCACGCCCGTGCCGGACTACGTGCAGGGCATGCCGCAGGGCGACACGCGGATCATGCGGCACGACAGCCCGGTGAAATACCAGGCCACCCGCTTCGACAAGGACTGGGGCCGCACCAGTCCCATCACCGACGCGCTGCAGAAGGTGGTGGACAAGACCACGGTGAAGCACACGTTCCGTCCGCTTCCGGGCATCCGCATCCACTGCGCGGTTTCGCTGGCGATGCTGGCCGGTGGCTGCGGCGGCGATCCGCCCCCGCCACCGTCGGCAAAGGACGGCGACGCGCGTCTGAACATGGCGCCGGCACCGCTGGCCACGAACCCGAACGCGCCCAAGCCGCCACCGCTGTCTGAATGCATCGCGCTGTACCGCGCCGGCAAGCCGCTGGCCGATGGTTGCCCCAGCGACACGCCGTACCGCGCCACCGACGCAGCCATGCGCGAGGAACAGGAGCAGCGCGAACGGCGCGCGAAGCAGGCGGTGAAGCACTGAGAGTTGCAGCAGCGCCCGCTACACTCGCCGCATGCCGCTGCCCACGGACCCGAACGCGCCGCGCCCGCCCGCCCAGCGGCCGGCGCAGGTGCTGCTGAATTCGCCGCTGGCCGCTTCCTCGCACATGCTCAACCAGCGGGCGCGGAAGCGGCCGCGGCCGCCCGTGTTGTGGCGGCGCGTGTTCGCGCTCGCCGGCAGCCTGCTGGTGCATCTGGTGTTCCTGTTCGCCTTCATCCTGGGGCCGGCGTGGGAGCCGCCGCCGGTGGGCGAGGCGCCGGCGGCGCAGCTGAAGCTGCGCTTCATCGAGCTGCCGGATCTCGCGCCGCCACCGCCGCCGAAGGGCGAGCCGCCGCGCCAGGCGGGGCCGGTGCGCCAGGGCCATGCGGCGACGAGCCCGGGCGTGCGGCGCAACGCGAGTGCGGCCGCGCGGCCTGCGCCGCGTGCGCCTGCCGTCGCCGTGCAGGCGGCGGCCGTGCCGCCCGCGAAGGCGGCCGCCGCTCCGCCGCCGCCGCCCAGCCTGCCGCAACCGGCGCCCGTGCCGCAGCTGCAGCCGGTGCCGGTGGCGAACCAGCCGCCGCCGGTGAACCTGCCCAAGCCCACGCTGCAGCCGCCGGTGCCGCCGAAATTCCAGCCGCAGCCCGTGCGTGCGCCGCAGGTCGAAGGCAACCAGCCGATGCCGCCACCGCCTTCGCTGGCGCTGCCCACGCTGCCGCCGCAGGCGCCGCCCGTGGTCGCGCCGCCCAGCGTGGCGCTGGATCGCGTGGCACCGAACACCGTGGCGCCGGCCATCGCGCAGCCCATGCACGTGGACCTGCCCGCGGCGCCGCCCGCGCCCGAGCTGCAGGCCGTGCCGCTGCCGGCGCAAGCCGCGCCGCAGGTGAGCCTGCAGACCACACTGAATGCACCCGCGCCGAACGCGCCACGGCAACTGCCGAAACTGCAGGCACCGGCGCCGGTCGAGGTCGCGGAGCAACCGCTTGCTGCGGTCCCGCAGACCACGCCCGCCACGCCCAGCGTGACGCCGGCGCCCAAGGCCACGCTCGAGATCGCCAACGATCAGGCGCTCACCCGGATCAGCCAGCCGGCGCCGGTGGCCCTGTCGCCTGCCGAAAGCACGTCGGCGCCGGCCAATCCATCGACCACCGCACCGGCGACCGCCGCGACTGCCGCGCCGAGCGAGATTGCCGGCAAGGCAGGCGAAACCGCCGCACCGGACGTCAGCACCGCGCCGAACGCGAGCCCGCAGGGCAGCGACAACGCCCGTCCCGGCGAGCCGCAAGGCAGCAGCAGCGCCAGCGAGACAGCCAGCGTGCACGGCAACGGTCCGCCGGCGTCGCACGGCCTGGGCCATGCCACCACGGGCGCCGCCGGCAAGGGCGAGGGTGAGCAGCCGGGGGCGCGCGAAGGCACGGGCACCCCCGGCGCCGGCGCGCAAGCGTCCGGCCAGACGCCGGGCAGCGTGCCGGAATACGTGCAACTCAAGCCCACCGGCGACACCAATGTGATGCGTCACAAGATCAACGGCATCAGCTACAAATCCACGCGCTTCGACCCATACTGGACGCCGCCCGGCGAGAGTTCGATCGACACCGCGCTGCGCCACGCGGCGGAAAAGACCACGCTGCAGCACACCTTCCACCTGCCGCGCGGCATCCGCATCAAGTGCAAGGTGATGCCGCTGGTGCCGGTGGCGCTGCTGGGTTGCGGCGACGCCGACTCGCCGCCGCCGGCCGCGGCGCAGAAGGTCTACGACCGGCTCAACCTGCCGGCCGTGGCCGGCGGCAGCGTGCCCAGCTCGCCGCCGCCCGCGCCGGCGGCGAGCGCGGCGGCGCCGGCACGCGTGGTGCTGGACAACCGCGTGCAATGCGCCGAGGCGCGCGTTACCGGCGGCCTGATGCCGCCCGGGTGTCCGCCGACCGAGCCCGTGTTGAAGGGGCGGGTGCCGGCGACGTCGTCGAGTTCATGGGTGCCGGCCAGCGACCAGTTCCATTGAAGGCGCGGAGGGAGTGATGATGAACGATGCGTCCATGCATGCCTTCGATGGCGGCTGCGACTGCCGCGCCGTGCGCTACCGCCTGACCGCCACGCCGCTGTTCGTGCACTGCTGCCATTGCCGCTGGTGCCAGCGCGAAACCGGCAGCGCGTTCGCGCTCAACGCGATGATCGAGACGGAACGGGTGCTCCTGCTGGCCGGCGAACCCGAACGGGTGCCGACGCCGTCCAACAGCGGCAAGGGCCAGCAGATCGCCCGCTGCCCGCACTGCCGCATCGCGCTGTGGAGCCACTACAGCGGTGCCGGCGACACGATCAGCTTCGTGCGCGTGGGCACGCTGGACGATCCCGATCGTTTTCCGCCCGACATCCACATCTTCACCGCCTCGAAGCAGCCGTGGGTGCTGCTGCCGCCCGGCGTGCCGGCGATGGCGGAGTATTACGACCGCGAGCGGCATTGGCCGCAGGAAAGCCTGGATCGGTGGCGGCTGCTGCGGGCGAGGCGGGTCTAGCCGAGGTAGGACGTGCTGGGCTCAGGCCGTGTCCAGTGCGAGATGGACGCGTCGTCCCAGCGCCGTGGCGATGTTCACCAGCGCATCGAGCGAGAAGCGGTATACGCGGCCGCGCGGCAGATCGTTGATGCGCGGCTGGGTCACGCCGCAGCGCTCGGCCGCTTCGCTCTGCTTCCAGCCGCTGGCGCCGATGATGGCGACGATTTGCTGCATCAGTTCGGCGCGGGCACGCAGGTTTGCCGCCTGCTCCGGCGTGTCGGCGATGGCATCCCATACGGTGGCATAGGTTTCGTGCTTGCTCATGGCGAACCTCCGCTGAGTTCGGCGTAACGGGTCCGGGCCAGGTCGATGTCGCGTCGGGATGTCGTCTGCGTCTTCTTCTGGAACGCATGCAGCACGTAGACCGCATCGGCCAGCCGGGCGGTGCAAATCACGCGGTAAGTGCCGGCGTCGTCCCATACGCGGATTTCCTCGACGCCCTTGCCGATGGTCGGCATCGGCTTGAAGTCGTCCGGTGGCGCCCCGCGTTGCACCCAATCCAGTTGATAACCAGGCGTCTTGGCGGACGTCCTCGGGAAATTAGAGCAAGAGCCCCTCTCCCCCAACCCCTCTCCCGCAAGCGGGAGAGGGGAAAGCGCGCTGCGACAGCGCCGAGAGGGCGAGACAGCCTCCCGCGATTCATTACGACAGCCGCAGGAACTCCTTCATCAGCGGCAGCCTGCGCACGCGCACTGCGCTGACGCGGAACACCGCGTTGGCGAGGGCGGGGGCGGCGGTGGGCATGGCGAGGAAGCTGGCGCCGGTGGGCGAGCGGTTGCCGCCGTCGACCACGATCACTTCCACGCTGTTCGGCAGCTGGGCCATGCTGGCGAGCGGGTAGCTCTTCCAGTCGCGCTGCTGGACCTGGCCGTCCTTAGTGGTGATGGCGAGGTTGAGCGCGGTGGAGAGCGCGTCCAGCGTGGCGCCGGCGACCTGGCCTTCGAGGCCCAGCGGGTTGATCACGCGACCCACGTCCACCGCGCAGACGACGCGCTCGATGGCCAGCTTGTCGCCTTGCAGCGAGGTCTCGATGGCGTGCGCCACGTAGGCGCCGTCCATGTGCCAGCAGGCGAGCCCCAGGCCGTTGACGCTGCGCAACCAGTTCTTCCACTCGATGCGGTCGGCGACCAGCTGCAGCACGTTGCGCAGGCGGCCGGTGTCCAGCGTGCCGCCGTTCTTCAGCGCGATGTTGCGCGGCTCGCCGAGCAGGCGCAGGCGGGTCTTGAGCGGATCTTCGCGCAGCTGGTGGGCGAGTTCGTCGATGAAGCTTTCCGCCGCGAACGCGTTGCTGAGCTGCGGCATCGCGCGGTGCGGGCCGCGCGGCAGCGTGGATTCCAGCGCGTACCAGTCGCTGCGGTAGTTCGGCACCAAACCGGCGGGCAACTGGTCGGGCAGCACTTCGGACGTCCACAAGCGGTCGGCGGGCACGCCGCGGCCAGTAAGTGCGGAGGCGCTGGCGAGGCGCTGGTTCCAGGCGACGATGTTGCGCCTGGCGTCGATGATCGCGCCGATCTTGTGCACGCTGGCGGAGCGGTACCAGTCGTGGGCGAAGTCCTGCTCGCGCGTCCACAGCAGGCGCACGGGCTTGTTCACCGCCTGGGCCAGCATCACCGCCTCGGCCACGTAGTCGTGGTCGAGCCGGCGGCCGTAGCCGCCGCCCACGCGCGGCACGCGGATCTCGATCTTGTCGGCGGCGAGGCCGGTGAGGCGCTGCACCACGGCCCAGGCCTCTTGCGGCGCCTGGGTGGGCACCACGAGGCGGGCGTGGTCCTTGTCGACGTGCGCGAGGCAGTTCATCGGCTCGGGGCAGGCGTGCGCCAGCCAGGGCTGGTAGTAGCTGGCCTCGAGGCGGTACGCGGCATGCTTGCCGGCCTTGTCCACGTCGCCGTCGTCGCGCACACGGGTGGTGGGTGCGGCCTTGCTGTCGAGCAGGGCGATGGCCTGCTGTTCCAGCGCGCCGCTGCCGGCTTCGGCGGCGGCGCCGGGCTTCCACTCCAGCTTGAGCTGGTCGCGACCCGCGAGCGCGGCCCAGGTGTCCTCGGCCAGCACCGCCACCGCGGGCGCGATCACGGTGTGGCCCGGCGGCTGGCCGGCTTCGGGCTTCAGGTGCATCACCTTGACCACGCCCTTCACCGCGAGCGCGGGCGCGGTATCGATGCTGGACAGGCTGCCGTCCGGCCACGGGCAGTGCAGCAGCACGGCGACCAGCGCCTCGGCCTCGTGGTGGTCGATCGCGTACTTCGACTGGCCGGTGACGATGGCGTGCGCGTCCACGTCGCCGACCGGCTTGCCGATCAAGGTGTAGCGCTCCGGCGCCTTCGGTGCCGGCGCCTGCGGCGGCAGGTCCAGCTTGCTGGCGTCGTCGACCAGGCTGCCGTAGGTGACGCGGCGGCCGTCCGGCGCGATCACCGTGCCGGCTTCGCAGCGCAGGCGGTCGGCGGCGATGCCGAGCCGGCGCGCGGCGGCCTGGGTGAGCAGCCAGCGCGCGAGCGCGCCGGCCTGGCGCAGCTCGGCCCAGGCGGCGGGGATGGAGTCGCCGGTGCCGCCGCGCTGGCGGCCGTAGGTCCAGTGCGGCTGGCCGTTGTCGTTCGCGCCGACGCCCAGGCCCAGCGGCACCACGCTGACGCGGTTCCAGTCGGCGTCCAGTTCGTCCGCGATGATCATCGGCAGCGCGGTGGCGACGCCGGTGCCGGTGTCGGGATCGCGCGCGCCGATCAGCACGTTGCCTTCGGCGTCGATGCGCACGTAGGCGCCGAGCTCCTGGAAATGGTTGCCCAGCCATTCCGGCGGCAGCGGCGGCTCGTCGGCACGGGCCATGCGCACGCCCACCACCAGCGCGCCGGCGGTGCCGGCGAGAACCTGCAGGAAGCGCCGGCGCGACAGCCGGATGCCGTTCGAGGCGTTCGCGCTCATGCCTGGCCCGCCTTGCCGGCGGCGGCGCGCTTGATCGCGGCGCGCACGCGGGTCTGGCAGCCGCAGCGGCAGGTGTTGGTCAACTGGTCGATGTCGGCGTCCGTGGGTTGCGGCTTGCGCTTCAGCAGGTCCACGCCGGCGATCAGCCAGCCCGGCGTGCAGTAGCCGCAACCGATCGCGTCCTCGTCGATGAAGGCCTGCTGCAGCGGGTGCAGGGCGCCGTCGTTCGCGGCCAGGCCTTCCACCGTGGTGATACGCTTGCCGTCCAGCTTCGCCATCGGCTGGGTGATCGCGGACACCGGCTTGTCACCCACCAGCACCAGGTCGGAACCGTTCTCGCCGTGCGCGCCGCCGTACTTGGTGCCGGTGAGCCACAGCACGTCGCGCAGGTACCACAGGAGCGGCATCTGCGGGTCGCCGGTGTGGACGAAATGCTCGCCGTTGATCTCGACCGCGATGCCGCTGCGCATCGCCGCGGGCACGATGTTGTTGTCCGGGGTGACCGGCACACCGTGGGCTTGGGCTGGCGCCATGCGGGATCTCCTCAGAACCGTATCCGCGCATTGTGGCATTGCCGCGACCGGCTAGGAACGCGTGGCGCTGAACAGGCGGCGCCAGCACCAGTAGACCGGCACGCCGGCCAGCATGATCAGCACGCCCATGCCGGTGTTGTACGGACTGTCGCGCAGGCTTTGCACCACCACGAGCGCAACGGTGGCGATGAACAGCAGGGGCGTCAGCGGGTAGCCGGGGACGCGGTAGCCGGGCTCGGCGAGGTCGCGACGGCGGTAGAGGAACAGCGTGGCCACGCCGATCGCGCACGCCAGCCAGTCGCCGAACGTGGCGTAGTCCAGCAGTTGTCCGTAGCTGCCCGACAGCGCCAGCACGCTGGCCCAGCCGGCCAGCAGCAACAGCGCGAGGTTCGGGGTGCGGTGCCGCGGATGCAGGCGGCCCACCACGCGGAAGAACAGCCCGTCCTCGCCCATCACCTGCAGCACGCGCGCACCGGCGAGCAGGGTGATGTTGCAGAAACCCAGCGTGGAGATCGCGATGCCGACGGCGATCAGCCTGGCGCCCGTGCCGCCGGCCACGCGCTGCATCACGTCCGCCGCCGGCGTGCGGCTGGCGGCCAGTCCGGCGTGGCCGAGCACGGCGAGATAGGCCACGTTGACC
>Ga0209455_1000914_pt1 | contig 15299 bp, 14 predicted proteins | sample AraplaCol_mCL_r2_FD_184275 | JGI IMG/M metagenome (GOLD analysis project Ga0209455, IMG submission 184275) | Arabidopsis root microbial communities from North Carolina, USA - plate scrape CL_Col_mCL_r2 (SPAdes) (version 2) | ecosystem: Host-associated > Plants > Roots > Endosphere | place: USA...
AAGCTGGCCGAAGGCGTGTTCAAGGGCGAGACGATCAACACACCCTCCATGCTCTGCGTCGAGGATCAGATCGATGCCTTGCGCTGGGCCGAAGAAATCGGCGGGCTGCAGGCGCTGGTCGCGCGCTGCGATCACAATTTCGCCGTCATCGCCGATTGGGTGGCAAAGTCGGACTGGATCGACTTCCTGGCGACGGATGCGGCGACGCGTTCGACCACCAGCGTCTGCCTGAAGATCGCCGATCCGCGGGTGACGGCCCTGCCGCAGGCGGAACAGGCGGCGGTCGCCAGCGCCATCGCCAAGCAATTGGACGCCGACGGCGTTGCCCATGACATCGGCAGCTACCGCGACGCCCCGCCAGGTCTGCGCATCTGGTGCGGCGCCACGGTCGATGAGAGCGATCTCATCGCCTTGCTGCCCTGGCTCGATTGGGCCTTTGCGAATGTGATGGCAACTCAACAAAAGACAGCGTGAGCATCATGCCCAAGGTTCTCATTTCCGACGAACTCTCCCCGGCTGCCGTGCAGATCTTCCGCGACCGCGGCATCGAGGTCGACGAGAAGATCGGCCTCAAGCCGAAGGAACTGCGCGACATCATCGGCCAATATGACGGCCTCGCCATCCGCTCCGCCACCAAGGTGACGGCGGAACTGCTGGCGGTCGCCGACAAATTGAAAGTGGTCGGCCGCGCCGGCATCGGCGTCGATAATGTCGACATCAAATCAGCCACCGCGCGCGGCATCTGCGTGATGAATACGCCCTTCGGCAATTCCATCACCACCGCCGAACACGCCATTGCCATGATGATGGCGCTGGCCCGGCATATCCCCCAGGCTGACCGCACCACCCATCAGGGCAAGTGGGAGAAGTCCCGCTTTGTCGGTATCGAGCTCTATGCCAAGACGCTCGGCGTCATCGGCTGCGGCAATATCGGCGCCATTGTCGCCGATCGCGCCCAGGGGCTGAAGATGAAGGTGATCGCCTATGACCCCTTCCTCTCGCCGGAACGGGCGGTCGATCTCGGCGTCGAGAAGGTCGAATTGGACGAATTGCTGAGCCGCGCCGATATCATCTCGCTGCATACCCCGCAGACCGAGCAGACCAAGGGCATGATCAATGCCGCCACCCTCGCCAAGTGCAAGCCGGGTGTGCGCCTGGTCAATTGCGCCCGCGGCGGCCTGGTCGTCGAGGAGGACCTGAAGGGGGCACTCGATTCGGGTCATGTCGCCGGCGCCGCCCTCGACGTGTTCCAGACCGAGCCCGCCACCGAGAACATCCTCTTCAATCACCCCAATGTCGTCACCACGCCGCATCTCGGCGCCGCCACCACGGAAGCGCAACTGAATGTTGCCATCCAGGTGGCGGAACAGATGAGCGATTTCCTGCTGCACGGTGCCGTCACCAATGCGATCAATATGCCGGCGGTGACGGTGGAGGAGGCGCCGCGCCTGAAGCCCTATCTGAAGCTCGCCGAACAGCTGGGCGGCTTCGTCGGCCAGGCCGAGGATGCGGCACTGGAAAAGGTCGTCATCGAATATGAAGGCCATGCCGCCTCGCTCAACACCAGGCCGCTGACGGCGATCCTGCTGCAGGGCCTGCTGCGACCGCTGCTCGATACCGTCAACATGGTCAATGCGCCGGTCATCGCCCGCGACCGCAATATCGACATCTCGGAAGTAAAGAACGACCGCGAGGAGATCTATCACACGCTGATTCGCCTGACGATCGTGGCCGGTGGCCGCGAACGCAGCATCGCCGGCACGCTCTTCGCCGACCGGCGCCCGCGCATCGTCGAGATCAAGGAGATCGAGATCGAAGCGGCCCTCGGGCCGCACATGCTCTATGTCACCAATGAAGACAAGCCGGGCATGATCGGCAATCTCGGCAGCCTGCTGGGCGACAGCGGCATCAATATCGCCACCTTCGCCCTCGGCCGCGCAGCACAAGGCGGCGATGCCATCGCCCTGATTGAGATCGACGGCCCCATTGCCCCGGATCTGCTGCAGCGTGTCCAGTCACTGCCGCATGTACGTCAGGCGAAGGCGCTGGTCTTCTAACGGCGCAGCATCATGATGGGATCGGAACCCCGGACATGGCGGCTGCCGTGTCCGGGGTTTTCGTTGCCATGATGTCCCTCAAAGCCGGCAGGATCAGCGGGACCAGTCGCGGATGCAGATCATGGCCCGCCCCTTCCAGCAGCAGGAAACGGCTGCCGGCAATGAGGCGGTGGCCCTCCTCGGCTTGGTGCAGGGCAATACAATTGTCTTCCGTGCCATGCATGATCAGCGTCGGCACGGTGATCCCACGCAACAGATCCCGCCGGTCACCGGCATGACGCACGGCCAATGCCTGGCGCCAGATTCCTGCCGGCCGGTAGCTCCGGTCGAGAATTGCTTGTGCGTGCCAGTGCAGCATGCCCGGCTCATGCGGATAGGCCGGGCCGGCATAGATCTGCGCGTCCTCGATATATTGCCGCAGCCTTTCGTGCGGATCGGTGATCGCACAAATGCTGCGGGCCATGGCATGCCAGGCCTCCGGCTGGCTTTCGACTCCTGGCTGGCCGCCCGACGACATCAGCGAGGCAAGACTGAGCACGCGCCGCGGCGCGGCCGCCGCCAGAAGCTGTGCGATCATGCCGCCCATGGAGAAGCCGACGACATGGGCCGCAGCGATGTCCAGCCGGTCCATCAGGGCGAGGACGTCGGCCACCATGTCCTGAAGCCCATAGACCGGCGCCTGCACGGGTACAGTGCTGAGGGGGAAATCGGCCGCTGTCAGATCGGCGATCTCCGCCGGGCCGCAAAGTGGCGACAGGCCGGCATCGCGGTTATCCGGCCGCACCACTTGGCAGCCTTGTTCGACCAGCCAGGCGACAAGGTTATCCGGCCAGTCGATGGCCTGCTGGCCAAGACCGGTCAGCAGCAGGACCGCGGGGCCGCCACGCTTGCCATCGATGATGGCGTGGAGCGGAAGCGCATTCGCCGCGGCACCGTCCACACCTCTCACAATCCGAGTTCCGCCTTGACCGCCGTGAGGCCGTCCTTGCCATCGATCGTGGTGACGCCCCTGAGCCACGGAGCCAGCAGTTGCGGATTGGCCTTCAGGACCTTCGTCGCCGCATCGGTCGGCTTCAGGCTGTCATTGATGATATAGCCCATGCCGGTATTCTCGGTCGGGATGTCGAAGGTCAGGTTGTTGAGCAGCTGCGCCACATTGGGGCATTGCTGCATGAAGCCCTTATGGACCTGGGTGTGCACCGTGGCGCCGCCAAAATTTGGACCGAAATATTTGTCGCCGCCGGTGAGATAGTCCATGGCGAATTCAGTGTTCATGGGATGCGGCGCCCAGCCGAGGAACAGGACCCATTTCTGCTTCGGAACCGCACGGCGCACTTCCGCCAGCATGCCCTGCTCGCTCGACTCCACCAGCTTCCAGTCGCCGAGGCCGAAGGCGTTCTGCTTGATGATGTCCTGCATGATCTGGTTGCTGCCGGGTTCGATGCCATACATCTTGTGATCGAACTGATCGGCATGCTTGGCGAGATCGGCGAAGTCATGCACCCCGGCTTCATAGACGTAATGCGGTACGGCGAAGGTGAATTTGGCGCCGGTCAGATTCTGATGCACTGTCTCGACCGAACCGTCGGCCTTGTAGGGCTTGTAGTAATCGACCATGGCCGGGTCCCAATAGCCGAGGAAGAGATTGAGATCGCCGTTCTTGAGGCTCTGATAAATCACCTCGAGGCCGAGCACATCGCTCTTCGGGCTGTAGCCAAGGCCCTTGAGCAGTACCGACGCAACGCCGGTGGTGAAAGCAAGGTCGTTCCAGCCCGGCTCCGCCATATGGATCTTGGCGCAGGCACCCGGATCATCCGCTCGGACCGGGGCCGACAGGCCAGCCGTCATACCCAGTGCCATGCCCAGAACCAGAAGCGATAAGCCGATGCGCCGGCCGCGAAAATTGATCATTCCATCCTCCCAAAACCTGTTTCTGAGGTATTTTCTGACCGTTTGGTCTATTTATTGACCAATTGATCTATTTATTGTCCTTTGGGTCAATTTATTGCCCCGTTGATCGATACTGTCAAGGCCGGCTAAGGAAGAGGAAAGGGAGAGGATCTTGGCGCGACAGAGCATCGAGGCGATTCGCCGGGCCGAGTTGACGGAAGCGGCGTGGCAGGCGCTGCAGCAATGGGGCGCCGCGGGCACCACCCTGGCGCGGGTGGCGGAGATTGCCGGCGTCTCGAAGGGGATCGTCCTGCATTACTTCACCAACAAGGACGAGCTGATGGAGGCGGCGATGCGCCGCGCCAATGCTGCCTTGCGCGATGAGGTTGCCCAGCGGCTGAAACGCGCCGCCTCACCTCGCGAACGGGTCGAGGCGGTGATCGAGGGGAATTTCGCCACGGACTTCTTCCGGCCGGAGATCTGTCATGCCTGGCTCGCCTTTTGCGCCGAGGTACCGCGCAATCGCGAATATGCCCGGCTGCAGCGCGCGATCCATGCCCGCATGCACAGCAACCTGATCTCCGGATTGCGGTATCTCTTGCCGCCGGCAGAAGCCGAGGCAACGGCCTATGGCATTACCAGTCTGATCGATGGGCTCTGGCTGCGCCTCGGTCTGGAACAAGGCGGTATTGACCGCGATCTCGCGCGCGACCAGCTCTATCGGTATCTCGATATGACGCTGGCTGTCACTCACGGAAAAAAACGCTGAGTCGCGCAAGCTGAATCGGATCGGAGTAGCCGCGAGAATTCGCCGGAAAACAAGCCAAACGAGCTGCAAATCAAACAGCGGCGCTATGAGGTTGGAGTCGAGAACGAGACACCCATCAGCGCTATTCCGCTCCTTCACGCGCACGTGACCAGCGTCCCAGAATGGTCCCAGCGCGTCCCAACAATTCCCGAATAATCACGTCTTTCTCACAACAGCACGGCCGCCATCTGCGGCACTACATCGGAGCGCCTGGCCGCGTCGGCATCTCATGCCGGAGAGCGACCATGATGCGGTCCATCTTTGTCGTCGTGAGCGTGAAGCAGGAACTCGCTCGCAAATCAATTGCGGAGGTTTCTGATGAGAAACGGGGTGATGGGGCTGATCCTCAGCCTTGGCGTGGCTGCTTTGTGTTTGCTTTCGAACGCAGCTAATGCAGCCTTTATAGCGACCGATACCGTGCCGAACGGCGAGCTGAAATTCTATGACGGCTCTGCCAACAAGGATGTTTCATCTTTCACCGGCAGTGTCGGCAGTCAGCATGGCGGCTCCGCGGTCAACGTGCACACCGATGCCAATGTCGATACCGGTGCCGGCTTTGGCGCGATCAAGCCAGTCAAGGGCGCGACCCTCACGGATGTCACCTTCACGCCGACCAACAGCACAGAATTCAACAGCTTCTTCTTTCGCGGGCAATTGCTTGCCGATGGCAGTGTGACGCTGAAGGTCAATGACTCCCTGGGCGATCCGACCCAGATCTTTACCTTCGATGACCTCAAGAGCAATGCCGATTTCGGCCCGCTGGGGATCGTGCTGGACCTCGCTTTCCCCAATGATTTCGGCGCCATCAAATCGATCGAGCTGATCTCCGCCGGCTTCAAGGAATTGAAGCAGGTCACCTTCGGCTCGGCACAGGTCGCCGCGGTGCCGTTGCCGGCCTCGCTTTATCTGTTCGCAACAGCGCTCATGATTCTCGGCATCATGCGGGTGATTGGAAGACGTAGGGCAGGGCTTCACGCAAGTCATGCCTGAATGATCCGCATGTGAGGGAAACCCGCCACGCCCAGGCGGGTTTCTTTCATGCGGATCAATGCGCTGCCTTGCCGCCCATGGTCGCGGCGAGGACGGCAAGGACGATCGACGCGGCGCCGATTGCCTGTCCGAGATCCAGCCTTTCGCCCAGCATGACATAGGCAAGGACGACGCCGCTGAGCGGGATCAGCGGCAGGAACAAGGCGGTGATCGAGGCCCGCATATGTTCGAGCGCCCGCAGATAGAGCCAGAAGGGCAAGGCGAATTGCAGGATGCCCGAGAGTGCCACGATACCGGCGACCTCAGGCGTGACGGCCGAGATGCCAAGCGGCTGCATGCCGAACAGCGTCGCAAGTATCAGGACCGCAATCGCAAAGACAAAGGCAGCACTTTGCTGGATGGCGGCGAGATGTAACCCGTCATAAGCGGATATGAGCCGGCGACTCATGATCACATAGAAAGCGGCGACACAAAGACCCGCCATGACCAGGAGATCGCCGATCAGGCCATGCCAGGACAAGGCTAGACCATCGATCTGCGGCAGAATGACGAGTACGGCCCCACCAAGAGCGGCACAAGCACAGATCAGCCGGAAGAGGGAAATGCGCTCTTTCAGCAGCAGCGCTGCCAGGACGATGATGAGGATCGGCTCGCTGGCATCAAGCAGCACCACTTCGCTGGCACTGGTCAACAGCAGGCCGATGGTCACCAGCAGAAAAGTGGCACCCGGCTGCAGCACGCCGCTGAAGCAGGCTTTGTAGAGATCGCTGCGACTGATCGGGCCGCGACGATCGATGGCGGCCGGCCGGCGGAATACCAGCAAGGCCCCCCAGAGCACGATGATGCTGACCAGCAGCTGCAGGGAGATCAATGTCACCGGCGGCAAGGCGGTGACGGCTTTCTTGCTGAGCGGCACGGCGACACCCCAGCAGATCGAGGCGATAGCGAGGGCCGGAGCCGCCCACCAGATTCGCCGTTTCTGCCTCGCCAATTCGGCTTGCTTCACCCCTGCCCCATTCGTTCTTACCTGCGAATCGGTAGCATGTGCTCAGAAGGTGAACAAGTCATTGCCGGTTCAACCAGGTTTCAACCGGGATTTTGACCGGATGATCAACCAAATTTGCTGAGATAGGCTTCGGCGAGATCACAACTGCCTGCCGTATAGGCAGCACCCATGCTCTGCGCGAGATCGGTCTCGTGATGCGAGCCGATCCAGGCCACCAGCAACAGGCGGCGCAGCATGATGAAGGTGGGAATCTCCGCTTCATCGGCGGCGCTCAATAGCGCCACTTTCCGATAGCCGCGCAGCCAAGCAGCTACCAGCTCGGGCACGTCCGGCCGATGTTCGATGAAACTGAGCGCCGTGCCGATGTCATAGAGAAACCAGCCGAAGCCGCAATCGTCGAAATCGATGACCTTGGTGACATCCCCCTCGACCAGGAGATTGGCGAGACGGATATCGGCATGGACCAGCCCGAAGCGGTCGCGCCCGCGTCCGAACTGTTCGAGGCGCCGACGGATGACCTCGGAAAGCCGCGCGAAGAGCTGCTCGCGGGCCGGCGTCATGCCGATGCCGTTCTGCCAACGCCCCCAGATCGAGCGTTGCCCCAATGCGCCATCGTGATCCCAGACCTGCCGGGTAAAGCCCTCAGGCAAGGTCCAGTTGCGGGCCTGGTCATGCATATGGGCACTGACCGTCCCCAGGCGCTCGAAAGGTCCGATGAGATCGTGCTCGGTCGGCTCGGCGCCACTGAGGAAGGTGAACATTGCCGCATGGCGTGGCTCCGGCAAAGCCGCACTGCTCACGGTCTGGATCAGGCTGCCGTCGCGCGCGGGGATGGCGCGTGCGGTGACGATGCCGTCATGGCGGCCCAAGGCCTCCAGCCAGTGCAGCTCGGAGCGGATCGCCGGTTCGGTGTGATAGCCGCGGCGGTGGACACGCAGGATCGCCGGTGCCGCCTGCTCCGGATCGTCGATCCGGTAGGTGGCATTTTCCGAATGGTTGATGAGGGTCGCCTGGGCGCGTGGTGAAAAGCCGTAGCGCGGCAGAAGATCCCGGGCCAGCTCGCCGATCCGCGCCAGATGATCCGTCATGGTGACCAAGGAAACCGCCTCCGCATCCAAACAACCTGTCCGACCGGGATAGACAGCGGTTTTGCCGCCCCGGTCAAGAGCAGCGGCGACATCGGCTTAGGCGGCGGCGACCCGCACCGGGCTGATAGCCGGGCGGTCTTGCCTGGAACCGGGCAGTTTTCTACAACCTGCGGGAACACCGGAGCCAATTCGAAAGGGCGAGAGATGTCAGAAGAACGCGGCCGGCAGACTCGCCCGGCAAAAACCGGCGGCGGACCACGCCGCCGCAAGCCATCCGGAAAAAGGCCGGAAAGCGGGGCGCCAGGGACGACGCAGCGGCCGGCAGCTATGCCAAGCCGACCTTCCGGCCCGGCCGACCTGCTGCTGAACCGGCTGCTCTACCGGGACGGCCTCGTCCTCATTATCGACAAGCCCGCCGGGCTGCCGGTCCATGCCGGGCCCGGTGGCGGCGACAATGTCGAGCAATATCTCGATGCCCTGCGCTTCGGCCTGCCGGCCTTGCCGGCCCTCGCCCATCGGCTCGACCGCGATACCAGCGGCTGCCTGGTGCTGGGGCGGCATCGCAAGGCTCTGCGCAAGCTGGGCTTGCTGTTTTCCGAAGGCCGGGTCGACAAGACCTATTGGGCGATCGTCGAAGGCCACCCGCCAGCCGAGAGCGGCACCATCGATCTGCCGCTGTACAAGCAGACGCTGCAGAAGGGCTGGCGCATCATCACGGCGCCGGAAGGGCAGCATGCCGTCACCGACTACCGTGTCCTGGGCAGGACCGGGACGACGTCCTGGCTGGAGCTGAAGCCGCATACCGGCCGCACCCATCAGATCCGTGTCCATTGCGCCGAGATCGGTTGCCCGCTGGTGGGCGACCCGGCTTACGGGCCCAATACGGCTCGCTACCGAGCGGAAGGCGTGCCGCTGCACCTGCTGGCCCGCAGCATCGCTTTACCGCTCTATCCGAAGCGCGAACCGATCGGCGCCACCGCCAGGCCACCCGCCCATATGCTGGCGGCGCTCCGGCAATGCGGCTACCGGCCTGAGGACGATACCGCCGCCACGCCGATCGTCACCGGTCCGGCCGTCAATCCTCGGGGCGAGGAACACGATTAGGCGGCGCGGCAGGATTCCCCGCCGGCGAGCTTCTCGCAGGAACGGCTGATTTTCATGCCGCGGCGCCAGAAGGCCACTGGCCTCCGGCTCGCCGGCCCCACCATGCCGGATTGGAGCGCAGTCCCGGCGCGGGCCATCAGCTGCCCCGCCGGCTCAGGCTCCGCTGGTTCCGACTGCTGCCGACCAGATGCGATCTGCTTCTCCCGCCGCAGGATCGCTGCTTGCCGCCGCAGATAGGCCTCCTCGTCAAACTGGCGGGACGATCGTGCCGGCGACGGAAACAGCCCACGACTGAGGCCGATCATGATATAACTCAAGAAATTCTCATGCATGGCCGTTACTCCTCTATCTTGTCCTGGCGCGATTTTTCGCACCTGATAGAGATATTTTCGTTATATTGGCCATATTCGACAAACGAGATGATCTATCCAAAGCCGGCTTATTAACAAGAAATATTCATATATAGGCACATCATGCTAGACCGTCTCCCGTCGCTCCCGGCGTTGCGGGTATTCGAAGCGGCCGGGCGGCTGCTGAGCTTTACCCGGGCTGCCGAAGAGCTGCATGTGACCCAGGCAGCGGTGAGCCACCAGATCCGCAGTCTGGAGGAGCAGCTCGGCCAGCCGCTTTTCACCCGCTCGACCCGTCGCCTCGACCTGACACCGGCCGGCCAGCGCCTGCTGCCCGCGGCCACCGCCGCCTTCGCCACGCTGGAAGGGGCGATCGCCGATCTCCGCCGCTCGAAGGCGCTGCTCACTGTCACCACCACGGCATTTTTCGGCGCCCGCTGGCTGGCACCGCGCCTCGCTCGCTTCGCCCTCCAGCACCCCGATATCGACGTGGTGGTGCGACACACCAATGCGGTGCTGGATCTCGCCGCCGATGGCATCGACGTTGCGTTGCGCACCGGGCGCGGCAACTGGCCGGGCCTTTATGCGCAGCGGATCGCCCGGCCGGAGCTGGTTCCCGTGGCAACACCCGATTACGTCGCGCGGCTGGGGTTGAAGCAGCGTGCCGATATCTTCAAAGCTACCTTGCTGCATGACGAAGGCAGACAGGAATGGATCGACTGGCTGACCATGGCCGGGCTCGATCCCGCTTATGCCCAGACCGGCACCGTCTTTGATGACGAACATGTCCTCTTCGCCACGACGATGAATGGCCAAGGCGTCAGCCTCGCCATCCGTAACCTGGTCGAAACCGAACTGCAGCAAGGCAGTCTCGTGCCCGTCTTCGATCTCACCATGGGCGAAGGCTGGGGCTATTATCTCGTCTGCCTTGCGACCATGGCCGAGGTGCCGAAGATTGCCACCTTCTGCGATTTCATCGCCAGTGAAGCGGCTGCGGAGGAAGAGCGGTCGGCACGCATGTCAGCTGATTGAAATAGCCCGCCGGCGATTGTGCCAAAGGTGCAGCTCTGCCAATAGCGGTCCTGCCCTGCATTCTCTGCCGATTGACAGGGCCGCGAGGCAGCCCTTACGAATGGGGCAGCATTCTTGCACCAGTATTCTACATCAGCGCCGCGCGGCCTTGCCGGCCGCAACCGGCACCGGCGGTTCGCCCCGTCCGACCCATACTCGATTGCCTCATAAAAGGTCCCTTATGACCACCGAGACTTTGCTCTTGAGTCCCCGCGAGACGCGCATGGTCGTGCTTGGTGCCATGATCTCGCTGTTCCTGGCAGCCCTCGACCAGACCATCGTCGCCACCGCCTTGCCCTCGATCAGCGGCGATCTCGGCGACGTCCATCTCATGTCCTGGGTCGTCACTGCCTATCTGCTGACCTCGACTGCCGCTACGCCCATTCTCGGCAAGATGAGCGACCTCCATGGTCGCCGGCCGATCATGCGGATCTGCATCATCGTCTTTCTGCTGGGCTCGGTCCTCTGCGCCCTGTCGGGTTCGATGGTGATGCTGATTCTGTCCCGCGCTTTGCAGGGCTTCGGCGGCGGCGGCCTGATCACCATTGCCCAGACGGCAGTGGCGGATGTGGTGGCGCCGCGTGAACGCGGCAAATATGGCGCCTATTTCGCCGGCGTCTGGGCCTGTTCCGCTTTGCTGGGTCCAGTCCTTGGCGGAGAGCTGACGCAATACGCAAACTGGCACTGGATCTTCTGGATCAATTTGCCGATCGGGATCATCGCCCTGATCATCGCCGACCCGATCCTGAAACGCCTGGTCGGCCGCAAGACGGCGCACGAAATCGATTATATCAGCATCGGCGTCTTCTTCGTCAGCAGCACCGCCTTCCTGCTGGCCATTTCGAGCGGCGGTTCGGTCGTGCCGTGGCTGTCGATTGATGTGATCGGTGCCATTTGCATCAGCGTCATTGCCGCGGTGGTTTTCTATCTGCGGCAGCGCAATCATCATGAACCGATCATCCCGTTGCATTTCTTCCGCGATCCAGTAGTCGCCCCGGTGCTGATGGCGATCTTCATGGTGTTCGGCGGCTATCTCGCTCTGTCGATCATGGTCCCCACTTATCTGCAGCTCGTCCTCGGCGCCAGTCCCGATGAGGTCGGACGCATGATCATCCCGCTGATGCTGTCCTCGACCGTAGGGGCCGCCTTGTCCGGGCGCTATATCAGCCGTACCGGCAAATACAAGATGCCGCCCTTGCTCGGCATGCCGCTGGCTGTTGTCTGCCTGCTCATCCTCGGCCTGCTCGCCCCTGGTATCGACAAGCCTGTCTTGCTGCTGCTGCTGACCCTGATCGGCTTTGGCATGGGACCGATCTTTCCAATCGCCAATGTCGCGGCACAGAATGCTGTGCAGCGCCGCGATCTTGGCGCGGTCAGCGGGTCGATCAGCTTTGCCCGCGCGCTGGGCGGCGCCATCGCCACGGCCGCTGCCTCAAATCTGATCCTGGGACTGGCTGCGCATGCGCTCGCCAAGGATGCCGGCGCCGGCGATCTGACGGACCTGATGCGCGCCCATCTCGATCCGACGGAACGCGCCGCCTTCGCGCAGGCTTATTCCGTCCTGTTCTATGTGGTGGCCGTTTGGCTGGCTTTGGGGTGTTACGCCTTCTTCCGGGTGGAAGCCCGCCCCTTGCGCAGCCGCGCCGATGTCGAAGCCGCGAAAGCAGCCGCCGAGATGTAAAGGATCACCGGCCTGTAAAAGAAAGGGCGTGGCTCGCGGCCACGCCCTCTTCAGTCACAGGAAATCGACGTTGGAGCGTCGCGGGCAGGTGATCAGCCGCCAGCCTTCACTTCCTCGAACATCTTGGTGATCTTGTCGTTGTTCTTGATCGGGCCGGTGAAGACCGTGGTCTTCAGCATGGTTTCCGGATCGGTCGGCAGGCGCAGCTCCTTCAGCTTATCGGCACCTTCGGCCTGCATCGCAGCGCTGCTCGACGAGCCATAGCCGTAATTCTCGATCAGGGCCTGGCCCGATGCGGTTTCCATGCGGCTGTTGATGAAGTCGTAGATGAGATCGTCATGGGCATCGCTGCCCTTCATCTTCACGAAGCCGCAGACCCAGGTCAGCATGCCTTCCTTCGGGTTCATGAAGTCGACCGGCACACCCTGTTTCTTCAGGCTGACGGCTGACGCATTCCAGGTCATCGCCGCGACGAGCTCGCCCGAGGCCAGGGCCTGCTCGATCGAGGTCATATCGGTGGTGTACATCTTCAGCAGCGGCCGCTGCTCTTCCAGCTTCTTGCGGGTGGCTTCGATCTGCGCGTCGTCCATGTTGAAGGGATCGACGCCAGCGACGAGGCCCGCCACCATCGGCGTGTCATGCACGGCATCGATCGCCGCGATCTTGCCCTTGTATTGCGGATCCCAGAGCAGCTTCCAGCTCATCTCCGGATTCTTGATCAGGTCGGTGCGATAGGTGATCGAGGTATTGCCCCAGTCCCAGGGGACAAACCAGGTCTTGTTGCCCTCGACCAGGCCCGGCAGGTTGCGGAACACCGGGAAGACCTTGTCCCAGTTCTTCAGCTTGGTGGTGTCGATCGGCTCGATCAGACCCGCTTCCTTCCAGCGCTGGATCTTGTCGTAGCAGGGATGGGCGATATCCGGATGGAAGCCGGCCTTGACCTTGGTGAAGGCCTCGTCGTCATCGCCGAATTTCGGAATATCGACGGCACCCGGATGGGCTGCCAGGAAGGACTTGTTGAAATCCGGCAATTCGTAGCCGTCCCAGGTGAAATAGACGATCTTATCGGCACTCTGTGCCATATGCGTCCAGCCCAGGGCCGCGGCGCAGAGGCCGGCGAGCGCTGCGCCGACGGCCAACCCGCGGCGATTGATCTTCTTCATGTCATCCTCCCACTGCGGTCGCTATCTGACTGGCACCGGGGACCGCGCAACCCGGCACCTTGATCTGTTTTCGTGTTCAGCCCTCTTGCGTCTTGGCCCCGCGCCGGCGCAGTGCCTCGCTGAGGAAGACGAGACACAGCGAGCCGAGCAGCATGCAGGAACCTAAGGCAAGGATCTCCGGCAGATGCGAGGGAAAGCGCAACTGGCCCCAGATATAGAGCGGCAGCGTCACATCGGTACCGGAGAGGAAAAAGGCGATGACGAATTCGTCGATCGAGGTGGTGAAGCAGAGAATGATCGATGCGAAGATCGCCGCTGATGACAAAGGCAGGGTGATCTTCAGGAAGGTACGGACCTCATTGGCGCCGAGATCCATCGCCGCCTCTTCCAGGCTGCGATCGAGCGTCACGAAGCGGCTCATCATAATGGACAGCGCCAATGGCGTGCAGAACACCACGTGGCCGAAGGTGATGGCGACCAGGGAATTGTCGAGGCCGGCGGCGCGCAGCAGCACCAGAAGGGCGATGCCCATGATGATCGAGGGCATCAGCAGCGGCAGCATGCTGAGGCCGGTGATCGCCTGGCCGCCCGGCCAGCGGTAGCGCACCAAGGCAAAGGCACCGAGGGTACCGATCGCGGTCGAGCAGAGCGACGCGGCGGTGGCGACTTTGAGACTGTTGAGGGCCGCATCGAGCAGCGCGTCATCCTGTGCCATCTGCCGATACCAGTCGAAGGTCCAGTCCTTCAGCGGAAAGGCGATATGAATGCCGGAATTGAAGCTGAAGATCAGGATGAAGACTGAAGGCAAATAGAGCAGCACGGCAAAGAGCAACGTATAGAACCAGAGCCATTGCCGCTTGGCGCTCCGCACAGCCCGCTTCAGGGTGAGCGGCCGGGCCGGGATATCGGTGAGAACAGAGGTGGTGCTCATGATGCTGCCGTTGCCCGCCGGTGGCCGATCGAGAAGGCGATCAGCAGCGGCACGCCGACCGCGAGAATGGTCGCCATGGAAAGCGCCGAACCGGCCGGCCAGTCATTGGCCTTGCCGAAGGCGGATTGGATGAGATTGGCGACCATCGATCCATCGGGACCGCCCACCAATGTCGGGGTGATGTAATCACCCACCGTCGGCACGAAGATCAGCACGGCAGCGGAAATGACGCCGGGCGCCGAGAGCGGCAGGACGATCTTGAAGAAGACCTTGGCTGGCCGGGCACCAAGATCGGACGCCGCTTCGAGCAATGCCCGCTCCACCCGGTCTAGCGACACATAGATCGGCAGGATGGCGAAAGCGAGATAGGCATGGCTGAGGGCGATGATGACGGCCGCCGGATTGTAGACCAGGAAGGGCAGCGGCTCGTGGATGAGGCCTAGCCCCAGCAGAGCCGAATTCAGGACGCCATTGAAGCCGAGAATGATCTTCCAGCCGAAGATCCGCAGCAGATAGCTGGTAAAGAACGGTGCCGAGACGATCACCAGCAAGGCATGCTTGTAGCGGCCGGCACGGAAGGAGACGACATAGGCGACGGGGTAGGCCAGCACGACGGTGACGATGGTGACCAAAGCGGAGATGGTCAGCGAGCGCGCCAGCACGCGCCAGAACAGCGGATGGAGGATATTGTCCTGATAGGCCGCCCAGGAGAATTCTGTGAACAGCGCTGTCTGGTCAGTGCGCTGGAAGCTGAGCACCAGAATCAGAGCGAGCGAAACGGATACCGTGAGAATCGAGCTGATTCCCAGCGGCGTCAACAGCAGAAATCTGCCGATCTTCCTCCCTAGATGCGGCACTGCGCCTTCCCCGGTCTGTTCGGTTTCTTGCCGCCATGTTTCGCCGCCGTCATGAAATAGTCAATGAAATTTTCATTCGAAGTTTCAGACGCAGCAAAGCAAAACGCCGGGCACAAGGCCCGGCGCCAATGAGGTTAGAGAAACCTGTCAGGTAGCAAACCCGGCTTGGATCAGGCGTCGAGACGCTCCAGCACCAGCAGGTCCTGGGGCGCGAACTGCACCGAGACCGGGCTGCCGCGTTCCGGCAGGACCGAAGCCGGATTGTTGAAGGTGTCAAGCGAGATGGCGCTCTCCTGGAAGCGA
>Ga0209455_1000917_pt1 | contig 15274 bp, 10 predicted proteins | sample AraplaCol_mCL_r2_FD_184275 | JGI IMG/M metagenome (GOLD analysis project Ga0209455, IMG submission 184275) | Arabidopsis root microbial communities from North Carolina, USA - plate scrape CL_Col_mCL_r2 (SPAdes) (version 2) | ecosystem: Host-associated > Plants > Roots > Endosphere | place: USA...
GACCATGTCGATCGGCTCGCCGATCTGGGAAAGCTCGCGCCAGACATATTCGCCATGGACATGCTCGCCGGTGATCTGCGGGTTCACCGGCAGCACGCGATAGCCCCACTCCTGCAGCACGCGCATCACATTGTAGCTCGGCCGGTCGGGCCGGTCGGACGCGCCGACCAGCGCGATCGTGCGCGTTTCGCGGAGGAGCTGGGCGATGTCTTCGGGAGCGGTCAGGGGCATGAAGGTATAACCGCTCTATCGCTCAACGGTTCAGCCAGGCCGCGACCGCGTCGGCTACGTCCTCGAACGGGGTGGGATCGGGCGTGCCCGCGTCCGACGCGCGCCGTATCTCGATCGCGAGCGGGATGCGGCCGAGGAAAGGAAGGCCGAGCCGCTTCGCCTCCGCCTCCGCGCCGCCTTGGCCGAAGGGATCGGAAATCTCGCCGCATTTCGGGCATTGATAGCCCGCCATATTCTCCACCAGCCCGATGATCGGCACGCCCGCCTTGTTGAACAGGTCGATCGCGCGCTCGGCGTCGATCAGCGCCAGATCCTGCGGGGTCGAGACGATCACTGCACCCGCAGGCTTATGCTTCTGGATCATCGACAATTGCACGTCGCCGGTGCCGGGCGGCATGTCGACGATCAGGGCCTCGGCACCGTCCCAATGCGCATCGACCAACTGGCTCAAGGCGTTGCCTGCCATCGGCCCTCGCCACGCGACCGCCTGGCCCGGCTTCACGAGCTGACCCAGCGAAAGCATCGGCACGCCCACCTTGGTCTGGACCGGGATCAGCTTCTTGTCGTGCGCCTCGGGCTGGACATGCGCGTCGAGCAGGCGCGGTTGCGAGGGGCCGTAGATATCGGCATCCACCAGTCCGACCTTCACGCCTCTGCGCGCGAGCGCGATCGCCAGGTTGGCCGACAACGTCGACTTGCCGACCCCGCCCTTGCCGCTCGCGACCGCGATCAGCTTCGGCCCCTGTGCGCGTTCGGCGGTAAGCAAGACGCGCACCTGATTCACGCCCGCAACGGCGGATATCGCCGCGCGCGCCTGCTGCTCGACGCTCTCGCGCTGCGCGGGATCGAGTCCACCGACCTCGATCATGACATCGACAATGCCGCCTGCCTGGCGCGCGCTGGCGCGGCCCGAGGCGGCAAGGCCCTGGCTGGAAGAAGGATCGGGCACGCGGTCGAGCGCGTCGGTCAAAGCTTGTGGGTCGGACATGCGAGCGCCCTTAAGCGGTTCGAACCCACGGGGCACTGTTTTTCCGCCCGGCCCCCTCTATAAGGGCGCGCATGCGTGACGAAGTTCCGGGGACGGTGCTGAACGAGGGCGGCCCTTGGGGCGGTTCCGGCGGCAGTGATGGCGAAGACAGGAAAAAGCGGGGACAGGCGCGACCTGGCGCCGCAGGCCCATCCGCGCTCGACGCGCTGCTTCGCCGCGGTCGTGCGCGCTTCGGTGGCGGAGGCGATGGTGACGGTTTCGAAGTGCCGCGTCTCGGTGGGTTGTGGCGGTGGGTCTTGTTGGCGTTGGTGGTGCTGTGGATCGGCCTCACCAGCACGCATACGATCGGTGCGCACGAACGCGGTGTCGTTACGCGCTTCGGTAAATATATCGCTACGCTCGATCCGGGCACGCGTTGGACCCTCCCCGCGCCGATTGACACCGTGACCAAAGTTGACGTCGACAAGACCGAATATCTCGATATCGCCGCTGGCGGGGACGGCCAGTCCGGCGAAAACCTGATCCTGACGCGCGACCAGAATCTGATCAACCTGGCCTATTCGGTGCGCTGGAGTCGCCGCGACGCCGAACAATATATGTTCGAGCTGCAGAATCCCGAGGAGACGATCCGCGAGGTTGCCGAAAGCGTAATGCGCGATGTCGTTGCGCGGCAGACCTTCGATCAGGTGATGACGGGGCAAAAACAGATCCAGCAGGAGGTCGCCGAGCGCGCGCAGGATCTGCTCGATTCCTATCATGCGGGGGTTCTGATCCAGGGTGTGACGATCAAGACCGCGAAGGCGCCAGACGCGGTGGCAAGCGCGGTCAGCGACGTCGTGGTCGCACGGCAAAAGGTGCAGGCGTCGATCCAGGCTGCGCAGAATTATGCTTCGCAGATAACCGTAAAGGCGCAGCGCGAAGCGGCGCAGTTCGATGGCTTTTACATCCAATATAAGGCCGCGCCCGAGGTGACGCGCCGACGGCTCTATTACGAGACGATGGAGCGGGTACTGGCCAAGTCCGACAAGGTGATCGTCGAACCGCGCAACGTCGTTCCTTATATGGTGCCGCCGCCTGCGGCTCCCGCAGCGACACAGGAGCCGGCGAAGTGAACGGCGTAAACTGGATTCGCCGCAACCCGCTTTTGTGGCTGGGGGTGGCGCTGATCGCTGCCGCTATTTTGCTCAGCAGCGTGCTGCGGGTGCCGGAAACCGAGCAGGCGCTGGTGCTCCGCTTCCAGCAACCCAGCTTCATTCTCAACGCTTACGATCCGCGCGAAGATTATGCGGAGACGGGCGCGGGTCTGGGCTTCAAGATACCGTTCGTCGATCGGGTTGTCTGGGTCCACAAGCGCGTCCTCAACCTCGATTTGACGCGTCAAAGCATCCTCTCCGCCGACCAGCAATCGTTAGAGGTCGACGCCGTCGCACGGTACCGCATCGTCAATCCCGTTCGTATGCATGCGATTGCGGGGGACGAGAACAGGGTAGGCGAGCTGCTAAGGCCGATATTAGCCGAGGCCTTGCGCGAACAGTTTCACAAGCAAGCCTTCAACGTCCTGGTTTCGCCAGAACGTGACGCGCTCATGAACAGCGTCGGGGCCATGCTGGCACGTTCAGCCGTCAAATATGGTGTGCAAATCATAGATGTCCGGCTCACGCGGGCCGATCTTCCCCAGGGCCCCTCGCTGGACAGCGCATTCGACCGCATGCGCAATGCACGCGAGCAAATGGCTGTGTCGGTCATCAACGACGGGAATGCTCAATCGAAACTCATTCGCGACAATGCCGCCGTGGCGGCGGCCAAAACCTATTCGGACAGCTTCGGCAGGGATCCCGCGTTCTATGATTTCTATCGGGCGATGCAGTCCTACGAGCTGACCTTTGGCACGTCAGACAATCAGCGCCGCGGCGCCACGACCATCCTGCTGTCGCCCGACAATGATTATCTGCGTGAGTTCATGGGACGAAAACCCGGCCAATAAGACCGTTCATGCCATTCAAATTGCGTTCAGACGTGGAGCGACACAGTTTGTAATCCGTTCTGGATACCGGGGCGTGCCAGTATCTTGCGCCCCCTGAAGACCTCAGGAGAGTAATACAGTGCGCTATGCCTATGCCGTAACCGCCGCGATGCTTCTGGGCGGGGCCGCCGCGACCGTGGTGACTCAGTCGCCATTGGGCGCACAAGTCGCACAGAACGCGCCCTCGCAAATGGCCGCGGTCGCGCCGCGCGGCGCGCCAATGAGCTTCGCCGATCTGACCGCGAAGCTGGCGCCGGCGGTGGTCAATATCTCGACCACGCAGAAGGTCCAGTTCACCAAGCAGTCCAACCCGCTTGAGGATTTCTTCCGCCGCTTCAACGGCATGCCGGGCGGCGACGACAATGGCGGCGGTGGCGATAACGGCAAGCAGGAAACGCGCAGCGCGGTCTCGCTCGGCTCGGGCTTCATCGTCTCGGCCGACGGCTATATCGTCACCAACAACCACGTCATTTCGGGCGTGCCGACCGAGCAGGGCAAGGTCACGATCTCGTCGATCACGGTCACGTTGCCCGATCACAAGGAATATAAGGCGACCGTGGTCGGCAAGGACGCCGCTTCCGATCTCGCCGTTCTCAAGATCGACGCGCACAATCTGCCGTTCGTCGAGTTCGGCGATTCGACCAAGACACGCGTTGGCGACTGGGTGATCGCGATCGGCAATCCGTTCGCGCTGGGCGGCACCGTGACCGCGGGCATCGTCTCGGCGATCCATCGTTCGATCGGCGCGGGCCCCTATGACCGCTACATCCAGACCGACGCTGCCATCAACCAGGGCAATTCGGGCGGGCCGATGTTCGACTTGAACGGCAATGTGGTCGGCATCAACACCGCTATCTATTCGCCCTCGGGCGGCAATGTCGGCATCGGCTTCGCCATCCCGGCCGAAGAAGCCAAGCCGGTGGTGGCACAGCTGATGAAGGGCGAGCGCGTCCATCGTGGCTATCTGGGTGTCCAGATCCAGCCGATGAGCGACGATATCGCCCAGTCGCTGCGCCTGCCCAAGGACCGCGGCGAGATCGTCGCGCATGTCGAGCCGGGTCAGCCGGCGGCGCGCGCGGGCGTCCAGCAGGGCGACGTGATCGTCAAGGTAAACGGCAAGGACGTGACCCCTGACAGCACGCTTTCCTATATGGTCGCGGGTCTGCCGGTGGGGTCGAAGGTCGTGCTCGACGTGATCCGCAACGGCAAGCCAATGACGCTGACCGCAATGCTCGCCGAACGTCCGCCCGAGGATCAGATCGCGGGTGCCGATCAGGATCAGACCGACGACGGCACTGCCGACAATGGCGGCCAAAGCGCGCCGAGCAGCAGCGTCCGCAATTCGCTGGGCCTGTCCTTGCAGACGCTGACGGCGCAGCTCGACCAGCAGCTCGGGCTTGCGCCTGGAACCAAGGGCGTGGTCGTCACCGGTGTCGACGACACCAGCGACGCTGCCGACAAGGGTCTGCAGCCACGCGACGTGATCACCGCGATCGCGAACCGCCCGGTGACCAATGTCGCCGAAGCGGCGGCGGCGGTCGAGGCGGCCAAGAAGCAGGGCTTCAAGACGGTGCTGTTGCTGGTCCAGCGCGGCAATCGTCCGGCCACCTATCTGGGCGTCGATCTGACCGGCAAGTAAGAGAGGAGCCCCGGCCTGAAAGCCGGGGCTTTTCGTATATCAGGCCTTGCAGGCGTGCATGTCGCGCGGCTCGGGGCGTTTGCCTTCAGCCTTGAACAAGGCGAGATAACCGCCTGCCTGCGGCATCGGTTTGCGCGAGATCAAAGTGTAGCCGACCTGGCGGAATTCGCATTCGAGCAAAGCGGGCGGCGTGCCGTGAGCCTGCGTCGGGCGATCGGCATCGACCACCGCCACCAGCCCCTCGGGTGCAAGCGCGGGCCGCAAGTTCCACAGGAACTCGTAGGGCTCGTCGATCTCATGATACATGTGGACCATGAGGACCCGGTCGAAGCTGCCCGCGGGCAGCTGCGGATCGGCGGGCAGGCCGAGCTTGACCGAGACATTATCGAGCTGGTCGCGATAGACGCGGTCTGCCAGCCGGTCGTGGAAGGTTTTCTCGATATCCTCGGCCAGCACGCGGCCCTTGGCGCCGACCTGGGCGGCGAGGCGGACCGTGTAATAGCCTTCGCCGGCGCCAATGTCGGCGACGGTCATACCGCGCTTCACGCCGGCGGCGCGCATCACCGCGATGGCTTCGCCCGCTCTGTCACGGTCGGGTTCGTTCGACCAGCTGCCAGACACGACCTTGGCCACGGGCCGCGCCGCCTGCGGGAAGCCGTTCGCGGTGCGTGGTTCGTCCGCCACCTTGGAACAGGCGGCGAGCAGCAGAATCAGCGCGAGCCCGCTTGCCCTCAATCCACGTCCTCCACCTCGACCGTCTCGCCAGTAACGCGCTGCGACAGGGCTGCGGCCATGAACTTGTCGAGATCGCCATCGAGTACGTCGCTCGGTGCGGTCGAGGTCGCACCCGTGCGCAAATCCTTCACTAGCTGATAAGGCTGGAGCACATAGGATCGGATCTGGTGGCCCCAGCCGATCTCGGACTTGGTGGCGTTTACCGCATTGGCCGCCGCCTCGCGCTCGGCCAGCTCGCGCTCGTAGAGGCGAGCGCGGAGCTGGTTATAGGCCTCGGCCTTGTTCTTGTGCTGCGAACGCTGGTTCTGGCACTGGACCACGATGCCGGTAGGCAGATGGGTGATGCGCACCGCGGAATCCGTGGTGTTGATGTGCTGGCCGCCCGCGCCCGAGGCGCGATAGGTGTCGATCCTGAGTTCACTCTCGTTGATCTCGACCTGGATATTGTCGTCGATCACCGGATAGACCCACACGGACGAAAAGCTGGTGTGACGCCGCGCGGAGCTGTCGTACGGGCTGATGCGGACCAGGCGGTGCACGCCGCTTTCGGTCTTGGCATAGCCATAGGCATTCTCGCCCTTGATCAGCAGGGTCGCCGATTTGATACCCGCCTGCTCGCCCGCATGATGATCGATCAGCTCGACCTTCATGCCATGACGCTCGGCCCAGCGCGTATACATGCGCTGCAGCATCTCCGCCCAATCCTGGCTCTCGGTACCGCCCGCGCCCGCGTTGATCTCGATATAGCTATCGTTTGCGTCGGCTTCGCCCGCCAGCAGAGCCTTGACCTTGTCGGTATCGGCGCGCTCGGCCAAGGCCGCGAGCGTGGCGACGCCATCGTCGACGAGGGCATCGTCGCCTTCGGACTCGGCCATCTCCATCAGCTCGACCGTGTCGTCACGCTCTCGCTCGATCGAGCGCACGGCGTTGATCGATTCCTCGAGCCGGCGGCGCTCCTGCATCACGCTTTGCGCCTGCTTGGGATCGTCCCACAATTTGGGGTCCTCGACGCGATTGTTGAGCTCGTCGAGCCGGCGCACCGCGCGGTCCCAGTCGAGGAAACGGCGGACCAGCGCCATCGCGGCGTTGATCTGGTCAATATGGGTTTGCGCTTCGGCGCGCATGAAAACTCTCCGGTAAACGTCAGGCCCGCCAAGGCAGCGAGCTTAAACCGGCTGAGAAGCCGGCGGGATTTGGTCCCAGTTAGTAAATACCACCCTGCTGCTGCAAGAAGTCGCTGTCATTATGCACCGCCTGCTTGGGCTTGGGCGCCTGCGCGGCGGCCAGTTCCTGCCGTGTGGCAAGGCGCCGTGGCTCGCTTTCGGGCTTGAAGGCTTCCCAAATGATCGGGCTCTTGGGATCGTCGTCATTGGGCCAGCCGTCGAACACCTTCTTGCCGGAATGGCGGTCGATCCGGACCATGCGAATGCCGGGCGGCGCGCGGAACGGCACGATCGGCGCGTCCTTCATCGCGATTGCCGCGAACTGGCGGAAGACGGGAGCGGCGATCGTGCCGCCCTGCGCGTAGCCGCCCATGGGCCGGGGCCGGTCGTAGCCGAGATAGACTCCACCGACGAGATCGGGCGAGCCGCCCACGAACCAGACGTTGGTCGGGCCGGTGTTGGTGCCGGTCTTGCCGAACAAGGGTCGATTGAGGTCGCGCAGCACGGTCGCCGTACCGCGCTGGATCACGCCCTCCATGATATGGACCATCTGATAGGCGGTCTGCGGATCGAGCACTTGCGCCGAGCGCTGGCGCGGGCGCGGCATCGGGCCGCCATTCCAATCCTTGGCGTTGCAGCCCTCGCACGGACGATTGTCCGCGCGGTAGATGACCTTGCCATGCCGGTCCTGGACGAAATCGATCAAGGTCGGCGTGACCTTGCGGCCCTGGTTGTCGAGTTCCGAATAAGCGTTGACCATCCGCAGCACGGTCGTTTCGCCTGCGCCGAGCGAATAAGCGATATAGGGCGGATAGTCGCCAACACCCATCGTCCTGGCGAGCGCAACGACCTTGTCCATGCCCGCCTGGGTCGCGGCGCGCACCGTCATAAGGTTGCGCGATTGCTCGACACCCCAGCGCATGGTCTGCGGGCCGGCTCCGCGTTCGTTGCCGAAATTGCGGAAGCATTTGGTGCCGAGCTGAACGGTCTGGAACACGCAGAAGGGACCGTCGACGATGATTGTCGCCGGCGTCATGCCGCTGTCGAGCGCCGCCGAATAGACGAACGGCTTGAACGCCGATCCCGGCTGGCGCAGCGCCTGTGTGGCGCGATTGAATGGATGGTTCGCGCTGAAACCGCCCTGCATCGCCACAACCTGGCCGGTATGCGGGTTCTCGGCGACGAACGCGCCCGAGATTTCGGGCGTCGAGCGCAAGGCCCAGCCGCTGCCCGCCGGGGCGACGATCACGATATCGCCGGATTTGAGGAAGTCGAAGGCGCGTCCGCCGATCCCGCGCTTGGGTGCAGCGGCGCCCCACGGGAAGAGCTGGCTCTTGCTGCCGTCTTCGAAGCCGAGCGTCGCGCTGCTTGCGCTCTTGTCCAGGATCACCGCGTCGCGCCAGTTGGCGTAGCCGGTCTCGATCTTGGCGGCGGCAAGCTTGGCGGGCCAGTCGTCGCCGATGTTGATATGGCCCGAACGCCCGCGCCAGCCCATCGCCGATTCATAGCGGACGAGGCCATCGCGCAGCGCCTGTTCGGCCGCCTTTTGCGCGGTCGTGTCGAGCGAGGTGCGCACCCACAGGCCGCCAGCATAGACGCTGTTCGCGCTATCGCCGATGTCGGCGCCATATTTGGCGATCAGCTCGCGCCGGACCTCTTCCATATAATAGCCGTCATAAGGCTTCTCGGCCTCGCGCCGCGCGTCGGAGCGCTCGACCGTGCCGAGCGGCGAGGCATTGGCCTCCTGTTCCTGCTGCGGCGTGATGTAACCGTTGAGGCGCATCTCGCGCAGCACATAGGCGCGGCGTTCGAGCGCGCGGTCGGGATGGCGGTCGGGATCGTAATTGGCGGGCGAGCGCGGCAGGGTGGCCAGATAAGCCATTTGCGGTACCGTGAGCTCGGTCACGTCCTTGCCGAAATAGGCGCGCGAAGCGGCCTCGACGCCGTACGCGTTCCGGCCGAGGAAGATCTGATTGAGATAGAGTTCCAGGATCTGCTGCTTCGACATCGAATTCTCGATGCGGATCGCAAGCGCAGCCTCGCGAATCTTGCGCGTCGGCGAATAAGCGTTGCCGATCAGCAGATTCTTGGCGACCTGCTGAGTGATGGTCGATCCGCCCGCCACGCGCTTGCCGCTGCCGCTTTTGCGCACATAGTTGAACACCGCGAGCAGGAAGCTCGAAGGGTCGATGCCGTGGTGGGTGAAGAAGGTCTTGTCCTCGGCGGAGATGAAGGCGTGGATCAGCTGTGGCGGATATTCGTCGAAGGCCAGCTCGACCCGGCGCTCGCGGGCGAAGCTGTAGACCGGGGTGCCGTCCAGGGCCCGGACATTGGTCGGCAACGGCGGCTCGTAGCTCAGCAATTTGTCGGTAGAGGGCAGGCCACGCAGGAACAACACCCAGAAAACCGCATAAGCGATCGCCAGCCCGAACACGATATAAGCCAGCCCGCGCACGCGCCGCTTGGCCCACATGTTGCGGGCCGCCTGCGGGACATGGATTTCAGGAAAGGGAAGCTTCACGGGCAAGCGTCTAGAGCGTTTGGTGATCCGCCGCTACGTCCTAAAGTCTATTTCCCGCCCGGCTTGCGGAAGCGCAGGACGAACTGATCGGTGTGTCCCCGGATCGAGGGATCGAACACTTTGACCGTGCGCGGATCGGCCGGGTTGGCCAGCACCTTGCTCTCGCCGTCGAACACGAAACCCGCCGCCTCGACTTCCTTGCGCACTACCGCCTCGTCAATGCGGTGGAGCGTATTGGTGTCGCTCACGCCCGAGCCAGCCGGGGCGCTATGATCGAGCACGATATAGACGCCACCGGGGCGCACCGAGGCGTAGAGCGCCTTGTTGAAGGCGACCAGATCGAGGCCGGGGACATTGTGGAGATCGTGGTAGTTCTGCGAGGTCCACACCACATCCACCACATTTGCCGGTCCCGGCGCGAGCGCCGGATCATGCATCGGCTGGACGTTCTTATGCCCGGGTTCGGCGGCGATTGCGGTTATCGCGTCGAGCGACTTCGGGCGGCCCGCATACATTTCGTCGGGCACGTAGGAGATCACCTTGCCGGTGGGGCCGACCACGTCCGAGAAGAGCCGGGTGAAATAGCCGCCGCCGGGCAGGATATCGATCACCACCATGCCAGGTTTCACGCCTGCGAAGGCGAGCATGTCGGCCGGCTTGCGCTCGGCATCGCGGTCGCGGTCGGCGGCGGGCCGCGTCGTATCGGCCACCGCCGCGTCGATCGCGGGCGTGGCGGCATAAGCAGTGCCGGCTGCGGCGAGAATCAAGGCAAGGCTGGTGACGGCGACGCGGATCATGGCAATTCCTCCCGGTCCCTGGCCTTTCCGACCAGTTGTCGCGCAAAATGCGCTTCTGCCGCGCGGCGAACGCCGAGGGCGATCTTGTGGCGATACTCCTCGGACGTGAGCAACGCCAGATCGTCGTCGTTCGAAATATAGCCCGTCTCGAGTAGCACCGAGGGCACGTCGGGCGCTTTGAGCACCATCAGCCCCGCGAATTTGTGGAAGGTCGGCTTGAGCCCGATCAGGGGCGACAATTCCCGCTGCAACTCGACCGCGAATACCGAGGAAGTGTTGAGCGTCTCGCGCTGGGCGAGGTCGATCAGGATCGAGGAGACGTCGCTGCTCTCGCGCGAAAGGTCGATACCATTGATCACGTCCGACTTGTTCTCGCGCGCGGCCAAAGCAGCGGCGACGCGGTCGGAAGAGGTTTCGGAGAGCGTATAGATGCTGGCGCCGCGCGCGCTGTTATTGGGGGCGCTGTCGCAATGGACCGAGATGAACAAATCGGCATGAAGCTGGCGCGCGATCTCGCGTCGTTCCTGCAGCACCAGGAATCGATCATCCGACCGTGTCAAAGCGACACGGAACTTGCCGCTTTCGACCAGCTCGTCGCGGATCGCCTTGGCGATCTTGAGCGCGACATTCTTCTCCTGTTCGTCGCCATTTTGCGAGGAGGAGCCGGGGTCGTGTCCGCCATGACCTGCATCGATCACGATCAAAGGCGCATCCGCCCGGCGCACCCCTTGTATGGCGGGAAGCCACAGGCGCGATGGCCGCGGCGGGATCGCCGCGGACGCGCTATTGGGTGCCCGTTCGGCCATCGCCGGAGCACTCAGGATCAAAAGCGGCGCAAAGAGGGGGCAGACCCGCATGACGGTTAACCTATCAAAGAGCGGAGTCCGTGGGAATCCCTAGCGTTGCATTGCGAATCGATGATGGCGTCACCACTTTGGCGATGACTTTTGCGGAGCTTTCGGTTGCCGCGCCCCGATGCCAATGCTACGCGCATTCTGTCCGGCATGGCGCGTTGCGTACCGTCCGCCGGTCCGCTCCGGCGCACTATTCGCGGCCGGTGAGCCCAGGTTGAAGCCGTAATGCACCATTTTTCCCCTCCCGCCCGTCGAGCCGCACAGGCTTTCGACGCGCGACTGTGGGGCTTTGCCGGATTCGAAAGCGGTCCGGATGGTGATGCGGCAGAGGCAAATCACACTTTCATCATCGTCGGGTCGGCGGGCGCGCCCGTGCGCGCCCTGTCCCGGCCCCACCTTAATCGCACCCGCCGCCGCCTGACGGCAGGACCGGGTGCCCGGAGAATATTTGATGTCCATGCGCATGTTGATCGACGCGCGCCACCGGGAGGAAACCCGGGTGGCGGTCGTCAAGGGAAACCGCATCGAGGAATTTGATTTCGAATCCGAAGAGCATAAGCAGCTCAAGGGGAATATCTATCTAGCCAAGGTCACGCGGGTCGAACCGTCGCTCCAGGCGGCGTTCGTCGATTACGGCGGCAACCGTCACGGCTTCCTCGCTTTCTCGGAAATCCATCCCGATTATTACCAGATCCCCAAGGAGGATCGCGAGGCCCTGCTCCGCGAGGAGGCCGAGCACGCCGCCGAGGAAGAGGCGCTACGCGCCCGCGAGGACGAGGAAGACGAGGAAGATTATATCGAGGCCAATGAGCGCCTCGATGACGATGGCGCGCCCGAGCCCCTCGACGCGGCCGAGGATCACGCCGATCATGATGACGAGGAGCAGGCGCCCGCGCCGAAGCCGACCTCGGCTGGCAATGACGACAATGCGGTCGAGACGCTTCGCCAGAAGCGGATGAACCTGCGTCGCCGCTACAAGATCCAGGACGTGATCCGCCGCCGCCAGGTGCTGCTGGTTCAGGTCGTCAAGGAAGAGCGCGGCAACAAGGGTGCGGCGCTGACCACCTATCTGAGCCTTGCGGGCCGCTATTGCGTGCTGATGCCCAATACCAGCCATGGCGGCGGCATCTCGCGCAAGATTTCAAACGCTGCCGATCGCAAGCGTCTGAAGTCGATCCTGTCCGAATTGAACCTGCCACGCACGATGGGCTGCATCGTCCGTACCGCGGGCCTGCAGCGGACCAAGCCGGAAATCCGGCGTGACTTCGATTATCTCGCTCGCTTGTGGGACGAGATCCGCGAAAAGACGCTCCATTCGTCCGCGCCCGCCGAAATCTATCGCGACAGCGATCTGGTGAAGCGCGCGATCCGCGACATCTACAACAAGGATATCGACGAAATCATCGTCGAAGGGGAAGATGGCTATCGCGCGGCACGCAACATCATGAAGTTGCTGATGCCGAGCCACGCGAAGAAGATTCAGCCTTATGCGGACGCGGTGCCGCTGTTCCAGCGCTTCGGGGTCGAGGATCAGCTGGCGGCGATGTATCAGCCGGTCGTCCAGCTGAAGTCGGGCGGCTATATCGTCATCAACCCGACCGAAGCTTTGGTATCGATCGACATCAACTCGGGCCGTTCGACCCGCGAGCATAATATCGAGCAGACCGCTACCGCGACCAATCTGGAAGCCGCGCAGGAAATCGCGCGTCAGTTGCGCCTGCGCGACATGGCGGGTCTGGTCGTGATCGACTTCATCGACATGGAGAACCACTCCAACAACCGTAAGGTTGAGAAGGCGATGAAGGAGGCACTCAAGAACGATCGCGCCCGCATTCAGGTCGGTCGCATCTCCGGCTTCGGCCTGTTCGAGATGAGCCGCCAGCGTCTGCGCACCGGCGTGCTCGAAGCCTCCACGCGCATGTGTCCGCATTGCGAAGGCTCGGGCTTCATCCGTACCGCATCGTCCTCGGGCCTGCAGGCTCTGCGCCTGCTGGAAGAGGAAGCTGCACGCGGTCGCGGTTCGCGCATCATTCTACGCGCGAGCCAGGAGGCGGCGCTCTATGTGCTCAACCGCAAGCGCGCCGAGCTCGCCGATATCGAAGATCGCTATGGCGTGATCATCGAGGTCATGAGCGATGGCCATCCCGAAGGCGCGCGCATGATCGTCGAGGCGGGCGGTCCGCCACCGAGCCACGCGCCGCGCCTGCCCGCACAGATCGTTCCCGAGCCCGACGACGATATCGTCGACGAGATCGAGGAAGAGGAAGGGGAAGAAATCGAGGCCGAGGAGCGCTCCGAGCGCGGCGAGGGCGATGGCAATCGCCGCCGCCGTCGTCGCCGCCGCCGCGGCGGTCGCCGCGAAGAGGGCGCCGAGGTCGCCGCCGAGGGCGAGGTGTCGGCTGAGGAGCCCGAAGAAGGCGAGGAGGGCGAAGGAGCCCTGCAGGTCGAAGCCGATGGCGAATCGGGGAATGGCGAGCGTCGCCGCGGACGTCGCGGACGTCGCGGCGGCCGTCGCCGCAATCGCAATGGTCATGGCGAAGCACAGGCCGAAGGTGCCGAAGAGATGGCCGAGGCCTTGCCCGAACCACTGCCGGTCGAAGTCGAGCCCGCTGCCGAAAAGCCCAAGCGCCGTTCGCGCAAGAAGGTGACCGAAGAGGCCGCAGCCGAGCCGGTGGTCGAAGCCGCGCCCGAACCGCAGCCTGAAGCGGAGGCGCCGGCTAAGCCCAAGCGCACCCGCAAGAAGGCGGAAGCCGCCGTCGCTCCGATCGAGACCGCCGCGGTCGAAGCCGCGCCGGTGGCTGAACCCGAAGCGGAAGCGCCGGCTAAACCCAAGCGCTCGCGCAAGAAGGCTGCCGAACCGGCGGCGGAACCCGTCGCCGCGAACGGTGCGGAGCCCGCTGAAGCTGACGCCGAAGCCGATGGCGAGGGTGGCCCACGCCGCGGATGGTGGCAGCGGACCTTCGGCGCCTGACGATGCACGTCCCGCTCCGTCCGGTCGGGCGGGCGGGACGCCCGTCTTTCAGCCGCGGTTCAGCGCGAACCGGGTTGAAAGAGGGGATATGAATCGGGGCATGAACGCCAAACGCTTTCTCCGGATGGCCTGCGCGGCGCTGGCTGCGGTCAGCATGCCCGCCGAACAGGCCTTCGCGCAGAGCCAAGATCGCGGCCCCGCGATCCTGCGCGATGCCGAAACCGAGCAGTTCCTTCAGGATATTTCAGCGGGTATGGCGCAATCGGCCGGCCTGACTCCAGGAGCGCTCCATCTCTACGTGATCAACGACCCCGAGATTAACGCCTTCGTGGCGCAGGGGCAGATCATCTACATCAATTCGGGCACGATCGAGCGCGCCGACAATGCCAACGAACTGCAGGGCGTGATCGCGCACGAGCTCGGCCATATCGAGGGTGGCGACGCGGTTCGGAGCGATGAGGCGATCGGCGACGCGACCCGCGTGACCTTGCTATCGCTGCTGGCGGGCATCGCCGCGACCGCCGTCGTGGGGCCGGCCGGCATGCTCGCCATGGTTGCGGGCGAGAATGCCGCAATGGGCAAGTTCCTTGCTTACAGCCGTCAGCAGGAAGGCAGCGCCGACGCTTCGGCGGTGCGTCATCTTCGCGATGCGCATCTTTCGGGCAAGGGCATGGTCAGCTTCTTTGGTAAGCTGAAGCAGGAGGAATATCGGCTGACGCCGAGCTATACCCAGATCGATCCTTACGCGATGGATCACCCGATGACTGCGGACCGCCAGGCGGCGCTCCAGGCGGATCTCGAGAAGTCACCTTACTGGAACACGCCGACCGATCCCCAGACCCAGGCGCGCTTCCAGCGCATCAAGGCCAAATTGATCGGCTATCTCGATGACCCGCCGATCGTAATGAACAAGTTTCCGAAAAGCGACCAGAGTGTGCCCGCGCACTATGCGCGCGCCTACGCCTGGCATCGCGGCGGCTATCCCGATGCGGCGATGCAGGAGGTCAATGGCCTGCTCACCACGGCCCCGCATGACCCCTATTTCCTCGAGCTCAAAGGTCAGATCCTGCTCGAGGGCGGCAAGCCCAAGGAGGCGGTCGCGCCGCTGCGCGAGGCGGTGCTGCAATCGCGCTCGACGCCCTTGATCGCGGCCCTGCTTGGCAATGCGCTGGTCGCGACCGAGGATCCCAACGATTTCAAGGAGGCCGCGCAGGTGCTCAAGGTCGCGGTTCAGCGCGACAATGACAATCCGCAGGCGTGGTACGACCTCGGCCTGGTCTATACGCGCATGGGCGACGAGGCCCGCGCCAGTCTGGCGAGCGCCGAGCGCTTCAGTCTGCAGGATCAGCCCG
>Ga0209455_1000919_pt1 | contig 15219 bp, 9 predicted proteins | sample AraplaCol_mCL_r2_FD_184275 | JGI IMG/M metagenome (GOLD analysis project Ga0209455, IMG submission 184275) | Arabidopsis root microbial communities from North Carolina, USA - plate scrape CL_Col_mCL_r2 (SPAdes) (version 2) | ecosystem: Host-associated > Plants > Roots > Endosphere | place: USA...
CAAACTCTTCTGGTCGCGCGGCAACGGCTGGGTGTTCGCGGGTCTTGCCCGGATGATCCCGCTTTTGCCGAACGGGAGCCCCGATCGGGTGCGGATGGAGACTTTGTTCCGCGCAATGGCCGCGCGCCTGATCGCGATCCAGAAACCGGACGGCTATTGGGCGCCGTCCTTGCTCGCACCCGAAAATTCCCCACCGGAATCGAGTGGCACCGGTTTCTTCACCTACGGTCTCGCCTGGGGCGTGAAAGCAGGCCTGCTCGATCGCACGACTTACGAACCCGCCGCGCGCAAGGGTTGGGCGGCGCTTCAGCGCGCGATCCAGCCTGACGGGCGATTGGGCTGGGTCCAGCAGGTCAGCGACCGACCCGAGCAGGTCGCGGCCGAGGACACGCAATATTATGGCGTCGGCGCTTTCCTGCTGGCCGCGACCGCGGTCGCCGATCTCGATCGCTAAAAGTTTTGATCTGCGTTGTTTTTCTTGCAGAACTTGACGATAAATCTTCACCAATGAAGGCCAAGGGGGCGGTGGGCTTGGTATTTGCGGAATCGGCGCCTCGCGAACGCGGCCAAGGACGCGACGGGTGTCAGAATTCGCGACAATCCGCCGACGGGGGACAAATTGCTGCCGCGTACAGCCTGCACGAGGCACCGCAGCGGCATTTCGCGAGTTGCTGCTAAGTGACCGAACATAGTGCCGGAATCCTGCTGTACCGACAGGCCTCTAGGGGCATCGAGGTGCTGTTGGTCCATCCCGGCGGTCCCTATTGGCAAAAGCGCGATGCCGGCGCCTGGCAGATCCCCAAGGGCAAGATCGACCAGGGCGAAGAATTGCTCGCCACCGCGCTGCGCGAATTCCGCGAGGAGTTGGGCGTGACGCTCGACGCGGCGGGCGCCCGCCCCCTGACCAGGATCCGCCAGGCCGCGGGGAAGTGGGTCGACAGCTTCGCACTCGCCGGCGATCTCGATCCGGATGCGATCCTCAGCGAGACGTTCGAGATGGAATGGCCGCCCAAGAGCGGCCGCATTCAGACCTATCCCGAGATCGACCGCGCCTGCTGGTTCCTGCTCTACGAGGCGCGCGACAAGATGCTGAAGAGCCAGCTCCCATTGCTCGACGAGCTGGAGGCGATGCTCCGCTAGGGGAGCATTGCAAAGGCGCGTACCGGGAAGGTGCCGAAGCCCGCGACCTTGGGCGGGACTGCATAGAAACGCGCGCCGTTGGCCGGCAACTGCCCCAACCCGGTCATATGCTCGCAGATCGGGATGTCGCGGCCCAGCAGGATCGAGTGGGCGGGGCGTGCGATACCCCGCGTGTCGTCGATATTGTGGGAATCGATGCCGACCAACGCCGCCCCCTGATCGGCCAGCCACCGCGCGCCCAGCTCCGTCAGATACGGGTGGTTCTCGAAATAGGCATCGGTCCTCCAGTGCCGGTCCCACCCGGTCTCCAGCAGCACCGCCTTGCCCGTAACGTCGAGCCCGGCAAAATCGTCGGCCAGGACCGCCAACCCGTCCGCCATCCGGGGCCGCACGACCAATGTGTCGAGATGGGCGAGCTGCTCCAGTTCCAGATCGGCAAGATCGGTGCCGTCGGCGTAACGGTGGAATGGGCTGTCGAGGTAGGTTCTGGTATTGCCCACCATCTCGATCCGCTGGATCGCGAATTCCTCACCCTCGGCATAGCGCCCGTGCGACTGCTCGCGCGAGAGGAAATCGCACATGATCGGAGCGGGCAGGCCCTTGTACGTGACCATGCCCGCCTCCAGGCGGTGCGACAGATCGATCAGCGTCGGCATGGCTCGCGCTTAGCGTTGCGCAATGCGCGTGCAAACCCGACGCGTCAGTTGATCTCCGCAACGATCGCGCCAAGGGGCGCGAGGTGCAGGCCGTTTGCGGTGACCGTCGTCCGATTCTGCACGATCACGCGCCCGATCTTGCCGCCGCCCAGTTGCGCCAGCGTCAGGTCGCTTGCCGTGCCGCCGAAATTGAGCACGGTCAGCAATTTCTTGCCGCCACCGGTGCGCACATAAGACAGCACGTTCGGGTTGCTGCGATCGACCATCGTCATGTCGCCTGCCAGCGCCGGATTGGTGCGGCGCTCGGCGATCAGGGTGCGGTAATAATTGAGCACCGAATTGGGGTCGGCGCGCTCCGCCGCGACGTTGCGCGTCTGGTAATCGGGGCCGATCGGCAGCCATGGCTTGGCGCCCGTGTTGAAGCCCGCGTTGACGCTCGCGTCCCACTGCATCGGCGTACGCTCGCCGTCGCGGCCCTTTTCCTTGGGCCAGCCCTTCTTGCCGATGATGTCCTGCACGTCCTCGACCCGTTTGGGGTCGTTGTTCAGCATGCCCAGTTCCTCGCCATAATAGAGGATGGGCGTACCGCGCAGCGTCAGGATCATCGCCGCCATGATCCGGGCCATGTCGTCGCCCGTCGTGCCCGCGGGCAGGTCGTAGCGGCTGGTCGAGCGGCGCTGGTCGTGATTGTTGAGGGCGAAGCAGGGCCAGCCACCGACCGGATTGTTCTCCACCGCCTCGATCCGCGGACGCAAATCGGCCGCCGTGATCGGCTTCAGCCCGATCAGGCTCAGATACATCGGCAGTTGCAGCTCGTCATTCTTGGCGCCGTAGAATTTGGTCAGCTCGGGCGCTGTCGAGACATAGGTCTCGCCGATCAGGATGCGGCCCGGATATTTGTCGATCACATTCTGCCGCAGCTTCTGCAGCTCGGTGTGCATCTCCGGCTGCTCGGTATTGTTGATCCGGTTCTGCTCGGGCAGCCCGAAGGCGTCGGTGCCGGGTGCGGGCGGATTGTCCTTCAAATCCTCGCGCTCGAACATCGTGCCGACCGCGTCGAGCCGATAGCCGTAGACACCGCGCTTCAGCCACCATTCGGCCTGATCGAACATCGCCTTCTCCAGCGCCGGATTGCGCCAGTTGAGATCGGGCTGCTGCGCATAGAAGAAGTGATAATAATATTGGCCGGTGGTGGGGTCCTTCTCCCACGCCGAACCGCCGAACAGCGACGTCCAATTGTTGGGCGGGCCGCCATTCTTGCCGTCGCGCCAGATGTAGAAGTCGCGATAGGGGTTGGTCTTGCTCGACTTCGATTGCTGGAACCATGCGTGCTTGTCGGACGAATGGTTGATCACGAAATCGAGGATGATCTTGACGTTCTGGCCCTTGCCCTTGGCGATCAGGGCGTCGGCGTCGGCGATCGTACCGAACTGCGGATCGACATTGTCGTAATCCGCCACATCATAGCCGAAGTCGACCTGCGGGCTCGGGAACATGGGCGTCATCCAGATCGCGTCCACGCCCAGGTCGGCCAGATAGCCGAGATGGTTGGTGATGCCCTTGAGATCGCCGATCCCGTCATTGTTGCTGTCGGCGAAGCTGCGCGGATAGAGCTCGTAGATCACCGCATGCTTCCACCAATCGTCCTGCGCGGCGGTCTTGTTGGCCGGCATGGCGGAGGGGGCGGCCGCGAACGCCGCCGAGGCTGCGGAAAAGACCATCGCGGTCGCCATCAGCCCGTGCACAAACGCCCTACGCATCCTCTAATCTCCCATTCGGCGGCTCGTTCCGGCAGCCCGAACCCCACCTGTCAGATAGGGCCGGTGCAAACCAGCAAGGTACATACGTATTCGCGTCAGATCCCGATGCTTCAGGCGGCGGTCGAGCGGCGCACCACCAGCCGGGGGGTGAGCATCTTGTGCTCGGTCCTCGCGCCATTGATCTGCTGGATCAGCGCATCGACGAGCAATTCGCCCGCGCGCGCATAATCCTGCGCGATCGTGGTCAGCGGCGGGTGGCTCAGTGCTGCCGCCGGAATATCGTCAAAGCCGATTACCGAGACGTCTTCGGGCACGAGCAGGCCTTTTTCTTCAAGCGCGCGCATCGCGCCGACCGCGATCAGGTCGGACGCGGCGAAGATCGCGTCGAACGGCCGCCCCCGCGCGATCAGGGTCAGGCCGGCCTCATAGCCCGCCTCCTCGGTCGTGATCGCATCGACCTGCAGCGACGGATCGGTCTTGAGGCTCGCGGCGTGCATCGCCTCCTCCAGCCCGCGATAACGGTCCTGGAATTCCGGGTAACGCGGCGAGGCGTCGCCCAGGAAGGCGATTTGCCGGCGGCCGAGTCCGATCAGATGTTCGCCCGCGGCGCGTCCGCCGGCCTGATTGTCGCAGCCCATCGTCGCCCAGTCCTGCCCGGGACGGGGCGACCCCCACATCACGAAATGCGTGCCTTGCTCGACGAGCTGTTCGAGCCGTTCCTGATAAAGCGCGAAATCGCCATAGCCGAGCAGGATGATCCCGTCCGCCTTGCGGCTGTCCTCATATTCGACATGCCAGTTGGACGAGAGTTGCTGGAACGAGGTGAGCAGATCGTAGCCCCGAAGCGCGCAGGTTCTCAGGATCGATCCCAGCATCGACAGGAAGAAGGGGTTGATCATGGATTCGTCGGGCGTCGGATCCTGGAAAAACAGCAAGGCCAGCGTCCGGCTCTGCCCGCGCCGGAGCGACGAGGCATTCTTGTCGATCCGGTAATTCATTTGCAGCGCGATCGCCTCGATCCGTTTGCGCGTCGCCTCGCTCACGGTGGGATCGCCACGCAGCGCGCGGCTTACGGTCGGCTGCGAAACGCCTGCGCGTTCGGCGATGTCGAAGCTGGTCGTCTTGTCCCGCATCGGGGCTGAAAATGCCTCTCCGGCCGAAGGGCCTTTCTCCCTTGTAGCGAGACGCGCGTGCGAGTGGAAGAACGGCGAATAGCGCTACCATTTCCAAGTCAAAACCACCCCTGTGGCGCAATCGATACGCTTTGCCGAAAGGTCTCCGCATATTTTGCGAATACGTATGTCCTTTTCTTCCAATCCCCCCGCACCCGGCGCAATCACGAGGCTCAACCTCATTGTTTTGAGGACGCACAGGCGAGCCCGATTACGAAGGCCGCTGTGTCGAGGGAGGGGATTTGATGACTTATCTTTTTGCGGATTCTTGCCAGCGCGCGCAGTCGAAGGCGTTCCTGAAGTCGGGCGTCGCGGCTCTTGCCGTCGTGCTGGCCACGCCGGCCTTTGCGCAGGCGGCGGCTAGCCCTGCCGCTCCAGCTTCCGCTTCGGTCGGCACGCCCGATGCAGACACGACCCAGGAAGTGGTCGTGCTGGGCTATGCCCGCTCGATCCAGAACGCCAACACCGCCAAGAAGAACGCGGTCAACGTGATCGAAGCGGTCTCGGCCGAGGATATCGGCAAGCTGCCCGACGTCTCGATCACGGACTCGCTCTCGCGCCTGACCGGCGTCGCCGTCCAGCAGTCGGCAGGCCGCGCCAAATATATCTCGGTTCGCGGTTTCGGCCCCGACTACACGACCGCGACCGTCAACGGTCGCGTGATCGCGACCGTCGACGACAATCGCCGTTTCGACTTCGGCCAGTATCCGGGCGATCTGTTCCAGGAATTGCAGGTCATCAAGACCTCCTCCGCAGACCTGCTCAACTACGGCCTCGCCGGCGACGTCAACCTGCAGACCTACGATCCGCTGACCCAGAAAAACACGGTTGCGATCAATGCGCAGGGCCAGGTCGGTCAGTATGGCGCGCTCAATCCCGAGGCAAAAAACAAGGGTTGGAAGGTCTCGGCGATCGCGATGCACAAGTTTGCCGACGACACGCTCGGCGTTTCGCTCGGCTTCTCGGCGATCAAGGATCCGACGCAGGACTTCCACTGGGCGACCGGCGGCGGCAACGGCAATTATTATGGCCCGACCAGCCGGGATCCGCTCGGCAATATCGGGCCCGACGACATCCAGAACTACGCCAACTCGAACACGATGACCCGCCAGTCGGCTTTCGGTCACATCGTCTATCGTCCCGACGACAAGTTCGAAATGTCGGCGGATGCGCTCTACACGCACAGCAAGATCAACGAATTTTCGCGCGGCTGGGAAATGCCGCTCGCCAGCTGGAGCAAAGACAGCGAAATCCCCGGCAGCGAGAAATCGTCTAACGGCTACGTGACGTCGGAGCAGTGGAACGTCTTCCCGGTGCTCCGCAACGACCTCAACACCTCGAACGCCAAGACGATCGCGCTCGGTGCCAACCTCAAATATAATTTCACCGACAGCCTCCACCTGAAGCTCGACGCGAATTATTCGCAGGCAAAGCGCCACGACAACACGTACGAGATTTATGGTGGCGTCCAGGCCAACAATCCCGGTCTCGCCACGATCACGCGCCAGCCCGACGGCAGCTACGGCGTGAACATCGCCGGCGCGAACTTCGCCGATCCGAACCAGGTCTCGCTCACCGATCCGCAGGGCTGGAATCAGGTCGGCTTCAACAACGTGCCCGACCTCAAGGACACGGTGAAGGGCTTCCGCGCCGAACTCGACGGCGACATCCATTCCGGCTTCTTCAAGGGCTGGGAAGCGGGTGTGAACTATAGCGACGAGACCAAGGTCTCCAACTATTCGGGCTATTTCATCTGCTTGCCGGGGCCGGCGTCCGTCGGCGGCTGCGGCAACGACAACGCCCAGGTGACGAGCGTCGCCATCCCGTCATCGATCATTGACGGCACGGTCGAGCCTTATGGCGTGACCGGCACCCGGCTGATCGCGGTCGATCCGCTCGCCGCCCAGGCGTTGCTCCGCACCGCGCCGCAGTCGAAGTCGAGCGACGTAGCCCGCGATTGGACGGTCGAGGAAAAGATTCTCACCGGCTATCTGCAGGCCAATTTCGGCACTGATCTCGGATCGGTTCCGCTTTCGGGCAATATCGGCGCGCAGATCGTCCACACCGATCAGCATTCGGTCGGCTTTGGTGCGCTCAACGCTACCGACACCGTCCCGCAGTCGGGCGGCGACAAATATACCTATGTCCTGCCCAGCCTGAACGCGAACTTCGAAGTCGCGCGCAATACCTTGCTGCGCTTCGGCGTGAGCCGTTCGCTCTCGCGCGCGACGATGGACGACGAAAACGCGTCTTATTCGGTAAGTTTCTGCGGCAATGTCGGCTGCCAGACCGTCCCGCAGATCAACGGCAAGACGCCGGTGCTGCAGGGAACCGGCGGCAACCCCTATCTGCGGCCGTATTTCTCGACCAACGTCGACGTCAGCTTCGAGAAATATTTCCTGCACGATCAGGGCAAGTTCGCGCTCGCCGGTTACTATAAGCGGATCACGAACTTCACCACGCAGAACCTGAACCTGAACTCAGGCAACGTGAACAGCCAGGGCCCGCAGGACGCCACCGCGGTTCAGCAGGATTGTTCGGCTTTCTCGGGACTGCTGGCCCCGAGCGGCGCGACCCTTCAGGCGAACCAGACCTATTCGTGCTGGTCGACCGCGCCGACCAACGACGGCAGCGGCCATGTGCTCGGCTTCGAAGCCTCGGCCACGGTGCCGCTCAAGGTGATCACGCCCGCGCTCGACGGCTTCAGCGTGATCGGCCAGTGGGCGCACACCACCAGCAAGATCAAGTTCAGCAATGGTTACGAGATCACGCTGCCGGGCCTGTCGAAGAACGTCTATCAGGCGCAGCTTTTCTTCGAGAAGTGGGGCTTCAACGCGCGTGCCTCGCTCACCCGCCGCACGCCCTATCTCGGCGATTACCAGCTGTTCAACGCACAGGTCACGGCCAACCTGACCAAGGCGCAGACCACGCTGGACGCGCAGGTCGGCTACGACTTCAAGGACGGCGCTCTTAAGGGCCTGTCGGTCTATGTCCAGGGCCACAATCTGACCAACTCGAAGTCGCTGTCCTACGTGAACAACGATCCCAACGAGATCAACATCCGCGACCAATATGGCGCGACCTATCTCGCGGGCATCACCTATAAATTCTGATCCCCTCCCCAAGGGACTGATGGCGGCGCGTTTTCCCCAGGACGCGCCGCCATTTTCTTTTGGGGTAAGCCGATTAGGATGAGCCGGTGAGCAAGCCCTTCCGCATCGTGATCGTCGGCGGTGGTACTGCGGGCTGGATGGCGGCCTCGGTCTGCGCGCGCTTCCTGCCGCCGCAGCTTTACAGCGTAACCCTGATCGAATCCGACGAGATCGGCACGGTCGGTGTCGGCGAATCCACCATCCCCCAGCTCCAGCTGATCAATGCCGCGCTCGGCATCGCCGAGGACGATTTCGTCCGCGCCACGCACGCCACCTACAAGCTGGGTATCGAATTCGTCGGCTGGGGTGCGCCCGAGGGCCGCTACATCCACGCCTTCGGCAATACCGGCCGCCCAGTCGGCCAGACGCCGTTCCAACATTTCTGGCTGCGCGGACTACGGCTCGGCGAGGACGCTCCCCTCGACGCCTACTGCCTCAATGCCGCCGCCGCCTACGCCCATAAATTCGCACGCGGGCCCGAGGCGCAGTCGCAGATGCTCGGCGGCCTGGTCCACGCCTTCCAGTTCGACTCCGGCCTCTACGGCCGGTTCCTGCGTAAATATGCCGAGGCGCGCGGTGTCCATCGGATTGAGGGCAAGATCACACATGCCGAGCGTGATGCGCAAAGCGGCGACGTGGCGCGGGTCGTGCTCGCCGACGGCAGTGCGCACGGCGCGGACCTGTTCCTCGATTGCTCGGGCTTCCGCAGCCTGCTGCTGGGCGAGGCGCTGGAGACTAGCTTCGAGGATTGGTCGCACTGGCTGCCCTGCGACCGCGCGGTGGTCGCCCCGAGCGCCGCAGCCGATGCTTTGACGCCCTATACCCGCGCGACGGCAAAAAAGGCCGGATGGCAATGGCGCATCCCGCTCCAGCACCGTGTCGGCAACGGCCATGTCTATAGCTCGGCCGCACTTGGCGACGACGAAGCGCGCGCGATCCTGCTCGACGGGCTCGATGGCGACACGCTCGCCGATCCGCGCATTCTCAAATTCACCGCGGGCCGGCGCAAGGTTTCCTGGAACCGCAATGTGGTCGCGCTTGGGCTCGCTGCGGGCTTCATGGAGCCGCTGGAATCGACCAGTATCCATCTCGTCCAGTCGGCGATCGAGCGCGTGCTCAAATTCCTGCCCTTGGGCCCGATCCGCGACGCCGATATAGCCGCCTACAACGCGCAGACCGCATTCGAATGGGAGCGCGTGCGCGACTTCCTGATCCTGCACTATCACGTCAACGGGCGGTCCGAGCCTTTCTGGCGCGACTGCGCGGCGATGGGGATTCCCGATACGCTCGCCGAGAAGATCGACCTGTTCCGCGCCAATGGCCGCATCCATCGCTTCAACGAGGAATTGTTCGCCGAGGTCGGCTGGCTCCAGGTGATGGTGGGGCAGGGATTGATACCCGCCGGCTACCACCCACTCGCCGACGCACCGAGCGACGCCGAATTGCGCGAATTCCTGTCCCTGATCCGTCAGACGGTGGCCAAGCATGTCGGCGGCCTGTCCGACCACAAGGCGTTCCTGCAGCGGCATAGCTGGGCCGCCGCTGGCTAGAATTGCCCCCACAGGAAGGTGTTGACCGTCAGCCGCCCGGTCTTCGGATCGGGCGTGAAATCTAGATCGTCGGGCAGATCCGCGCAGTGGAGTAGATGCCCGCGATAGATGAGCGCGCGGTTGGGTTTCGCCTCGAACCGCGCGATCCGTTCGTAAAGCGCGGTATCGCCCGCAATATAGGCCGGCGCTGGCATCCCATGCTGCGCCACCTCGCGGTGCAGGGCCGCGTCGTAGGCCGCATGGCGTTCGGCGGTGATCGTCTCGAAACCGGTGCTGCGATGCCGGTAGAAGGCCGTTCCACCCTGATCCTGCCCATTGAGATAATGGAGCAACGCGACCCGCTCGCGCTCGAGCCCGTCGAAATGCGGAAGCCGCTGGATCGGCGTCAGATCGGCTGGACGCGTGGTCACGATCGAATAGCCCGCCGAAATCACGCGCGACGGCCCGTCGAACCCGAACGTCTTGGCGATGAGCCGCTGGATCGGGGCGAGAAAGGCATCCACATCCGCCATCGCGACCTCCGCGCGCAGGCCCGGATAATGCCGCCCCATCACCTGATAGTCGCTCGCCTCGGCCGCGGCGCGCAGCTTTTCGGGCGCCTCCACAAAATCGTCGATTACGATCACCGGCTGCTGCTCGGCGCCGATGCGCTCGATCCGGATATTAGGCGCCCCCATCGCGCTCAGCCGATCGGCGCCGCCGCGCAATGACGCGCTATGAACTCGTCGTGCGTGGGATAGGACAAAGCCGCCGCGCGCATCAATTCGCGCAGCTTGCGCAACTCGCCTGCCGCGTCCACCTGCGGTCGCGCGTCGGCCAGCGAGTCATATTCGTCGGGAATGATGCCCTGCCCGAAATAGACCGCCAGCCAACTCGGATTGCGGAACAATTCGTCTTGCGGCGACACCAGGCGCGCCTGAGCTTCGAAATGCCTGATCTTGTAGGCCAGCTCGTCGGGCACGCGCATCTCGGCGCACGCCTTCCAGAAGGGTTCGCTGCGGCTGTTCGCGTAATAATGCAGGATCAGGAAATCGCGGATGCGCTCGAATTCGTTGATCGTCGCGCGGTTGAACTCCTGCGCATTCAACGGATCGTGATTGCGGTCGGGCAGCAACCGCAGCAGCCGTTCGACCCCCATCTGGATCAGGTGGATGCTGGTCGATTCCAGCGGCTCCATGAAGCCCGCCGCCAGCCCGATGCTGACCACATTATGGCTCCATGCCCGCTGCCGCCGGCCGGTGGTGAACTTGAGCAGGCGCGGCTCGCCCAGCGCCTCGCCATCGAGGTTAGCGCGCAGGACCGCGGCGGCCTCGTCGTCGCTCATGAAAGCCGAGCAATAGACGTGACCGTTGCCCTGCCGATGCTGGAGCGGGATCCGCCATTGCCAGCCCGCCGCATGCGCGGTCAGCCGCGTATAAGGCGTGAGCGGCCCCGTGTTCGCGCACGGCATCGCCACCGCGCGGTCACACGGCAGCCAGTGCGTCCAATCCTCATAGCCGCCGTCGAGCGTGCGCCCGATCAGCAGGCCTGCGAAGCCCGAGCAATCGACGAAGAAATCCGCCGCGATCTCGCGCCCGTCGGCGAGCTTCACCGACGCGACATTGCCGCTTGTCGGCTCGCGCGTGACATCGATCACCTTGCCTTCGTGCCGCACCACGCCGCGCGCCTCGGCATAGGCCCGCAGGAAGCGCGCATAGAGGCCCGCGTCGAAATGATAGGCATAGGCATGCGTCGATCGCACATCGCGCGGATTGTCGACCGCCGGCCCGAACCTGTTCTCGCGCGCCAGCGCCCAGGCCATCGCATAATCCTGGAACGGCGTGTCATCGCCGTTCATCCGCTCGCGCAGCCAGTAATGGTGCAGCCCGACCCGGTCGAAATCCGCGCCATGCGTGCCGAACGGGTGGAAATAGCGGCTGTCGGCCGCGCCCCAGCCGACGAACTCGACCCCCAGCTTGAAGCTGCCTTGTGTCGCCTTCACGAACTCGGCTTCGTCGATGCCGAGGCCGGTGTTGAACGACCGGATCGGTGGGATGGTCGCCTCGCCCACGCCGACCGTGCCGATCTCGTCGGATTCGACCAGGTGGATCGCGATGCTGTCACCCACCGCATGGGCCAGCGCCGCCGCCGCCATCCAGCCGGACGAGCCGCCGCCGATGATGGCGATCGAACGGAGCATGTCGGGATGGTGGGTCATGGGCTGGTGTCGGGGGTAATGCTGCCCGCTGGCCCCCGCAAGCGGGACGCTCGAAGCGACGGGCGGGGCGGGGACGCCAAGTATACGTATTCTTAAAGCAATCGCCGCCGTTGGTGGCACAAGGCCGCCCAGGAGAGGATAAGGGGGCGGTTCAATGAAACCAGCTTTCCCGTTCGCACGGGGTTTTAGCGCGCTTGGGCTGGCACTGGCCCTGACGACGGCTGCGCCCGCGGCGCCGGCCGCGAAGCCGCATGTCGCGCCCGCGCTCGCGGCATTACGCGCGCGGCTGCCCGAAGACGAGACGATCTATTTCCTGTTGCCCGACCGGTTCGAGAATGGCGATCCGTCGAACGATCGTGGCGGTCTCGCCGGCGACCGGCTCCGCACCGGCTTCGATCCGACCGACACCGGTTTCTACCACGGCGGCGACCTGAAAGGTCTGCGCGAGCGGCTCGATTATATCCAGGGCTTGGGCGCGACCGCGATCTGGGTCGGTCCGATCTTCAAGAACAAGGTCGTCCAGGGCCCGCCCGGCTTCGAAAGCGCGGGCTATCACGGTTACTGGATCACCGATTTCACCCAGGTCGATCCGCACTTCGGTACCAATGCCGACTTCAAGGTACTGGTCGATGCCGCGCACGCACGCGGCATGAAGGTCTATATGGACATCGTGGTGAACCACACCGCGGACGTGATCCAGTATCGGGATTGTCCCAAAGGCTGCGGCTACCGCTCGCGTGCGGATTACCCCTACAGCCGCGAAGGCGGCGTCGATGGCAAGCCGATCAACCCTGGCTTCCTCGGCGACAATGTCCAGACCGAGGCGAATTTCCGCCACCTGACCAATCCGAACTACGCTTATCAGGTGTTCGTGCCCGAGGCCGAGAAGCACGTGAAGGTGCCCGACTGGCTTAACGATCCGATCTATTACCACAATCGCGGCAACTCGACTTTCGCGGGCGAGAGCGCGACGATGGGCGATTTCTTCGGTCTCGACGATCTGATGACCGAACATCCGCGCGTCATCCGCGGCTTTATCGACATTTTCGGATCGTGGATCGACCGCTTCGGCATCGACGGCTTCCGCATCGACACCGAACGCCATGTGAACCCCGAATTCTGGCGCGCCTTCGTCCCCGCGATGATCGCGCGCGCCAAGGCCGACGGCATCCCCAATTTCACCATCTTCGGCGAGGTCTCGACCCCCGTCATCGACGTCGCTCAACAGGCCGGCCACACGCGCAACGATGGCATCCCGCTTGTGCTCGATTTCTCCTTCCGCGCCGCAGTCCTGCAGGCGCTGGCGGGGCAGCGCGGCAGCGACGGGCTTGACCTCTTGTTCAAGGGCGATCCCCTCTATCAGGGCGGGGCGCCGGCCACCCTCGCCATGCCGACCTTCGTGAGCAACCACGACCTCGGCCGCTTCGCCCATTTCGTCCGTGTCGCTTTGCCCAAGGCGGACGATGCCGAGGTGCTGAAGCGCGTCACGCTCGCGCATGCGATGCTGTTCGGCCTGCGCGGCGTGCCCACAATCTATTCGGGCGACGAACAGGGCTTCGCTGGCAATGGCGAAGACCGCGCCGCGCGCGAGGACATGTTCGCCAGCAAGGTCCCGTCCTACAACGCGACCAGATTGGTCGGCACCGACGCCACCACCGCGACATCCAGCTTCAATCCGCAGCACCCGCTCTACCGTTCGATCGCCGAACTGGCGCGCTTGCGCCACGATCATCCCGCGCTCCGTCGCGGTCGCCAGGTCGTGCGCGCGGAAAGCGACAAAGCCGGCCTGTTTGCCGCGTCGCGTTTCGATCCGGTCGACGGCCACGAAATCCTCGTCGCCTTCAACACATCGACAGCGCCGCTCGTCGCCAATGTCCAGGTCGACAGCCGTTCGGCGCATTTCCGCTCGCTCGCCGGCACCTGCCCCAGCGCAGCCGCCGCGCCCGGCAGCCTCCGGCTGTCGATCCCGCCCTTAGGCTACATCTTCTGTGAGGCCGTCGCGTCCCGATGAACGTCATTCAGTCCAGCGCGCGGCCCTTCGCCCGATCCGATCGCGATTGGTGGCGCGGCGCGTCCATCTATCAAATCTATCCGCGCAGCTTCGCGGATTCGAACGGCGACGGCATCGGCGACCTGCCGGGCGTCACCGCGCATCTCGACTATGTCGCCAGCCTCGGCGTCGACGCGATCTGGCTCTCGCCCTTCTTCACCTCGCCCATGGCGGATTTCGGCTACGACGTGTCCGACTATCGCGACGTCGATCCGATCTTCGGCACGCTCGCCGATTTCGACGCCTTGATCGCACGCGCGCACGAACTCGGGCTGCGCGTGATCATCGACCAGGTCTATTCGCATACCTCGGACGAGCATCCCTGGTTCACCGAAAGCCGCTCGAGCTGGAGCAACGCCAAAGCCGACTGGTACGTCTGGGCCGATCCCAAAGCCGACGGCAGCCCGCCCAGCAACTGGCAGTCGGTGTTCGGCGGCCCGGCCTGGAAATGGGATGCGCGCCGCCGCCAATATTATCTGCACAATTTCCTGTCCGCGCAGCCGCAGCTCAACTGCCATGTGCCGGCGGTGCAGGAGGCGTTGCTCGACGTTGCGCGCTTCTGGCTCGATCGCGGGGTCGACGGGTTCCGATTGGATGCGATCAACTTCTCGATGCACGATCCGTCGCTCAAGGATAACCCGCCCAAGACCGATAATGCGCTGCGCACGCGCCCGTTCGACTATCAGCAGCATCTCTACAATCAGAGCCACCCCGACATCGTCGGCTTTCTCGAACGGATCCGCGCCTTGCTCGACAGCTATGGTGGCCGCTTCACCGTGGCCGAGGTCGGTGGCGACGACAGCGACCGCGAGATGAAGCTCTTTACGGGCGGCGACCGGCGGCTCAGCAGCGCGTACAGTTTCGACTTCCTCTACGCACAGGAATTGACGCCCGCGTTGGTGAGCAATTCGCTCGCCGCCTGGCCCGATCGCGAAGGCCTCGGCTGGCCGAGCTGGGCGTTCGAAAATCACGATGCCCCGCGTGCCCTTTCCCGCTGGAGCGCGCCCGGCCATGAGGTAGCTTTCGCGGCGATCAAGATGCTGCTGCTCACCTGTCTGCGCGGCAACATCTTCCTGTATCAGGGCGAGGAACTCGGCCTGCCCCAGGTCGAACTCGCCTTCGCCGACCTCCAGGACCCGGAGGCGATCACCAACTGGCCGATGACCCTGTCGCGCGACGGTGCGCGTACGCCAATGCCTTGGAATGCCGACGCGCCCGCGCTCGGTTTTTCGGCAGGAAAACCCTGGCTCCCACTTGGTGCCACCCACCGTCCGCTCGCGGTCGATCGCCAGGAGGCCGATGCCAATTCGCCGCTGGCATTGACGCGCCGCCTGCTCGCGCTCAGGAATCAAAGCCATGTCCTGCGACTGGGCGATCTCAAGGTGCTGCACGCCGACGAAAGCGTGCTCGCTTTCGAGCGCCGGCATGAGGGCGAAACCTGGCTTTGCTGTCTCAACCTCGCGCCCGACGCCGCCGAATGGACGCCCCCCTATGAGGCCGAGATGATCGATCAGGTCGGCCTGATCGAAGGCGCGCGGCTGG
>Ga0209455_1000920_pt1 | contig 15191 bp, 18 predicted proteins | sample AraplaCol_mCL_r2_FD_184275 | JGI IMG/M metagenome (GOLD analysis project Ga0209455, IMG submission 184275) | Arabidopsis root microbial communities from North Carolina, USA - plate scrape CL_Col_mCL_r2 (SPAdes) (version 2) | ecosystem: Host-associated > Plants > Roots > Endosphere | place: USA...
CAAGACACGCGTATTACGATCAATGGCAAAACGATCAAGGCCGCTTCGGGTTTTACCACCATCGAACGCACCTGGGCGTCTGGCGACGTGGTTGAAATAGCTTTCAATGCGGCAGTGAAAACCGAGCGCGGTTACAACGGTGCCCTCAGCTTCAGTCGTGGCGCCTTGGTCTATGCGCTGCCGATCAGAGAAAACTGGGTGATCTGGCGCAAACGTGGCTTGACCAACGATTGGCAGGTATATCCCGGTTCGCGCTGGAATCTAGGCATCGAGCCTGATGTGTCGATTGTCGCAAGCGAACATCCCATCGGCGAAAAGCCTTTTGCCGGCACCACGCCCGCCGTGCAATTGGCGTTGCAGGGGCGCTACGTACCAGCGTGGAAGGCGGAGGAGGGCAATGCAGACCCGGTGCCGGCCAAGGCGGAGCCGTCTGCCGATGAGGCGGCGCAAACCATCACGCTGGTGCCGTATGCTGGGGCGAAATTGCGCATTACCGCTTTTCCGTCGCTTGGGTGAATGCTTTCGGGCTTAGCGCAATACCCATCTCGCATGTAGGTTGGAGTGAGTGTATGCGAACCCCAACATCGCCGCGTTGCAGGCACCCATGTCGGGGGTCGCATACGCTCACCCCAACCTACGCCGCTTCGACATGCAAAAAAATAGACGAATATGTTTAAACCCGTGAGCATCGACACCAAGCGCCTTCGTCTCCGCCCGCTTCGGCAAGAAGACGCATCCGCTTTCTTTGAAGTGTGGTCCGACCCAGAAGCGATGCGCTATTTCTCGTTTCTGCCGATGCAGGATATGGAGCAGGCGCGGGCTCGGGTTGCGGATAAATGGCAGTCCCTCAATGATGGCAGCAGCGTGACCTGCGTTATCGAGCTGGCCGATACCGGGGAAGTGCTTGGCGATTGCGCGCTATTTAACGGCGTGGCCGACTCCCAGCGCGCTGACATCGGCTTCTGCCTCATCCGAAAGTATTGGGGCAAGGGCTATATGGCCGAAGCCGCCGGTGCCCTGATCGAACATGGTTTCAACAATGTCGGCTTGCGCCGCATCGAGGCGGATGTTGATCCGCGCAATCGTTCGTCGATTCAATTGCTCGAGCGCTTGGGATTCAAACGCGAAGGGTATTTGCGTGAGCGGTGGATCATCGGTGGCGAGGTTATGGACACCGCTTTGTACGGCCTGCTTCGTAGTGATTGGCCGCCGAATGGGAACCAACCCACATAAGCGCGTGTCACAACCCACGCGCATCCCAATCAGGAGGCTACGATGGCTATCTGCAGTCGTTCATTCCTTCTTGTTACGGCCGGATTTGTTGCAGGCGCCGCGGTATCTGCAGCAGGTTTCGTGTTCGCCTCGCCGAGCGGCCATTCGATCGAACCTTCCGGCCGCTCCTACATGGTTTTTGTCGACGAAATCCGCAGCGCTCTCGTTCCTGCGCAAACGTTCTCGGGCGAGTTCAGCCGTAAAGTCACGCTGGCGGATGGATCAGTACGCGAGATCACCTTGCGGCCGGTTCGAAAGAACGGACAGGAGCTGGTCGAGTTGACCGATAAATCCGCTCAGGGTGTGCATCGCAGCTATATGGGGCCTTTTGCCACGGCGATCAACGGCAACCTCATGATCAATGTGAAGGACGCCGCGCAATTGAAAGCAGAGATGGCGGCGTTGACAGGCGCACGTTCCAAACAGGCCAAGTAGGCTGGGATGAAATCCCCGCATGGACAGCGCGGCGATGTTGCCGCCGCATCATCAGCCTTCCGCCAAAATTTCCAGCAGGTACCGCTCAAGCCTGTCGCCCTTGCCCAACGCCAAGGCTTGTTGCGGCGTCAGTCCTTCCAGCGCCACCAGCGCATCGTGCTGCCACCACTCCCTGACACGCGAAGCATCAGGTTCTATCTGGCAAGCCAGATGCCATATGCGTACGCGGCGCGCCTGTGCATCAGCGGGCAGCACAACCGGAAGGCCCCGGCAGCACGATCGAGCCTGTTTCGAGCAAGGACTTGAGGTTGGACAGGATCTTCGGCCAGCCGCCGGAGACAGCTTCGATGAACTTCGACGGCTCGCACTCGATGCTGTGCGTAATGGAAAGTTTTACCGCCGTACCTTCCGGTTCCAGTTCCATCGTGCACAGGGAAGGGCCTTCCGCCTTGAGCTCGGGACGGTTTTGATGCTGCCAGCGAATCACCAGACGTCGCGGCGGCGTGGCTTCGACAATTTCGCCGGTGTCGAAAACCTGGCCGTCGCTGGCGACCATTTTCCATGGAGACCCCGCGGTCCACTGGCTTTCGCAACGGATGCCGAACCAGTATTGCTGCATGAATTCCGCATCCGTCAGCGCGGACCACAGCTTTTCCGGCGTGGTGCGGATGTAGGTGACGTAGACATAAGTCGATCTAGCCATGGGGTTTCTCCAGTCGCTTCTTGAGATTCGAAAGAGCCTTCAGGCGCGGCTTCTCGAATTTGGCAATCCAGCGCTCGTAGATCTCCTGCAGCGGCACCGGATTGAGGAAATGCAGCTTTTCGCGGCCTTGCCGCACGGTAGTGACCAGGTTTGCCGCTTCCAGCAGGTCCAGATGTTGCGTCACGCCCTGCCGCGTCATATCGAGGTACTCGCACAACTCATTGAGCGTGCGACCGTCGTGCGCATGCAGCAGATCCAGCAGCTTGCGCCGGCTGGGATCGGCGAGGGCTTTAAACAGCAGGTCGGAATCCGGTGGTTTGGCCATGCCATAACATGCAAGTAATCGCTTGCCTAAATGATCGGCAGGTAATTACTTGCATGTCAAGCGTAAGGCATCAGCTTGCGCTGGCTTGGCGAAAGTCAGGAAGGTGCGTAAGCAACCCAGCCCTTGAACGTAAAGGCTGCATAGAACAATTCGATGGATTGGAAGCCAGCGTCGCTGAGCAACGCGATCTCCTGCTCTGGAGAGAGGAGCGGAAGCTTGGCACCGATAGCTTCAATGCCAGATTTCGCATGGGCTTCGGGGATGCCGGATAGCGTTGCAAAGGCTGCATAGCGGGACAGCCATCGGAATTTTTCGGGTTCGCTCTGCGGAAAGCTGTGATGGGCGACGACCAGTGGCGCGCCAGGTTTCAGACGTCGACACAGTTCTTTGAGCGTGTGCAGGCGTTGTTCGGCGGAGAGGAAGTGCAGGGTCAGCAGGCAGGTTGCGCCATCGAAGCGAGTGTTTGGCGCGCTGTCGATATAGCCTTCCAAAAGTTCGACGCGCGTTGCGAGCGAACCTAGCGTATTTTCTGCAAGCTTGAGCATCTCGGCGGATGGATCGATGCCGAGAAAACGCCATTCTGGCTGCCGTTCGGCGAAGACCTTCAACTCCAGGCCGCCGCCTGCACCAAGCACAAGCACGTTCCCGTTTGAAGGAACATGTTCGGCGAGAAGCAACAACGCCATCTGTTGTAGCGCGTGAAAGCCCGGTACTTGCTTGACCGGGCCTTGTGCGTAGCGAGCGACGGCGTTCGAGTCAGAGAATGTAGACAAGGAAACTCCAAGGACTAGCAACAAATGTCGATATTACCGTCTTAATTTTTGCAGCGTAACGCGATGCTCATTATGGGCGACGAAATGCGCCTGCAATGGTGCCATCATGTTCGAGCACAAAGCCGACTTCTTCCGTGCCATTTTCGTGGCGAACGAGATATTTGTCCCATCCTTGGGGAGTGACCCCAATGAACTCGTGGGACGTCACCGGACCGAGTTTGCCGAGAACGTTGTCGGCGAGCGGCTTTTGTTCACGAATGAGTTTGGCAAGCTCAGGGCTTAGTCTTGGCGCATCTGGATTTTGCGAAAGAACGATTTTCAAAACCTGTTCGCTATCGGGGTACGGTTGTTGAGCGCTTACGCGTTTATCTAGCGCGTCTTGAATGCTCTGCGCGGTGGCAGCATTGATGTGCGCGGCAGATACGTGGTGACCATTCTGATAGAACTCCATGGTTGCGACGTTGCCTTGCGCGTCTGTAGTAAAGTTCATATGTGCCTTGACGAGCTTGGCAAAGAACTCCGTATTACTGCTCGGATAGATTGGAACGAACTGTTGCCCTGTAAGTTGTATCGCGAGCTGTGCTCCATCCAGCTTCACGGTCATTACCGCGTAAGGTCCGAATCTGTAGAAGCCCACGTACTTGATCAGTATCGCGGGGCTCACGCTTATCTCATGCTCCGCTGATAAGTTCTCGGTGCCTGGCGGCGTCACCTGCGCGGCAAACGCCGCCACGCCCACCGACACACCCATCATGGCAAGCGCCGACAGGCGCGCCCATTTCCTTGGTTTCAGCAACATGATTTTGATCCTCTGTTCGAGAAATGATCCGGACTCCGACATGGCAGCCACGGCGCCGATGTAACGAGATTGGTTCTGGCCAACTTGAATCAGGGTTTCGCAGTATTCCGTCATGTCCCGGCCACCACGCAGCACGCGTGCGTCGCAATCCACTTCGATGGCGCGGCGCAGCCGATGGAGTTGCCACCACAGCGACAGGTTCCAGGGCATTGCGACCAGCAAGCACAACGCGAGCGTGAGCAGTTGCGGATCGCCAGCATCCAGATGGGATTGCTCATGCGCAAGTACGAATTGCTGGCGTTCGGCCGATTCGCGCGGCAGCCAAGCCGGTATCACGATGCGTGGGCGCAGCAGGCCCACCACGGCAGGGCCGACATCCGGTGCGATCAACACGGGCCGCAAAGGAGTCCCTGCATCCAGCGGCGCTTGCGCCAATAAAGCAGGCCGCCGCTAAGCACCACCGCCGCCAGCATGGCGAAGGAGAGGGCCAGCCACATGCGGTGAAAAAAGGTATCGAGCCAATGGGTTCTTGCTGCGGTATCCGGCATGCCAAGGTCAAGCACCGCCAAAGGTACGCGCACAGACGTCATGTCACGCAGCGCAATCGGTTTATCGCTGGTGGCCGGTTTGATCAGATCCGGCATATGGACCGTAACGTTGGGAATGATCAACGGCAGCAGCAGCGAGGCGATGATCGTCGTCATCCATATCCATCGCCTCGACGTGCCGCGCTGCTTTGCGCCGTATTCGGCCACCAGCGCCGCGATGCTCAGCAAGGCGCCGACGATCACCACATAGCTGATCATGGCCAACATCACGGCTTGTCCTTGCCTTGATTGGCCAGCAATTGCCGCATGCGCTTGATCTGTTCCGGCGTCAGTTTCTGATCGGACACCAGGTGTGAAAAGAGCAGTTCCGCCGAGCCCTTGAACAGCTTGTCGGTGAGATGCTTCAGAGCGCTTTTGCGCGCGGCCTGCTGTTTCACGCTGGCGAAATAACGGTGCCCGCGTCCTTCTTCGTCATGGCCGACATAGCCCTTTGCTTCGAGCGTGCGCAGCACGGTCAGTACGGTGGTATAGGCGAGCGGATCGCTAAGGCGCTCGCGCACTTCGGAGACCACAGAGGGGCCGTAATCCCACAGCACCTGCATGACGTCGGCTTCGCGATCGGTAAGCGAAATCTTCATGGTGCGGCACTCTTCTACTATGAGCCTAGTAGGTGATTCTAGGCCGATCTTTGTGGCTGTCAACTAGTGATCTAGTAGCCACGATGCAATCCCGGCCGTGTTCACCTTGCCTGTTAGCTTGCTCTGCGTATCGTGCGCAATGAATAACACCCTGGCATGATTGCCATCCGGCTCGTTCGAACGATCGTCACGGATATGTCTTGCCAGGGGGAACGTATGAAGTTTGCTTGCTTCAGCATCGGCATCCTTGCGTTGTTGGTGGCCTCGCGATCGCATGCAACAACAAGCTGCCCGCCGCCGATTCAAACGCTTGACGTCACCGTGCCGGGCCATCCGTTTTCCGCCGTGCCCGACGCGGAGGGTTGTTGGCTGTTTGTGTCTGCAAGCACCGGCAAAGAGAAGGGTGCGGTCGTCGTGTTGCATGATAAAGATGGCGTCTTCAGCGTTGACCACACGGTTGCCTTGAAGACCGATGCCTACGGCGAAGCGCTCTCGCACGATGGGCAAGTGCTCGTGGTGACGGGCGGTAGCGGTACCGCCGTGCTGGATGTCAAAAAGCTTGAGGCAGGCGACTCGCAAGCTTTGCTTGGCATTTTGCCGGCGGGTTCGGATGACGGCGCGGTCTATGCAGCCATCAGTCCGGACGACAAGCTGGTCTTCGTTGCCGATGAATACACCTCGCGGATCAGCGTGTTCGATCTCGCCAAGGCACGTGCCAATGGCTTTGGCAAAGATGCGCTGATCGGGCACATTCCGGTGGCAGCGGCGCCGGTGGGGCTGGCGTTCTCGCCGGATGGCCAGTGGCTGTATGCGACGAGCCAGCGCGGTCCCGCCAGCATGAAAGCCATCTGCAAACCGGAGCAGAAAGAAGGGCAGGTCCACCCGCAAGGCTTGCTCTTCAAGATCGACGTTGCCAAAGCGGCGAGCGATCCTGCGCACGCCTTGGTGACGGCGTGGCCGGCGGGATGCAATCCCGTGCGCGTCGCCATGGCGCCGTCCGGAAAGCAGCTGTGGGTCACGGCACGTGGTGACAATGCGCTGTTGAAAGTGCAACTGGATGACGCGGGACGCGCCTCCATCGGCGATTTTCCCATTGGCGACAGTCCCGTTGGCATTGCCGTGCGCCCCGATGGCAAGCAGGTTTGGGTGGCTGTATCCGATCGCTTCGGCAAGCACGGCAGCGGTCAATTGGCGGGGCTTACGCCGTTGGATGGCAGTGCGCAGACGAAGTTGCTGTCGGTGGTTGCGCCGGGTTTTCCGCGCGAGTTGAGCTTTCTTCCGGATGGCCGAACATTGGTCGCGACACTGTTTGACGCCAAGCAAGTGCAGTTCGTGGTTACGCCCAATTAGCGTCGATGGCACTAACTTAAGCATGCTTCTTCAATTTTGCAGGATACATCCCCTCCCCTGCGTGCAGGGGAGGGCTAGGGCTGAGGTATCCCCACGTTTTCGTGGAAGAGACAAGCGTCAAATCAAAGAGATAGATGGCGGGCGGCGATGAGTTTGGGTATTCGTATGGTTGTCTACGCTAACGGAACTTGCACTCATGCCACCCAGCCGTATGTTGCCGCAATGCCTCGGCAAAGTCTTCGATGATCTGCACGCAGCGACGCTGCCGGTGATGTTGCAGGCCCTCGACGCGCTCAGTGCAGGTAGTTGGTTGACCTTGACGGAGATCGCACGCCATTGGCCGGATGCGATGCATGTCGCCGCTCCGTTGAAGGCCATCGATCGTCTGCTGCGGAGCGCTCCGCTGACGCGCCATCGCTGCGCCCTGTACAGCGCCATGGCGCACTGGCTCATTCGCCAGGAGCGTCCGGTGATTGTCGTGGACTGGTCGGACTTGAAGGCGGACGGCAGTTTCAAATTACTGCGTGCGGGCATCCTTTCACGGGGGCGCACCATCACGTTGTGGGAGGAGGTGCATCCTGAAAAGCAAGCGCTTAACGCTGCGGTGGAAAACGCGTTTATAGGTACGTTGGCGACCTTATTGCCGGCTCATTGCCGCCCTATCGTGGTGACCGACGCGGGCTTTCGTCGCCCCTGGTTTCGCGCGATTACGGCGCAAGGATGGGACTATGTCGGGCGGCTACGCAGTAATGCGCGGATGCAGCCACAAGATGCCGATCCCACCGACGACACGCAATGGGTAGCGTGTGCGGATCTGCACGAGTTGGTATCGCCTTCGCATATCCGGGAGCTTGGCCCCTTTCGGCTATGCCGCACCCGATCACTGGATGTGCGCGCAATCCTCCACGCCGCATCGAACAAAGGTCGGCATGCGACCACGGCGCGAGGCGTTCGACGTAGCGACACGGCAAGCCAAGATGCCGCCCGTGCGGCCTGCGAACCATGGGTCCTGGTCACGTCCCTGTCCACCCAGGCTGCGACCACCCTTGAAGTCGTCCGGCTCTATGCACGGCGCATGGCTATCGAAGAAAGCTTTCGTGATCTCAAGAGTGGAGCATTGGGTGCCGGATTCGAGCACAGTCTCACGCGCAAAGATGGGCGACTTGCCAACCTGCTGGTGCTATTTGCTCTTGTGCAGTTCACGGCATGGTTGCTGGGATGGTGTGAAGAGCAACAGGGCCGCGGCAGACGATTAGAGGCGAACCTTAAGTCTGGTCGTCGACACTATTCAACGATCAGGCTAGGCATGGAAGTGCTCAAGCGCAGACTCTGGTGGCCACCTGAGAACGAGTTACGACGATTTATTCACACCATCGCCAAGGGACCTCTCACTTGGTTATAGGCCCAGTCGACACTATGAAAAACGTGGGGATACCTCAGCCCCAGCCCTCCCCTACTGCCGCAGGGGAGGGAGTGCATCAGGGTGACGTCAAGTCATATCGACTTGTCAGACCATCAGACGAGCAGCCGGCAATGTATAGAAGCGCCCTTATGCGTTGGCGTGCCTGGACAAGATCACGCTCCAAGAAAACGCCCGGCAATCTCCGGCAACATCGGATCGACGGCAAGCGTGTAGTGCGTGGTGTTCGGCAAGATCGCAAGCGCGTTTGCGGACCGCAGGGAACCGTCAACGCCGGCATCGCGCTGACCGCCTCCCAACGCTTTCCAGAACTCCACCATGTGTTCGGGCCGGATGGCGTCGGCATCCGCAAAGACCAGCAGCGTGCGTGCCTGAAGCTTGGCGACGCAGGCGCTCCAATCGAAGGGTTGTTTGGTCAGCTCACCGACCTTCTCGAACAGCTTGGTCCAATCGACATCGGGATAGGCCTTCCCCAACGGCGATGCCTTGGTGCCAGGGCCGAGCGTGGCAGCGTTGGCCTCCAGTTGTTTGAAGGCTGTTACCACTTCCGGATAAAAGCCGTCCTGCCTCATCGCCCCGGACACAAGCACGAGCCGGTCGACCACGCCCGGATGGCGGATAGCGGTTTGCAGCGCGACGTGGGAACCCAGCGAGTAGCCCATCACGTCGGCCTTGCCGACGTTTAGATGGCTAATTAGAGCGGCAATGTCGTCGCCCATCGTTTCGCAGCGCAGTGGCCTTTGCGTGTCTGGCGTGCGCCCATGTGCCTGGAGATGGACGGCGATCACCTGCCGGTGCTTGGCCAGTTCGGCCAGATTGCCGCCGAAGCTGTCGGGATCGATGCCGCCGTGAAGAAGAATGAGCGGCTTGCCGTTGCCATGCACGCTGTAGAAGAGATGCTGGCCATTGACGTCGGCGAACCTCCCATTCGACGTGGCGCCCGTTTTCTTGGCTTGCATGGGAAGGGCCGCAGTCAGCACGGCGGTGGCTATGGCTGTCTTCAGGAAATCACGTCTGAGCATATCGTCCTCACGTGTATGCCGAACTGGCCGGCGCGACAAACTCTTGCTCGTCATTCCAGCGGAAGCTGGACGTAGCGCGAAGCGCGGAGAACGTCCGAATGGACGGCCCGAAGGGTGAGCGAAGCGAATCATCCAGCGACTTTGGAGCTGAAAGGCACTGGATTCCAGCTTTCGCTGGAATGACGAAGAAAGAGACTTTTGATGCAATCACCATCCCATTGCGAGCAACTCATCCAGCTGCGCGAACTGTTCGGGCAGGCCTTCCGCGGAACCGGCAAGCGCTTCGTCGCGGGCCGCTTTGGTGGGATAAAGTTCGTGCAGGGTGACCAGCGTCTTGCCGGCGTTTTCTTCGAACGTCACCGTGGTCACCGCACCCTGATCACTTTCTTCGTTCGACCATACGATGCGCTTGTTCGGCGTTACTTCTTTGTAGGTACCGAAGAACGCCATCGGTTGATCGAAGTCCGGGTGGCTGAACACGAGGCGATAGGTGCCACCGGTGCGAATATCCATGTCGCAAGAAACCAGCGACATACCCACCGATTTCGGAATCCACCAGCGCTTGAACAATTCAGGTTTGCTCCACGCTTCGAAGACCATGCGCGCCGGGGCATCGAACGTTCGCGTCACGACGAGTTCGCGATCGGATTTGGATTCCACGGTGGTGCGGTTCGTGGCGGCGGGACTACCTTCTTTTACGTTTGGCATCTGCCTTCTCCTTACGTTTCAAGTGTTCGACTACTTCGTCCAGCGCATCGAAGCGCGCGCTCCACAATTGGCGGTGCTGCTCGATCCAGGCGGCCTCTTCTTCCAGCCGGCGCCGTCCGAGCTTGCAGGTTCGGATGCGCCCCACCTTCTCCGTGGTCACGAGTCCCGCCTGTTCCAGGATGCTGACGTGCTTCTTCATGCCCGTAAGGGTCATGTCAAATTTTTCAGCAAGGTCGGTGATGGAGGCGTCTGAACTCCCCAACTGCTCCAGCACGCCGCGTCGGGTAACGTCGGAGAGTGCGGCGAAGGTTGCGTCGAGGCGGGCTTGATAGTGAACCATATGGTTCACTGTAAGACGGGCATAGGCGGTTTGCAAGCGGATATTCCACGGCCGCAAATCGCCCTTGGAAGCTTATCGTTGGGTGACTTCAGGCACTCCTTGCCCCTCTCGCGCCGACGCATGCTGTGCCGACAACAAAGGGAGCGCCACGATGCCCAAGAAGCTACCCACCCTGCTGTGGTTTGCGTTGCCCATCCTATCGATGCATGCGGGTTCGTCACCACCACCCTTGCAAGACCAACTGCTGCATATGACGCAAGCGCTGGTCGATGCCATTCCCAAAGGCGACAAGGCGGTGTGGGAGAACGAGTTGAGCGATACCGCCGTCCTTGTCGACGAATTCGGCCGCGTCAGCCATAAAGCCGATTCCATCGCATCTTTGCGTCCCTTTCCGCAGGGCTTTTCCGGCAGCATCGAATTACGCCATCAGGAAGTCCAACAACATGGCGACACCGCCGTGCTGTTGGTGGAGGAATACGAACGCGAGACGGTATTCGGCCAAAACTTCGTGGTTCGCTACCAGGCGCTGATCACCTTCACCAACGTATCTGGCGCGTGGAAGATCGCCGGCTACGAAGACGTGACCATTCCGACCGAGCCGCCACGGCTTGACGTTGCCGGCCTCCATTTGAACGATTACAGCGGCACGTACAGCTATGCGAAGGGCCATGACTGGACAGTCAGCGTCGATCACAACGTACTCAGCTATACCACGCACAAGGGTGGCAAACCCAATGTCCTGGAGCCCATCGGCAAGGACGTGTTCATGGGCAGCGACGACGAGCGCAACATCATCATCTTTCACCGCGATGCGCACGGCGCAGTGGATGCGTTGATCGAGCGGCGCAAGTTCAATGATTTTCGATTGGCGCGCGCACGGACAAATAGCGCTGTCCCGACAAGTTCATGATGAGAATTCACCCCTCTTCCCCGTTCCTAGAAGACGGAACAACCACGCTCCTCGCGAACCCATCGTATTCGACGCTATTCACTGCCAGTAAGACCTTCACGTCGCAACGACACAAAAAGCGGACGCTGGTGGCGTAAACGGCGCTGCATGGCTGCGCTGGCAACGCATACGTTGGCGGAGAATCGGTGGATGGCGAAGAGTGACGTGGTATCGGTACGTGGGCGTGCGCGAGCGCTTGCGTACCGCCGTCAGTGGAAGATGGCGTCGTCGATCGACGCCTATCTCCGCGGTGAGATACGCGCTTTTTACCGGTGGCTTGCCGAGCAGTCGACAACCGCGATCCTGGAAGGGCCACCCGTATGGATATGCGGCGATTGCCATATCGGAAACCTGGGACCGCTTGCGGATAATAAAGGCGACGTTGCGATCCATATCCGCGATCTCGATCAAACCGTCATCGGCAATCCCGCTTACGACGTGATCCGGTTAGGCTTTTCACTGGCGTCGGTTGCACGGGGCGCTGCATTTGCCGGCTGCATGACGGTCAAGATGATCGGTGCGCTTGCTGATGGCTACGCCATGGCTTTTGCGCCAAAGCGCAGCGACCTGTCTCCTCCGCGTTCCATCAAGAAAGCTTTGAATCAGGCCCTGCGCCGCGAATGGAAAGCACTGGCGCGCGAACGCACGGAGGGGATCGCGCCGACGCTTCCTTTGAGCGATCGCATGTGGCCACTGTCGTCATCGGAGCGACGTGATCTCATGGCCTTGTTCGACAGCGCACCCGTGAAGCGGTTGGCGACTCAGATCAAGCACCGATCTGACGATGGCAAAGTCTCCTTTGTCGATGCCGCCTACTGGCGCAAGGGATGCAGCTCGCTGGGCAAGCTACGGTACGCCGTGCTGCTGGATGTCGATGGAGGCACCCTGGAAGGCGATGATTTCTGCCTGATGGATGTCAAAGAGGCCGCGCGACCCCTCGCGCCGCATTTCCCTGGCTACCGCATGCCCGCCAACCACGCGCAACGGGTGGTGGAAGGCGCGCGACACCTTTCACCTGCCCTCGGCGATCGGATGCATGCGGCGCAGATAGCGGGCAGACCCGTGTTTATCCGAGAACTTCTTCCCCAGGACATGATGCTGGATTTATCGCGCCTGCAGGAACGCGATGCAGTGCAATGGGCGTACTTTCTGGGTGGGGTGGTGGGACGCTCCCATGCCCGGCAGATGGATTCGGCCCAGCTCAAGACATGGCACACGCAACTGGAACGAAGCCGCGCGCGATCCCGTCATGCGCCACCGTGGTTATGGTCCAGTGTGCTTGCCCTGCTCTCTTGCCATGAGCCCAGCTATTTGGCGCATTGCCAAGGGTTGCTTGCAAGTAGCCGCACGTGACAGAAAAGGGATGCGTCGCGGTCAGGCAAAAAAGGCGAGACATTTGCATGCTTACGTTGTTGACTCTCAGTGCAGCTGATCATCGCGTTGATGGTTTGGTTCGTGCGGTCGGCCGATACCGTCAACGATGAGTTTCCGATGGATCAGGAACTGCGCAAGTGTCTGCTCCATCAATTGCAGCAGCTCTTCTGCTGACTTTGAATCGGCACCCCATCGTTTCCATTGACGTACTCGGTCCTTCTGAGCCGCGATCGCACGGCATGCATCAGAAATATGACGGTCGGCGACGGCGAGAGTGGCCTCAATGTCTGGCGAGTTGCTCATAGGTGCGCTTTACGATGAAACGTCAGGTTTTCCGTGGTGATGGATTTATCTGCGCAACGTTGGTCACTCATTTTCGAGAAGCCAGCACGCGCAAGAGCAAACGCGTAGGCCAAGGCCCTCTTTCATTTCGTCAAGGGCACGTTCCTTGCGCATTCGACTGGCTGCGGCAATGACGTCCTCAAGCACAGTCACCCGCAATCCTCGAACGTGCGCATCGATAGCAGTACACAACACGCAGGCATCGGTGGCAGCACCGGCGATGGCCATGGAGCGGACATGCAAGTCGTTCAACAGCGATGGAAGCTGTGTCTCAAAAAAGGCCGAGTGCCGCGACTTGAGTAGCACGATGTCGCCGGGTTGCGGACTCAACTGTTCGAAAAGCATGGTGGACTCCAGCAAGCCTTCCCGTTCGGTGAAGGCGAATACTTCTTTCCACGTTTCGTGCCAGCGGCCGAAATTGTCGTTGCAATAGATGATGGGGATCCTTGCGTTACGCGCCTTGACTATCGTTTCGGCAAGAGTGGGCACGATGTTGACGAGCGCCTGTGCAAGCGCCTTACCATCGTCGAACTGGAAATGATTGAAGAGATCAATTAGCAGTAAGCAACGATTGCTGGTGGTCTCTCCGTCCATGCATGCCTCGCTGAAATGTCTAGATCCGCCAGATCGGCATCACACGCCAGGCCGAATGACCTTTTCTCCTGCCCGCGACCCGAACAGTATTTCCTGCGTCGCGCAACGTGCTGTCTCGCCTCTGTGACGAACGCCGTCACGCTGATGGCCGTTGCACGCGCTGGCGCGTGCCGAGGACGAAAAGTTCACCTTCGGGGCCATCCTTCGGATGTTCTCCGCGCTGCGTGCTCCGTCCGGCCTGCGCTGGAATGACGACTCGCCTCGGAACAGCGTCGACGTGAACCCAGCTTTTCAGCGGATATCAGCCAAAAAAACGTGGAGATACCTCAGCCTTAAGCCACCCCCACCAACCGCGGAGACGCTCGCAAGCGCGCTATATCGCGCGCCGGCGATTCGCCAAAGTGGCGGCGATATTCCCGACTGAACTGCGACGAGCTTTCGTAGCCCACGCGAAAAGCGGCCGTTGCGACGTCAATATTCTCGACCAGCATCAAGCTGCGCGCGTCTTGAAGCCTGAGCTGCTTCTGGAATTGCAGCGGCGTCATGGCCGTCACGGCGCGAAAATGTTCGTGCAGGCTCGACTGGCTCATGCCTGCTTCGGCAGCAAGCCGCTCAAGGCTAAACGGCTTGCGAAAATTCTTCCCGATCCAGGCGATGGCACGGCCGACCTGGGCCACCCTGCCCTGACTGGAGGTGACATGGCGCATCCTGGCGCCATCAGGTCCGGCCAGCAGGTGGTAGAGAATTTCCTGCTCGGCAAGCGGCCCGAGCACGGGCAGCGCTGACGGATTGTCGAGCAGGCGTAGAAGGCGTAGCACCGCATCCAGCAGATCGATGCCAGCATCGGACACGCTCTTGCCTATGGTTGGGGATGACGCAGCCGGCGGTGGCGGCACGCGCAACGCTAAATCGCCCAGCATGACTGGATCAAAATCGAGGTACATGCACAAGTAAGGCTTGTCGGGCGTTGCATCGACCACGTGGCCTATCGCCGGCAGGTCATAGGTCACGACGCCATAGCGTCCCGGCGCGTATCTGAAGACGCGGTCGCCCAGCGTGACCTCCTTGTGCCCTTGCGCAACCAGGCACAGTTGCGGCCGGTAAACGTTCGGCATGGGCATCGTTACGGTGGAGGAGCGAACAAGCGTCACGCGTTCGATGGCGGTGGTATGAAAACCATCGCTTGAGACGTTGCGGGCAATGATCGCTGCTATATCAGCCAGTTTTTCCATGGCGCAGATCTTCGCACGAGAGCGGCAGCGAGCGCGCGGCAGGAAGATCGGGCAGCTATCTCGGCATATCAGGCTTACGGCTCGGCGGCGCCGCGCATCAAAGTGTCAGGAGGCTTGGAACAAAACAAACCTGGCCGTGAACACACAGGGAGCAAACATGGCAATCGATCATCTAAAGACCCCCGCCGTCGCACTGGGCACCTGGGCGTGGGGTGACAACGGCGAAACGGGCAATGGCTATTTCGGCAGCAACCTCACTCAGGCTGGCCTGGAAAACGTTGCCGACAAGGCGCACGCGGCGGGGTTCAGTCTATGGGACACCGCCGTCGTGTACGGCATGGGCCGCTCCGAGACCATACTCGGGCAA
>Ga0209455_1000923_pt1 | contig 15149 bp, 10 predicted proteins | sample AraplaCol_mCL_r2_FD_184275 | JGI IMG/M metagenome (GOLD analysis project Ga0209455, IMG submission 184275) | Arabidopsis root microbial communities from North Carolina, USA - plate scrape CL_Col_mCL_r2 (SPAdes) (version 2) | ecosystem: Host-associated > Plants > Roots > Endosphere | place: USA...
GCTTTTGTTTTGACCCGTTTTCTTTACGCGAACCGGGCCCACTTCGCTGGAAAACGCTCTAGAATTTCATCGCAGTCCAAAGACTTAAGTAGAAGTGATTGTTCCTGCCGGCGCTGGCGTAGCTTCCGTCAAAGCTGAAATAATTCACGTACTGCGCGGCAAGCCTGACATTCATGTTCGGGAACGGCGAATCCGGCTTGCCCCAGGGCACATAGGCGACTTCAAATATCATGCCATCCGAGTTCGGGCTGCCGTTCGGCGTGCTCCAGTAGCTCGCATCGGCGGCGCCGAAGGTGCGAAAATATTGCGCCGACGGCGTCACGGTGGCCGCGAAGCTGTAGGAGACATCGGCGCGAAACGTGTCCAGCCAATGATCGGCGAGCGCCCCGGTCGCGGCCAGTCCGTCGAACGCCAGCCTAGCGGTTTCGTGGATATAGGTGGCATGCGCGGACAGCCTGTCGCTGGTCACCTTGGCGGGATCGGTGATAAACTGGTAAGTCGCGTCGAACGCAAGGTCTGTCTTGCGCACGCCGAAGCCCATCGTCTGGCCGCCGCCGGGAACGACACTGGCGGCCATCGCAAAGGCGCCGAGCTCCACGTGATGCTTCTCCCAATCCTTGATCAGCGCAACCCGCGCATAAGGAAGAAAGCTCGCGGTCTGGTCGCCGTCATCCGGAACCTGACCGAGCGCTCTCAGCGCGGGGGCCTCGAGACCCCTGTAGACTTCGCTCTCCAGATAGAGGAGGTCGTTCCACAGCGAGTAGACGCCGACGCCGACCACGCGCTGTCCGAGAAGCCCGTCGACCAGCGTCGAGGCCGCAGGCGTCGGCGCCAGCGCCGACTGGTTATAGGGAAATCCCCAGGCTGGCGTCGAATTCCAGGGATCCTGCACCGTCGGGTTGTTGTTCACCGTGATGCCCCATAGCACGTCCTGGCCGAACACCTGGCCCTCGCTCGCATAGCGGATATCGACATTGTTCAGCGCGGCGCGCTGCGCCACGCCATCGTAGTTCAACTCGATGAAGCCGCCGAGCTTGGGCGCGATCTGTCCGGCATAATACAGCGACAGTTGATCGACGGCGAAATTGTCGTTGTCGCGAAATCCGGGTGCCGCCCCACCCGGCTGCGGCTGCATTGTATGCGTGAAGGAAGTTTGGGTCGTGAACGCGAGAGGCAGTCCGTGATCCCTGCCGTCACTGGCGGTATAACCGTGTAGCTTGAAGTCGCGCCCATAAGGGGTCAATTGCGGTCCGAACGCGCCGATATGACAGGCTGCGCAGGGCTGACCAGTCTGGATCGCGAAAGATGGAACCGCCAGCGCCGGCTCCGCCGACGCGCCAAGCAGCGCAAGCGGGGCGAGCAACGCGGCCATCCGAGCCATCGAGTGCCACGCCATGGTCTTGCGCAACAAGTCTAAGAACGTGTTCCGCATTTCGAGCCCACAGTGCCAACCCGCAGGCTTCAGCAAATCCGGTTATGGTTAACAATCCGTCAAACGACGCTTCGCAGCGCTGCAGGCGACAGGCGCGATGTCGAGTGATTGTGCAGCCAAGGTAAAACGATGCCTCGTCGCGGCGAGACGGTCGCTGCTGCCGCAAATCTAGGGGCAATGAGCATCCACTTCGCCTTAACGTAAGCTGCCTAGCCTCTCCGGTTCGTGGGGAAGACGGAGTGCGAGGGTGATGTCGGCCGAGACTGTTGCAACGAAGGATGCGCCAGCGCACGGCAACGCTCATTCCGACCGCGCGCGCGAGCCGGAGCCGAGTTCCTTTCGCCGACAGTTTCGACTGGTTACGATCAGCTTGCTGGCGGTCAATCTCCTGATCGGCCTGTTCGCGCGCCATCAGCAGCACGCGATCATCGACTATGCGGTAACTATCTATGACACCGCATTCATCTCCACCAACTATGTCAGCCTCGCCCAGATCGGGTTTCAGCAATACGTCGACGAGCGCTCCCGCGCTTCGGGAGCGGCCCAGACTTCCAAGGCCAACGAACTCCTGGAAAGCGTGCTGGACGATATCGATGTTGCGGTCGAACGGTCGAGTTCGCCCGTAGCACACGCGAGGGGTCTCGCGGTCAGAGCGGAGATCGCCGACCTTCTCACAGTTGCGCCGAACGCTGCGGAACTGGAACAGCGGATCACCGATGTCCAGAAGCGGCTGGAGTGGTTGCACGAAAAGAATTCGGACGTCGGCCTGCAGGCCCGCGACGACATCGAAGCCTTTTCCTACAAGGCCGATCTGCTGCTGCTCGCTTCCATCCTCACCAGCATCATGCTGGCGGGACTCGTGCTGTTCCTGATCCACCGCATGATCAAGTCGCTGAATGCGCGATCGAGCGACCGGCTCTACGCGGCACTCGAGGGCATGCCGCAGGGCCTGTCGATGTTCGACGACAAGCAGCGTCTGATCGTCAGCAATGCGAGATATGCGGCCATGTACGGGCTTCATGAGGGCCTGACCGAGCCCGGCACTCCGGCGCGGGCGATCCTCGAACACCGGCTGAAGAATGGCAGCGCCACGATCGACCCCGAGAATTTCGTCGAGCAGGGACTGGTGTTCGCATCGCGAACAACCACGATCAATTTTGAGCAACAGTTGCAGGACGGACGCATCATTGCCTTGAGCAGGGCTCCGCTCAGCACCGGCGGCGCGGTTACCATCCATGTCGACGTCACCGAGAAGCGGGCTTCGGAGAAGCAGATTGCGTTCCTCGCGCATCACGACGCGCTGACGGGACTGGCCAACCGCGTTCGATTGCGCGAGCATATCGAGGGGACGCTGGAACGCGTGAAGCGTGGCAGCAACGCCGCCGTGCTCTGTCTTGACCTCGACAATTTCAAGGCCATCAACGACACGCTCGGCCACTCGGTCGGCGACGCATTGTTGCGGGCGGTTTCCGGGCGGCTGCGCGACCTCGTCCGCGACAGTGATCTGATCTCGCGCACGGGTGGCGACGAATTTTCGATCGTGCAGTCCGACGCAGAAGATCCGATGGCGGCCGCGGCCGCGCTCGCGGCGCGCATCGTCGAAGCCTTGAGCGTGCCGTTCGAGCTTGACCACCACCATGTCGTGATCGGCGCGAGCGTGGGCGTTGCGATTGCGCCCGACGATGGCGACAACGCCGACCAGCTCTTGAAGAATGCCGACATGGCATTGTATCGGGCGAAGGAAGAAGGACGCGCGCGATTCCATTTCTTCGAACCGGAAATGGACGTCAAGGCGCAGGCCCGCCGCGTGCTGGAGCTCGATCTTCGCAATGCCGTCGCCGTGGGCGAGTTCGAGGTGTACTACCAGCCGTTCGTCAGCCTCGCGGAAAACAGCATTAGCGGGTTTGAAGCGCTGCTGCGCTGGAACCATCCGACGCGCGGCCGGGTCTCGCCTGCCGAATTCGTTCCGCTCGCCGAGGAGACCGGCCTTATCACCGCGATCGGCGAGTGGGTGATCCGGCAGGCCTGCACCGAGGCCAGGACGTGGCCGCAAGGTCTGCGGGTGGCGGTGAACGTATCGCCGGTGCAATTCCGCAACAAGTCCCTGCTTTCCACCGTCGTGTCCGCGCTGGCGGCCTCCGGATTGAATGCCGATCAGTTGGAGCTAGAAATCACCGAGTCCGTGCTGATGACCAACAACGACGCGACGCTGGCGGCGCTGCACGACCTGCGCAGCCTGGGCGTGCGGATATCGATGGATGATTTCGGCACCGGATATTCGTCGCTGAGCTATCTGCGCAGCTTCCCGTTCGACAAGATCAAGATCGACCAAAGCTTCGTCCGCGACCTCACGGACAGACCCGGCTCCATCGCCATCATTCGCGCCGTCGCCGGCCTCGGCCAAAGTTTCGGCATGACCACGACGGCGGAGGGCGTCGAGACGCAGGAACAGCTCGACAAGATGCGCGCGGAGGGATGCAACGAGGTGCAGGGCTATTTCTACAGCAGGCCGGTCCCCGCCAGCGAGATCGCCCACCTGCTGGCCGGCTTTCGGCAACGCCAGCAAACAGCGGCATAGGACTGCAGTTACTTTGGAATGGTGTCGCGATCAGCTGTACGAGCTGCCAACTAACAGCCAAAGCTCGGGCGCAAAGGCATTGCGATGACGACGAGTCATGTTGGGCACGATCGCAGCCCACACGCTGTCATTGCGGGGCGCGACGAAGCGCGGGCCCAGATGCACATTGCGCGTTGGTTATCCCATGCTCGCCACGGGCTATGGAGTCCCGGCACGGGCGCCCCACGCGGCCGGGGCATCCAAGGACCGGTCAGGTCGTCGGGGCCTGGCGTCCGGCGGCGATGTCGGCGACGGCTTTCGAGAACCTGCCGTATGTGCCGATCTGTCTGCTGGCGAACTTCGTCGCGACGCCCAGGATATCAAGAGGCGAGCGCGTCGAGGCGAGGCTGGCGGCGAAATCGAGATTGTCCCGCGTGATCTCCATGAACAGCGTCTGACAAGCCTCCATGCCGGCGATCGCCCGCCGGGCTCCGTCGCTCTTCGGCGAGTGCCCGGCCGTACTCACTTCGCTCATCGCTGTGCGTGCCGGTTCCCGAGCTCCCGCCCGAGCTTCGGCGGGCGCGGCGACCGGCTGCGGCTCGACGAGATGAGGGGGGAGCGTCGGCTTGGATTCGAGTTCCGGAGGTGGGGCCGGCGGCAGTTTCGTTTCAGTTTCCTGGACGAGCCGTTCCGGCGGCCTGGTTTGGGTCTTGGGAACCGCCTGAAGTTCCTCTCCTTCCGAGCGTGCGAGGTCGGCGGCCAGAGCAGCCCGCTTCGGCGTCGCTGCGGGCTTGGCAGCGCCCGGCGCCGCGGCATCCGGTTTGCGGGGATTTTTCGATTTTCGCTTGCTCATTCGGGGCGTTCCTGTGCGGCGTTGCCGGATCGAGGGCCGCTCGATTCCAATCTCCTCGCCGGACAATTGGTTCCCCGTGGTGGACCGAAGTGGAGGCGGCTCGCTGACCGGATAGCATAAGAAGGAATAATCCTACCCGAGAATCTGAGAGTCGCCCAACGCGGACCTTCAATATCGGCTGCGATTATGGCGTCATGTGGCCTATTGCGGACCCCCATGGTCTACGCCGGGGAGATCTGCTTTCAATCAGGTAATCCCAGCAGTCGTGCGCCCGTCATGACTTTGACGATCAATTCCGGGGTCACCCCGCTTTCGGCGTACACGCGGGTCCGAAAGTCAGGCTGCAACTCAAGTCCCCGTCGCACAATCGGCGTTGCCTCCTGCAGTCGTCCTGCCAGCGCCAGAGCAATAGCCTGATTGAAATACAGCACGCCGAAGCGGGGACTGCCGTGGACCGCCCTGGCATAGTGTGATGCCGCCTGATCGTAGCGGGCTTCCAGAAGCGCGACAAATCCTAGCGCCACGTGGGCCTGAAAGGCCAAAGGATCGAATGGGCTCAACTGTAAGGCGCGGTCGGCATGAGCGGTTGCAGCGGCGGGTTTGCCGTTGAAAGCGTAGATCAACGCTCCAAAATAGTGCGCCGCGGCGCACGAAGGATTGAGCGACAAAGCGCGTTCGATGCTGCTCAAAGCGGCTTCGTGATCCTTACTAAGAAGGAAGATCTGGAATGCTGCGATGGCGAGTGCCGTCGCGTCGTCGGTCGGGCTCGTAATCACAAAGCGGGCGTGCCGGAGTGCGGCGGCCCTCTCGGTATCGTCGAAACCGAGGTGTGAGAAAAGAATTTCGTGGCAATGGGCCAGCCGCGCATGGGCGGCGACGTAGTTCGGATCCAGCTTGAGCGCGTCCTGCAGAATTCCCGCAGCGATCCTTGCGTCGGCGGGCGTGACAGGCGCCATGTGAGGCAACGCACGCAGATAAAGGTCGTAGGCGTTGAGATTGTCAGGATGCTTTCGCCTGGAGCGTTCAATCTCGGAGCGCTGCAGATTCGGCTCGACGATGCCGATGACCTTGTCTGCAATCTGGTCCTGCAGGTCAAACACGTCTTCTAGAGCGCCATCGTAGCGGTCGGCCCACAGGTGCGCTCCGGTCGCGGCCTCGATCAGTTGCGCCGTGATGCGCACCCTGTTGCCTGCCTTGCGCACGCCTCCCTCCAAGACATAGCGGACGCCGAGCTCACGCCCGACCTGTCGCACATCGACGGCTCTGCCTTTGTAGGTGAAGCTCGAGTTGCGCGCGATCACGAAGAGCCATTTGATCCGCGACAGGCCGGTGATGATGTCCTCGACCATCCCGTCGGCGAAATACTCCTGTTCTGGGTCGCCGCTCATGTTCTGGAAGGGCAGGACCGCGATCGAAGGCCTATCGAGCGGAGCGAGCTCAGCCAAGGTCTGTTGCGGCGAGGCGGGTTCAACTGACGCCGCCGGCTTGAGGTTGATGGGGATACCAACTTGCAGCGAATACACCCGGATAGGCTCGGAGATATTCTTGAGGTTGGTCAGGCCAAGATCGGTTACCGCAGAATTGAGCCGCGTTCTGACCTGGCGATAAGCGTCTTCGGAAAGACAGATCGTGCCGGGCTTGGCAATGCCTTCCAGTCGGGCGGCGATATTGACGCCGTCGCCCATCAGATCGCCGTCGCTCTCCTCGACCACGTCCCCGAGATGAATGCCGATGCGAAACTCGATGCGGCGCTCGGGCGACAGGCCGGAATTGCGCTCCAACATGCCGTTCTGCAGTTCGACCGCGCAGCGCACGGCGTCGACCACGCTGCGAAACTCAACCAGGCTTCCGTCACCCATGCGCTTGACGACGCGCCCATGGTGGGCTGCGGCGGCGGGATCGATCAGGTCGCTTCGCAGGTCCCGCAGTCGCGACAGGGTCTCATCCTCGTCCGTACCGACAAGACGACTATATCCGACGATATCTGCAATCAGGATCGCAACGATTTTTCGCGTCTCGCCCATATCGCCCTTCTTCCAATATAATCATCGCCAAGGCCCGCCGACCTGTGATGACTACTCGTTGACCGAAAGGCGTATCATCGATGGCGTTGACCCGGAACACCTTCCGATACCTGGACCGATTTCGGCGCGCACATTGGCATCAACTCGGGCACCGCGTGCCGCGCGAGCGCAAGGTTATGTTCGGATTCGTCGCCTAACGAGACTCGTCGTCATTCCGAGGCGCCCGTGGCGCGAGCGCGGAATCCATACTCTCGGTCATGGTCACGGATTCCGGGCTCGCGCGTGCGGCGCGCCCCGGAATGGCAACGGAGCTTTTCCGTTTGCGGCTCAGACCGAAAAGCTGGTGCCGCAGCCGCAGGAGGCGGTCGCATTGGGATTGTTGACGCGGAACGAGGCGCCCATCAGGTCGTCGACGAAATCGACCTCCGAGCCGGCCAAAAACGGCGCCGAGGCCGGATCGACCAGCACCACCGCCTGGTCGCGTGCGATCACCAGATCGTCCTCGGCCCTGGCGCGCTCGATGTCGAATTTGTACTGGAAGCCGGAGCAGCCGCCGCCCTCGACCGAAATCCGCAGCATGGCGCCGGCATCCTCCTTGCTGAGGATCTGGCCGATCCGGCGGGCGGCGCGCTCGCTGATGGTGACGGCGTCAGTCATGGCTGCAGGTCTCCGGGCGACGATTTGCGCCCAATTTGATTGGTATCAGACGTCTCCCATAGTTAAGTGCACGACGTAAAGGAATCAATTTTCGGAAGGCTCAAGCTCCTGTGTCGGTCGGAATGGCTGCCCCCCGCGCGCTTTATGGCTGCGATCCCGCTCGCAGCCGCGGCCGGCTAGTGGCCGAACAGCCCTCGCGGACCCGCAGCGCCTTCCGGCGCGATTGCGACCGGGTGATTCATTCGACCGCGTTTCGGCGGCTGAAGCACAAGACGCAGGTGTTCGTGTTTCACGAGGGCGATCATTACCGCACCCGGCTGTCCCATTCACTGGAGGTCGCCCAGATCGCCCGTGCGCTCGCCCGTCAGCTCGGGCTCGACGAGGACCTCACTGAAACCCTAGCGCTGGCACACGATCTCGGCCATCCGCCGTTCGGGCATGCCGGCGAGCGGGCGCTCAATGCCTGCCTCAAGGATCACGGCGGCTTCGATCACAATGCGCAGACACTGCGCGTGGTCACCGCGCTGGAGCAGCGCTATCCGTCGTTCGATGGGCTCAACCTGACCTGGGAGGCGCTGGAGGGCATCGTCAAGCACAACGGCCCGCTGACCGAGCCGATTCCGCTCGGCATCCAGGAGTTCAACCAGCGCTGGGATCTGGAACTTTCGAGCTTCGCCTCGCTGGAAGCCCAGGTCGCCGCGATATCGGATGATATCGCCTATGATGCCCATGACATCGACGACGGATTGCGGGCCGGGCTGTTCGCGGTCGACGATCTCAAGGAAATGCCGCTGACGGCGGCGATGATCGATGCCATCGATCTGCACTATCCCGGTCTCGACGAGATCAGGCGTGGCGCGGAGTTGGTGCGGGAGCTGATCTCTTACCTGATCTCGGCGGCGATGTCGGAATCGGAGCGCCGGATCGACGCCGCCCGGCCGGCCTCGGTCGAGGACGTCCGCAGCCACGGCCGCCAGCTTATCGGGTTTTCGTCCGATGTCTCCGGCGCCGAGGCCGCCATCAAGACCTTCCTGTGGCACCGCATGTACCGCCATCCGCGGGTGATGGCCGTCATGCGCGACGCTGAGGCGATCGTGGCCGACCTGTTCGGCCGTTACAGGGCCGAACCGGCGGCGCTGCCGCCGGAATGGCTGCAGGGCTGCGAGGAGGAGGGCGAGCGCATCAGGCGGATCGCCAATTTCATCGCCGGCATGACCGACCGTTTCGCGCTGACCGAGCACCACCGGCTTTTTGACTCGACCCCGGATTTGCGTTAGGCGGCGCCATGCCCGACAAAGCTCAAAACCTGCATCTTTTTGCCGACGTGCTGGCGCGCGTGCATGCCGTTTGCGCCGATCTCTCTCGCGCGGGCGGCTGGCCCGACGGCATCGATTTTTCGCGTGTCGTGGTCGAGCCGCCGCGCGACCCGAGCCACGGCGACATGGCCACCAATGCCGCGATGGTGCTGGCGAAGGAGGCGAGGGCGAAGCCGCGTGATCTCGCCGAGCAGATCGCGGCACGGCTGCGCGAGGATGCGCTGGTCGCCAAGGTCGATATCGCCGGCCCGGGTTTCATCAATCTCACGTTGAAACCGAACGTCTGGGTGGAGCAGCTCGGCACCATCCTGCGGGAGGGCGCGGCGTATGGCCGGATCGCGCCGGTCAAGGGCGCGCCGAAGGTCAATGTCGAATACGTCTCGGCCAATCCGACCGGACCGATGCATGTCGGCCATTGCCGCGGCGCCGTGTTCGGCGACGCGCTGTGCAGCCTCCTGCAGTTCGCGGGCCACGACGTCGTCAGAGAATACTACATCAACGACGCCGGCGCCCAGGTCGACGTGCTCGCACGCTCCGCCTTCCTGAGGTATCGCGAGGCGCTCGGTGAGGACATCGGCGCGATTCCGGAAGGTCTCTATCCCGGCGACTATCTGAAGCCGGTCGGCCAGGCACTGGTGGCCGAGCATGGCGACAAGCTTCGTCACGTGCCGGAAGCGCAGTGGCTGCCAATCGTGCGCGACAAGGCGATCGCGATGATGATGGACGAGATCAAGGGTGATCTCGCCGCGCTGAACATCAAGCACGACGTGTTCTTTTCCGAACGCTCGCTGATCGCTGAGGGCAACAACAAGGTCGCCGAGACGATCGATTTCCTGCGCCAGCGTGGCGACATCTACGAAGGCAGTTTGCCGCCGCCGAAGGGCAAGCCGGTCGAGGATTACGAAGATCGAGTCCAGACGCTGTTCCGCGCGACCGCCTACGGCGACGATGTCGATCGCCCGCTGATCAAGTCGGACGGTTCCTACACCTACTTTGCATCCGACATCGCAAACCATCGCAACAAGTTCGAGCGCGGCTTTGCCGACCTGATCGATGTGTTCGGCGCCGATCACGGCGGTTACATCAAGCGCATGCAGGCCGCGGTGAAGGCGGTGAGCGCGGGGCAGGCGACGCTCGACGTCAAGATCGTCCAGCTCGTCAAGTTGCTGCGCAATGGCGAGCCGGTGAAGATGTCGAAGCGCTCGGGCGACTTCGTCACCTTACGCGAGGTGGTCGACGAGGTCGGCAATGACGCTGTGCGCTTCATGATGCTCTACCGCAAGAACGATGCAGTGCTGGATTTCGACCTTGCCAAGGTGATCGAGCAGTCGAAGGACAATCCGGTTTTCTACGTCCAATATGGGCACGCGCGCGGGCATTCGATTTTCCGCAACGCGCGGGAGGTATTCCCCGACCTGCCCGAGCAGGACGAGGCGCGGATCGCGTTCCTGTCCGATGCGAGGCTCGAGCGGCTCGGGGATTCCACGGAATTGGAGCTCCTGAAACGGCTTGCTATCTATCCGCGGATGATCGAAGGCGCCGCCGCAGCTCACGAGCCGCACCGGATCGCCTTCTATCTTTATGATTTAGCGAGTGAATTTCACGCGCTCTGGACGAAGGGCCGGGATTTGCCCTATTTACGCTTCATTATCAATGATGATGCAGAGATGACCAAGGCGCGATTGGCCATGGTTCAGGGCGTTGTCTCGGTTCTAGCGTCGGGACTTGCTGTTTTGGGCGTCCATGCTCCCGATGCGATGAGGTAGGTGGAAGACGGACGCGAGTTAGGTTGGGGGCTCGATCTGGCTGGGTCCGCCTTGGCACGAATATGCGGCTCGCCCGCAGGGACGCTTCATTACGATGGCTGATCGTTACCAGGACAGACCCTTTCCCTCCGGCGGTTTCGGCCGCGGCGCCGACCCCGGGGTCGATGCTGATCCGCTCGCAGAGCTGGCGCGGCTGATCGGGCAGACCGACGCCCAATCCGGACGTGGCGCTCCCCAGGTCGCGCCCCGAGCGCCGGCCGCGCGTCAGCCTATGCCGCCGATCGAGCCGGAGGGGTCAGTCCCTCCCGGACCGCCGTCGTGGATGCAGCGGGCCAACCGACAGGAAATTCCGAGAAGCCAGCAGCAGGTCCCGGCCTCCGGCCGCGACCCGTTTGCCGAGCCGCCGCGGGCCGCCGCAGCCGGCTATCCGGCGCAGGGCTTCGCAGGCGCGCCGCACGGCCACAATGATCTCGGGCAGGATTTCGACGAGCAGGGGTTCGACAGCCAGCCGCCGCAGCACCCCGGCGCCGCGCCGCGGCCCCGTCAGGATTTCACGGACGAGATCGCCAAGCTGGACTACAGTGTTGGCGAGTCCCGTCATCGCTTCGGCGTCGACGAGGCTGAGGCCGATCCGGACTTCGATCGCGAGCCCGCCTTCGACGAGCATGGCGGGGCTGATCGCTCGCGCTACGACGAGGCGCTGTACGGGCAGCTCGGTCCGGCACAGCAGGATTACCAGGGCGAGCAGGACGATCAGGACGACCAGTTCGGCTATCAGGACGGCTACGACGAAGCCGACGAGGAGGAGGCGCCCAAGCGTCGCGGCGGCAAGACGATGGTGCTCGCCATCCTGGTGCTCGGTTTCCTCGGTACCGGCGGCGCTTTCGCCTATCGGTCCTATTTCTCGGGCGCGCGCAGTGGCGAGCCGCCGATCATCAAAGCCGACAACAGTCCGACCAAGATCATGGCTTCGCCCTCCGATTCCGCCCCGAAGGTTCCGGATCGGCTGCTTGGTGGCGATGGCAGCGAAAAGCTGGTGTCGCGCGAGGAGACACCGGTCGACCCGAGCCGGTCGATCGGCGGCAATTCGGTCGGCGGCAATAATGGCGGCGGCCCGCGCGTGGTGTTCCCGCAGCTCAACCAGAACGGCAACCCGCCATCGCCGGCGAGCGTTGCGCCCGGTGGCATGGCGGCCGCAGCTCCCAGCGCCAGCAACGGCACGATGCCGAACGGCGATCCGCGCCCGATCAAGACGCTGTCCGTCAGCGGCAACCAGGCTGATGCCGGCGCGCCGGCCGCGGCTCAGCCGCCTTCGCCCAAGCCCGCGAAGGTGATCGCGGCGCAGGCGGTCCTGCCGCGCAATTCGGCCGCCAATGCCAACGCATCGGCCGCCAATGCCCCGATGGCGATCACGCCGCAACGCGCGTCCGCGAGCCGCGTCGCGGCGCTCGATGCCGCCGAGCAGCCGGCGGCGTCCGGTGGCTATCTGGTCTCGATCTCGTCGCAGAACAGCGAAGCCGAGGCGATCTCGTCCTACCAGGCGGTGCAGGCGAAATATTCCTCGGTGCTCGGATCCTATTCCCCCCTGATCAGGCGGATGGATTTCGGCGAGAAGGGTGTCAAGTATCGCGCAGCGGTCGGGCCGTTTGCGACGCGCGAAGAGGCCAACAAGATGTGCGGAACGTTGAAAACCGCGGGCGGCCAGTGTTTCGCGTTTAGTAACTAGCAACCGCTTCTTGACCGTGCAGCGGGCCGGCAGTAAGCGGCCCCATGACCAGACGGGCCTTCATCAGCGGCATTGCAGGGCTCACGCTCAGCGCGGACGAGCAGGCGTTCATTCGCGAGAGCCAGCCCTGGGGCTTCATCCTGTTCAAACGCAATGTCCAGACGCCGGCTCAAGTGTCTGCGTTGGTTCGGGAATTGCGGGATGTGGCTGATGTGCCCGATGCCCCTGTCCTGATCGACCAGGAGGGCGGGCGGGTGCAGCGGTTGGGGCCGCCGCATTGGCCGGTCTATCCGCCGGGCGAGCTGTTCGGTCGTCTCTATGACTTTGATTCGGCGCTCGGCCTGCAGGCCGCCCGCCTCAGCGCCCGGCTGATTGCCGACGACCTGCTGCAATTGGGGATCACGGTTGACTGCCTGCCGCTGGCCGATGTCCCGGTCCCCGGCGCGGACGCGGTGATCGGCAACCGGGCCTATGGCACTGACCCGGCCAAGGTCGCCGCCATCGCCCGTGCGGTCACCGACGGGTTGGAGCAGGGCGGCGTGCTGCCGGTGCTCAAGCACATTCCCGGCCATGGCCGGGCCACCGCGGACACCCATTTCCAGCTGCCGACCATCGACACCTCCGAAGCCGAGCTGGATACGACCGATTTCGCCGCGTTCCGGCCCTTGGCGGAGCTGCCTATGGCCATGACAGCACATGTTGTGTTTAGCGCCATCGACCCCGCCCATCCGGCCACGACTTCTGCGACAATGATCGAACGGGTGATTCGCGGCCAAATTGGGTTCCAGGGCTTGTTGATGAGTGATGACGTCTCGATGAATGCATTGGCGGGGACGATCGCCGACCGCACGCGGGCCATCATCGCCGCTGGTTGCGACATGGTCCTGCACTGCAACGGCAAGCTCGACGAGATGCAGGCGGTGGCGGCCGAGACGCCGATGCTGTCGGGCGACGCGCTGGCGCGCGCAGACCGGGCGCTCGGGGCTCGCAAGGCGCCGATCGCATTCGATCGCGCTGCGGCGCGGGCCGAGCTCGACGCCTTGATCAACCGGCTGGGACCAGCGAACGCATGACTGCGGAAATTCTGTCGTTTGAAACCGGCCGGCCCGCGGAGCTGTCCGAGGCCGAGCCCGCATTGGTGGTCGACGTCGAGGGCTATGAAGGCCCGCTCGACCTGCTGCTTGCGCTGGCGCGGCAGCAGAAGGTCGATCTCGCCAAGATCTCGATCCTGGCGCTGGCCGATCAATATCTGCAGTTCATCGAGGCGGCGCGGAAAATCCGGCTCGAGCTTGCCGCCGACTATCTGGTGATGGCGGCGTGGCTGGCGTTCCTGAAATCGCGCCTGCTGCTGCCCGAGCCACCGGCGGCCGAGGGCCCGAGCGCCGAGGAAATGGCGACTGCGCTTGCCAACCGGCTGCGCCGGCTGGAGGCGATCCGCGAGGCGGCCAACCGGCTGATGAACCGGCCGCAGTTCCAGCGCGATGTATTCCCGCGCGGCGCTCCGGAATCGATTGCCGAGGTCCGCCACCAGAAGTTCACCGCGACCTTGTTCGACCTGCTGTCGGCTTACGCGGTGCAGCGCCAGTCGGGCGTGCTGACCTCGGTGCATCTGGCACGCCGTACGGTGTGGTCGCTGGCGGAAGCGCGCGCGACGCTGGAGCGGCTGGTCGGGATGACCGAGGTCTCCGAGGATTGGGGCTGCCTCGACGATTACCTGCTGAACTACGTGGCCGATGATTCCCAGCGCGCCACCGTGTTCGCGTCCAGCTTTGCCGCTGCGCTGGAGTTGGTGCGCGAAGGCCAGCTGGAGCTGAATCAGCAGCAGGCGTTTGCGCCGCTGTATTTCCGTAAGCGTACGCCGCAGCCGCCCGGCGCCATGACCGCGCCGGACTTGACGGTTGAGTAACGAAGAAGGAGACGGGGCCATGGCAGGTTTGGCGGAAGCGCGCATGGAGGAACCGGAAGAGGTCGCCGCCCTCGAGCCGCAGGCGCGGCCAGAGGAATTGCGCATTCTCGAAGCGTTGCTGTTCGCAGCGTCTGAGCCGCTCGATCAGGCCACGCTTGCCAAGCGGATGCCTGACGGCGTCGATGTGAAAGTGGCGCTGGCGCAACTGCAGGCCGACTATGCGACGCGCGGCGTCAACCTCGTTCGTGTCGCCAACAAATGGACCTTCCGCACCGCGGGCGATCTCGCCTGGCTGATGTCGCGCGAGAGCACCGAGACGCGCAAGCTATCGCGTGCCGCCATCGAGGTGCTGGCGATCGTCGCCTATCACCAGCCGGTGACGCGCGCCGAGATCGAGGAAATCCGTGGCGTCGTGACCTCGAAGGGCACCCTTGACGTCCTGCTGGAGACCGGCTGGATCAAGCCGCGCGGCCGACGCAAAACACCGGGCCGTCCGCTCACCTTCGGGACCACCGATGCGTTCCTGACCCAGTTCAGCCTGGAATCGCTCGGCGACCTGCCGGGGCTGGAGGAGCTGAAAGGCACCGGGCTGTTGGATTCGCGGCTGCCGACCGGCTTCACGGTTCCGACCCCCTCGGACGATCCGACACTGCGCGAAGATGAGGAGCCGCTGGAGGCGGACGATCTCGATCTGGCGCTGGCACCACGGGCCGAGCCGGAAAACCATGACGATGCCGACAGCGACGTTCCGTCTGGGCACGACGCACCGGAGAATGGATCCGAGGAACGGGCGACCATGGAGTCCCCACATGCCGAAGCCAGCTCAGACGAGTCTGCCGTCTCCGAGCAGGAGGGCCATTCCGAGCCGTCGTTCGAGGCGGATGCCGACGCGCATGATCAGCCGGACGCCGA
>Ga0209455_1000924_pt1 | contig 15126 bp, 14 predicted proteins | sample AraplaCol_mCL_r2_FD_184275 | JGI IMG/M metagenome (GOLD analysis project Ga0209455, IMG submission 184275) | Arabidopsis root microbial communities from North Carolina, USA - plate scrape CL_Col_mCL_r2 (SPAdes) (version 2) | ecosystem: Host-associated > Plants > Roots > Endosphere | place: USA...
TCAGGTGCATGATGGGGTTCTGCTCGGGGCCTTTGAGGGGCTGCCCGTCCGCCGACAGCGCCGCGTGATACAGGCCATTGCCGGCGCCGAAGCGCTCCTCGACCAGACGCGCCGTCGCCAGCATGTGCCGCAGCGCCCGCTCGTCGCGGCTGCGCCCGAAATGCGTCGCGCAGGCCAGCACCAGGAAGGCATGGGTGTAGAGATCCTGCGTGGCGTCCAGCGCCTGCCCTTGCGCATCCACGCTGAACAGCCAGGCATCGCGCTGCTGGACGTAAAAATACCGCAGCAAGGCATCGAACAGACGTGCGGCATGGGCCTGCGCCGCGTCGCCCGCCACTTGCGCGTAGACGTACAGCTGGCGCGCGCAGGCCATGGCCCGGTAGCGCGCGTCGGGCATGGGCTCGCCCGATTGATCCAGCGCCTCGTGCGGCAGCCCCATGCCCTGGCTAAAGCCGCGCCCCAGCCACAGGGGAACGACGACGGTATCGAAGTGGCGGTGCAGATCGGCCGCGGTATCGGCCCAGGCAGGCAGTTTCATTTATCGATGATGGATGGCGGCCGGATCGGCCATGCGCAGCGCCAGCAAGCCCTTGGCCGTGACGCGCAGGCCGCCGTCTTCGGTGTCTTCGACGCAGCGCAGGACCCGCAGGGCCTCGGCAATGTGCCCGGGCACAGGCTCGCTGGCTTCCTCCGGCGCGGCCAGCACGCTCAGCCAATAGGCCAGCTGGCCTTGCTGTATGCCAGGATTGCTCATGGCGGCCCCCTGAATGTGAAAAACGCCTCGGCGAAGTGCCGCGGTCGTGGGAAACCGCTCGCCGATGCTTCTGCCGGGCCTGAAGCATCAATCATACCCGCAAGCGCCTGTCCGAACGTCCGCGGGCGCGCCATGGCGCCCCGCAAAAACAAGGGCCTCCCGCCTCGCGGCGGGAAGCCCCGGTCACGCAGGCCCGGTCAGTGACTGATGGACTCGAGCGAGCGCCCGCGCGTCGCGGGGCCGAGCAGGATCATGACGATGCCCACCACCATCGACACGCCGATGAAGGCCGCGACGCCCGGCACGCCGTAGTGGTGCAGCAGGATGCCGATGAGCAGCCCCGCGAACGCGGCGGCAAGCCGGCTCCAGGAGTAGACGAAGCCCACGGCGCGCGCGCGGATGCGGGTGGGATACACCTCGGCCTGGTAGCCATGATAGGCATAGGACATGATGTTCGCCGCCAGTGTGAAGAGCACGCCGAGCACGACCAGCACCACCGAGCCCGAGGCTTGGGAGAAGAGGACGATCACGATCGCCATGACCAGCAGGCCGCCGACGATCTGCGTCTTGCGCTCGAACTTGTCCGCGAAAAACACGCCGAGCAAAGGCCCGAAGGGGTTGGCGATGGCGATGATGAACGCATAGGCCAGGCTATGCGTGACGGTCACGCCCCGGCTCATCAGCAGCGTGGGCACCCATGCCGCGAAACCGTAGAACCCGATCACCTGGGCCATGTTGAAGATGGAGAGGATGACCGTGCGCCGCAGATAGGGCGCGCGCAGCACCTCGACCAGCGATCCGCGCTCGGCCTTCTCGGGTTGGGCGGCGGACATGTCGGGCGGGGGCAGCTTGATGCCCTTCTCTTCTTCGACCCGCCGCTCGATCTCGGCCACGATCCGCTCGGCCTCCTCGACGCGGCCATGGGCCACCAGCCAGCGCGGGCTTTCGGGAATGTGGCGGCGCATGAACCAGACCGCGATCGCGCCGACCGAGCCGATCAGGATGATCACGCGCCAGTAGGCGATGCCGAACGGCTGCGTGTCCTTCATGGCATAGGCGAGGAACGCGATCACCGGCACGATGCTGAAGGTGATGCACTGGTTGACCGCATAGGCGCGGCCGCGCTCGGGGCTGGGGATCAGCTCGGAGATGTACGAGTCGATCGTCACCAGCTCCACGCCCAGGCCGATGCCGGCGATGAAGCGCCAGAGGTTCAGTTCGAGCCCGGTGGTCTGGAACGCCATGACGGCGGTGCAGACCATGTACCAGATCATGGACCACGTGAAGATGACCCGGCGGCCCATGATGTCGGCCAGCTGGCCGGCGAAAAGCGCGCCGACCCAGAGGCCGGCGAAAGTCGCGAAGACGAAAGTGCCGAAGCCCGCCACCTTGATCGGCCCCAGCGCCGAGAAGAAGCCCAGCGATTCCGGCTTGAAGAGGCCTGCCCCCACCATGCCCGGCGCCACGTAGGCGGTGAAGAAGAGATCGTAGAACTCGAAAACGCCGCCCAGCGAAAGCAGCAGCACCATCGTCCAGACCGTGCGGGAAGACGGCAGACGATCGAGCCTGGCAGCGATTTCAGCCGATTTATCCATGGCCATCGAAGCACCTCATGTGTGCGTTGAAATTAACCCTGGAGCTTGCCGCACACCGGCTGACCGGATACTGAAGCCGCCTGCGCGAAGCCCTAGGGATTCGCCTCGATTGACAAGAGCGCCCGAGTAGGGGTGCCTTGCGGCGGCGCCCGCGCGCCTGCCCTAGGAGGCGCCCTGCAACAGCAGCGAAGGCGGGAAGGCGACGCGCACGCAGCCCCAGTGCCGGCCGCCCACGCGGATCGGCATCGAGAACACGCAGGCCACCTCGCCGGTGTCGCGCAGATAGGTCTGCAGCAGATGGTGCCCCTGGAACGTCGCCGACCGCTTGCCGGTGTCGTCGGCGAAGATGCGCTTGTGCCGGCTGTGCGGCAGGTCGACGGCGGGATCGCCGGTCATCGGCGCCGAAAAGCGCTTGTGATGCGCGGCCATATAGCAGTTGCTGTCGTAGGCCACCGCGAAGATCAATTCCGGGCGCCTGTCCAGCATCGCGTCGAACAATTCCTGCAATCCCTCCTCGACCGCCTCGTCGTACGACGTGGCGTATTTCTGCGGATTGGTATCGGGCACCTCGCGGTAATGCTGGTCGAAGATGTTCACGCCGCCCTGCGCGGCTTGCGACAGATAGCGCTGCACGCGGTCGCGGAAGGCGCCGACGTCTTGCAGCAGCGTGTCGTAGGCGCTGCCCGGAATCGTCGAGGTCGAGCCGAGCGCGTGCAGGTTCTCGGTCTGGTCGCGCAGCACGTTGCCGCTGGCGGCCGATTCGGTCATCGCGCTCGCCACCGCGTCCGACTGCTCGTAGATGCCGCCGACCTGGCGCGACAGGTTCCGGTTGGACTCCCGGATCTCGTCGAACGCGCTGCTCACCATCGCCATGCCGCGGTCGGTGGCTTCCAGCTCCCGGACCACCTGCGTGAAACGCACCACGGCGCGCTCGATCACCTCGGCGCAATAGCTGCTGTGATGGTGCGCCCGCTCGATCTGCTCCTGCAGCGAGTTCACCTCGGTCATGGTCTGGCCGGCGATCGAGGCGATCGACTTGTTCGCATCCTGGACTTTCTGCGCCAGCAGCTTGACCTCGGCCGCCACCACCGCGAAGCCGCGGCCCGCCGCGCCGGCGCGCGCGGCTTCGATCGATGCGTTGAACGCCAGCAATTGCGTCTGCGACGAGATGCCTTCGACCAGCAGCACCAGGTCGCGGATCTTCATGGTTTTCTCGCGCAGCGTGCCGATGCCGGCCGAGGCGTCGCCCAGGTCGCTGTTGGTGCTGCGGCTGCGCGTGGCGACGTCGGTGAAATCGTGATGCGCTTCGTGGATCGCCGTCAGATTGGTCGAGGTGGCGGTGCGCACCGCGTCGACGTGCACATTGGCCGAATCCACCGCCTGCGCCACCGCCCGGCTCTGTTCGTTGGCCTCGCGCGCCAGCGCGCGCTGGCGCGTCGAGACTTCGACGGTGGTCTGGATGTGCCGGCTCAGCTTGGCGGCTTCGATGGCGATGCGCGTGCCCGCCGCGCGCAGTTCGCCGATCATCGCGCGGATGCGCCGGCGGCCCGGCATGACGGCCTTCCGGATCAGCTGCCCAAGCAGATGCCTGCGTCGCGGCGGCGGCGCGCTCGCGGCGGACGCCGATTCAACAAGCGAGTCCTGCATAGTGTTCACCTCGAACGGCGCAGGACGCCTGTTCGCCTACCCTGCGTCCATGCATAGTGTCGTGACCGAGGTGTGTAGCGACCGCACCCCGACCGATCGGGCGAATTCTTATGCCGTTGTGCCGGCGGGTCAAACAAGAAAATTGATTGGGCGGTATAAAAAAACCGATTCTTACGGCAGGCGCGCCGTATCCGCGCCGGACCGCCCGACGTAATTGCGCACGGTCCGCGCGGCCACGTCGAGCAGCCGCTCGGGCCATTCCAGGCCCGAGCGCGCGGCCGCGACGAACGGCATCGCCGGCGGCGTCACCGCGCAATCGAGCACGCGCAGCGACTGCCCGAGCGATTGCGGCGGCAGCAGCGCGGGCGGCATCGCGGCGATGCCGAAGCCGTTCTGCGTCAGCTTGATCATCGCGTCGACCGAATTGACGCAGCTGATGCGCGCGTCGCCGATGTCGTGCGATTGCAGCAGCCGCACCAGGTCCTGGTGCGGCGCCGAATGGCGGGAAAAGGTAATGAGCCGATGGCGCGCCAGCGCGCGCAGCGCGCCGGCCGGCGTGCCGTCGACATCGCGCGCCGCATCCGCCAGCTCTTGCGCGGCGATCCACGCCAGCGGCAATTGCATCAGCTCGACGCTGCGTATGGTTTCGTCGCGCAGCGTGTCGGTCTGGAAGGCCATGTCGAGCATGCCGCGCCGCAGCTGTTCGTTGAGGTTCAGCGCGGTGTCGACGGTGACTTCGATATCGAGGTTCGGATAATGCCGCGTGGCGTCGGTGACGAACTCGATGAACCAGGCATGGATCGCGCTGTCCATCGCGCCGATACGGATCGTGCCGAAGGCCGACTTTTCGTCCTGCAGCGAGGCGCGCAGCTGCGTCATGGTCTGGGTCATGCGCTCGGCGTACTGCATCACGCGCTCGCCTTCCCGGGTCAGCGCGACCCCGCGCGGATCGCGGATCAGGAGCTTTGCGCCCAGTTCCTGCTCGAGCACCGATATCCGGCTGGAAATCGCGGCCTGCGTCGAATGCAGCTTGTCCGCGGCGAGGCTGAAGCTGCGCAGCCGCGCCACCCAGATGAACGTTTCGAGAAACTTCAGATTCACGGTATCTTCGCCCCCTGTCCTGCGCGATTGTATGTTCGGATCGCGCCGAGGATAAGGCGCCGTAAACTGCCTGGCGCTTATATGGTTATACGGATGAGATATTGATATGCAAGCAGCACGAGCGGCATCGGCCGCCCGGAACGAGGCCGGCAAGAAATCGAACATGGCCCGGCGCAATGGCGGCCGCATCGCGCTGCTGGCGCTGATCGCGGTGCTGGCGATCGCCGCCTTCCAGGCGGGAGGCTACCTGTCGATCGACTACCTGAAGGCGCAGCACGCCGCGTTCGAGCACTATCGCGGCCTGCATCCGGTGGCGACGTCGCTGGCTTTTTTCGCCGCGTACGTCGTCGTCACGACGCTGTCCATTCCGGCGGCGACGGTGCTCACGCTCGCGGCCGGCGCCTTGTTCGGCGCGATGTGGGGCACCGTTCTCGTCTCGTTTGCATCGACGCTCGGCTCGGTGTCGGCCCTGTGCATCTCGCGCTACCTGCTGCGCGCGTTCGTTTGCGCGCGCTTCCCGGTCCGTGTGCAAACGATCGACGCCGGCATCACGCGCGAAGGCTGGGTATACGTGCTGTCCCTGCGCCTCATCCCCGTCATTCCGTCCTGGCTGGTCAATCTGCTGATGGGCGTGACTTCCATCAAGCTCTCGACCTTCTGGTGGACGAGCCAGCTGGGCACGCTGCCGGCCACGGCCATCTATGTCGGCGTCGGCACGCGGCTCTCCGGCGTGACGTCCCTGCGCGGCATCGTGTCGCCGGCCGTGCTTGCCGGGCTGCTCGCGCTGGCGATCCTGCCTTACGCGACGAAAAGAATGCTGGGCCTGCTGCGCCGTTACCGCTCGGGGGCCTGATGACCGTGCGGAAGATAAAGAGTCACAAGCACCGAGGCGCTTTCCACGGCCTCGATCCAATGCGGCTCCCCGCCCAGCAGAAACAGCATGTCCCCGCTGCGCATGAGTTGCGCCCCCGCGCCGGTGCCGAATTTGACGATTCCCTCCAGGCACTGCACGGTGATTTCTCCCGGCACCTGGTGCTCGGGAATGTGTTTGCCCGCCGGGAGCGTAAGCCGAACGACCTCAAGATGGTTCGATCGCATGAGGGTAATGGATTTCGAATCCCGCAAGGCATCGCCGAGCGGTCGAATGTCGATCAGTTCACCTTGTTCCGCCCGCGGCATTGCCATCCCAGCCCCCATATATCGAATAACGGCGCTCGGATCGCTCCGGATTCCACCAATCTTCGTGGAACGAATCCCGTACCGGCATCCCCAAACGCTAATAGGACGCAGCGCAAAAGTCACGCAAAGATCGCGCAAAAAATAAGGGTGTCAGTGATTTCTCACTGACACCCTCGATACTACTGGTCGGGACGGCGGGATTCGAACTCGCGACCCCTTGCACCCCATGCAAGTGCGCTACCAGGCTGCGCTACGCCCCGAAAGAACGAAACTATATCATAGATTGCGAGCTGTACTCAAACAGCGCGGCTCACGAATCGGTCTTGGACGCTTCGCCCAGCATGTCGGCGATCTGCGCCAGCTCGGTGCGCAGCGATTGCAGCTCGCCCGAGCTCAGGCGCACCGCGGCATCCGGGTCGTTCACCGCAGCATCGCCGCGCGTATCGCCCAGGCGGTTGCGCGCGCCGCTGATGGTGAAGCCTTGCTCGTACAGCAGCGAACGAATGCGGCGGATGAGCAGCACCTCGTGGTGCTGGTAATAGCGCCGGTTGCCGCGCCGCTTGACCGGCTTGAGCTGGGTGAATTCCTGTTCCCAGTAGCGCAGCACGTGCGGCTTGACGCCGCACAGGTCGCTGACTTCTCCGATCGTGAAATAGCGTTTGGCAGGGATGGGCGGCAGAACGACGTCGGTATTTTCAGGACGGGTCATAGACGCAATTATGCCTCTTCGTCGAGACCGAGTTCGCCCTCGGCGGGTGCCTGCTCGACCACGCTCTTGAGTTTCTGGCTGGCGTGGAAGGTGACCACGCGCCGCGCCGCGATGGGGATGGTCTCGCCCGTCTTGGGGTTGCGGCCCGGGCGCGGCGGCTTGTCGCGCACCTGGAAGTTGCCGAAACCCGAGAGCTTGACCGAGTCGCCGCGGGCCAGGGCCTCGCGGATCTCTTCGAAGAAAGTATCGACGATGTCCTTGGCCTCGCGCTTGTTCAGGCCGACCCGCTCGAAGAGCAGTTCGGCCAGTTCGGCCTTGGTGAGAGTGCGCGGTTCAGCGAGCATTTGATCCCCTCTGTTTTTATGTCGTGCGTGCCTCGGATCAGTCCCGCAGCCGCGCGCCGTGCGCGGCCGACAGGGCTTCCAGCAAGTGTGCCATGCATTCGGATACGCGCGCTTCGTCCAGCGTGACTTCAGTGTCTTGCAGCCAGAAGCGGAAGGCAAGGCTTTTCTCGGCGGGCGCCGGGCCGCCTTGCGGCTTCTCGCGCCACACGTCAAAGAGGCGCACGTCGCGCACCACCGCCAGCTTGGCGTCGGCCTTGACGGCGCGGGCCACGGTGTCCATCAGCGCCTGGGCCGGCGTGTCGGCCTTGACCCACAGAGCCAGGTCGCGCAGCACCACGGGCTGGCGCGAGATCTCGCCCACCGCGGGCATGACGCCCGCCTGCAGGGCGGCGACGTCCAGCTCGAACACCATCGGCGCGTGCGCCAGTTCGGCCTGCTGCGCCCAGCGCGGATGCAGTTCGCCGATCCAGCCGACGGCCCGGCCGTCCAGCTCGATGCGGGCGCTGCGGCCTGGATGCAGCGCGGGATGCCTGGCCGCCGCGAAGCGCAGCGCTTGAGCGCGCGCGCCGAACAGGGCCTCGACGTCCATCTTCACGTCGAAGAAATCGACCTGGCGCGCAGCCTGGCCCCACTGCTCGGCCACCGCCGGGCCCCAGGCGGCGCCGGCCAGGCGCATGGGCTGATTGACGCCGGCGACGGACAAGGGGCCGTCGGCAACCGAAGCGTCGCGCAGGAACACGCCGCCCAGTTCGAACACGCGCACGCGGGTCTGCTTGCGGTTGGCGTTGTGGCGGATGTTGGCGACCAGTCCGGCGATCAGGCTCGAACGCATCACCGACATGTGGCTGGCGATGGGGTTGAGCAGACGCACGGGTTCGTCGTTGCCCGCGTAGTCGCGTTCCCAGTCGGCCTCGACGAAGCTGTAGTTGACGACTTCCTGGTAATCGCGCGCGGCGACCAGGCGGCGCAGCGCGTGCGGGCCGCGATGCGTCTCGGGTTCGGCGCGCATCTTGGCGCGCGCCATGGGCGGCACGTCGGGAATGCTCTCGAAGCCGTGGATGCGGGCCACTTCTTCGATGAGGTCTTCTTCGATATTGATGTCGAAGCGGTAGGAAGGCGGCGTGACGATGAAGTCGTCGCCAGCATTGGTCGATTCACGCGTGAACGGCAGGTTCAGGCGCGTGAAGATGTCGGCGACTTCCTCGCCCGTGACCGGCACGCCCAGCACGCGCCGGCAGCGCGCCAGGCGCATGCGCACGGGCTTGCGCTCGGGCAGCGCCAGCACCTGGTCTTGCAGCGGGCCGGCCTGGCCGCCGCAGATCTCCAGGATCAGCGCGGTGATGCGCTCCAGATGCTCGGGGATGGTGGCGTAGTCCACGCCGCGCTCATAGCGATGGCTGGCTTCGGAGCTGAACTTGAAGCGGCGCGGGCGGCCGGCGATGGCTTCGGCCCACCAGAAGGCGGCTTCGACGAAGATGTTCTGTGTGTCCAGCGTGACCGAGGTGGCCTCGCCGCCCATGATGCCGGCCAGGCTTTCGACCTTGCCGCCGGCCGTGATCACACCCACCGTCTCGTCCAGCGCGATGGTCTGGCCGTTGAGCAGCTCCAGGTTTTCGCCGGCGCGGCCCCAGCGCACTTCGAGCTCGCCCGGCACCTTGTCCAGGTCGAACACGTGGGTGGGACGGCCCAGCTCCAGCATGATGTAGTTGGAGATGTCGACCAGCGCCGAGATCGAGCGCATGCCCGCGCGCTCCAGGCGCGTCTTCATCCAGTCGGGCGACGCGGCGCGGGCGTTGACGCCGCGGATCACGCGGCCGGCGAAGCGGCCGCACAGGTCGGGCGCGCTCACTTTCACGGGCAGGCGGTCGTCGATGGTGACGGCCACGGGCCTCATCTCGGGCAGGTGCATGGGCGCGCCGGTGAGCGCGGTCACTTCGCGCGCCACGCCCATGATGGACAGGCAGTCGGCGCGGTTGGGCGTGAGCTTGAGCGTGAAGACCATGTCTTCCAGGTCGAGCGCCTGGCGGATGTCGGTGCCCGGCACCAGCGAATCGGACAGGATCATCAGGCCGCTATGGTCTTGCGACATGCCCAGCTCGCGCGCCGAGCACAGCATGCCGAAGGACTCGACGCCGCGCATCTTGGCCTTGCCGATCTTCATGTCGCCGGGCAGCAGGCTGCCTACGCGCGCCAGCGGCACGGTGATGCCGGCCGCCGCGTTGGGCGCGCCGCAGACGATCTGCAGCAGCTCGCCCGAGCCGTCGTCGACCTTGCACACGCGCAGCTTGTCGGCGTCCGGGTGCGGGGCGATTTCTTCGATGCGCGCCACCACCACGCCGCAGAACGGCGGCACGGCGGGCCGCAGGTCGTCGACCTCGAGGCCGGCCATGGTGAGCTTGTGCGCGAGTTCGTCGGTGGACAGCTTGGGGTCGACCAGCGAGCGCAGCCAGGATTCGGGAAATTGCATATCAGCTCTTTCTTTATTCGTTGAACTGGCGCAGGAAGCGCAGGTCGCCTTCGTAGAACTGGCGCAGGTCGTTGACGCCGTAGCGCAGCATGGTCAGGCGCTCCAGGCCCGAGCCGAAGGCAAAGCCGATGTAGCGCTCGGGGTCGAGCCCGAAGTTGCGCACCACCTGCGGATGCACCTGGCCCGAACCCGAGATCTCCAGCCAGCGGCCCTTGTTGGGGCCGGACGTGAACATCATGTCGATCTCGGCCGACGGTTCCGTGAAGGGGAAGAAGGACGGGCGGAAGCGCACCACCAGATCGTCGCTCTCGAAGAAGCAGCGCAGGAAATCGGTATACACGCCCTTGAGGTCGGCGAACGAAATGTGCTCGTCGATCCACAGGCCTTCGACCTGATGGAACATGGGCGAGTGCGTGGCATCGCTGTCGACGCGGTAGGTGCGGCCCGGCGCGATGACCTTGATCGGCGGGTGGTCCTTGTGCATGCGGGCATAGCGCACCTGCATGGGACTGGTGTGCGTGCGCAGCAGCAGCGGCTGGCCGTCGCTACCGTTCATGTCGACGTAGAAAGTGTCCTGCATCGAGCGCGCGGGATGGTCCGGCGGGCTGTTCAGGGCGGTGAAGTTGGTCCAGTCGTTCTCGATCTCGGGGCCGCTGGCCACGTCGAAGCCGATGGAACGGAAGATCTGCTCGACCCGTTCCCAGGTGCGGATCACCGGGTGGATGCCGCCGGGCAGCTTGCCGCGGCCGGGCAGCGTGACGTCGATGGTCTCGGAAGCCAGGCGCGCGTCGAGCTCGGCCTGCGCCAGGCCGGCGCGGCGGGCGTTGAGCGAGGCTTCGATCTTCTGCTTGGCCTGGTTGATGCGCGCGCCGGTGTCGCGCTTCTCTTGCGCGGACAGCGCGCCCAGGCCCTTGAGCAGCACCGTCAAGGCGCCCTCTTTACCCAGGAAGCGCGCCTTGGCGTTTTCCAGCGCGGCGTTGTCAAAGGCCTGCGCGAAACTTTGTTCAGCCTGGGCAACCAGGTCGTCCAGCGATGTACTCATGAGCGTCGCAAAACTTGTCGGAGCGATGGGCAAGGCCTTTTCAGGCCTTGAAAATACAAATGGGGCTGGAGATCGACCCCAGCCCCATCTGAGGCGCGATGCGCAATCGAGCGCACCGGTTTATTGCTTGCCTGGGCGGCTTAAGCGCCCAGGGCGGCCTTGGCCTGTTGCACGATGGCGGCAAAGCCGGCCTTGTCGCGCACGGCCAGGTCGGCCAGCACCTTGCGATCGAGTTCGATCGCGGCCTTCTTCAGGCCGGCGATGAACACGCTGTAGCTCATGCCGTTTTCACGCACGGCGGCGTTGATACGGGTGATCCACAGGGCGCGGAAGGTGCGCTTCTTGTTGCGACGGTCGCGGTAGGCATATTGCCCGGCGCGCATGACCGCCTGCTTGGCGATACGGAATACATTGCCGCGGCGGCCACGGTAACCCTTGGCGGCGGTCAGGACTTTTTTGTGACGGGCACGGGCGGTAACACCACGTTTAACGCGAGGCATGGTGGTCTCCTATCAAGCGTAAGGCATCATCGCGCGAACGGACGCGACGTTGGTTTCATGAACGGCGGCCGAGCCACGCAGCTGGCGCTTGTTCTTGGTGGTCTTCTTGGTCAGGATGTGACGCTTGAACGCCTGACCGCGCTTGATCGATCCGCTGCCGCGAACCTGAAAGCGCTTGGAAGCGCTTTTCTTGGTTTTCATCTTGGGCATGATGATTCCTGCTTTCCAGTTGAACTACCCTTCGGGCCGCGACCGTGGGGTCGGTGAGTTTCGTGGTCGGGTGCCCGGGCTTGTTTCTGAACTTGCGCCTGGGACTTGCGGCAGTGGGATTCCCTTGGAATTTCCCTCTTGCCTACCTGAGCCACATCGAATTTCCCGCTACAAATCCGGGAAAGCCTTTGATTATATGGCAAAAAACCTTCGGAAGGCAATCCGTAAGGAAAGCCTACCATGGCATCCCCGGGCAAGATGATACGTCACCGTTATTTCAGGCCGTCTTCGCCTCGTCCAGCCCCAGCTCGTGGCGCATGGTCTCGCGGATCTTGAACTTCTGGATCTTGCCCGTCACCGTCATGGGGAAGGCGTCGACGAAGCGGATGTAGCGCGGGATCTTCTGGTGGGCGATCTGCCCCTTGCAGAAGTCGCGCACGGCGTCTTCGGCCAGCGTCTGGCCCGGCTTGACGATGATCCAGGCGCAGAGCTCCTCGCCGTACTTGGGGTCGGGCACGCCCACCACCTGCACGTCCTGGATGGCGGGATGGCGATAGAGGAATTCCTCGATCTCGCGCGGATAGAGGTTTTCGCCGCCGCGGATGACCATGTCCTTGATGCGGCCGACGATGTTTACATAGCCTTCCTCGTCCATGGTGGCCAGGTCGCCCGTGTGCATCCAGTGCTCGTCGTCGATGGCCTCGCGCGTCTTGGCCTCGTCTTCCCAATAGCCGTGCATGACGGAGTAGCCGCGCGTGCAGAGCTCGCCCGTCGCGCCGCGCGGCACCGTGGCGCCGGTGCCCGGGTCGACGACCTTCACTTCCAGGTGCGGATGCACCTGCCCCACCGTGGACACGCGCTTGGCCTGCGGCGTGTCGGTGGCGCTCTGGCAGCTGACCGGGCTGGTCTCGGTCATGCCGTAGGCGATGGTGACCTCGCCCATGTGCATCAGGCCCGCCACCCGCTTCATGACCTCGATGGGACACGGCGAGCCGGCCATGATGCCGGTGCGCAGCGTGGACAGGTCGAATTCGGCGAAGCGCGGATGATCGAGCTCGGCGATGAACATGGTGGGCACGCCGTGCAGCCCGGTGCAGCGCTCGGCCTGCACGGTTTCGAGAACCAGCAGCGGATCGAAGCCGTCGTTGGGATAGACGATGGCCGAGCCGTGCGTGAGGCAGGCCAGGTTGCCCAGCACCATGCCGAAGCAGTGGTAGAGCGGCACCGGGATGCAGAGGCGGTCCGCCGGCGTGAGCTTCATGCACTCGCCGATGAAGAAGCCGTTGTTGAGAATATTGCGATGCGTGAGCGTGGCGCCCTTGGGAAAGCCCGTGGTGCCGCTGGTGAACTGGATGTTGATCGGGTCCGTGTTCTTCAGGCCGCGCTGCGCCTGGCTCACGCGCGCGTCGGCCGGATCGCCCGAGGCCAGCAGCGCCGAGAAGCGCTGCATGCCGGGCTCTTCGCCGCCCTGCCCCGCCTTGTCTATCCACACCACGCGGCGCAGATGCGGCAGGCGCGCCGACTGCAGCTCGCCCGGCTTGGCCGCGGCCAGTTCGGGCGCCAGTTCGCGCAGCATGCCCAGATAGTCGCTGCTCTTGAAGGTCGACATGGTCACCAGCAGCTTGCAGCCCACTTTGTTCAGCGCGTATTCAACCTCGGCCGTACGGTAGGCCGGGTTGATGTTGACCAGGATGAGCCCGGCCTTAGCCGTGGCCAGCTGCATCAGCACCCAGGCCGAATTGTTGTGCGACCAGATGCCCACGCGGTCGCCGGGCGCCAGGCCCGTGGCCAGCAGTGCGCTGGCCAGGCGGTTGGATTCGGTTTGCAGTTCGCGATAGGTATAGCGTTTACCCTCATGACGGCACACCAGCGCTTCGCTATCGGGCTGGGCATCCACCATGGCGTCGAAGAAATCGCCTATGGTCTGTTCGATCAGGGGGACGTCGGTAGGTCCCGCCGCATAGGAAAGACCCGAATCGATGCTGTTCACGCTAGTCTCCTCATGGTGTGCCGGAGCAGTCTGCTGCTGCCCTGCGGCAAAGACGTGGGAAGTCTACTCTAGCCCATGGCGCCATGGAACGTTGCGGCGCCACCTTGTTACTCAGGCCATATCCGAACGCGGCCTGCGCCGACCAATACGCGAAGGGAACGAAAAAAATGTCCAAGCAAAACCTGCAAACGCTCCTGCAACGCCTCGGCCAGACGGTCGGCATCGCCGACCTGTCGCTGGATGAAGACAACTACTGCCTGCTGCGCCTGGACGGCACGCTGGACATCGCCGTCGAGTTCGTCGAAGACGCCGAGCTGGTGGTCTTCACCGCGCGCTGCGGTGCGCTCGGCGAGCAGAACCGCGCGGCCATCCTGCAGCAGATCACTGATGCCAATTTCTACTGGACCGGCGCCGGCGGCGGCACGCTGTCGACCAACTCGCGCGAAGGCATGGTCTACCTGCAGTACCGCGAATCGACCGCGCACCTGGACCAGGCCCGGCTCGAGAGCCTGCTGCAGGCGCTGGTCATGAACACCGAACGCTGGAGCGCCCGCCTGGCCACGGCCTCTTCCTCCGCGCCGGCCGATGCGCCGGCCGCGCCCAGCGCGGCGGTTCCCGGCGGCCTCTTCGCCAACCGGGCCTGAGGAGCGCGCCATGACCGTCTCGCTGAACACTTACCGCGACGTCGCCAGCCTGGGCCCCAACGTACGCTTCAAGCTCGACGAACAAGCCGAGCTGCGCTCGGACGGCAGGCGCAACATCGGCAACATCTTCACCCGCGCCTGGGACTGCATCACCCGCAGCGATGCGCAGGTCGCGTCCAACAAAGCGATCGCGCAAGATTTCGTGCAGGCCCTGCGCGAGGAATACGGCGACGAAATCGCCAACACCATGTCGCGCGACCTGTCGGCCCAGTTGTCCAAGGGCCGGCCGCTGACCGGCTACCGCATGCAGCAGGTGATGGATAAAGCCGAGCGGATGAGCGACAACATGCAGGCCAACAACAGGCAGCTGCTCAATGAATGCCTGTCCGAGCTGACCGACTCGGCGATGGCCAGGCTCGGCGACAAGGCCCGGGGGGTGGACCGCTTCACCGCCGCGGCCGTGATACGGCAAGCCATCTCGGATTCCCCCGAGTTCCGGGAGCATGGCTTCAAGAACGCGCTGCACCTCATCATGAACGAATTCGGCGATGACGGCGACGGCTTCGCCCGGCAGCAGTTCGTCGAGCACTTCCAGGACCGCGCCCTGAAGACGCTGGAATGCCGGCTCTTGATAAGCGATCTGCCGCTGGAGAAGAGCGTCCAGCTCGACGTCGATCACATGACGACGTCCAAAGGCACGATGCAGGACGTCCGGGATCGGCTGGGCGAGAACGGTTTCGACGAAGAGGATCTGGCCTGGATGCACCAGCAGGGCATGCACGTGGGCGACACCGTCATGCGCTTCTCGCCCGAACAGGTCGCGCTGCTGAAAAGCCACGACCTGAACATCGGGATGGGCCTGCAGTATCTGGACAAGGGCATCCCCATCCACGAACGCACGCTGGTCGGCGACTACACCGACGACCAGGTCCTCGGCGCGCCTC
>Ga0209455_1000925_pt1 | contig 15123 bp, 14 predicted proteins | sample AraplaCol_mCL_r2_FD_184275 | JGI IMG/M metagenome (GOLD analysis project Ga0209455, IMG submission 184275) | Arabidopsis root microbial communities from North Carolina, USA - plate scrape CL_Col_mCL_r2 (SPAdes) (version 2) | ecosystem: Host-associated > Plants > Roots > Endosphere | place: USA...
ACCGACAACCTGCAAAGTTTTTCAACCATCTTTCAGCCTATCCTTTTGTTGTTTAATACAGCCTTAATTGTTCTTACACTTATTCGTCGTTAAATGGAAGAAACAGATAAGATTAAGCCCAGATTACCCAGCCAGGAGATAGATTATTTAAAAATAGTGAAAATAGTCCTAAGCCGTTGGTATTGGGTTGTAGGATCGCTTGGAGTTTGCCTGATAGTTGCTAATGTGTATTTGTGGTACACCCCTAAAACCTACGCTACCGGTGCAACCCTGAAGTTTGAAGAAAAAAAGTCGGAAATATCCGACCTTATAAGCGTTCCTGGTGTTAATGATCGGGCAACGGTTTCGAAAATTCAAAGCGAAACGGTTGTTTTACAGAGCTCCGCGCTTTTGCTTAATGCAATTAAGCATCTTGACTACCGGATTAGCTTTTTCGTAGTTGGCAGGGTGCTTAACCGTACAAGTGAGTTATATCCGCAAAAGCCATTGGACATTGCGCTTGTGAAATTTGATAGCCTTAACTTTTTTCGCGACCTTATTACCTTTAGGCCTATTAACAACACCAGCTTTAGCATCAGTCACAAAGTATCGGGGCGCGATGTTAAAATCAACTGCAAATACAACACGCCATTCACAATTGGGCCTACTGCTTTTAGCATTAAATACCCGGGATATATGCCCAATACGGCCTTATATCTGTTTAAATTAAACGCTCCGGAAGATTTTATAGGCAGGGTTCGGGGTGGGCTTCACACCGCCGAAACTGCTAAAAACTCGAACATAATTTCGCTACAGGAAGTAGATTCAAACCCGCAGTTCGCTGCCGATGCGTTAAACGCCGTGATGAAGGAGTACCTTAACTATGACCGTAACCAGCGCACACAGTCGGCCTCGCAAATGATAAAATTTATTGACAGGCAGTTGGATTTCCTTGCGGGAGAGGTAAAGGGTTCGGAAAAATCGATTCAGGATTATCAAAATAAAAAAAAGATAATGGATGTTTCGACCGCGTCAAGCCGCGCTATTAGCAAGGCAACCGAACTCGAGTCGCAAAGTTCATTGTTGAAAATTGAACTGCTTGCTATAGATCAGCTTAAACAGGATATAGTAAAATCTGATAATAATGAGCTTCCTAACTTTAATATGGGAGGTGCAGAATATAACCAGCTAAACGCGGCGATTACAAGCCTTAATACGCTAATAACGGACAGGAAAATTGCATTAAAAACTTTCACCAGCAACTCGCTGACCGTACAGGACATTAATCAGCAGATACTACAGGTTAAAAATAATATTTTAAACAGCCTGGCATCAACACACCAGCTAATAGCAAATAAAATTGATTACCTGCAAAAGCAATTGGGCCCGGTAAACCAACAGTTATCAGAACTTCCTTCGGCAGAGCGTGACATGGTTAGCTTAAAGCGGGATTTTGATATTAATGATAAAGTTTATTCGTTTCTTTCTGAAAAGAAACTCGACGCGCAGATAAGCAGCGCCGGAATTTTGCCCGGGGCCACCATTATTGATTTAGCTCAACCCAATTTTAGCCCAATCTCGCCGGACGAACATGGTGTAAGGCGCTCTGCAGAGATTTTTGGCCTTGCAATAGGGCTGGGGTTAATTATCCTGATAAGGATACTAAACCCTTACATTTATGATAAAGAGACTATTGAAAGCCTTACGACAATACCCATAATAGGGGTGATACGAAAATTTCCCGAGGAGATTGATGAGTACAGCACACAGATTTTAGCAGTTAGCAAGCCTAAGTCAATTTTCGCCGAGTCGGTGCGGTCGGTCCGGACCAATTTAAGTTTCCTTGCGTCCGAAAAGAAGAGCAAAATTATCTGCATTACATCGGAAGTTGCAGGCGAGGGAAAATCATTTGTGGCAGTAAACCTTTCAAGTACCTTATCGCTTATCGACAAAAAAGTAATTTTGGTTGCAGCGGATTTGCGGCGGTCAAAACTGCATAAAACATTCCATGTACCAAACGATGTTGGACTGAGTAATTACCTGGCAAACCAATGCGCTGCCGATGACGTAATTTCGCACTCAAACCAGGAAAACCTTGATTTTATAGTTTCGGGCCCTATCCCGCCCAATCCTTCGGAGTTATTGCACTCAGTCCGGATGACGGAGTTGATTGCCGAGCTTACTTCGAGATATGATATTGTAATGATTGATACCGCACCGATAGGGCTTGTATCTGATGCCATACCGTTGATCAGGGCCAGTGACGTTAACTTATTTGTTATACGTTCAGGTAAATCAAAATTTTACGCCGCAACAGTTCCCCAGCGAATTGCACAGGAATATCACCTGGATAACACAGTAATTGTACTTAATGCGTTTGCCCAGGATTTGCTGCATTCCAGGTATTACACCACCAAACTAACCGGTGAGAACTATGGAACTAAATATTATTATTATTCAGATTATACTGGATACGAAAGCTCAGGCTACTATGTTGATAAGGATGAGGACAAATGGTGGCACATAAAAAACTGGTTTAAAAAAGGCTGAATACAGTAAAGCATGACTTTATTAACAAATAAAGATACCGCCAAATGGTACCCGGTTTATACTAATCCACGTGCCGAAAAACAAGCTTGCCAGGCATTAGTGAGCAAAGGTATTGAAACCTATCTGCCGCTGCACCGCCAGCTTAAGCAGTGGAGCGACAGGAAAAAATGGGTAGAAGAGCCATTTATAAAATCGTACCTGTTTGTGCGGATAAACGAGCACGAACAAACAGAAGTGTTAATGACGAAAGGCATAGCCCGGTTTATATATTTTTCGGGCAAGATAGCATCAATGCCCGACCGGCAGATTGATGAACTTAAGCTATTGATGGCAAGCCCCTATGAGTTGGAGGTTACTGCGGAGCATTTGCAGCCAGGGGAAAAAATTGTGATTAAAGCTGGCCCGCTTAAGGGCCTCACGGGCGAAATAATATCATACCGCTCGCAAAAACAATTGGCTTTGCGCCTTGAAAACCTGGGTTATTCTATAGTGGTTTATGTGGCGTCATCATTACTTGAAAGATTTTAAAGCAGGTACTATAACATTACGCACTGGTTGACATTTTGGCTTTTTTGCTGGAAGGTAATGGTGGTAATAATATTTTAACAGACTGATTAATAATAGGTTTCAATTTTTAAATTGTGACTTACGAAGCGAAGCTATGAATATATATAACGTATGTGCAGGATTGCCGGAATAATTTCGAAACAGCTTTCAACTGCCGAGATTAGTAACAGGGTACAGGTAATGTGTAATGTATTGAAACATGGCGGACCGGATGATGAAGGCATATTTTTAGCAGAGAATGTAAATATGGCTTTTGGCCACCGCCGGCTTTCAATAATTGATTTGAGCCAAAATGGTCATCAGCCGATGGCAGATACGCAAAAAAGAGCCTGGATTACTTTTAACGGCGAAATCTATAACTATCCCGACTTAAAAGAGGAGCTACTAAAGTTGGGTGTGCAATTCCATTCGGATAGCGACACCGAAGTTATTTTAGCTGCCTACCTTCATTGGGGTACCGCAGCGTTTGCAATGTTGCGTGGCATGTTCGCATTTGCATTATATGATGTCGACAAAGCAGTAACCTATCTTGTCAGGGATTCGACGGGGATAAAACCACTTTATTACCATGCGGCTAACAGGCAGCTGATTTTTGCATCAGAAATTAAAGCCATTAAAGCGGCAAACCCCACAATTGGACCCGATCAAACGTGGTCGGTAAGATTCCTGGCCCTCGGCCATATACCAGAACCCTATACAACTTTAAAGGATGTATTCAGCCTGGAAAAAGGACACTTTTTGGCCTGGAAACACGAGGAAAATAGCTTCACGATAAATTCATATATCAATACGCAACAGGTAACCGCGTATATAACAGACATTGAGACAGCGCGGCGGCAAATTCATGACTGCCTAAAAAAAGCAATAAAGAGGCAGCTTATATCTGATGCGCCGTTAGGGGTTTTTTTGAGCGGAGGGATTGACTCAAGCCTGATTTCGCTACTGGCGAATGAAGAAACTGAACACCTCAAAACTATTTCTATTTATTTTAACGAGAAAAACTATGATGAGCGTGTTTACCAGAACACGGTATTAGGTAAACTGAAGGGCGAAAAGCTTGCACACCTTGTGCAGCAGGCCGATTTTGAATCGAACTTTCCGCATATAATTTCGGATATGGATATGCCAACTACCGATGGCATTAATACTTGGTTTATAAGCAAGTACGCACGCCAGGATGACTTAAAGGCAGTGCTGTCGGGCGTTGGAGCGGACGAGCTTTTTGGCGGCTACCCATCATTTAACAGGATCGGATACCTGCAATATCTTCGAAAAATACCGGCTGCTTTACTTGGCGCAACCAACCTCCTCGGGGCTGATAGGTACCGGAAAATTTCGTTTCTAAAACACAATCACCCGTTGGCCGATTATCTTTTGTTACGTGGGCTGTTTGTTCCTGACGATATTGCCAAAATACTTGACGCAGATGTAAGACAGGTTAATGAAATTTTGTTTGGTGAAAACTTAATGCCCGATTTGGGGCCATACAATAAAGAACATGCTGCCTGGTTTGAAACAAATATTTACATGCAAAACCAATTGCTACGTGATACCGACGTGTTGAGCATGAGCCACGGACTTGAAGTAAGGGTGCCGTTTTTAGACGAAGATTTTCAGCGCCTGGTAAATAGCATTTCACCTGCAATAAGATTTAACCAGCATCAACCCAAAAAGCTATTAATTGACAGCTTTAATGGGCTGCTGCCCGAAGCTATTTGGAACAGACCCAAAATGGGCTTTACCTTTCCATTACAGGAGTGGATGGGCAAGCATACGGAAATAAGTAATGCCAATTTATATAAAGGGAAATTGGCGCAAGATGTAGTTAAAAAGTTTAAAAAAGGCCAGTTGCATTGGTCGAAAATATTCGCCCTGTACCAAATTCAATTGAATGACTAAACGGGTGATCCTGTTTTCGTTGCAAACTTTCAGCACCACTGGTGGCATCCAAAAAATGACACGGACCCTGGCCCATTCGCTGCATTCGCTGGCCTTGCGTAAAAACTGGGACTTTTGTCTTTGGTCGGCATATGATTCTAACAACGACTTAATGCCCAAATACCTGCCAGCCGAAAAGTTTACCGGCTTTGGCACTAACCGGATGGCGTTTGTATTAAAAACGATAACAGGGGCCAAAAAGCCCGACGTTATTATCATTAGCCACATTAACCTGGCCCTTGTTGGCCTGCTTATAAAAATTATCAATCCCAAATGTAAGATTTGGTTAATTGCGCACGGCATTGAAGTTTGGCGCCCATTATCGGTATTAAAAAATGCTTTTTTAAGCCGATGTGATAAAATTATATGTGTAAGCGACTTTACTAAGCAGCAGATGATAAAGCGGCATAAAACCGATGCTGCTTTATGCGAAGTGCTTAACAATGCTGTTGACCCTTTTATTAAATTACCGGAAACATTTGCTAAACCCGACAGACTGTTGAATAGATACCGATTGCTAAGTACTACTCCTGTCATTTTTACGCTAACGCGCCTGGCATCAACCGAGCAGTATAAAGGGCATGACCAGGTTATAAAAGTTATAAGTAAATTGAAGGACAAGTTCCCAGGGATAAAGTATATTCTGGCTGGTCAATATGACCATAAAGAAGAAATCCGGATACAAAAGCTCATTAGCGGGGCTAAGGTTGATGAGCAGGTAATTCTTACGGGTTTTATTGCCGAAGAAGAAATTCCGGATTATTTTTTACTGGCCGACCTTTTTGTTTTGCCAAGTAAAAAGGAGGGGTTTGGAATTGTGTTTATTGAAGCGATGGCTTGTGGCTTACCTGTTATTTGCGGCAATGCCGACGGAAGTGTAGATGCCATTTGTAACGGTGAACTGGGTAAGGCAGTAAACACTGACGATTTGCCCGAATTGGAAAACGCGATAACAGAGTATTTAAATTGCCCGCTAACTGCCGCAAAACGGCAGCATTTGCAGCAAGAATGCTTGCGGCACTTTAATGAAACCGAATATATAAACAGGCTTGAAAAAATGTTGACTAATGAGTGAAGCACCTCCCGACAAATGGGATATTGAATTAACCGCCGAAAACAACCTGCTTGATTTAAAGCTGAAGGATATATGGCATTACCGCGACCTCCTTGTGTTGCTGGTACGGCGCGATTTTGTATCATTTTACAAGCAAACTATATTGGGCCCGTTGTGGTTTTTTATACAGCCACTTTTCACCACTATTATTTACACATTTGTGTTTGGCAGCCTTGCCAACATATCAACGGACGGGCTCCCGCAGCCACTGTTTTATTTAGCCGGCATTACCGCCTGGAATTACTTTGCCGACTGCCTTACCAAAACCTCGAGTGTATTTACTGCAAACGCCGGACTGTTTGGCAAGGTGTATTTCCCAAGGCTTATTGTGCCGTTAAGCATAGTAGTATCAAACCTGATCCGGTTTGGTGTGCAAATGGCCTTGTTCGTTTTAATGATGATAATTTATTGGGTGAGGGGTTCTTCTTTTCACCCCAATGTATACCTGTTATTGTTTCCGTTCTTGTTAGTTTTAATGGCAATGTTGGGTCTCGGGCTGGGCATGATAATTTCAGCAATGACCACCAAGTACCGTGATTTGACATTCCTGATCACCTTCGGCATACAACTGATGATGTATTTAACCACGGTTATTTACCCGCTATCAACAGTAAAACAAAAATATCCCCACTACCAATGGATGGTGGAATACAACCCGATGACATCCATTATTGAAGCTTTCAGATACGGTTTTTTAGGGCAGGGTACCTTTACCATGCTGTCGTTAGCTATAACAACTATTATCACAATAGTAATTATGCTATTGGGTATCATCGTTTTTAACCGGGTTGAGCGCAATTTTATCGATACCGTATAATGTGTTCCAAAAAAATATGGAACACCTGGAACAAAGTGAAACATGCTGAATATCAGGAAATTAATATTCTTGGTAGCGCCATAAAGTGTTCCAAAAAAAAATGTGGAACACCTGGAACAAAGTGAAATATGCTGAATATCAAATGTTTAATAAAATTGAATGTCCGTAGTAATTAAGGTTGAGAATTTATCAAAAGCTTACCAGTTAGGCGATATCGGTACCGGCACCATCAGCCGCGACCTGGAGCGCTTTTGGGCAAAAATGCGGGGAAAGGAAGATCCCTTTTTAAAAATAGGTGAGGTGAATGACCGCGCAGTTAAGGGCGAAAGTGATGTTGTTTGGAGCCTGAAAGATATAAACTTTGAAATTCAACAGGGCGATGCCGTAGGCATTATCGGGCGTAACGGAGCTGGTAAAAGTACGCTGCTTAAAATTTTAAGCAGGGTTACGGCCCCTACAACCGGCTCGGCAAAATTAAAGGGACGTATAGCCAGCCTATTAGAGGTTGGTACCGGCTTTCATCCCGAATTAAGCGGCCGGGAAAATATTTATTTAAACGGCGCCATACTGGGCATGCGTAAAACCGAAATTAAAAGAAAGTTTGACGAGATTGTTGATTTTTCGGGTGTTGAACGTTATGTGGATACTCCGGTTAAACGCTATTCATCGGGTATGTACGTACGGTTGGCTTTTGCTGTTGCCGCACATCTTGAAAGCGAGATTATGATTGTTGATGAGGTCCTGGCAGTTGGCGACGCCGAGTTCCAGAAAAAGTGCCTCGGCAAAATGGGCGATGTGAGTAAAGGAGAGGGGAGAACGGTACTGTTTGTGAGCCATAACTTAACGGCCATAACGCGGCTTTGCAGCTCGTCCATGTTATTACGGAACGGCCTGTTGATAGACCATGATGCAACTCATAAAATTATCACCAACTATTTGAGCACCGACGAAGTATCAACCTCCTTCATGCAATGGGAAATTGGTAATGCCCCGGGGAACGGCGTTGCCCGCATTCTGAGCGCCGGGGTATTTGATGAAAGCTACGAGGTGTATGAGTATATCGACATCCGGAAACCTGTGATAATTAAAATGGAATATGATGTGTTGGTTGACGATGTTAAATTAACCCATGCGTTTGTGTTTTATAATGAACATGGTATACGCCTGTTTGACTCGCATGATGTTAACTCTGACTGGAGCAGTAATTCGGTGAGAAAAAAAGGCAGATATACTGCGGAAATGTTGATTCCCGGCAATTTCTTTTCAGAAGGCAAGGTGAAAATCAGCCCGGCGGTTATCACCTCCGACCCTTTTGAGCTGCACGCCTATGCCGAAGATTCTATCTCGTTTTTAGTAAAAGACAGCATGGATGGCGACTCGGCCAGGGGTGAGTATGCCGGTAGCTATGGCGGGGTAATTAGACCATTGTTTAACTGGAAAGCGGTTTTTACAGGGCGATGAGAATTTTGATTATAGGTGCGGGCCTTTTTGGCACATCAGCAGCAAATATATTGGCTGATAAAAATAACCAAATTGATTTGATTGAGGCTGAAGGCGATATTATGCAATTAGCATCAAGGGTTAACCATAACCGGATACACCTTGGCTACCATTATTTGCGCAGCATCCAAACAGCCGAGCAAAGCATCGAGGGCCTGTTGTCATTTTTATTTAACTATGGTAAATCAGTAATACATCAATTGCCCAATTACTATGCCATTGCAAAGCAAGGGAGCAAAACCACACCTGCCGAATTTGTTAGCTTTTGCGACAATGTTGGTATTGGTTACGATAATGAATATCCTGATAGTAAATTCTTAAATAGGGATAAAATAGAAGAATGCTTTAAAGTACCCGAACCGGTTTGGGACTACGAAAGATTAAAGAAAATCATCAAAAGCAACCTGAAAAAATCTAAAATCAACCTGCTGCTGGGTACCGAATGCACTAACCTAAAACAGCTGACTGATAAAACCTTTGAAGCAACATTTAACAATACAGTAAAGCATTACGATGTTGTAATAAACACCACTTATTCAAACATCAATAAAATAAATAAATACCTCGGGGTTGAGCAGAAAAAGCTGTTATTTGAAAATGTAATTATCTCGGTTTTTAGATATCCGACACCAGCAAAAGGCTTAACAATTATGGACGGGCCGTTCTGCTCAGTGATGCCACGGGGCAGGGTGAAAAACGAATTCCTGCTTTACCATGTGAGGCAGTCTGTTACCCAATCGCAACTGGCAATTAATAACCCCGGTTTTGGGATAAGCAATATTTTAGATAATGATGCGGAAAATGCCATTTACCAGCAATCGGCATTGTTTATGCCGTTTTTAAACGATGCTGTACACACAGGGTATAATAAAACCACCCGGCTGGTTTATGAAAACAGCGACGACGCGCGTATAACCGAACTACATGTTTACCCGGAAGTGAAAAATTACTTTTCGGTACTATCAGGCAAAGTTACAACCTGTATACAGGTGGCACTTGAAATTAAGCATATACTGCAAGGCAAACAAAAAATAAAAAGGGCGAAAATATGAAACTCCACTTAGGCTCGGGCAAAAACGTAAAAGAAGGGTATATTAATATTGACAAATATGTTGATTTTCCGGGTGTGGAAAAGCTAGATATATTTAATTTGCCATATGCCGATGACTCTGTCGACGAAATTTTGTCAGAACATTTGGTGGAGCATATAGGGTTTAAAGATGAGGAAAAGTTCTGGCGGGAATGTGCAAGGGTATTAAAGCCCGGTGGAAAGCTGGTAACAGAAACGCCGGATATGGAATGGTTATGCAAACAGTTTTTAGAGGCCGAAGACTCGTTTAAGGAGTTTTATAAAGTAGGCGCCAAAGATCATTACTTTGGCAACGGCCGGTCGGTTGAGCAGCGCTGGGGAATGATAACCACCCACTTTTTCGGTAATCAAAACGGTGATGGACAGTTTCATTATAACGGCTATACCAAACAAAAACTAATACGCATTGCAGATATGATTAGCTTAAAAGATTGCACTGTTGTAAAAATATTTAACAAAGGCGCGCAGGCATTGGTTGCAACTATGGTTAAATAATGAAGGAAGATATTTTGATTTTTGGCGGCAACAGCTTTTTGGCGAAAGCCTTTAATGAGAAATACAAAGATGTATACGCTATACAGAATGTTTACCGTAACGACCAAACCCAACCGCTGAATTTCGACTTTGAAAGCAATGATACCGAAAGTATAAGCGATAAACTAAATGGTAATTATAAAGCTGTGCTATTTTTCCAGGGGGTAAACCCATCGGTTGGCGCAAAAGATATTGACGCGGAACATTTTTCAAGGATGTTGAAGGTAAACCTTGTTACGCCCACGCTGCTCATAAAAAATTTGAGCGGCAAATTAGGTGACGGAGCATTGGTGTTATTTATATCGTCAGTTGCCAAAAAGAAAGGAAGCTATGACCCTGCATATGGAAGCGCCAAAGCCGGGTTAATTGGCCTGATGCATAGTTTGGCAAATGCCTATAATCAATTAAGATTTAATGTTGTTTCATTGGGCCTTGTTGAAAATTCGCCTGTATTTAATAATATGACCGAAGATTTCAGGCATAAACATGCAGGCAGGATGTTCAATAATGAATTTATCAAGGTTGAAGATGTAATAAGCGTTGTGGCCGAATTAATAAATAATAAAAGCATAAACAGGGCAGATATTGAAATAGATGGCGGATACAATTAATCATCAGCCCTTAGTGACTGTTGGCATTTGCTGCTATAATCGCGAAGAAGGTTTTAAGCACACCTTGCAATGTATAACGAACCAAACATATAAAAATCTTGAAATAATTATTTCACAGGATTTTAATGAGACGCTTGATTTCGGCCCTATAGCCAGCGCGGCCCACGACGAAAGAATAACGTTTTATAAACAACCAAAGCGGTTATCAATGTATAACAATTTTTGCTTTTTGCTTGAAAAGGCGAATGGCCAATATTTTATGTGGGCCGCTGACGACGACTGGTGGGCGCCGGAGTTTATTGAAAAAATAATAGCGGCGTTAATAGCCAACCCCGCCGCCGTTGCCGGGTTCTGCGATTTTATGGAGGTTGATGAGGACAATAACAGGATTGCATCGTACCCAAACCATCTGCCCCTGTTACAGGAATTTGTTACCGGTAATGATGTTAAGCGGGTGAAAAATTATATAAACCAGTTTGAAGGTTTCGGTAAGGCAAATCTTTTTTATGCCATATTTAAAACCAGCGTATTACGCTCGCAACAGGTAATTGATATTTTAAAAAAAGGCGATTTGCCTGGGGATATGCTGATTAACCTTGCAGTATTGCTGCAGGGCGAACTGGTTATTGTGTCCCAGCTACTACGCACATGCACATACACACCTGTAAAAGGTTATGTACAGGAGACTCACGTCCCAAGGTTGAAAAACCTGTTATTTATAAAAGTAAATTTTGGCGGACTGCAATACCTAAAGAAAAAATGGAGCGACTACCTTTATAGCCATTTTGCTGTTATCCGGAATTCGGGACTGGGCTTCCCCCAAAAAATCAGTATATACCTTACAGTAATAAAGAAAATAGCCCTTTTTTATTATGATTTGCTTTGCATTAATGTTTACCTGAGGGGCTATAACATATTTTCGAAAATGAGAAGGCAAAACACTCTTAGCTAAATATCGGTATGTCGTTAAAAAGCTATTTGAAGTGGATTTTGGTTAAATTGGGTAAAAAATCAACACAAGTAACGGGCAACCCGGAACCCGTGTTAAACTACGCTTTTCACAATAGCACTATGGGGCACAACTGTGCTATAGGTAAGGATTGTTACGTTTATAATACAAAAATTGGCGACTATACATATCTAAGCTCGGCCGTGTCGGTAATGAATACTGCGATTGGTAAGTTTTGTTCTGTTGCACAGGGTGCTTGTATAAGCCTTGGAATGCATCCTTCATCGACGTTTGTAAGCACGCACCCCGCTTTTTTTTCCCTAAACAAACAAAATGGAATGACGTTTAGCGATCAAAATTATTTTGCAGAAATGGGCGAAACCAAAATAGGCAATGATGTTTGGGTTGGGGTTAATGCCATTATTATGGATAACATTACAATAGGTAATGGCGCTATCATTGGCGCCGGGGCTGTTGTAACGCAAAATATCCCGGCCTATGCCATTGCCGTTGGGATACCGGCAAAAGTTATAAAATACCGGTTCGAAAAAGATGAGATAGAATTTCTTGAAAATTTTAAATGGTGGGATAAAGACCATGATTGGTTAAAAAATAACTTCAAGGATTTGCACGATATTAAGTTGTTTATGAAAAAGCATGCAGCCGTTAGTGGTTAAACTACAAGGCGGGCTTGGCAACCAAATGTTTCAATATGCATTTGGCTTATCAGTTGCTAAAAAAATGAACGCACAATTGTATCTCGACTTATCTTTTTACAGTCAAAATCACGGCCTTACGCCGCGAAGCTACGCCCTGGAGATTTTCGGGGGCAAAACAAAAATTGCTGAGCATAAAATGGTCGATAGTTTTTTTTGCCCCGATTTATTGCTAAGGGTACTAAAAAAAGCCGGGCTGGCCAGGTGTACCATTTATCACGAAAAAACGATGCGGTTTGATAAAAGTGTATTCGATACAACTCCACCGGTATACTATGAAGGTTTTTGGCAAAGCGAGCAATATTTCAGTTTAATAGAAAACGATATAAGAAGTGCTTTTACTTTCAGGAGCCCGTTGAACACACAATCCCAAAAAATCGCCGGCGAACTGGCACAACAACAAAATCCGGTTAGCGTACACGTGCGTCGGGGGGACTACGTAACCTCAGCAAGCGCAAATGAATTGCACGGCATTTGCTCCATTGCATATTACCAAAAGGCTATTGCTTTAATTAAGCAAAAGGTAACAAACCCAATATTCTACTTTTTTTCAGACGATGCAGAATGGGTGGCAAAAAACCTTATTGCTACCAACGATAACACAGTATTGGTACAACATAACCAGGGTGATGACAGCTGGCAGGATATGGCTTTAATGAGCAAGTGCAGCCACCACATTATAGCAAATAGCAGCTTTAGCTGGTGGGGCGCATGGCTTAACCCTGCTGATGAAAAGATGGTAATTGTCCCCGCCAATTGGTTTGCATCAAAAGCTGGTAATTTGGACACACGGGACTTAATCCCCAAAAACTGGATACAAATACCAAATGAATGAGCCACTAGTCTCTGTAATTATGCCGGCATTTAACGCCGGGCAATTTATTGGGGAAGCGGTGGATTCTGTTATCAAACAAACTTTTAATGGCTGGGAATTAATTATCGTTAATGATGGCTCAACGGATGATACCCTGCCTATTGCCGGGAAATATGTAGCTGCAGATGAGCGGATTAAACTCGTAACCCAGGAAAATAAAAAATTAAGCGCCGCGCGTAATACGGGGATAGCGGCGGCAAAAGGCGAATGGATTGCATTTTTGGATGCTGATGATTTTTGGGTACCCGAAAAACTGGAAAAGCAATTGGCCACTGCTGAAAAACATCCTGCGGCCGGTGTTATTTTTAGCGATGGTTTTGTCTTCTATAATAACGACGTAAAAACGGCGCAGCAATATGGCACCGTTGCCGGTTACTTTGCGCCCGCCGATATTTACAAACTGGAGTACAGGGGCAATTATATCCCGGTTTTATCGGTGCTTGTAAAAAAAAAAGAATTAGATATAGTGGGCCCGCAAGACGAGAAACTGCGGGCATGCGAGGACTGGGATTATTGGCTTCGGCTTGCCTTACAGGGTGTTTCGTTTTACGGAATGGAAGAAAAGCTGTTTTACTATCGCAAGCATGCTTCCAACATGTCGAACGACAATAGCTTGATGAGCCTGGCCAATGCAGCTGTCTTTATAAAAAACTTTAAACGCGAATTATTGTCGGCCGAAGATATTAGCCGCATTACTGGTTTTGTAAACCGCACCATTTGCGGCTTTATAAAACCCGGTAAGATTAACGAAGCCTTGTTTTTAAATAACGGGATGTATAACATTTCGGGGCACGGTCTGCGTAAATTTGGCTCGTTTGTTATGGATAAGCTTGGCAAGCGATCGTACTATTTAATACGGTTGGTTTTTAAAATTGATGCCATGCTAAATTATCGTTGAAAATGAAACGGGCCCTGAAAAATAGGATTGGTAAGATTATTACAAAGCTTAAACGGGTTTACGAGGAGTATAAGCTAAAGGTAATATACAATAACCCCAACGTCAGTATTGGGGGCAGCCTTATAATTGAAGAATATTTTTCGGCCACCTTACCTGTATCTGGCTTTTCTATAAAATTTGGCGCGGGTGTTCATTTTAAAAAGTATTGTGCCATTCTGCTGGTGCCTAAAGCAGAACTAACCATAGGAAGTAACGTGTTTTTTAACAACTATTGCTCCATCAACTGCCTTGAGAAAATTAGCATTGGCGAAAATACCCAGTTTGGCGAAGGCGTAAAAATATACGACCATAACCATACTTACACCTATGCAAACGAGGTGTTGAATGTTGACAGGCATAACTTTAAAACCGAGCCTGTCGCCATAGGAAAAAACTGCTGGATTGGCAGCAACGTGACCATCTTGAAAGGGGTAACTATAGGCGACAATGTTATTATCGGTGCAAATAATCTTGTTTATAAATCGGTGCCGCCAAATACTGTTTTAAAGTTTAAAGCGGATTTCATCATTCAAAATCATACCGGATAATTGGCGAAAACCCAGGTAAATAAAATTCTGTTTATAAGCCACGAGGCATCACGCAGCGGTGCGCCAATAGTGCTCTTGCACCTGCTGAAATGGATTAAGAAAAACACGGCCTTACAGTTTGATGTATTATTACTAGCCGATGGCCCATTAAGAAGTGACTTTGAAGCGCTTGCAGAAACGTTTGTTTTAAGTAAGCTTATTCGGCTGCATAGCTATCAAACGCGGATTAAAAGAAAACTGCGCAAAACCACGCTGAATGATGAGTACAAAAAAGCCGCCGCCACGCTGGCAAAAAATAAATACGGCCTGGTATATGGCAATACCATTGTGACGCTACCCTGGCTAACCATTTTTAAGGAAAACCATGCGGTTAAAACCCTCTGCTGCATTCATGAACTT
>Ga0209455_1000928_pt1 | contig 15084 bp, 16 predicted proteins | sample AraplaCol_mCL_r2_FD_184275 | JGI IMG/M metagenome (GOLD analysis project Ga0209455, IMG submission 184275) | Arabidopsis root microbial communities from North Carolina, USA - plate scrape CL_Col_mCL_r2 (SPAdes) (version 2) | ecosystem: Host-associated > Plants > Roots > Endosphere | place: USA...
TGCGCGTCACCGTCGTCCACGAGATCGGTCACTACTTCGGGCTGGACGACGCCCGGCTGCAGGAGCTCGGCTGGGCGTGACCGCTGGCCGGTCGACGGCTGGGACGGGTCAGACGGCGCGGAGGACCGCGACGACCTTGCCGAGCACCGTCGCGAAGTCGCCCAGGATGGGCTCGAAGTTGGAGTTGCGCGGCAGCAGCCACGTGTGGCCGTCGCGCTGGCGGAACACCTTGACCGTCGCCTCCTCGTCGAGCATCGCCGCGACGATGTCGCCGTTCTCGGCCGTGTTCTGCGCGCGCACGACCACCCAGTCGCCGTCGCAGATGGCCGCGTCGATCATGGACTCGCCGACGACCTTGAGCATGAACAGCTCGCCGTTGCCGACCAGCTGGCGGGGGAGTGGGAAGACCTCGTCGACCTGCTGCTCCGCCGTGATCGGGATTCCGGCCGCGATGCGGCCGACCAGAGGCACCATCGCCGCGTCGCCGACGGGCGTCTGGTTCTCGTAGTCCGGGGTGTCGCCGGACGCGCTGGGCAGGTCGATCAGGATCTCGAGCGCGCGCGGGCGGTTCGGGTCGCGGCGCAGGTATCCGCTCAACTCCAGCTGATTGAGCTGGTGCGTCACCGACGACAGGGAGGAGAGTCCGACTGCGTCGCCGATCTCGCGCATGCTCGGCGGATAGCCGCGCTGGCTCACCGACTTCTGGATGACGTCGAGGATCGCCAGCTGCTTGTCGCTCAGGTTCTTGCGTCGGCGGGTGCCTCCGCGGGCCTGGTTCTCGTTCGACACGGGCGTCCTCTCTGGGCCTGGGGCCGTCCGCCGGGTGCTGCCCGGCAGGAATGTCGGTGGTTCCTGATCTGATGTCCTCAGACAGTCGAAACTGTATCCGCGTCCGGAAGGGAAGACAAACATGTGTTCGAGTGTGTCGCGAACTTCTTCGGGCAATTCTGTGGTTTCTGGCGCCGCGAACGGCACCTTGCGGATTCAGACATTCGAAGATACATTCGGAACACAGCTTCGCACCCGCGATTCTGAGGAGGTCACGGCCATGAGCGCAGTACTGATGAGCGAGTCGGTTCCCACCACCCTTCGGGCGGTGCCGCCGCTTCCCGAAGGCGCGCGCGTCCGCCTGCGGCTCACGCGCCGCGGTCGCGCGGTCCTGAGCGCTCTCGTCGCGCTGCCGCTCGTCATCGGCGCGCTTGTCTTCGCCCTCAACGGCGGTGGCGCCGTCGCCACCGGTGAGCAGACGCATGTCACCTTCCAGTACGTCACCGTCGCCTCCGGCGACTCCCTGTGGTCGGTCGCCGAGCGCGTCGCCCCGAACGCCGACCCGCGCGACGTGATCGCCGACATCGTCTCCCTCAACGGCCTCGACTCGGCGGTCGTCACCCCGGGCCAGCAGCTCGCCGTTCCGGCGAAGTACGCGAAGTAGCCTCCCGTACACCGCCCGTCGCACGCCGTCATCCGGCGGAGCGGGCGTGCCGCGCTGACTACGATTGAACGGTGACCTCCCTCTCCGAGCTGCCGATCCGAGACGACCTCCGCGGTCGTTCCCCGTACGGCGCGCCGCAGCGTCCGGTGCCCGTCGCGCTGAACGTGAACGAGAACACGCATCCCATCCCCGAGAGCGTCGCGTCCGACATCGTCGCGCGAGTCGCCGCGGCGGTCGGCGGCGTGAACCGCTACCCGGATCGGGAGTTCACCGAGCTGCGCGAAGCCTTCGCGCGGTACCTCGGGCACGACCTCACCGCCGACCAGATCTGGGCGGCGAACGGCTCGAACGAGGTGCTGCAGCACATCCTGCAGGCGTTCGGCGGCCCGGGTCGCACGCTGCTCGGTTTCGCGCCGACGTACTCGATGTACCCGCTGCTGGCCGCCGGCACCGGTACCGCGTACGTCGCGGGCACGCGGGACGCTGACTACGAGCTCTCGCCGGCGTCCGCCGCCGAGCAGATCCGGGCGCTCGACCCGGACATCGTCATCCTCTGCTCGCCCAACAACCCGACCGGCACCCCGCTCGACCTCGCGACGGTCGAGGCGGCCTACGACGCCGCGCGCGGCATCGTCGTGGTGGACGAGGCGTACGCCGAGTTCCTACCGGACGGCACGCCGTCGGCGCTCACACTGCTGCACGGCCGGCCGCGCCTCCTGATCTCGCGCACGATGAGCAAGGCGTTCGCCTTCGCCGGCGCCCGCGTCGGGTACCTCGCCGCCGATCCAGCGGTGAACGACGCCCTGCGGCTCGTCCGCCTGCCGTACCACCTGTCGGCGATCACCCAGGCGGCCGCGCTCGGCGCGCTCGCCCACTCCGACGAGATGCTGGCGACCGTCGGCGAGATCCGCGTGCAGCGTGATCGCCTCGTCGAGGAGCTCGCGGCCCTCGGGTACACGCCCCACCGCAGCGGCAGCAACTTCGTGCTGTTCGGTGGGGTCGCCGACCCCCACGCGACGTTCGAGGCGCTGGCCGAGCAGGGGGTCCTGGTGCGCGATGTCGGCATCCCGCACCACCTGCGCGTGACCGCGGGCACCGAGCAGGAGACGACGGCGTTCCTGGACGCGCTGACCGCCCTCGGCCGCCCGGCGACGGCGACCGACGAGTTATCCACAGCCGACGACGCCCCGGAGCGCACCGAGCCCGCCCCGATAGACTCGGACCTATGACGAACCGCGCCGCCACGGTCACCCGCGAGACGAGCGAGTCGAGCATCGAGCTCACCCTCGACCTCGATGGCACCGGCACGTCCGACATCCAGACGAGCGTCCCGTTCTACGACCACCTGCTGACCGCGTTCGCCAAGCACTCGCTGACCGATCTGCGCATCCGAGCGACCGGCGACACCGACATCGACGTCCACCACACGGTGGAGGACATCGGCATCGTCCTCGGCCAGGCCATCCGCCAGGCTCTCGGCGACAAGGCGGGCATCTCCCGCTACGGCGACGCCCTGGTGCCGCTCGACGAGGCGCTGGTGCAGGCCGTCGTCGACATCTCCGGGCGTCCGTACCTCGTGCACACGGGCGAGCCCGTGGGCTTCGAGCTGCACCTCATCGGCGGCCACTTCACCGGCTCGATGGTGCGGCACGTGTTCGAGGCGATCTCGTTCAACGCCGCCATCACGACGCACATCACCGTGGTCGGCGGCCGCGACCCGCACCACATCGCCGAGGCCGAGTTCAAGGCGTTCGCGCGCGCGTTCCGCCAGGCGAAGGCCCTCGACCCGCTGATCACGGGCATCCCGTCCACGAAGGGGGCGCTGTGAGCGACGAGCGGAAGCCTGACGTCGTCGTCTTCGACTACGGCACAGGCAACGTCCACTCGGCGGTCAAGGCGCTCGAAGCCGCGGGCGCGGCGGTCGAGCTGACCGGCAATCGCAAGCGCGCCCAGGAGGCCGACGGGCTGCTCGTGCCCGGTGTCGGCGCGTTCACGGCCGTCGCCGAGGCGCTGCGCGCATCGCACGGCGACGAGGTCATCGACCGCCGGCTGGCCGGAGGACGACCGGTGCTGGGCATCTGCGTGGGCATGCAGATCATGTTCGAGCGCGGCGTCGAGCACGGCCTCGAGACCGAGGGGCTGGGGGAGTGGCCGGGCACGGTCGACCTTCTGAAGGCCGACGTCGTGCCGCACATGGGCTGGAACACCGTCCGCGCTCCGGAGGACTCGGTGCTGTTCGACGGGCTGCTGGACGAGCGCTTCTACTTCGTCCACTCCTACGCCGCGCAGGACTGGACGCTGCACCCCGAGGCCCCGTTCCCGACGCCGAAGGTGACCTGGGCCGACCACGGCGCGCCGTTCGTCGCCGCGGTCGAGAACGGCCCGCTGAGCGCGACGCAGTTCCACCCCGAGAAATCGGGGCAGGCCGGCATCCGGCTGCTCCGCAACTGGGTCCGCTCGCTCTAGCCGACCGCACGAACCATCTGTCCGCGCCGCGGAAGAACCTAAGGAAACGATGACCGACTTTCTCACCACGCCCCGCCTCGTCCTCCTTCCCGCGGTGGATGTCGCCGACGGCAAGGCGGTGCGCCTGACTCAGGGCGCGGCCGGCAGCGAGACCAGCTACGGCGATCCGGTGGATGCTGCCGCCGAGTGGGCCGAGGCCGGGGCGGAGTGGATCCATCTGGTCGACCTCGACGCCGCGTTCGGCCGCGGAGAGAACCGCTCCCTCCTGAAGCGCGTCATCCACCAGGTCAAGGGCGTCAGCATCGAGCTGTCCGGAGGCATCCGCGATGACGAGTCCCTCGAGCAGGCGCTCGAGGCGGGCGCCTCCCGCGTGAACCTCGGCACCGCCGCGTTGGAGAACCCGGAGTGGGCCGCCCACGCGATCAGCCAGTACGGCGAGGCGATTGCCGTCGGCCTGGATGTACGCGGCACGACCCTCGCGGCCCGCGGCTGGACGCGCGAGGGCGGCGACCTGTGGGAGGTGCTCGACCGTCTTGAGGAGGCCGGCTGCGCCCGCTACGTCGTCACCGATGTGACGAAGGACGGCACGCTGCGCGGCCCCAACCTCGACCTGCTTCGCCAGGTGCTCGATCGCACCGAGCGTCCCGTGGTCGCCTCCGGCGGAATCTCCAACCTCGATGACATCGCCGCGCTGCGCGAGCTCGTCCCTCTGGGCCTCGAGGGCGCGATCGTCGGCAAGGCGCTCTACGCGGGCGCGTTCACGCTGCCCGAGGCGCTGGATGTCGCGGGACGCTGAGGCCGACGCCGCCGACGCCGCCGCCGGCGGTGGGGCCGACGGCGGTCGTCCGGTGATCGGAGCGCCGTCCAAGGAGGGCGCGGCGCGGCTCGCCGGCTTCGCCGCCTCACTCGCCGACTCCGCCGGCCAGGCGTGGGAGGGTCGGGAGTTCGACGACAACCCGTTCGGCGACGACGACGGTTCCGCACCGCCGGCGCTGCTCGGGGCGCTGGCCGCGTTCCGCGCGGGCGAGGTCGGCGCCGAGGCGGTCGTGGACGCGCTGCGCTCCTCGCGCCTCCTGATCCCGCTCGTGGCCGAGCTGGGCGACGAGGGGGAGAGCGACGCCGGCCTGCGCGTGGACAAGACGCAGGAGCTCTCGATCGTGACCGTCGCCGGCCCGGACGGCCGGACGGTGCAGCCCGTCTTCAGTTCGGTCGCCGCGATGACGGCCTGGAACCCCGCCGCCCGGCCTGTCCCGGCCGATGGCCGCCGCGCCGCCCTGGCCGCGGCGGCGGAGGGAACGGAGCTCATCGTGCTCGACCCGACCTCCGAGACCGAGTTCGTGCTCCGGCGGCCCGCGGTGTGGGCCGTCGCGCAGGGGACGCCATGGCTCCCCAGCGACCGCGATCCCGCCGTCGGTGAGGCGTTCCGTGCGTCCATCGCGTCCGAACTCGGCGTGCACGAGATCGCGCTCCTCTCCGGCGACCCGCAGGGCCGGCTGGCGGGCGAGGAGCTCGTCGTCCGCCTCGCTCTCGCCGCCGGGCTGACGCGCGAGGAGCTGGACGCCATCCTCGCCCGCCTCGCGCAGCGCTGGGCCGCCGACGACGTGATCGCCACGCGCGTCGACTCGCTCCGCGTGCAGCTGGCGGCGTCGCAGGACTGAAGCCGCCTCCTCCCTGTCTAGGCTGGAGCCACCATGACCGTCTTCGCCGCCATCGTCCTGTTCCTCAACGCCGTCTTCAATGTGTTCGCCTGGCCGCGCTTCTTCGCGCGGGTGCGGAACGATCAGCGGGCGCGGGACGCGGCGGCCCGCGCGACCCCGTTCCTCGTCGTGCACGCCGTGCTGCTCGGCGTCGCACTCCTCCTCGCCGCGCTGTCGGCGGTGGCGGGGGTCCTGCTGCTGGTGGCAGGCTGAGGCCATGCCACTCTCCATCACCGGCGACCCCGCTGCGGACGCCCTCCTCGACGAGTCCCCCTTCGCCCTGCTGACCGGGATGCTGCTCGACCAGCAGATCCCGATGGAGACCGCGTTCAGTGGACCGGCGAAGCTGCGTGACCGACTCGGCGCGCTCGATCCGCAGAGCATCGCCGCGATGGATCCGGAGAAGCTCGCCGAGGTCATGAAGCAGCCCCCGGCGGTCCACCGGTTCCCGGGCTCGATGGCCGGGCGGGTCCAGGCGCTGGCCGCCGCGATCGTGTCCGACTGGGGCGGCGACACCGCCGCGATTTGGACCCAGGGCGACCCGGACGGCGACGAAGTCCTGCGCCGGCTGAAGGCGCTGCCCGGCTTCGGCGAGCAGAAGGCGAAGATCTTCCTCGCCCTGCTCGGCAAGCAGAGGGGCCTCACGGCCGCCGGGTGGGAGAAGGCCGCGGGCGATTACGGGACGCCCGGCTACCGCTCGGTCGCCGACATCGTCGACGCCGACTCGCTGACGAAGGGGCGTGAGCACAAGCGCGCGATGAAGGCCGCAGCCAAGTCCAAGTGAGCCGCTGAGACCGTCCACAGGCGGGCGGCCCGGGAGGTTATCCACTGCTTCTGCGACCGTCGCCGCCGTGTCGGTGGTGGCCGATAGCCTCGGTGTACCGGGTCGATCAGCCGGAGTGGAAGGAGGTCGCCGTGTTCCTGCTGGATGGTGTCATCGTCACGAGCGCCAGCGACCTCACCGAGGCGTCCAAGTGCGAGTTCGCGTTCCTGCGTACGGTCGACGTCAAGCTCGGTCGGCTCGAGAAGACCGAAGAGATCGAAGACCCGATGTACGTGCGCTCGTCGCGCATGGGCGACGAGCAGGAGCACCGCATCCTCGAGCGCTACCGGGAGCGTTTCGGCGCGGGTGTGGTCGAGATCGAGCGGCCGCCGCAGCTGACGGCCGATTCGCTGGCCGAGGCCGTGCGGCTGACGTCGGAGGCGTTCGCCCGCGGGGCCGAGGTGGTGTTCCAGGCGACCTTCTTCGATGGCGCCTTCGTGGGTTTCGCCGACTTCGTGGTTCGGCTGCCCGATGGGCGCTACCGGGTGCAGGACTCCAAGCTCGCCCGCAGCGCGCGGGTGACCGCGCTGCTGCAGCTGGCCGCGTACGCCGAGCAGCTGCGGCGGATGGGCGTCGAGGTCGACGACACGGTCGAGCTCCTTCTCGGCGACGGATCCGTCAGTGAGCACTCGCTCGCCGACATCGAGCCGGTGTACCGCAAGCGGCGGGCACGGCTGCTGACGATCATCGCCGAGCACGTCGCCGACTCCGGGCCGGTCGCCTGGGGCGATCCGCGGTTCACGGTCGACGGGCGCTGCGATACCTGCGACGCCGAGGTGCAGGTGACACGGGATGTGCTGCTGGTCGCCGGCATGCGGGTGACGCAGCGCGAGCACCTGCTCGCGGCGGGGCTCGGCACGATCGACGCGTTGGCGGCCTCGAGCGGACCGGTCGACGGCATCCCCGAGGGCACGCTCGACGGGCTGCGAGAGCAGGCGCGCCTGCAGTTGCAGGCCGAGCCCGGGTCGCCGCCGCCCGTCCGGGTGTTCAACGCGCCGGTGCTCGCCGTGCTGCCGCATCCCGATCCGGGTGACATCTTCTTCGACTTCGAGGGCGACCCGCTCTACACCGAGGGCGCGGGCGAGCGCTGGAATCTCGACTACCTGTTCGGCCTAGTCGACCAGGATGAGCGGTTCACCGCTTTCTGGGCCCACGACTTCGCCGCCGAACGCGTCGCTCTGGAGGCGTTCCTCGCGTTCGTGCGCGATCGGCGGCGGCAGTACCCGGGCATGCACATCTACCACTACGCGGCGTACGAGCAGACCCACCTTCTTTCGCTCGCGGCACGGCATGGCGTCGGCGAGGAGGAGGTCGACGGCCTGCTTCGCGACAACGTGATGGTCGACCTCTACCCGCTGGTCCGCAAGGCGGTGCGCGTCGGATCGCGCTCGTACTCCATCAAGAAGCTCGAGCCGCTCTACATGGGCGACGAGCTGCGCGAGAGCGATGTGACGAACGGCGCCGACTCGATCACCGAGTACGCCAATGCGCGCGACCTGATCGCGCTCGGCCGCCTCGACGAGGCCCAGCCGCTGCTCGACGACATCGGCGAGTACAACCGGTACGACTGCGTGTCGACGCTGCGCCTGCGCGACTGGCTGCTCGCCCGCGCCGCCGAGAACGGCATCCCGCTCGGCGCGGCGCCGGCGGAGGAGTCCGAGGTCGCTCCCGACGAGTCGCCTCTGCGCGCCGGCCTGCTGGCCTTCGCGGGAGATCCGCTCGACCCGCACCGGTCGAGCGATCGCGAGGCGATGGCGCTCGCCGCGGCGGCGATCGACTTCCACCGCCGCGAGCAGAAGAGCTTCTGGCAGTCGCATTTCGCTCGGCTGATCCAGCCGATCGAGGAGTGGGCCGAGACACGCGACGTGCTGGTGGTCGAGACCGCGGTGGTGCTGCGCGACTGGTACATCGACGAGGGCCAGAAGGTCGAGCGGCGCGAACTGCTGCTCACCGGCCAGTGGGGTGCGGGCAGCGCGGTCCGGGTGAGCGAACGCAGCGGTCCCTACCTGCTGTACGAGTACCCAGGCCCGTTCCGGCAGCCGCGGGCGCAGCCCGGGGCACGCGCCGCGCGAACGGTGGCGGTCATCGAGGCGTTGCCCGACGGCTCCATCGTCGTGCGCGAGACGCTCCCGCCGGAGGTTCCGCCCTACCGCGACCTCCCCAGCGCTCTGACGCCGGCTGCACCACCGGACTCACGGCGCCTCGCCGAGGCGATCCGGGAGTGGGGCACGGCGCTGCTCATCGCCCGGCACCACGAGACGTGGCCGGTGGACGCGACGATCGACCTGCTCCGACGCACGCCCCCGCGTGCCCGGTCGGGGCGGCTGGTGCCCGATCCCACGCTCGACGAAGTCGCCGGTGCGCAGAGCAGCGATGGCGACGGCCGCATCGACGCCGTCGTGGCGAGCCTGCTCGACCTCGACCGGTCGTACCTGGCTGTGCAGGGGCCGCCCGGCACGGGCAAGTCGTATCTCGGAGCGCACGTGATAGCCCGGCTGGTCGCCGAGCACGGCTGGAAGGTCGGCGTCGTCGCGCAATCCCACGCGGTCGTCGAGAACCTGCTCGACCGTGTGGTGGACGCCGGGCTCGATGCCGCCGCCGTGGGCAAGGTGCCGAGCGGCGGTGCGCGCAGCGACGACACCGAGACGGCCGAAGGCGAGACGGCACACCGCTTCACGCCGCTGCCGGCCAACGGCCACCTCGAGTTCGCGGGCGTGAACGAGGGCCGCGGCTTCGTGCTCGGCGGGACGGCCTGGGACTTCGCGAAAGCGGCGCGCGTGCCGCGCGGAAGCCTCGACCTGCTCGTCGTCGACGAGGCCGGCCAGTTCTCGCTCGCCTCGACGGTGGCGGTCGGCGTCGCGGCGAAGAACCTGCTCCTCCTCGGCGACCCGCAGCAACTGCCGCAGGTGAGTCAGGGCCGACACCCCGAACCGGTGGACGGGTCCGCGCTGGGGTGGGTGAGCGCAGGGCACGACGTGCTCCCGCCCGAGCTGGGGTACTTCCTCGCAGAGACGCGCCGCATGCATCCCGACCTGGCGGCCTCGGTCTCGCGGCTGTCTTACGAGGGCAAGCTCCGAGCGCACCCCTGCGCGTCCAAGCGCGAGCTGGGCGGGGTCGTGCCGGGCGTGCATCCCGTTCCGGTGCTGCACGTGGGTAACTCGACGGCGTCACCGGAAGAGGCCGAAGCGGTCGTCGAGATCGTCCGCGATCTGCTCGGGCGGTCCTGGAGCGATCCGGGCGCCGGGCGCGACGACGACCCCCTCGGCGAGGACGACGTCATCGTCGTGACCCCGTACAACGCGCAGCTCGCCGAGGTGCGCGCGCTGCTCGACGCGGCCGGCCATCGCGGCGTGCGCGTGGGGACGGTCGACAAGTTCCAGGGCCAGGAGGCGGCGATCGCGATCGTGAGCCTCGCGGCGTCGTCCGCGGTCGATGTGCCGCGCGGGATGTCGTTCCTGCTCATGAAGAACCGCCTCAACGTCGCCATCTCCCGCGCCAAGTGGGCGGCCTACCTCGTGCACTCGCCGGAGCTGACGGAGTTCCTGCCGACCACGCCCAGTGGGGTGGGGGAGCTGAGTGCGTTCATCCGCCTGGTCGAAGACGCGGACGAGACGGCCGCGCTGCCGGTGGGCTGATGTTCGCGCTGACGACCGGACCACTGGCTGATGCCGGAGCGCCCGGTGCTACTCTCATCCCGTGTCACCGGAGGAGCTGCAGACGCTCGCGCACCTGCGCCGCGCACGGGACCTGATCGACCGCGACTACGCCAAGCCGCTCGACGTCCCGACGATGGCCGCGCGCGCCTACATGTCTCCGGCGCACTTCTCCCGCCGGTTCCGGGCCGCCTACGGCGAAACCCCGTACAGCTACCTCATGACGCGCCGCATCGAGCGTGCGATGGCGCTGCTCCGCGGCGGGATGAGCGTCACCGACGCCTGCATGGCCGTCGGCTGTACGTCGCTGGGCTCGTTCAGCTCGAAGTTCACCGAGGTGGTCGGGATGACGCCGACCGAGTACCGCGCACGTGAGCACGAGGCCGTGCGGGCGATGCCCGACTGCATCGCCAAGCAGCGCACGCGTCCGGTCCGCGTCCGCGGCTGAAACCGTCTCCACAGAGAGCAGTTTTGGAGAAGCGTCGTCCGATCCGCCTTCCTAGAGTCGACTCATGACCGTTTCACTCCAGTACTCGCAGATCACCGTCCTCGACCCCGAGGAGTCCCTCGCCTTCTACCGCGACGCGCTCGGACTGGACGTCATCCAAGACGTCCAGTCCGGCGATCACCGCTGGATCACGCTCGGCGTGGCCGGCGACGACAACGCCGCCGTGGTCCTCAGCGACCCGCACGCCGGCCGCTCGCAGGCCGACGGCGACGCCCTCCAGGAGCTCGTCGTGAAGGGCTCCATGAGCCCCATCGTCTTCCGCACCGACGACCTCGACACCGCGTTCGAGCGCGTCCGCGCGGCGGGCGCCGAGGTCCTGCAGGAGCCCATCGACCAGCCGTGGGGCCCGCGCGACTGCGCGTTCCGCGACCCCTCCGGCAACATGGTCCGCATCCTGCAGACCGCGCCGGCCGCGCAGAACGCCTGACGAACCCCGGCGGGAGCGCCTACCGCCGGGCGACCGACACCGGGACGAACTCGCGCACCGGGTGGGCGAGCGTGGCGGCGCAGGTGCTGAGCATCGGCTCCGACAGGCGCTCGCCCACCTCGACCGTCAGCCGGTCCCCGCCGTGGTCCAGCTCGACGGTCCAGCCGTGAGGATGGGGTCGCTCCGACACCACACGGAACGCGTCGATCCGGTCGTCGCCGGTGTCGTCGCGGGCGAAGGCCTCGGCGGCCTGCGCGACCGTCGTCAGCGAGGTGCGGCCGCGCAGCAGGTCGGGCACGACCCGTCCCGCGGCGTACCGCTCGACGACCGTCTCGGCACGGTCGGCCGTCACCCGTCCGTAGTGGAGCCCATGGGGGAAGACGATCATCGTCGCGGCGAACCGGTCGCCGCCGAGGTGCGAGCACTCCCAGGTCAGCTCGGGATGCGAGGCCGCCAACGCCTCGACGACGGGCCGCCCGCGCACGGCGCAGCACTGGTCGTGGCGGGCGTGCGTGCACACCGCGTAGACCGGAGCGGCGCTCGGTTCGCCGACGCTGCCGTCGAGGGGCAGGTCCAGCAGCTCGGCGGGGTCGCCCACACGGCCCCAGCGGATCGACTCCCTCCCCGGACGGCTGTCGACCAGCGCCCAGCGCCACGACGACTGGTCGCGCCGGTCGGGCGCGCGCAACCGCGTGCGCCGAATGGCGAGCGGACGGACGCCTTCGGCCTCCGCCCGAGCGACGATCCGCGCCCCGAGGGCGGGATCGAGGTCGGAGTCGAAGAACGCGTGGCGACCCCACCCGCTCTCGATTTCGACCAGCAGCCAGCGCTCGCCGAACCCGGCGGTCCCGGCCAGCGGATCCCCGCGCTCGATCGCCCGATCGCTGCACGGTAGCCACGCCGCGACTCCGCCCGCTGACCCGCCGCCGGCCGGCACGCCCGTCACGTGGCCGTCGCGGTCCCGAAGTCGGCGGTCGCGCTGCGTTCGCCGTCCGACGAGACCCCGGCCGGGTCCGCGAAATCGAACTCGTCCGCATCCTGGGCCGCACCACGGTCGCTGTCGAGAACCACGATGCCCTCCCGCAGCAGCCGTCGCGCGACGACGACAGCCGACCGCTCGTCCAGCGGGAGCTCACCGACCGCGACGGGCCGTCCGTCGAGCAGCAGCCGCACCGCGTCCTTCGCGGCGATCGGCAGGGCCACCGTCTTGGCGGGCAGCCGCACGGTCACCGTCTCGACCTCGACCGTGACATCCGGCCGCAGGCCCGGGCGGGCGACGACCACAGTGTCCGGGCCGAGCGACTCGGCCGCCGCGATCGTGGCGAGCGGGCGCACCGGGGCGGGCGGCGAGTCCGACCGCTGCCGCCGAAGCAGCTGCTTCGACACGGCGGCGGCGATCGCGGGGCGGGCGGACCGATCGGAGAGGGCCGCGATCAGCGCGTCCACGGTCTCCTCCACCACGGGAGCGACTGCGTCCGGGTCAGCCGGGTCGAACCCGACCGGGAGCGACGCGCGCAGCGCAGCGACGTCCGCCACGCGGGCCACCGCCTCCCTGACCACGTCCGCCCGCGTGTAGGCCGCGACGCCGATGGTCAGGTGCACGGAGACGCCGCCGAGCGCCTCGGCCGAATGGATCCAGCCCCGCGGCAGGTACAACGCGTCACCGGGCCGGAAGGTCTCGTCGATCACCGGCGCCTCCGCGGCGCGCGCCACGACCTCGTCCCGGTGGTCGCCCCACGGCTGGTCGCGCAGCGGGTCGACGTGCACCGGCTCGTGGATGCGCCAGTGCTTCTCGCCCGCGATCTGCAGCACGAACACGTCGTGCACGTCGTAGTGCGGGTCGAAGCCGCGCGACGACGCTGGCGTGATGTACGCGTTCACCTGGGCTGGATGCCCGAGCTCGGCCGAGAGCCGCCGCGAGAACTCCGCGATCGCGGGCCAGGTGCGGTGCAGGCCCTGCAGCACGAGGGTGGCGCCGTCCGCGAACTCGGCGAGCACCTTGGCCGAGTCGAGCTGATCGCCGACCTCCGCACCGAAGCCGCCCGGGCCGGTGAAGCGTGCTGGCCCCAGGACAGTGCCCTCCTTCGCCATGCGGACGAACGGCGTGCGCAACGCGCGCGACGAGACCAGCTCGTCCACCGCATCCACGCTGAACAGGTCGGCGAAGCCGTCACCGCCCAGGTGCACCGCGCGGGTGAACAGCGGGCGCCGGCCCCAGAACTCCGCCGCGAAGCGGGATGCGTCGACCGGCACGCAACGCGAAAGCGCGGGCCGGTCGCCCGGCCCGCGCCCGTCCGTCGTCATCAAGCGGACCCGTCGGCTCCGCCGTCGTGGCCGCCTGCGTTGGCGCCGCCGTCGGCCGGGCCTTCGCCCGAGCCGCCCGCGGAGCCGTCGGCTCCGCCGTCGTGGCCGCCCGCGTTGGCGCCGCCGTCGGCCGGGCCTTCGCCCGAGCCGCCCGCGGACCCGTCCGCACCGCCGTCGTGGCCGCCCGCGTTGGCGCCGCCATCCGCCGGGCCCTCGCCGGAGCCCGCCGCGTCGGTGGTGATGTCGTCGTCGTTGATGTCGCTCATTCCGTCTCCCGTCCGTCCGTGTTCGCGTGTCCCGCGGAGCACGTCCCGTGGAGCACTCCGACGCGGCTCACACTACGCGTGGCCCTGCGCCAGGGTAAGGCCCGCGCCGTGAACGCTCGACGAACATCCACGCGTCACATTTCGCAAGACGTTTTGACCGATTCACACGAGCAGGGGAGGCTCGAATCAGCCGCCAACCGTCCGCCGGCGAAATCACATCACACCTTCACGAGAGGCACAGCCATGTCCGACGCCACCCCTCCCACCCCCGCGCTGCCGGAGAAGCCGAAGCGCTCGCGCACCGGCTGGTTCGTCGGCATCGGCATCGCCGTCGTCGCGGTCATCGTCGCCGTCGTGCTCGTCGTCGTGAACCTGACCGGATCGGGTGCCGCGACCGCGAAGACCGTCACCGTGAAGATCGGCACGACCGAGGCGTCCTCCCCGTACTGGGCCGTGCTGAAGAAGGAGGCGGCGAAGGAGGGCATCGACATCCAGACCGTCAACTTCCGCGACTACACGCAGGCCAACCCGGCGCTCGCGGACGGCCAGCTCGACCTGAACCTCTTCCAGCACCTCCAGTTCCTCGCCAACTACGACGTGTCGGCTAAGCAGAACCTGGTCCCGATCGGCGCGACCCTCGTCGTCCCGCTGCCGCTCTACTCGACCAAGCACAAGAGCCTCGAGGACATCCCCCAGGGCGGGAAGATCGCCATCCCGAACGACGCCACCAACCAGGCGCGCGCGCTCCTCGTGCTGCAGAAGGCCGGCCTGCTGAAGCTGAAGAACGGCGGCAGCACGCTCGCCACCCCGGCCGACATCGACGCCTCGGCCTCGAAGGTCACCGTCATCCCGGTGGACGCGGCCCAGACCGCGCCGGCCCTCAGCTCCGCCGACGGCGCGATCATCAACAACAACTTCGCGCTGACCGCGGGCATCGACCCGAAGTCGGCCCTGTTCCAGGACGACCCCAAGTCAGACACCGCCGAGCCGTACATCAACGCCTTCGTCGCCCGCGAGAAGGACAAGGACAACAAGACGTACCTGAAGGTCGCCGAGCTCTACCACACCAAGGCCGTGACGGACGCGGTGCTCGCGGAGTCGAAGAACACCGCCGTCATCGTGAAGCGCGACGAGTCCGACCTGATCGGCATCCTCGACGGCCTGAAGAAGACCATCCAGGCGGCGCAGTAGTGGCGGAAGCGGGCACCACGGCTCCGATCATCGAGTTCCGCGGCGTCACCAAGAGCTTCGGCTCGGGTGCCGCCGCGGTTCCGGCCGTCGACGACCTCGACCTGAGCATCGCGCGCGGCGAGATCTTCGGCATCATCGGCTACTCGGGCGCGGGCAAGAGCACGCTGGTGCGGCTCATCAACGCGCTCGAGCATCCGACCTCCGGCTCGGTGATCGTCGACGGACGCGACCTCACCACGCTCAAGGAGAAAGACCTGCGCGGCGTGCGCGCCGGGATCGGGATGATCTTCCAGCAGTTCAACCTGTTCCGCTCGCGG
>Ga0209455_1000929_pt1 | contig 15042 bp, 8 predicted proteins | sample AraplaCol_mCL_r2_FD_184275 | JGI IMG/M metagenome (GOLD analysis project Ga0209455, IMG submission 184275) | Arabidopsis root microbial communities from North Carolina, USA - plate scrape CL_Col_mCL_r2 (SPAdes) (version 2) | ecosystem: Host-associated > Plants > Roots > Endosphere | place: USA...
GCCGCCCGAGCGGAAAGTTTCAAACTCAATGTCGGCATCCTTTACCTCTATCTCAATAGTATCGTCGACCAGCGGGTAAACATACACCGATGCGAATGAAGTATGGCGCTTGGCGTTCGAGTCGAATGGCGAGATACGCACTAAGCGGTGCACGCCATTTTCGCCTTTTAAATAGCCATACGTAAAATCGCCTTCTATTTGCAGGGTAACGGTTTTAACACCGGCAACATCGCCTTCCTGGAAATCCTGTTCGGTAACCTTGTAGCCATGTTTTTCGCCCCACATAATATACATGCGCATCAGCATGCCGGCCCAGTCACAGCTTTCAGTACCGCCGGCACCTGCGGTAATTTGCAGCACGGCGTTGAATTGGTCCTCTTCGGCCGAGAGCATGTTTTTAAATTCAAGTTCCTCAACTTCTTTTATTGCAGCATTGTATTGCACCTGCATTTCAGCCTCGGTAGCATCGCCACTCTGGAAAAACTCAAAAAGCACGCCGGTATCTTCAACAGTAGAGACTACTTTTTGAAAGGCATCTGTCCAAACTTTTTTTGTTTTGATGGAAGCCAGCACTTTTTCGGCTTCTTTAGGATGGTCCCAGAAATGGGGGCCAATGGTTATTTCCTGTTCCTTTTGAAGGGCATCGAGTTTCTTATCGATGTCAAAGATGCCTCCTCAGGGAAGTTATTCTATCCCTTAAATCCTGGATTTGTTCTTTAGTCATGAAGCAAATATAGGGATTGAGTTGTAATTGTTGCAAAGGTTGAAGAAGTTGTAGAGGGTTGAAATGAAATCGCTGTTTTGTGCAGGCCTGCAACCTGCGCTGATGAGGGCCGCCCCTTTGGGGCTGGGATGGTATCCTTAACCAAAGGATGATTGCACAGTTTTAAGAAAAACGAATTTGTAAATTAAAGAAAATTCTCAAAAGCCCCAACGGGGCGCAATTCGTCAGCGCAGGTCGCAGGCCTGCGTGAAAAGGAAAGATATGGCATTTAATTATGTACCACCGGTACAAACTCCGGCAATTCTGTCAACAACGGCTGCTGCTGATATACTATTTTCAGTTCCATACTTTTTTCTTCGAATTGTTCAACGGGTAGCTCCGCCTTTTCCAGCGCAGTCATAACAGGCAGTGGGTCAAAATTAAAAATAACATGGCGGGTTTGTTTATCAATTGCGGTGCGGATATTTGCCAGCTCGTATTCCATTATTTGAGCTAAGTATAAAACCTTAAACCGGTTTGCTGTAACGTAAGCTGAAAATTGTTCCGCCAAAATAACCGGCAGCAACTCCGGGAAAACGCTGCTGAAAAAGTCTTCCACATAAATATTGAAAACCTCTTCGCCAACAGATAGCCGCAGCAGCCGCGTTGTAAGTTTAAACATCGACACCAACAACGATGCCCTGAAATGGAAAACCAGGTCTTTTACAATAGCCACGCCTTTGTCCTGCAACAGTTCATCGGCCAGTATACTTTCGGGTTTGCGGCCTAAAATTATGCTACCAACGGTATGCTCCCATGCGTTCACAGACATGCCTTCATCAAAGGTTTTCCCTTCACATCTATCCGGTATATGTTTTTTAAATTGATTTCCCTTTTTATCCCATATCCGGCGCATTTTTATTAGCTGGCCACGTATTTCGGCTTCGGGTACTTTCATAAAATAGTCGGGGGTAATTTCAAACATCAGGGCCTTTAGGTTGGGGAGTTTACCAACCACATCTTCCAGTATGCCCAAAAGTTCATCGTCCGATGCGCCGCTGTGTGCATCCAGGTAGTAATCTTTATAATAAATGCCATTGGCTACATGCAGCTCAATAACACGCTCGTAATCGAGGTAACTTAAAAATTCTTTTACGGTTTGCCGGCCGTTGCGCTGGTTAACCAACAGGTTATGCAAATCCAGGAGAATATGACAGTCGGCTTCTTCGGCAACGCGGTTAACAAAAAGGCCGTCGGGCATTTCATTTTTACGAGGCTGGAAGTAGTTTACGCCGGTTTCAAATGCAAATGGTCGGCCCATTTGCGCGCGGTAATTGTTGATGTTGGCCGCCGCTGTTTTTATGCTTTCTGCTGTTTGCACAGGTGGAAGTAAAAATCCGGAATTTATATCGCGGCCATCATCTTTAAAAAAATTAAAGCTTAAATGTTCGCTTACCCATTTGGGGTTAAGCTCGGCAGCCTGCTGGCGCAGGGTGTTAAAATGGGCATCGGGCGGTAAAAATGTACCCCCAACCGGGTAGCCCACCCCATGGAACAGCTTAGGGCGATCGTATGCCCGCAAAAAATCGGTTACTCCGGGGTTGTATTTAAATGCATTGCATTCATCATTTTTATCAAACCAAAAGGTTTGCGGCTCAATCTCAACAACATCTATCAGCGATGAATGCAATGCAAGAAAATCTTCGAACCCCTGGAAGTAAATCAAGCCTACGCCAAGTTCGTCCAGGTTTTTCAAAGCAATTAAAATTGTGCACCACCAAAATTAATACCCTTCGCATCAACACGGGCGTGTATCATTTCAGTTTCGTCGATAAACTGGAAATGGAAGCCCGAGTAACAGCCGGGGCAGCCTACAATGCCCAAAATTTCCTTTGTAACAGCGTGTGTTTGGTCAATTGTCATTTTTGGCGGCACCGATACATAGATAGGTGTGGCCTTTGAAAATTTTCTGGTTGCCATAATATTTAGATAAATAATTATTGCCTACTCTGTTCGCCCTTTTCGGCTTACGGGCGCATACTCTGTTAATACATAGGTAGATGTACCGGGATTTTCTGCCTGTTCCCTTTATCAAATTTTTTCAATGAACGCCCTGCCTGTTCACCCAGTGCTTTTAGCACCACTAATTATTGGTAAAGGTATAATGGCCCGGCACCAGGGGCAAGCGTAGTGGCACCTGATTGCGGGGGTGTTGGCACTATGTTTTGGGGAGTATAAATACGTGGGGAAGGGAGCCATTTTTACGCGATCTGAACCGGGATTAAGCGGATTTTAGGATGGGCATGATGCGCTTTGAGAGAAATGGGACAGACATCCTCTAATCCTAAAATCAAGTGAATCATGGTTCAGAAAATTAAGGTTGTTCAAGATGCGCTTCAATAGGAATTGGACGTGCATGCTTTAATCCCAAAATCCGCTTAATCCCGGTTCAGATTCTTTCTTTCACCAACCCGTAGCAATGTTCATCCAAAATAGCTCCATTTTTAACAATAGCCTTGCGTGCAATCCCTTCCTTTATAAAACCGGCCTTCTCCAGCACGCGCATTGATGCCGGGTTGGTGCTAAAAATACCAGCTTGCAGGCGTGTAATATCCAGGTTGGCAAAGGCATAATCAACCACAAGTTTTACAGCCTGTGTCATAATGCCGCGGCCCCAGTAAGCCTCACCGAGCCAATAGCCAATCAATGGCGCTTTGCGGTAAACGTCGTTACGCATAGTAATGCCAACCACGCCCGCAAGTTCATCGTCGATGTCAATCACAAATACCAATAGCGGGTCCTGTTTCAGCATCATATCAACCCAGCCGGCCGCATCTTCCATAGTGTAGGGGTGCGGAAACACGTCTAACAGGCAGTTGTAAATTTTGCTGTTATCGGCGTTACGCTGTAATGCGGTAACATCCGATTCTTTCCATCCGCGAAGCCTAAATCCTTGTCCCTTTATTTCCATTTTGTAACAAAACAATGTTAAAAATACTAATGATTAGGGAAAATACTATCTTGGCTTGCCGATTACTTGTACTTTGGTTAGGGCGGTTAATAAACGCCACGGTTTAAGCCGGCAGAACAAAATAACTGACATGAAAAAAATCCTTATCATCCTGCTTTTATCAGGGTGCAGCGGCGTATTTGCGCAAAGCCTGGCCCCCTTATCAATCGAAAAAATAATGCGCGACCCCAAGTGGATCGGTGTGGCGCCATCAAACATCCGCTGGAGCGACGACAGCAAAAAGATTTATTTTAACTGGAACCCCGAAAATGCCGACCGCGATCAGCTATTCGCCATAACCCCAACCGATATTAAACCCGCCAAAGTTAGCCTGGATGAGCGCAAAGCCATGGTACCCGAATTTGGCGACTGGAACAAAAAGCATACACTAAAAGTCTTCGAGAAAAATGGCGATGTCTTTCTATCGGATCTTGTTAGCGGCAAAATAACACAGCTAACCAATACTGCTGAACGCGAAGGGAGCCCTTCTTTTAGCGGCGATGAAACCAAAATAATATTTACACGCGGCGAAAACCTGTTTTCGTTTAAAATTGCAGGCGGCGAATTGGTGCAGCTAACCAATTTTACGCATTCAGCGACAGCAGCCCCGGCTCCGGCCGCAAACGGCCGCCGTGGCGGTGGCCGCAGGGCTACAACGGATGTAGTAGCCGGCAACGACCAGGAGCGCTGGCTGAAAGCGCAGCAGCTTGAACTGTTCGATATCATTAAGGTAAAAGACAAGGACCGCAAGCTTGATTCTATCGAACGCAAAGAGTTCGAAGTAAAAAAATTAAAAGAGATAGCTGTCGATGATAAATCGGTGGGCGATGTGGTGCTTAGCCCTGATGGGCGTTACGTAACCTATCGGCTGGCCAAATATCCCGAAGGCGTAAAAAGCGCCATCGTGCCCAACTATGTTACAGCATCGGGCTTTACCGAAGATATCCCAAACCGCACCAAAGTTGGCGAGCCACAAACTGCCTACGAAAGTTTTGTATTCGACACGCAAAAAGATACTGTTTATAAAATCAACACTACAACCATTCCCGGCATTAAGGATTTGCCCGATTATGTAAAGGATTATCCTAAAGAACTGGAGCGCCGCACCAAAGCCAACGAAGACCGCAAGGTGGTTATCCGCGGCCCGTTCTGGAGCGAAGACAGCAAGTACGCCATGGTTGAGATTACCGCGCAGGATAACAAGGACGTGTGGGTAATGAAACTTGACCCGGCAACCGGGAGCTTAACCCCAATGGACCGCGAGCGCAACGAGGCTTGGGTTGGTGGCGCAGGCCAGGGCAACGTGGGCTGGACAGACAACACTCATTTCTATTTTGAAAGTGAAGCCAGTGGCTATGCGCACATCTATTTGCTGAATGCCGCTGACGGTACAAAAAAGCAACTGACAACCGGCAAATGGGAAGTACAAAGCCTGCAGCTATCAAAAGATAAAAAGACATTTTACTTTATTGGTAATATCGAGCATCCGGGTGTTACCCATTTTTACCGCATCCCGGTTGCGGGCGGCGAGCCGGTTAAAATAACCAGCATGAAAGGCGGCAACGAAGTAACCTTATCGCCGGATGAAAAATGGCTGGCTATACGCTACTCCTTTTCAAACAAGCCATGGGAGCTGTATGTACAACCCAATAAGCCCGGCGCAAAGGCCGAACAGGTGACCAATTCAACCACGGCTGAATTTAAATCGTACCCATGGCGCGAACCGCAGGTTATCACCTTTAAAAACCGTTACGGCAGTGATGTTTACGCCCGCCTGTACGTACCCGAAAAACAGGACCCTGCAAAGCCCGCTGTAGTATTTGTGCATGGCGCAGGCTACCTGCAAAACGTGCACTTTTGGTGGAGCTCATACTTCCGCGAATACATGTTTAACAATATGCTGGCCGATAATGGCTACGTGGTGTTGGACGTTGACTACTCGGGTAGCGCTGGCTATGGCCGCGACTGGCGCACCGCCATTTACCGCCACATGGGCGGCAAAGACTTAACAGACCAGGAAGACGGCGTGAAAATGCTGGTTGAAAAATATGGCGTCAACCCCAAACATGTAGGTTTATATGGTGGCTCGTACGGGGGCTTTATAACATTGATGGCGCTGTTTACCGAGCCTGATACCTGGGCTGCCGGCGGCGCCATACGCTCGGTTACCGATTGGGCGCATTATAACCATGGCTATACCGCCAATATTTTGAATGAGCCTTTTAACGACGAAAAGTCTTACCGCATAAGCTCGCCGATTTACTTTGCCAATGGACTTAAGGGTAACCTGCTGATGCTGCACGGCATGGTTGATCAGAACGTAAACTACCAGGACATTATTCGCCTGAGCCAAAAACTAATAGAGCTGCATAAAGAAAATTGGGAACTGGCATCGTACCCGGTAGAGGATCATGGCTTTGTACAACCCAGCAGCTGGACTGATGAATATAAACGGATATTTAAGTTGTTTGAAACAACGTTGAAGAAACCGTAACGGCCAGGCTGATATTTCTTAGAAAAAGCTTCCTGTGTTTACAGGAAGCTTTTTTTGTGGTTCGTAATTGAACATTTTGCGTTCGGTTTTGATACGACCGGACACTCTATTTAATTATAAAATATTCACTGTAAGTCACTTATAAAATTGGCACGATAATTACGATAAAAAACGTACGTTATAAAACATACGCTAAAATACGTATCATGAGTTGCCAGATTATGAAACCTCTTTTATCTTATTTTAAGCCATTTTTACTGCTTGGATTTATCGGAATAAATTGCGTTTTCGCACAGCCGGTTAAAATTGAAAATCCCCCGGTTAAACAAAAATTCGACCAGGTAATGGTAGCCAGCTTTGACAGGAACGGGCCTGGAGGCGTGTTGCTGGTGGCAAAGCATGGAACGGTTATTTACCAAAACGCCATTGGTAAGGCTAATGTCGAATTAGACGTTCCGTTATCTCCTGCAAACGTTTTCCGCGTTGGGTCGCTTACCAAGCAATTTACTGCGGTGGCCATTCTGCAATTGATGGAAAAAGGGCGGCTTGAACTGAACGATGACATTACCAAATTTATCCCGGACTATCCAACCCATGGCAATCATGTTTCGATCGCCAACCTGCTTTCGCATACATCCGGCATTAAAGATTACACCGATATAAAGGGACTAAGCCCCGATATTCGGCGCAGAAAAAGCACTGTTACCGAAATTATTAGCCTGTTTAAAGACGAGCCGATGGATTTTACGCCAGGCGCTGAATTCAGGTACAGCAACTCAAATTATATCCTGTTAGGCTATATCATTGAAAAACTGAGCGGGAAGTCATACGAGCAATATATAAAGGAACATATTTTTACGCCGCTCGATATGAGCCATGCTTATTATGACAGCCCGGAAAAGACCATTCCGAACAGGCTGACTGGATATGTGCAACGGCAGGGGGACACCGTGGTTAATGCCGATTATTTCGACCCATCAAATGCCTATGCCGCAGGAGCATTAGTGATGACCGCTGAAGACCTGTTTAAATGGCATATGGGGTTATATCGCTATACCATTTTAAAAAAGGAAAATCTTGAAAAAGCGTTTACACCATTTAAATTAAATAACGGGCAGTTAACAAAATACGGCTTCGGCTGGGAGTTGGATTCATTAAGCGGTTCGCCGGCAATTCAGCATAGCGGCAGCATCAACGGGTTTTCTGCCTATGAAATTTATTTACCCAAAGAAGATGTTTTTGTGGTTTGCCTGAGCAACCGTATGAACATCAGCACGGGCGGGCCGGCGGCGATTGCAGCATCTATTGCGGCAGATAAACCCAATGTAAAGGAAATTCAACTAAGCAAGGCGCAAATGACCGCATATATTGGTTTTTATAAATTTAAACTGGACCAGCCCACGAAGAACCAGGTATTTATAAAAAATGGCAAACTCTATTTGCAACAGGTCGGCGCACCTCATCCCTGGGAGATGCATTTTACTAAGTCAACCGAATTTTATATGTATGAAGTGTTTCCAAATAACCATGTCTTTGCGTTCGATAATGCAGGTAAGGTTACAGGCTTTGTAATACACGCGGCTAATTATGTTTCGATTATAACTAAGGTCGAATGAATAGCAAATTCACGTCACAATATCCATACTTATGCAACTGACCATAACTAAATACGTCATATACAGCAATTAAAGCATTAACCAACCTCAATTTGTAGCACCATGTTCAAAAACTATTTTAAAACCACCATGCGCAGCCTGTTAAAGAGTAAGGCTTACGGTTTTTTAAACATTGCGGGCCTGGCAATCGGCATTGCCTGCGCGGGTTTGATTTTTTTATGGATAGGCGATGAAATGACCTTCGACAATATCAATGCAAAAAAGGACAACCTGTATACCGTTAAGATTAACATGGATTATAGCGGCAACACCTTTACAATGGGCTCGACACCCCGCGTAATGGCTGCCGCAATGAAAGCGGAAATACCCGGCATAGTCAATACCTGCAGGGTATCAGACGACGATATAAATTCGTTATTCAACATTGACGGCAAAACCATGTATGCGTCCGGGCGGTACGCCGATCCATCGGCTTTCAGCATGTTTACACTTCCGTTTGTTAAGGGCAGTGCGGGCAGTTCATCGCAGGTATTTACCATTGTGGTAACCGAAAAGGCAGCTAAGAAGTTTTTCGGTAACAGCCGGGATGTTATTGGCAAAACGGTGCGGATGGATAACGCGGTGAATTACACAGTAACCGGTATAGTAAAAGATCCGCCGGAAAACTCCACCCTGCAATTTGAATGGCTGGCGCCTTACGAGGCCCAAATCCAATACAATTTGATGAAGTACGGTCAAAGTGATATAAAATGGGATAGCTACGGGCCGTTCACCTACGTTGAGCTGGACCCCCCGGCCAGCCTCGCCCAGGTAAATAAAAAACTATATCACTACATTCATAGCAAAGATGCCAGTCAGAAAACTACGGCGTTTTTGTTCCCGATGCGCCGCTGGCATTTGTACGACGAGTTTGCCAACGGAAAGGAAACCGGCGGCGGGGCCATAAGACAGGTGCGCACGCTTACGCTTATTGCCTGGGTGGTGCTTTTGATTGCCTGTATCAACTTTATGAACCTGGCCACCGCCCGTAGCGAAAAACGGGCGAAAGAAATTGGCGTGCGCAAGGTGCTGGGTTCGGGCAGGAAAAGGCTGATACTGCAATTTATAGGCGAGGCGCTGCTACTATCGGCAATAGCCACAGCAGTAGCCGTGGTTATAATGGTGCTTACATTGCCTGCATTTAATTCGCTGGTACAGAAAAACCTGGGCGTGGGCTTAAGCAACCCGTTGCATATTGTTGCACTGCTGCTCATTACGCTAACCTGCGGTTTACTTGCGGGTAGCTATCCATCATTTTACTTATCATCTTTCGACCCGGTAAAAGTTTTGAAGGGGATGAAAATGAAAGCAGGCAGTGGAGCAATCATCCGAAAGGGGTTAGTAGTGCTGCAGTTTACCGTATCGGTAGTATTTATTATCGGTACCATTATCGTGTACCTGCAGATACAACATGTAAAGAGCAGGAACCTGGGCTTTAATAAAGACAACCTGCTCGAAATAGATATGCAGCATGGCATAGCACAAAATTTCCCGGTGATAAAACAGCAACTTTTAAATACCGGCCTGGTTGAAAACGCTGCCCTATCAGACCATACTACCATCAACGATGGCAACAGCGATGATAGGTTCAACTGGGAAGGTAAATCGCCCGATAATAAAGTGGGCATTACATTCAGAAATGTCTCATCTGAATTTATCTCAACTTCGGGCATGCATATAGTTGCAGGGCGTGATTTTGCAAACATGGCTACTGATAGCTTAAACGCTGTAGTAACCCAATCGCTGGCAAAAATAATTGATAAAAGTGGAGTGGTCGGAAAGATCATTCAATCGCCACGTGGCGAAAAGGATGGGGTTTTTAAGAATATAAAAATAGTAGGTGTGGTAAGCGATTATGTATACGGCAATATGTCGGGTCAAGCGGGGCCGGTGATATTTTTCTGCAGGCCGCCTTCGCCGCGCGACGCGAACCTGCTTTATGTGCGTATCAAACAACAAATAACATCGCAGCAAACCCTGGCAGATATTGCCGCCGTAATTAAAAAGAATAACCCAACCTACCCGTTCCAATATAAATTTGTAGACGATCAATTTAACGCGATGTTTTCGGGCGAAGTGCTGATGAGCAAACTGGCAAGTCTGTTTGCGGGGTTGGCAATTACCATTTCGTGCCTGGGCCTTTTTAGCCTTGCAGCGTACACTGCCGAACGACGTATAAAAGAGATCGGCATTCGTAAAGTACTTGGTGCAAGTGTACCGGGTATAGCCGGTTTACTGTCAAAAGACTTCCTGCAATTGGTGAGCATTTCTTGCCTGGTAGCTTTCCCGCTTGCTTATTGGATAATGCACAACTGGCTGCAGGGTTACGAGTACAGGATAGCAATATACTGGTGGATATTTGCTGCAGCCGGCGTATCAGCCATACTCATCGCACTGGTAACGGTGAGTTTCCAGGCTATTAAAGCCGCAGTCGCAAACCCGGTTGAGAGTTTAAGAAGCGAATAGTTTTTTGAATGGGCTATCTTAAAGGAATGCAGTTCTTATAAACGTGGGCTAATTTCCTAATCTTCCGCGTCCCGCAGCGCTTTTATCTGGTTATGCGTCTCGATAACACGCTGTTGCTGGCGGGTCACAATTTCAGTGAATTCGGGAGCCAGGCCGCTTTCGGCAGATAATGCTACCTGGTAAGCCTTTTTGATAGCGTCCTCGCCGCGTTCGCATTCTTCTAAAACGGTTTTGCGGTCGTGCCCGCTAAAAGCCGATTTTACATCGAGCCACATGCGGTGTATGGCCCCGCTGCCGCTCATACCCATTTCAACTTCGCCGCCAGTTTTATGAATTGCCGAACCCAGTTCGTGCACATTTCTGCGGCTTTCGTCGCGTAATTGCATAAACAAGGTTCGCAAATCAAGGTCCTTTTCCTGTAGTTCCTGGGCTGCATGTGCGAAGCCCGCAACGCGGTCGTTATTTATCTCAATAAGGTCGTTTAATATTTCAATTGACTTTTCGGTGGTTTCCATGGTTGATAGCTTTTGTGCTTATACTCAAACAACTATCCTGCCAATATTAGTGCTAATGATTACTATCAACTAAAAGAAAAACGCCCATAGGTTTAGCTACGGGCGTTTAATATGTAATTTAACCTGTTGGGCTACTTTTTCTCGGGCAGCCAGATAAACTTGATCAAATTGCTACCGCTTAAATATTTGTTAGCGGCATCTTTGGTACTGCCGGTGGTTATATTGCTCAAATTACTTAAATGGTGCAATATGGCATCAGGGTCTTCCTGGTTTTGCGCCGAAGCACCAAGATATCCTGCCCAAAAAACATTCTCTTTTAACTGCACCTGGGTCGAACGCGCTTCTTCGGCAACAAATTTGTCGATATCAGCTTGTAATGCGCCGCTTTGTTTTAGTTTGTTTATCTCGTCCTGGGTATCGGCAGCCAGCCTGTCAATATCAGCCGGTAAGCAGGTAAATGATATAGTAATGCTGTACCTGCTGTTCGGTATTTTTTTATAACTGGCCCTAACTCCCGGGGCATAGGCGCCACCATCTTTTTCACGCAAACGGTCGAGCAGTCTTATCTGCAAAATTTCCTCCAGGGCATCAATCTGTATGTTATTTACCTCATTGTAGTCATACGCGCCGTTAAATACCATTTGCATAGTGCCTTTTTCGCCAATACCCTTATTTACGGTTTTGGTTATCTGCCCTGCCGGTGGAACAATATTCAGGTTTTTATAAGTTTCCTTGCGGTTTGTTGACGGCAAACTAGCCAGGTATGCTTCAATATAGGGCTTCAAAACCGCCACATCAAAATTACCAACAAACGTAAATACAAAGCTACTTGCATCCGAAAAACGGTCTTTGTAAAACGCGTAAGCTTTATCAAGGCTGGCCTTGTTCAGCCTTTCGGGTGTTACCACCATCTCCCTGAAATTGTGATTGTTTAATGTGGCGCTAACTGTATCCTGGAAAACACTTCCCGGGTTTAGTTCGCGGTTGGCAATCAAAGCACTGGTCTGGCTTATGTTGGCCTGCCAAACATCAGCATCTTTGCGCGGCTGGGTAAAATACAGGTATATGAGCTGCATAGCGGTTTCAAAATCCTTGGGGGTTGTATTTGCCGTTATTCCCTGGGCCACATCGCTTATATATGGCGAAACGCTTACATTTTTAGCGCTCAATATTTTATTAAGCTGTATCTGGGTAAAATCAGCTATTCCGCTGGAACCAATAATGCCGCCAGCCAATTCGGCTGAGGTATAGTCATCATCACTTGCTAATGATGTACCTCCAAAGCTGTAACCGTTAATCAGTACCTGGTCGTTTTTAAACTTGGTTGGTTTTAAAATTACCTTGACGCCATTACTCAGCGTAAATGTTGTAATGCCGATAAGGCTGTCGACTTTGGTTTCGGTTATTTTGCCCGCTTTTGGCAACTGTTCAAGCAGCGGTTTGTCGCTGGTGTTATCAACGTATGCTGTTACCCCTTTGCCTGCGTTGGCAATCCAATCTAAAATGGTTTTTTCGTTTGGTAACTTGTCTTTTTCGCTTTCAGGCGCTTCAACAATTATTACCCTGTTTTGGTCGCTTACAAATTTACCGGCCATTCCATTCAGTTCGGCAAGGGTAATTTTGTTGATGTTATTTACATAAAAATTGTAAACGTATGATATGCCCGCAAAGGCATCGCCGGTTAAGAAGTTTTGCTGGTACTCGCCAACAAAGTTTGCCGACCGCGTTTTGTCGCGCTCGCGGTAAGCGTTGTCGATCCCTGTTAATGCGGTCTGCTTGGCTCTTTCAAGCTCAGTTAATGTAAAGCCAAAACGGCGTACACGCTCAGTTTCGGCAACGGCAGCTTTAACAGCAGTTTCGAGCCCGCCGGACTTTGATACCACAATTGTTGTAAACGCATCCTGTTTGCCAATAAACGGCCCGTACGAACTTTGGCCGAATACAAACGGTGGGGTTGGCTTTTGGGTCAGCTCGCTAATACGGTCGTTCAGCATCTGGTTAAATAATTGTATGCGGATGCTTTGCATTAAGTCGGCAGTGTTTTTTGTAACTGTTTGCGGGTGTTTAACAATAATTTCGGCAAGGGTATATGGAAACTCCTTATCGGTGGCTATTTTAACAACGGTTCCCGGTGTAGGCGGCACATTGTAAACAGTGCGGGGCTTCTCGTTTGCAGGGTTTTGCAACGATGAGAAATTACGCTTTATCAACTCTACTACCCGCGCAGGGTCAAAATCGCCAACGGCAATTACGGCCTGCAGATCGGGGCGGTACCAATCGTGGTAAAAGCTTTTAATTGTTTCGGGCTTAAAACTTTTAAGAATGTCTTCTTTGCCTATAGGGATGCGTTGTGCATAACGTGAGTTGTTCAGCAACACCGGGTAGGTTTGATTGCTCAGGCGCTCCTGTGCATTTTTACCGTTTGCCAGTTTTTCGCCAAGCACCACGCCGCGCTCCGAATCAATTTCTTTCGGATCGAAAGTGACGTATGATGCCCAGTTGGCTAATATGTTAAAGCCTTTTTCAAATACAGCTACACTATCGGTAGGCAATGGCAATTGGTAAACTGTTTCATCAAATGAAGTATATGCGTTCAGATCGGCCCCAAATTTAACACCCGACTTTTGCAGGTAGCTTACCATGTCGTTTTTCGGGAAGTCGCGCGTGCCATTAAAGGCCATGTGCTCGGTAAAGTGGGCCAGGCCTTGCTGGTCGTCTGTTTCAAGTACCGAGCCAACTTTGTTTACCAGGTATAATTCGGCCCGGTTTTTTGGCTCAGCGTTTTTACGCACATAGTAGGTTAAGCCATTTGGCAGTTTGCCAGTGATAACCTCTGGGTCGGCGGGCAACAGGCCTGAAGCAACAATATGTTTTTGTTCAACACCGGCAGGTCTGGATTTTGGTGACGGTGTAACGGGCTTTTTTTTAACCTGCGCAAACGCACCACCCGAAACCACAAGCAGGGCTAACGCCGCTACTGAAACTTTATAGTTTAATCTCATTTTTTAAATCAGGGAATAATCCGCTAATATGCGAAACGAATGCCTTAGTTACAAACACCATTATTAGATTTAACATGATTTAACAAGGATATATGGGATTTATTTATTATTGGGGTTTTTGTGGCGATTTCCAGGCAAACTCTTTTATAACTAATCTTTTAGCATAATGCCATTAAGCAATCGTCTTTCTGTGTATTTCGGGAAATAGCTAACCTTCCCTCTTGCAGGACTACTATGTACCCACAAGTTTTAAAATCCACGAAGACCAATGACCCGTAGGGCAATGTCATTAAGTTAAGACAAAATTGCGGCTTACCCTCTTTCCGCGCAGCGAAGAGAGGGTCGGCGAGCGAAGCAATGCCGGGGTGAGTCCTCTCCGCCATGCTTTTACGTCGTGCATTGGCGCCAATGCATTTGCGTTAACGCCGCTTGTAGAGGACTCACCCGGTCGACGCTACGCTGGACCGCCCTCTCTACGCGGCGCGTAAAGAGGGCAGAAAAGCTTAATTTAATCACATTGCCCTTCGGGTCATAGAAAAACATGCCACTGAAAAGATTTAGGTACACGGTAACCTACCAGAGGAAACGACATATGAGCTGCCTTAAATAACGGCGATGGCATCTCAGGAAAAAGCAGCACGTTTAAATGAGCATGAAATAAATTCCCGAAAACCTTATTTTTGCGCTTTAATTATTTTTAGTGGGAAAAGATAAAATAAGGCGCTTTGCCGAGATAGCTACCTTCAGCAATGTTTTACAACTGGATGCAGGCAAGCCATTCAAAGGACAATGGGCGAAAGATTTTTTTAAAAACGAGAATCCGGTAGTGCTTGAGCTGGCCTGCGGCAAAGGCGAATATACCGTTAACCTGGCAGTGATGTTCCCGGATAAAAACTTTATCGGCATCGATTACAAGGGCAACCGTATTTGGCGGGGTGCAAAAACCGCGTTGGAGGACGGTGTAAACAACGTAGCCTTTTTAAGGATCCAAATTGAAACGCTGATAGAATATTTCGGCCCCGGCGAGGTTGACGAAATATGGATTACCTTCCCCGATCCGCAGCCACAACTAAGCCGCGAGAAAAAGCGGCTAACATCATCCCGGTTTTTAAATATGTATAGGGTGATACTGAAGCCCGGCGGCTTTGTAAATCTTAAAACCGATAACGATGGTTTGCATGCATACACTGCAGATAA
>Ga0209455_1000931_pt1 | contig 15020 bp, 17 predicted proteins | sample AraplaCol_mCL_r2_FD_184275 | JGI IMG/M metagenome (GOLD analysis project Ga0209455, IMG submission 184275) | Arabidopsis root microbial communities from North Carolina, USA - plate scrape CL_Col_mCL_r2 (SPAdes) (version 2) | ecosystem: Host-associated > Plants > Roots > Endosphere | place: USA...
TGCCTTGAGCCCCAACGCCCTCGCGATCGATCCATTTGCGAGCGAGGCCCGCCGCTGTTTTGCAGGCTTCAGACGAGGCTTTAGCAACCCCGTGGGTATGGCAATCTATATGTGTGTGATTATTCAACACAGACGTTGCAGGAGAAAATTGAGGTTTTTCAATAAATGCTGTGGTGGTTTTCAACACAGACGTGCAACGCGGATCGAGGTCTGTTGCGACTTCTGTGTGGATTTTCACAACAGATGAGGGGGAAAATCTACACCGCAATTTGCTCTTGGCCGTTGCAACAACGCGGTCCGCTTCGGATGTGTTTTCGACCGGCTGCCAGTTGCGATAATCGCCGGTTGGGCCCTGCCCGTTCGCTGCTAGGAAGGTCAGCCGATAACAGGTCGCGTGCCGCGTCTTGACCGTGAAGTACCCAGGCGTGCTGACTGCCAGCAGCCCCTTTTCGCAAAGGCCACGAAGGGCACGGCGGGCGGTGTTCGGGTCTGAGACGCCCAGGCGTTTCGCCGCATCACGGACCGACAACCAGAGCGATCCATTGTTCGAGCCATTATGCAGTTCGATCACTTCGAACAGCATCGCACGCTCAGCCAGCGAACAGGCCCGGTAGGCCGGTGAGTGGAAGACCGACTTATCCAGCCGGACGTGGGGGACGCCTTTTGAGCGTCCCCTGTTATCTGCCCGACTCATTAGTCGTTCGCCGCGTTCTGAAGCGTTCCTGCGCGTTCCTCGTCCGACAGCGCGACCCAGGCCGTTGCGAGCTTGCCAGACGAGGCATTGCGGCGGCGCAGATGCTTTCCGCCATCCTTGATCAGGTGGCGCAGCTTCAATTCGCTTGTCCTGGGTTGCGCCGTTGAGCGAGAGACGCCCATAGCTTCGGCCAATTCCTCGGCGGTCAGGCCATTCTGACCAGCTGCACGGATGCAGCGCAGCGCGAGAGCCTGATAGCGGCCTAGGTCTGGAGCAATATCGTTGGCCGCGAGGATCGAGGTTTCAGCACCACGGTGGCCGGGCGCATCGGGATAAATAGGATCATGGATCATTGTGCGCCTCCATTGAGGGCAGGAAGGGAATTGCGCTCAAGCAAGGTGTTGAGCCAATCGGATTGGGCTTCGCTCAGCGGCGTCGGATCGACACAGCATTGCCCGAGGAACGAGCCTGCCTTGCGGGTAAGCCTCGCGTCCGAGTTGAGCAGAGCCAGGGCGCGGGCGCGCACGGTTTCGAAGGGTGCATTCATGCTGCGGCCCTCCGATCTTTCGGAACCTGGTCGACCAGAGTCCAGTCGGGGTGGACGACCTTTAGGCAGTCGGCTTTCCGACGCGCGCGCTGATATGTCGGCAAGCTCTCGGCATCGAGCGGCATCCACACAGGAGCCGGACGAATGATGCAATCGAAGCCGGCGCCATCGGGAGCGCACCGAACGATGATGTCTCGCGCGGCCGTCATTTCCACGGCTCCCCACGAACATGGCCCAGGATGACCGCTGCCAAGTGATCCGACAGCCGGAACTTCAAACCAAAGAGTTGCACTTGAGATAGTTGCGTGATACGAGCCGGATCGTTCTCGCCTGCCAGCAGAGATCCGGCGCCACCGTTAGCCGCGGTGGCGTTCGTGTTTTCAGCGAACATGTTATTTCCTTTCGGAAGTGTCCTCAGCGTCAGCGGCGGCGATCATCTCATCGACCGTTCGTTCGGTCTGGAGAGCGTCACGTAACGCGCGCAGGATGACGGGCCGAGGTGCGAAGCCTTCGAGCCGTTGCACCAGATCGCAGAACATGCCTTTGATCGCGTCAAGCGCGTCGGCGCCTATCGCTGGTGCCGCGCTCATGCCGCTTCCGCCTCGGAGGTGCTGGAGAAGGTATTGGCCCGGCGCCAGGCGGCCAGTTCGTCGGCGTCGTAGTAAACCTTGCGGCCTACCTTGGTGAACTTCGGCCCTTTCCCCTGGACCCGCCAATTGGCCAAGGTTTGAACGGCTGGACCGTTCGGGAACGCTTCTTTGGGTGTCAGCAGATCGCCCATGTTAGTCTCCACCCCGCCGGGATTGGCGGTGACGAAGATCAATTAATTGGGACCGACCGAGATGAGGCGGTACAGAATGCTATTCCATACCAAATTCAAACGTACGGTGCGGTCGCCTCGCGCAAGGCGCGCATCTCAGCACGGCAACGTTGGACCATCCTGACGGTAACGGGCATCGACCATTTCCGAGTCAGATGTTCCGCTATCTCCTGTTCAATTGTCGGCCAAACCCCTTTCGGCCTGGGAACCGACCGGTCAAAACCGCGAAAGGTAACATCCGCCCATCTAGGGGTACGCTTTGCTTCCCGAACCGCAGCTTTGACAGCCGATCGAGCTTCATCAAGCCGGCCTGAGATCGCGAACTTAGCCCGCTGATCGGGGCGCACCGTCGTAATGACGGACATCGCCGCTCGCATCTTAGAGATGCCAGGGCGTCGCGACCATTCGTCATCGGCGCGCCGCTGCCAAACGGCTCGGAACATCGACTCACACATCGCCGCTACCTCGACACGCTGCTCAAATGTGAGCTGGGCCTTACGCCCTGCTCGGGGCCGTGCTCCACCTCGCGCCATTATGCATTCGCCATTCGGAGAGCGATGACGTTCGGCGCTTCCTCAGCTCCAGAGATCAACCGTTCCAACCAAGCCCCCCACACCTTCATCGCCTGGGTCTTTTCCGGCAGATATTCATAGAGATTGTAGACGCCGCGAATCCCGGCCGCCTCGCCACCGTCATGGTGATTGATGACGCGCTCGGTCACCTCGATGGGGAAGCCGAGCGCCTGCATCTGCGTGGTGCCGGTGCGGCGAATATCATGTAGCCGCCAAGCCTTCATCTCAATGACGTGGCGGGGCTCGCCATCGGCGTCGGCGCGCTCGTCGGCTATCTTTTGAAGGATCGGCGGGACATCCCGATCAAGCTGGTTTTTGATGTCGCTGAAATTCGAGATGGCGGTTCTTCCTGTGGAGCTGGGGAAGACCAGGCCACGAGACTTCCATCCCAGATCAGCGAACTGCGCCACGGCCAAATCACTCAGCGGTACCAGATGCTCTTGGCCGTTTTTCGATCGCTCGCCAGGCATGTCCCACACCGCTTTAGCCTTCGACAATTCGGTCCAGGGCAGCTTGGCGACTTCACTACGTCGCTGAAGCGTGGTGATCAGGGTCCGGACGTAATGGCCGCGCGGATGTTCGAGACCAAAGCTTGCCCGCCATACCGCCAGAAGCTCATCAGGAGACAAGACGCGCTTACGGCTTTTAGCGCCCCGAGGCGCGTCCATCTGATCCATCGGATTGATGCTGATGTCGCGCCGCTTCAGCGCCCAGTTGAACAGCTTACGCAACGCGGCGAACACGTTCTTTCGCAGCGCAGCCTGCAGCTTCAACGGGTCGAACACCAAATTCAGGTCCGACACGGTGATGTCCGGCAGCGCCTTATCGCCTAAGTGCGGCGCGACATACATTTCGAGCTGCCGCTTCGCCTGCGGCCAGCTGCTTCCCCAGCCATCGGGCGGGGGGATCCTTAGATAACCCTCGGTGAAGGTCTCGACGTAAGCGGAAAATGCCAACGTCGATGCTCGCTTCTCAGCGTCACGCTCTTCGTCGATCGGGTCCACACCCTGATGAACCTTGAACGCGAGACCTTTCGCGATCGTACGAGCCTGATCCGGAGTCAGCGACCCGTGGCGACCAATTGTCTTACGCCGGGTCGGGGTTTCGCGCCCGCCCATGCGATATTGGAAGATGTAGGTTCGTACGCCGGCCTTAGTGAGCTTCACACCGAAACCGCGCAGCTCATCGTCCCACAGGAAGACATCGCCCGTTCCAGACTTCAGCGCATCGACCGAGCGCTTATTGATCGTCCCAGTGGCCAACGGTGATTATTCCAGCAACAACCCAGCAATCACGGTAGCGGGATTGTGCGGGAACATCAAGGAAACACCGGGATGTTATTCCTCCACAACTAGAGGGCGGCGACACGTGCCAAGGCATACGACCATAAAACTGGGGGTCTGGGGGTCGCAGGTTCGAATCCTGTCGCCCCGACCAGCTTTCCTAATCGAAAGACGGAAAACCGCCCGGGCGGCGCGCAACCATGCGTGCCGCCCGGCGCTTCTCATCAATCGAAATCGAAGCCGCAATGCCGGCATCGCTCCAGCGGAACGAGCGGCTGGCGCAGCATCGGAAAATCCGAACAAGGCGCCTCGACGTAAGGCGTGGCGCCGCAGCGCGGGCAGCGCAGGGCACGGCGCAGCAATGATTCGAGCATTGCCCCGAAAATCAGCAGCAGTGCGCCAAGCCAGCCGAACAGCCCGCCTCGTCCGCTGCCGAACAGGATCAGCCCAAGGATGCCCGAAAGCACCATGAATCGCGGCGTCGCCATCAGCCGCCAGCGCGGACGCATCCTTACCTCTCCCCCCGGTGGGGAGCCTATCACAGTTCGAGCAACGCGAAAGCGGCCTCTAGGGGGCCGAAGCCTCCGACGCGGGCGTGCTGCGCGCGGATTGGACCAAAGCCGCGCTTTCAGCGCCCAGTCCGAAAATCACCATCAGCCAACCGAAGGTCAGGAGGAAATTGCGCGCCCGCCGACGTACGCCTCCGCCCAGACCGAGCGACAATAGGCCGAGCATCACCGCTATCGCCCCCACGGCAACGATCAGATCGGACACGTCCCACCACTTTCTGCCGGCAGAAAAAGGGAACACGCCGGCGAACGGCTTTTAGGCCGGACCAGACCCTCCCCGTTATTATAGGGACTTGATAGTGTGGGGGATCAGTCCTTCCGCCATTGGTTGAGCTTGCCCGCAATGATCTGGCCGTGCGGACGCGCCTTTTGCGCGAACTGCATCAGTGCGATGCCGTCCTCGCGCGTCAGCGCCTCGCCCGTTTCATATTTCATCGCGATATCGCGCAGCACGACCCCGTCCGCGTAGGTGAGCGCGGCGGGGAAGACGCTGCGGATCACTTCAACCTGCGCGTCGGACAAAAGCCGGTCCGCCTCGCCTTCGTTGGAGGTAGCCGGGCCGGCATCCAGGCGAAGCTGATCGGACGCGGGCAGGAAGCGGTTGATCGTCGCTACCGCGTCCCGGTTGCTCGCGTGGAACAACGCGCGCGTCTCGGCATCGATCGGTGCCATCGCCGGCGTCAGATCGGGCAGGCGATGGACCAGGGCATCCGCGATCGCCGATCCGAACTGGACGCCGAACACGCGGTTGACGTGCAGCAGGAAATCGAGCTCGGCGGCGGTGAGCGAGCGGTTGACCGTCCCGACCGCGGTTTCGCCCCTCTCCTCGATCAGCTCCCACACGCCGAGGTGCGCGAACAAGGCGCGGATCGCCCCGTGCCGCAGCACCGAATAATTGAAGACCGCAAAGCGGACGCCCTGTGTTTTCAGCGCCTGCAAAAGCGTCGCTGCATGCGCAGCGTCGCCATCATGCTCGGCGAACTCGCGGATCGTGCCGGCGAAGCCGCTGCGCTTCACCATTTGCTGATAGGCCGAGTTCAGTTTCTCGAACGGCTCGCGCACGAACAGGACGATCTCGAAGTCGAATTCTTCGTCATAGGCTGCGTGCCGGTCGAGGAATTGGTCGAACCGGTGGAACAGATTCTCGTTCGAAAAGACAATCGTGTTGTACCCCTCAGCGGCGCGCGCGATCGGGATCACCTGGCCCTCGAACCAGTTTTCCGGATCGAGGTTGCCCGACGTGACCTCGCCGCGCCGCGCCTGATCCATCGTCGCATGATCGGGGTAGAGCAGGCCCGCGGACCGCAATAATTCCTGATTTCGCGCGAGCGCCGCCTGGATCGCGGACGATCCGGTTTTGCCGTGCCCGATATGGAGGACGACCCGCTTCCTGTCGGCCATGCTGCTGTTCAGCCCCGCCGCGCGGTGAGGAAATAATCGAGCGCCAGGTTGGACGAGAGGACGAAGCCCGTGCGCGGATCGTAGGACAGGCCGGTCGTGTCGATCACCTCCAGCCCGGCCTGCTCGACCAAAGCCGCCAGTTCGTCGGGGGTAAGGAACTTGGCATGATCGTGCGTGCCCTTGGGCACCATTCCGAATCCCTCGCCGACCGTGATCAGAGCCAGCTTGGACAGAGAGGTGCGATTGGGCGTGGAGAGGATCAGCAAGCCCCCCGGCGCCAGCGCGTTGGCGAGCCCGGCGATGAACGCGGCCGGGTCGGCGACATGCTCGACCACCTCCATCGACACGACCAGATCGAAACGCTCGCCCGACAGATTTTCGACGCTGCCCGCGCGATAGTCGATCGCCAGCCCCTGTCCCGCCGCATGATGGCGCGCCGCCGCGATATTCTCGGGCGCCGCGTCGAGCCCGGTCACCGCAGCGCCAAGCCGCGCAAGCGGCTCGGACAGCAGGCCCGCGCCGCAGCCGACGTCGAGCGCGCTTTTACCCTTGAGCGGGTGCCGTTCGCGCGGATCCAGATCCCACGCCTCGTCGATCCGCGCGCGCAAATAGGAAAGCCGCGCTGGATTGAGCCGGTGCAGCATCGCCGACGAGCCTTTGGGGTCCCACCAGTCGGCGGCGAGCTCGCCGAAGAAAGCGGCTTCGGATGGATCGATCGTGGCGGTCGTCATGACGCCCGCCTTACCAAGCGGGTGCGCGACCTGAAAGATTTCCTTGTTCCGGGCTCGCTTGCCTTCACCGGGACGCGCGGCTAGCAGGCTGCCCAGCGCGTCCGGGCGCGCTTTTTCCGCAATTTAATTACAAAGACCTTACCCTCATGGCACGCATCGTGATGAAGTTCGGCGGCACCTCGATGGCCGGGATCGAACGCATTCGGAACGTGGCGGCGCGGGTCAAACATGAGGTCGACCAGGGCAACGAGGTCGCGGTCGTCGTCTCGGCGATGGCGGGCGAGACCGATCGTCTGGTCAATTTCTGCCGCGAGGCGAGCCCGCTCTACGATCCGCGCGAATATGACGTGGTGGTGGCTTCGGGCGAGCAGGTGACGAGCGGCCTACTCGCGATCACGCTGCAGGCCATGGGCGTGCAGGCGCGTTCCTGGCTTGGCTGGCAATTGCCGATCGCGACCAGCGACGCGCATGCCTCGGCACGCATCGCGACCATCGACAGCGACAAGATCGGCGCGGCGATGAGCAGCGGCGAAGTGGCAGTCATCCCCGGTTTCCAGGGCGTGACTGACGATGGCCGCGTCTCGACGCTCGGGCGCGGCGGTTCGGACACTAGCGCGGTCGCGGTGGCGGCGGCAATGAAGGCCGACCGCTGCGATATCTATACGGATGTCGACGGCGTCTACACGACCGACCCGCGCATCGTGCCCAAGGCGCGCAAGCTGCAGTACGTCACCTATGAGGAGATGCTGGAGCTGGCCTCGGTCGGCGCCAAGGTGCTGCAGACCCGCTCGGTCGGGCTCGCGATGAAAGAGAAGGTCCGCGTCCAGGTCCTCTCCTCATTCGACGCGCCCGGCAACGACCCCACCCCCGGCACGATGATCGTGGACGAAGACGAGATCGAAGGAAGCAAGATGGAACGCCAGCTCATCACCGGCATCGCCCATGACAAGAACGAGGCGAAGGTCACTCTGACTGCGGTGCCCGACCGCCCAGGCGCGGTCGCGAGCATCTTCACGCCGCTCGCCGACGCCAACATCAACGTCGACATGATCGTGCAGAACGTCGCGCATGACACCGGATCGACCGACGTGACCTTCACCGTGCCCGGCGCCGAGCTGACGCGCGCATTGGACGTGCTCGGCAAGGCGCAGGAGGCGATCGGGTTCAAGCAACTGATCCACGACAACAGCGTGTCCAAGATCTCGGTGGTGGGCGTGGGCATGCGCAGCCATGCCGGCGTCGCCGCCCAGATGTTCAAGGCGCTGGCCGACCGCGGCATCAACGTGCTCGCCATCACCACCAGCGAGATCAAGGTCTCGGTGCTGATCCACGAGGATTATACCGAGCTTGCGGTGCGCGTGCTGCACACCGCCTACGGGCTGGACTCGACCGACGACGCGGCCTGAGCCGAACGGCTCAGGCTTTCTTTTGAAAGACGAAGGTCTGCGACACTCCGGGCAGCGAGCCGATGCAGTGATCCTCGCGCACCTCCAGCACCTGGCATCCCGTCCGGCCGGCGACCGCGAAGATCGCCGGCTGGGGTAGCGCGTTCATCTCCATCGGCGGCTGTGCGTTCGCCAGATAATCGGTGACCGAGAAGCGATAGTCGCGGATGAAAGTCGGCATCTGGATCACTGCGGCACCGCCTGGCGCCAGCGCGCGCAACAGCTTTTCCAGCAGCATCGCCATCACCGGCGGCGGATTGTGCTGCAGCACGATCAGGCTGACCACCAGATCGAAACCGGACAAGGCGTCGAGGTCGCCGGGCTTGTCGATCGCGAGGAAATCGACATTGCCGACCTTCTCCTGGGCCGCACGTTCGCGCGCCAGCCGGATATGTGGCGGCGAGATATCGACCCCCAGCACGCTGTCCGCGCGGGTCGCGAGCGCGAGCGACAGACGGCCGACGCCGCAGCCGAAATCCAGCACCTTGCCCACGCGGTCGGCGGGCAGCCCCGCGCGCGCCAGCGGATTGAAGAAACGCGAAAGGTCGCCGAAGCCGCTCGCATAGAAGCGGTCGATATTCTCCGCGATGTTGGCAGAGACGAAATCCTCGCTGGTCAGCACCGACCAATGCGGCTCGGTTTCGCCGAACTTGCGCCATTCGCGCGCGATCCGCTCCATCATCGCACCGATTTCGGCGTCGCTCGCCTCGACCTGGACCGGAACCGACGTGACATCGGTGTAGCGCCCGATCCGGTACTCATCGCCATTCTTCGCGCGATATTCGTCGGAATTTAGGAAGATATGCCGCAGCGTCCCGGTATCCGGCGTCTCCGCATAATTTTGGATGGTCGCCTCGCTCTCCGGCTCGCGGTCGAGCAGCAGGCGATAAGCCCAGCGAACGGCGTCGGGCCCGATGGCCATGAAATTCTCCCGCTTGGCAGCCGCTTGGCGGCCTCGCAGGCCACCTAGCGGCATCGATCCGCATTTCAAAGGATGCAATCTGACCGAGCGCCCGCTAGGCAACGCCCCGGAACAACAAGCGAGCAGATGATGACCCACGACCGTACCGACCGTCTGATGGCCCGCGGCGCCGAATTTCTCGGCACGCGCTATGCGATCATGGCGGGCGCGATGTCATGGGTGAGCGAGCGCCACCTCGTCTCGGCCATTTCCAACGCGGGCGGCTTTGGCGTGATTGCTTGCGGCGCGATGACACCGGCGTTGCTCGACGCGGAGATCGCCGCGACCAAGACGCTCACCGCCAAGCCGTTCGGCGTCAACCTGATCACGATGCATCCCGATTTATTCGAGCTGATCGATGTTTGCGCCAGGCACAATGTCGGCCATGTCGTCCTCGCGGGTGGGTTGCCGCCGGCGGGCTCGCTCGACCGGATCAAGGGATCGGGCGCCAAATTGCTCTGCTTCGCGCCCGCGCTCGCGCTCGCCAAGAAACTGATCCGCTCGGGCGTCGACGCGCTGGTGATCGAGGGCATGGAAGCCGGCGGCCATATCGGTCCGGTCTCGACCAGCGTGCTCGCGCAGGAAATGCTGCCCGAGATCGCTGACCAGCTTCCGGTCTTCATCGCGGGCGGGATCGGCCGCGGCGAATTGATCGCGGGCTATCTGGAGATGGGTGCGGCGGGCGTGCAGCTCGGCACGCGTTTCGTCTGCGCCAACGAATGCATCGCGCATCCCAATTTCAAGAAGGCCTTCATCCGTGCCTCGGCGCGCGATGCGGTGGCCTCGGTCCAGATTGATCCGCGCCTTCCCGTGATTCCCGTGCGTGCGCTCAAGAATGCGGCGGGCGAACTCTTCACCGCCAAGCAGCGCGAGGTCGCTCAGTTGCTCGACGAGGGCAAGATCGAGATGATGGAGGCCCAGCTTCAGATCGAGCATTATTGGGCAGGCGCGCTCCGCCGTGCGGTGATCGATGGCGACGTCGAGCATGGTTCGGTGATGGCGGGCCAGTCGGTCGGCATGGTCACCAAGGAAGAACCCGTGACCGAGATCATCGCCAGCCTGCTCGACGAGGCGGAAGCCGCGCTCGCGCGGCGCTGACGAAGCCGTCATCCCGGCGAAGGCCGGGATCTCCGGAGGCCAGGGCGGTATTCCGGCCCCCCGAAGCCGGCGCCGCCAGGACGACGGCAGAGGGTCAAGCCGCGCTTCGTTTTCCCTGCGCCAGCCGCCAGAGCGTCTGCACACCCTGCCAGGTCCAGATCACACCCACCGCCACGATCCCGATCTTGAGGCCGAGATTGACCGAGTTGGCCAGATCGGCAGCCTGCTGGGCTGGCATCGCAAGCGGCGTCACCACCGCCCAGGGCGGCCCGGCACGATAGAGGACTGCAACCAGCCCCAGCCCGACCAGGGTCGTGGCCACCGCCAGCGTGCCGCGCAGCAACCGCCAGCCGGGGCGGACCCAGTCGGCCAGATTCTGGACCAGCCGGACCGCGAGCAGCGCCAGGATCGGCCAATAAAGCTGCGCGAAGATTGGCGCGGGCTCCATTCGGAATTCGCTGTTGCCGTCGGTCCAGGGCAGATGGATCAGGCCGATCCACCACAGGATCGCGAGCACGTTGGCCGCGACCTCGAAGGCCGATTCCCACACGCTCTTTTGCTTGTCCTCGACCGCCGGCAATTGATCGGGCGTCCATTTCCGCACATGCTCGGCCGGAAAGCCGGTCCGTTCCAGCACCGCAAAGATTACGGTGAGCACGCCGACATTGATCAGCAGCGACATCCACAGGCTGCCCCAGGTCTGGGCGAGGATCGCGAGCGGCTGCTCGTTACCGAACAGAAAGCGCGCGATGCCGGTGGCGATATCGACGCCGACGATCACCAGCACCACGATCCGCATCACGAACCAGTAGAAGGGATAGACATCGGGGCCGATCAGCCACTGCTGCTTGCGATATTGCGCCGCCACCACCAGCGGATGCCCGAAATCCTTGAGCATCGCCGCGGTCTCGTCGTTGGTCAGCGGCCGGTCGAGCGCGTCCTCGCGCTCCTCCTGCCGGGTTGCGAGCACGTCCCGCAATTCGGCGACGATGTCGTCGGCCTTGGCGACGGGCAGAGCGCGCCGCACCGCATGCAGATAGCGTTCCTGAAGATTGGCCATCGTCATTTCCCTTCGGTCAGGCGCAGGATCGAATCAGAGATCGCGTTCCATTCGCCCAGGAGTTGCGCGAGGATCGCCTCGCCATCGGCGGAGAGGCGGTAGAAGCGCTTGTTACGCTTTGCCTCTTCGCGCCATTCGCTCGTGAGCAGGCCTTGTGCCTCCAGCCGCCGCAACAGCGGGTAGAGCGCGCTTTCCTCGATCGGCAGTCCCGCATCCTCGAGGCTCTGCCGCAGCGTGTAGCCGTAGCGCTCCACGCGGAGCGCCCCCAGCACCGCCAGGATCAGCGAGCCGCGCCTGAGCTCGACCCGTAATTTCTCGAAAAGATCGTCCTCGATCGGCACTGCTATGCCTCGCATGGTGTGTGTTGCACACTGTATGTCATACAGTAATAGCCGATGCAAATAGTTTTTCCGCCGCATCGCGGAGGCAGTTTCGCGCAAGGAGATATTGGTCCCTGCCGCTCGATCTGTTAGCCGTGCGGACAATGGCCACCGCTTCCGCCACGTCCGCCGCGCGCGAAATCCTGACGCGGTTGCACGACGTGATGGCGTCGCGCGCCAATGCACAGGGCAAGCTCGACCGTGTCGTCGACATCATCGCCGGTGCGCTCCACAGCGAGGTCTGCTCGATCTATTTGCTGCGCGACGGCGAGCTGGAGCTGTTCGCGACGCACGGCCTCAATAAGCAGGCGGTCCACGTCACCAAGCTCGCTTTGGGCGAAGGCCTTGTCGGCACGATCGCCGAGAAGAATGAGACGCTCAATCTCGACGAGGCGACCAGCCACCCCGATTTCGCCTACAAGCCCGAGACGGGAGAGGAATTGTTCCACAGCTTCGCGGGTGTGCCGATCGTGCGGGCCGAACGCGCGGTGGGCACGCTCGCGGTGCAACATGCGGATCCGCGCCGCTACGACGATGTCGAGATCGAGGCGCTGCAGACAGTTGCGATGGTGCTGGCCGAACTGATCGCGGGGGCAGGCCTGATCGACGAAGCCAGCGTCCGCGGCCCCGAGGCGCGCGACGCCAGCACCGCGCGGCTGACCGGCCTCAAGCTGGTTGACGGCATGGCCGCGGGTTACGCCGTCTTTCACCAGCCGCGCGTGGTGGTGGAACATACCGTCGCCGAGGATATCGAGTTCGAACGCCACCGCGTCTATTCGGCGTTCGACAAGATGCGCGATCAGATCGATCGCATGATGAGCCAGGCCGAATTCGGCGCGGCGGGCGAGCACCAGGACATTCTCGCGACCTACAAGATGTTCGCGTACGACGAAGGCTGGTCGCGCCGGATCAACGCCGCGATCGACTCCGGCCTGACCGCCGAGGCGGCGATCGAGCGCGTCCAGCAGCGCACGCGGATGCGCATGCGCGAGATCGACGATCCCTTGCTCGCCGACCGGATGCATGATCTGGAGGATCTCTCCAACCGGTTGCTGCGAATCGTCTCGGGCCAATTGGGCACTGCGGCGCAGATGGGCCTGCGCCAGGATTCGATCCTGATCGCGCGCAATCTCGGCCCGGCCGAACTGCTCGAATATGACCGCCGTCGGTTGAAGGGCGTGATCCTGCAGGAAGGCTCGCTTACCAGCCATGTCGTGATTGTGGCGCGCGCCATGGGCATTCCGGTGCTCGGTCGGGTGCGCGATGCGCGCCGTCAGATCGGCGATGGCGACCTTGTCCTGATCGACGCCAGCCAGGGCGTGGCCGTGGTCCGTCCCGCCACGAGCGTCGAGGAGGCATTCGACGCCAAGATGGCGCTAGGACAGAAAAGGCGCGCCGAATTTGCGGCGATGCGCGACCTGCCGCCGATCACCAAGGACGGCACGCGCATCACGATGATGGTCAATGCCGGCATGCGCGACGACGTGGCGGCGATCGAGACGACCGGCGCGGACGGCATCGGCCTGTTCCGCACCGAGTTCGAATTCCTGGTTTCGGCGGAATTGCCCAAGCGCGAGCGCCAGCAGCGCCTCTATCGCGACGTGATGGAAGCGGCGGGCGACAAGCCGGTCATTTTCCGCACGGTCGATGTCGGCGGCGACAAGGTGCTGCCGTACATGACTGCCGACGCGGATGCGGCGGACGAGGAAAATCCGGCGATGGGCTGGCGCGCGTTGCGCCTCGCGCTCGATCGCGGTGCCTTGATGAAGGCACAGGCGAGCGCGCTGATCGCCGCCGCTGCGGGCCGCACGCTCCACGTCATGTTCCCGATGGTGTCCGAGCCATGGGAATTCGACGAAGCGCACGAGCTGTTCGAGAAGCAGCGCGCCGCGACCGCCGCCAAGGGCAAGCAATTGCCCCTCGCGATCCGCTACGGAACGATGCTCGAGGTGCCGGCATTGGCCGAAAGCCTCGACATGCTGCTGCCCAAGCTCGATTTTCTGTCGATCGGCACCAACGACCTGACCCAGTTCCTGTTCGCAGCCGACCGCGCGCATCCCAAGTTGGCCGAGCGTTACGACTGGCTCAGCCCCGCCATCCTGCGCTTCATCCGGCGCGTGGTCGAGCAATGCGACGCGGGGGGCGTCCCAGTCGGCGTCTGCGGCGAGATGGGTGGCAAGCCTCTGGAGGCAATGGCGTTGATCGGGATCGGGATCGAGCGGCTTTCGATCACGCCCGCCGCGATCGGCCCGGTCAAGGCGATGGTGCGTTCGATCGACCTTCCGGCTCTGCGCGACGCGATGACGCAACTGCTCGCCGCACCGCCCCGCGACATGCGCGCCGCGCTTCTGCAATGGTCCGAAGCGCACGCGGTGAGCATCGGCTAAAAAACGCCTTGTGATTTGACAGTTACACGCCACTGTGCACCAAGTGTCGAGGTGGGTCGTCACACCAGGCCGGGGATGATGGGTGAGCGGCGAAGACGAGACTTTCGAAGCGACTGGTGAAGCGCAACGGGTCGGCGAAAAGCTGCGCGCGGCGCGTGAGGCGCAGGGGCTGACGATCGACGAAATCGCCAACAGTACGCGCATTCCCAAGCGCCATCTGACCATGATCGAAAGTGGCGGCTATGACGGCCTGCCTGCCCCCACATATAGCGCAGGCTTCATCAAGAGCTGGGCGCGCCGTCTTGGCCTCGACGGCCAGGCGCTGGCTGATCAATTCCGCGTCGAAATGGGCGGTATTCCGATCGAGACCACGCAGGCGCTGCCCTACGAACCCGCCGACCCCCGCCGTACCCCGCCTGCCGGCCTGGCCTTGCTCGCGTTGCTGGTCGCGGTCGTGGTCGGGCTCGGTTATCTTTACTGGCGCGGCACCGCCGAGGAGCCGAGCGAGGTCGCTGCCGCAGCGACTGATACGCCGCCGCCCGCCGCCCACCCGGCCGCCGCGCCGGTAGCGACCCAGCCTGGGCCCGCTGCAGCTACCGCGGCCGCCACGCCCCAGCCGACCGGCCCGGTCGTGGTCGGCGCGACGCAGGACGTGTGGATCAAGGTCTCGGACAGCGGCAAGACGCTCTTCATGAACGTCCTCCACCCCGGAGACCATTTCCAGGTGCCGGCCGACGCGGTTGCGCCATTGATGACGACCGGGCGACCCGGCCATACCACGGTCATGGTCGGCCAGACCCCGATCCCGCCGGTCGGCGACCCCGACCGCGCCGCCAAGGACGTGTCCCTGAAACCCGCCGATCTGCTCGCCCGTGTCGCGGCCCCGCCGCCCGCCGTGCAGCCGCCCGCGAATGCGACCACGCCGGTCGAGAATTCAGCCGGCACTTAACCGGCCTTCATCTGCGCGACAGGCGCTGTATGCTCTGCGCCGATCAAACGCGCCGTCGTTGACCCATTGGAGCAAGCATGACCCGTTTCCGTATCGCCCTCGCCGCCCTGCTCGCCACGGCGG
>Ga0209455_1000932_pt1 | contig 15013 bp, 14 predicted proteins | sample AraplaCol_mCL_r2_FD_184275 | JGI IMG/M metagenome (GOLD analysis project Ga0209455, IMG submission 184275) | Arabidopsis root microbial communities from North Carolina, USA - plate scrape CL_Col_mCL_r2 (SPAdes) (version 2) | ecosystem: Host-associated > Plants > Roots > Endosphere | place: USA...
CTGGGAGTTGTCGGCCAGCATCACCAGCGACGGCGCCATCATGACGGCCGGGGCGCGCATCGTGGACGGCGCGAGCACGACGGGGATGACGGCGCGGTCGAACGACTTGAAGGTCTCGACCTCGATCGCCACGTCGGCCGGGTCCCAGCGCGGGTTGCGCTTGGCGATCCGTGCGGCTGACTGCCGGGCGAGGGTGCGGAGGAACGTGGGGGCCAGCCACCGGACGAGGCCGTTGGTCGCCGGGCACGAGAAAGCCGGGTCGACGTAGATGACGCGCTGCGGCTCCAGTCGGTCGACCGCCAGGCTGACCGTGAGGCCGCCGAGCGAGTGGCCCATCACGAGCTCCGGTCGCTCGGGGACGCTGTCGACGATGTCCTGCGCCATGAGCTCGGCCGAGTACTCGTCGGCGTGAGCGCTGTGGCCGTGACCGCGCAGATCGACGGCGATCACGTGGTAGCCGTGGGCGGCGAGCACCGGGCCCACCCGTCGCCAGTTGCGCGAGTCGGACATGACGCCGTGGACGAGGACCGCGTAGCGGTCGCCGGTGCCCCACTCGCGGGTGAACAACTTCATAGCGGTCAAAGTACGCGTCGGCGCTGGTCACGGGCAGGGCGTCCGCTACGCTTCGGCTGAGCATTCACCGTGACCTTCCAGGGGGAAGACGTGACCGACCCGAACCAGCCCGCCCCGAACCCGTTCGCCGCGCCCGGCTACGCGCCCGCACCGTACGGTCCGCCGGCTGCACAGCCGGGCGGCTACCCGCCGTACGGCTGGGCCCAGCCCGCGGCCCCCGTGCAGCGCTCGCGCCGCATGGGCGTGACCGCCCTGGTGCTGGCGGCCGCGGTGTTCGTGCTGTCGATCGTGGCGTCCGTCGTCGTCGGGATGGCCGCCGGACCGCTGGCGACCCGCACCTCCACCTCCTTCAACTTCAACACGGCGAACCTGACCGAGGCGCAGGCGGAGGCGTTCGCGCCGGCCGGTGCGCTGATGGGGCTGCAGCTGCTGCTGGGCACCGCGATCGGCATCACCGCGCTGGTGCTGGGGATCGTCGCCGTGGCGACCAAGCGGGGTCGGCCGTTCGGCATCGTCGCGATCGTCCTCGCCGGGGCGGCGCCGATCGTGTCGTTCGTCGTGTACGGCGCGACGCTCGTCGCCACGCTGCCGCCCGCCTGACCCTCTGCCGCCCACACAGATTCGTGCCGAATGTGCGGAATGACGCCGCACAAGCGCGCATTCGCGCCGAATGAGTGCCATTCGTCACGAATGAGCGCCACTCGTCACGAATCGCGCCGCGCGGCTCAGCGGGCGTGGAAGCGGTTCTGCGCGGGGGTGAGTCCCTCGGCGGCGATCTGCTCGACCGCGTCGGCGGCATCCGCTACCAGGATCGGGAGGTTCGTGCGCTCGGTCGACGAGAACGCCTTGAGCACGTGGTCCGCGGCGCCCGACGACCCGGGCGGGCGGCCGACGCCGACCCGCACGCGCGTGAAGTCGCCGGTGCCGATGGCGGAGATCACATCCCGGACGCCGTTGTGGCCGCCGTGGCCGCCGCCGCTCTTGAGTCGGATGGTGTCGAACGGGATGTCCAACTCGTCGTGCACCACGATCAGGTGCGACGGGTCGAGCGAGTAGAAGCGCAGCAGCTGCGCGACCGGGCCACCGGACACGTTCATGTACGTGTTCGGCTTGGCCAGGATGAAGCGAGGGCCGCCGGGGGCGAGTCCGCCCTCGGCGACCGTCGCGTTCGTCTTGTGGGTCTTGAAGGTGAGTCCCCCGCGCGAGGCGAGTTCGTCGAGCACCATCTGACCCACGTTGTGACGCGTGGCGGCGTAGCCGGGCCCGGGGTTTCCGAGCCCGACCACGAGCCAGGGTGCGTCCATGAAGGGGATTACTCCGCGTCGCCCTCGGCGGCCTCGGCCTCGGCGGCCTCTTCGGCGGCCTCGGTCTCCTCGTCCTCGGCGCGCGCGGCGGCCGGGACGACGACGTTGAGGATGAGCAGGTCCTCGTCCTCGGCGAGCGTGGCGCCGGCCGGGAGGTCGAAGTCCTTCGCGTGGTACTGGGTGCCCTCCTCGGCGTCCGTCACGTCGATGACGATGCGCTCCGGGATGTGGGTGGCCTCGACCTCGAGCTTGATGGTCGGGATGTCGAGCACGGCGATGGTGCCGGAGAACGGCTCGCCCTCGACGTGCACCGGGACCTCGACGGTGACCTTCTCGCCGCGGCGGATGACCACGAGGTCGAGGTGCTCGATGATCTGCGACACCGGGTCCTTCTGGACGTCCTTCACCAGGGCGAGCTGGCCCTTGCCCTCGATGTCGAGGTCGAGCACCGCGTTCGCCTTGCGGAGCAGCAGGGAGACCTGGTGGCCCGGGAGGGTGACGTGGACGGGGTCGGTGCCGTGGCCGTAGATGACCGCGGGGATCTTGCCGACGGCGCGGATCTTGCGGGCCGCGCCCTTGCCGAAGCTGTCGCGCAGCTCGGCGCTGACCTTGTTGGACTCTTCAGTCGCCATGATTTCTCCTCGCCGGCACGATGACCGGCTGTCGGGCGAGCCGCGAGGCCCGCAGTGTTGGTGTTGTTCGACTCGAACGCATCGAAGTGCGCGAGGAAAGACTGCGTAGCCTGCTCCACCGCGTCGATCACGGATGCGCGTGCGCATCCCTCGCCGAAGTTCAGTTGTGGAGTCTACCCGATCGAGATAAGCTAAGCGCGCTTAGTAGATTGACGATCGGAGATCATCATGTGGACCACCCACCACACCGCCACCACCACCGCCCCCGCCGCGGCCGTCTGGTCGGCGTTGCGCGACCTGCACAGCGGCATCCCGCTCGGCCCGGCGAGCGACTCGTTCGAGCTCCACGGTCCGTTCACGGTCGGCACCGAGGTCACCGTCACGCCTCAGGGCCAGGAGGCGATGACCTCCACCATCGTCGAGCTCGACCCGGAACACGTCTACGCCGACCGCACCGTCTTCGGCGAGCTGGCGCTGACGTTCCGCCACAGCCTGGAGGCGCAGGCGGACGGCGGCACGGCGGTGACCCACACGCTCGAGATCGACGGTCCGGACGCCGACGAGATCGGACCGGAGCTCGGGCCGCAGATCGCCGGCGACTTCCCCGTCGCGATGACGGAGCTGCTGCGCGCCGCCGAGCAGCGGATCGCCGCCGATGCCTGAGGCCGGGCTCGGGAGCCGGTTCCCGGCCGCGTCGCAGAGCCCGGGCCTCCTGCTCTGGCGGGTGACCAACAGGTGGCAGGCCGCGATGAGGGCGGCGCTCGCCCCGCACGAGCTGACGCACGTGCAGTACGTGCTGCTCGCGTCCCTCACCTGGCTCGCCGACCGCGAGCCGGACCGCTTGGTCACCCAGGTCGAGCTCGCGGGCTTCGCGGCGACCGACCCGATGATGACGTCTCAGGTGGTGCGGGCGTTGGAGCGGGCCGGACTCGTGGAGCGGCTCCCCCATCCCACCGACGGCCGGGCGCGCGTGCTGCGCGCGACGCCGGAGGGCGCAGCGGCGGCGCGGCGAGCGACGGACGACGTGGAGGCGGCCGACGCCGCCTTCTTCACGCCGGTGGACGCGACGGCGTTCGCGGCTCAGCTGGCGGCACTGTCGGAGGGGTGAGCGCCGCCCAGACGTTCCAGGATCGCGTCCGCGAGCTCCGCCGGCGGCCGGCCGACACCGAGTCGCACGCCGGCCTCGTCCCGCTGCAGCGGCTCGAGGGTGGCGAGCTGCGAATCGAGCAGCGACACGGGCATGAAGTGCCCCGGCCGCGCCGCCATCCGCGCCGCGAGCAGCTCCTTGGTCCCGTCGAGCTCGGCGAAAACCGCATCCGGCGCCTCCGACCGGATCAGGTCGCGGTAGGCGCGCTTGAGGGCCGAGCAGGCGACCACCACCCCCTCCGGCGCCGTGTCGGCGAGGGCACGCCCGACCGCGTGGAGCCACGGGATGCGATCCTCGTCGGTCAGCGGATGCCCGGACGCCATCTTGGCGACGTTCTCGGGTGGGTGAAGCGCGTCGCCGTCGACGAACGGCACGCCCAGGCGCGCCGCGAGCAACTCGCCGACCGTGCTCTTGCCGGAGCCGGACACGCCCATCACCACCACCTGCGGCCGCCGCACGCCGCCCTCCTCGCTACGCATCCCCGCAAGTATCCCCCGTTACGCGGCCCGACTCTGCCCTCGCACGCGAGCGCTAGGCTGGGAGCACTGCTCGATTCTTGCCACCAGCGGGAGAGCTGACCCCCGGACCAAACCCGTCGCGGTGGACGGCCTCCGTCTGCCGCGGCACCACGAAGGAGCATGACGTGCCACAGGAAGCAACCGCCAACATCGGAGTCGTCGGTCTGGCGGTGATGGGGTCGAACCTGGCCCGCAACCTCGCCTCCCGCGAGGGCAACACGGTCGCGGTGTTCAACCGCACCTACGCCCGCACCGAGGAGCTGGTGAACGCGCACCCCGAGGCGGCCTTCGTCTCGGCCGAGCAGATCGACGACTTCGTCGCCTCGCTGTCGAAGCCGCGCACCGCGATCATCATGGTGCAGGCCGGCAAGGGCACGGATGCTGTCATCGACCAGCTCGTGGAGCGGTTCGAGCCGGGCGACATCATCGTCGACGGCGGCAACGCGAACTTCCACGACACCATCGAGCGCGAGAAGCGGATCGCGCCCACGGGCATCCACTTCGTCGGTGCGGGCATCTCCGGCGGCGAGGAGGGCGCGCTGCATGGCCCGTCGATCATGCCGGGCGGATCGGCGGAGTCGTACGAGACGCTGGGCCCGATCCTGGAGTCCATCGCCGCTGTCGCCGAGGGCGAGCCATGCGTGACCCACGTCGGCACCGACGGCGCGGGCCACTTCGTGAAGATGATCCACAACGGCATCGAGTACGCGGACATGCAGCTCATCGCCGAGGCGTACGACCTCCTCCGCACGATCGGCGGCCTCGAGCCGGCCGAGATCGCCGACGTGTTCGCCGAGTGGAACAACGGCTACCTCGAGTCGTACCTCATCGAGATCACCGCCGAGGTCCTGCGGCAGGTGGATGCCGAGACGGGCAAGCCGTTCATCGACATCGTCCTCGACCAGGCCGGGTCCAAGGGCACGGGCGTGTGGACCGTACAGAACGCCCTCGACCTGGGCGTCCCCGTCGGCGGCATCGCCGAGGCCGTGTTCGCCCGTGCCGTGTCGTCCAAGCCGAACCAGCGCGCCGCCGTGCAGGCGACCGTGCAGTCGCGTCCGGAGGTGCAGAAGGCCGCCGACGTGCAGGCGTTCGCCGACGACGTGTCCAAGGCGCTGTACGCCTCGAAGGTGGTCGCGTACGCGCAGGGCTTCGACGCGATCATCGCCGGCGCCGAGAAGTACGGGTGGGACATCCACAAGGACCGCATCGCCAAGATCTGGCGCGGCGGCTGCATCATCCGCGCGCAGTTCCTCAACCGCATCGCGGACGCGTACGACGAGAACCCGAACATCTCGACGCTGCTCGAGGCGCCGTACTTCGCCGACGCCGTGCGCGAGGGCGAGGCGGCCTGGCGCCGCATCGTCGCCACGGCGGCGCTGTCGGGCGTGCCGGTCCCCGGCTTCGGCTCGGCGCTGTCGTACTACGACTCGCTCGCCTCGAAGCGCCTCCCCGCCGCGCTCGTCCAGGGCCAGCGCGACTTCTTCGGCGCGCACACCTACAAGCGCGTCGACAAGGAGGGCACCTTCCACACCCTCTGGTCCGGTGACCGCACCGAGATCGAGACCGAGGGCTCCTCGCACTAGCCGCTCCCCCAGCCGCCGAGCACAGGAAAAGTGCTGCGAATCCATCCGGTTTGCAGCACTTTTCCTGTACTCGCGGGCAGCGCGGGAGAGAGGATGGGGTGGTGACGTACGACGACCACCCCGAGCTCGCGGAGTACGAGCCGCTGGGCGAGCGGCCCCTGCGCGGCCGCGGGATGACCGTGGCCAGCCGGGTCTTCGTCGTCGTCGCGCTCGGCGCGCTGCTGCTGCCGGGCATCCTGCTGACCATCAGCATCCAGACCCAGACCGCCGATTACACGTGCGCGGTCTACGCGCGGCAGTACCAGCCGGAGTCGGTGGGATCCTAGGCGCGCTTCGAGCTGATGGGGCCGGTCGGCCCGGGATGGCAGTGCTACGCGCTCAACACCGAGGGCGACGGGACGTGGGTGGCTCCGCTCGGCCTCATCCCGTCGACTCCCCACCAGCTGCCGTGATGAGCGTGCGGATGGTGGCCAGCAGCCACGCGGCGTAGCGGTCGTCGGTCCAGCCGCTCTCCCGCACCAGCTGCTGGTGTCCCTCGGGTGACATGACGAACGAGAGCGCCGCGGCGAGCTCAGCGCGGCCCTCGTCATCCAGCCGGGCGATGGAGGCGATGCCCCGCGCTGCGAGCAAGCCCACCATCGCGGCGTAGTCGGCGTGACGCCGCGCGAGGAGCTCGGCGAGGACCGCGCCCACGGCCTCGTCGTCCCGGGCGGCCGCGGTGAAGGTCTCCCAGAGACCGGACGTGCGCGCGTTGGCCGCCGCGATGAACGGCACGAGCGCCGCGAGCAGCTGCTCGGGGTCGTCGAGGGAGGCGATGGCCGCGACCTCCGGGCGCTCGGTGAGCGAGGCCTCCCCCGCCTCGCCGCCGAACGTCAGCTCGAACGCCGCGAGCAGCAGCGCCCGCTTGGGGCCGTGGACCTTGACGCTCTCGACCGAGACGCCGGCGGCCGCGGCGATCTCCGACAAGGAGGCGCTGGCATAGCCGCGCGCGGAGAAGACCGCGGCGGCGGCCTCCAGGATGCGGCGGCGCGTCTGGCGCGCGTTCTCCTCGCGGAGCGTGGAGCGATAGGGGCGGGTGCCGGCCACTATTGACTACCCTTCGAGTGTAGTGAATACTGTTGACGTTTACTCGACTCTACCCGAAAGGCTCCCATGAACGCCCGCCCGCTCGACATCCTCCTGTGCAGCACTCCGGTGCACGGTCACGTCACCCCCCTTCTCGCCGTCAGCCGCGCGCTCGTGGAGCGCGGCCACCGCGTCCACTTCCTCACCGGCGAGCGATACCAGCAGGCGGCCGCGGCAACGGGCGCCACCGCGCTGCGGCTCCCGGCGGACGCCGACTACGACGACACCGACATGGATGCGGCGTTCCCCGGCCGTGTGGGCCTGACGGGTCCCGCAGGGATCCGCTACGACATGACCGAGATCTTCCTGCGTCCGGCGCGGAGCCAGCTCGCGGCGGTGGACGCTGTGCAGCGCGACCTGCGCATCGACGTCGTGCTGGCCGAGAGCCTGTTCCTCGGGGCGGCGCTGTTCGTCGCGCGTCCGCGCGACTCCCGGCCGCCCCTCCTCAACCTCGGCATCGTGCCGCTCGGCCTGAAGAGCCGGGACACGGCGCCCTTCGGGCTCGGCGTCCCTCCGCGGCCGGGAGGGATCGGACGCCTGCGCAACGCGCTGCTGACCCTCGCCGCCGAGAAGGGCGTGTTCGCGCCGGTGCAGCACGCGGCGGTCCGCGCGGGCGTCGACGCCGGCACCGGCCTGAACGGGTTCGTACTCGACTGGCCGTCTCACGCGGACGGCGTCGTGCAGTTCACCGTCCCCGAGTTCGAGTATCCACGCGGGGACGTGCGGGTATCGGTGAGCTTCGTCGGCCCGATCTCACGGACCCGCGCCTCCGACACGCCCCTCCCGGCGTGGTGGGGCGACCTCGACGACGGGCGTCGGGTCGTCCACGTCACGCAGGGCACCGTCGCCAACCGCCGGTTCGACGACCTCGTTCTGCCGACCATCCGGGCGCTGGCCGACGACGACGTGTGGGTGGTCGCGAGCACCGGCGGGCGTCCGGTCGCGGAGCTCGGGGCAGACCTCCCGGCGAACGCGCGGATCGCACCGTACCTGCCGTACGACCGGCTCCTGCCGCGCACCTCCGCGTACGTCACGAACGGCGGCTACGGCGGCATCCACTACGCGATGGAGCACGGCGTCCCGATCGTCGTCGCCGGCACCACGGAGGACAAGACGGAGGTCTCCGCGCGGGTCGCCTGGTCGGGGGTGGGTGTCAACCTGCGGACGAACCGGCCGTCTGAGGTCGCGGTGCGGGATGCGGTCCGCGGGGTGCTGCGCGATCCCGGCTACGCCGAGCGGAGCGCGCGCATCGGCGAAGCGATCCGCCGCTCGCCCGGCGCGAAGGGCCTGGAGGCTGCGGTCGTCGCGGCGGTCGGGCGGACCGGGTCGCATCCCCGCGTCCCGAGGTGATTCGTTGCGGGCTCTCGTGCGAAAGGGAGGGGCCGGGAGGCGACACGCCGCGTGGATGCGCGAAAGGGAGGACACCCTCGCCGTCGCCGGCCCGATGTCCTCCCTTTCGAACGCGAGGAGCTACGCCGCCCCGTCGAACATCGAGGTGACCGAGCCGTCGGTGAACACCTCACGGATCGCGTTCGCGAGCAACGGCGCGATCGGCAGCACGGTGAGGTTGTCCCAGCGCTTGTGCTCGGGCAGCGGGAGGGTGTCGGTGACGACGACCGAGTCGATCGCGTCGCTCTGCAGCAGCTCGACCGCCGGGTCGCTGAACACCGCGTGGGTCGCCGCGACGACGACGCCGGTCGCACCCGCGGCCTTGAGCGCCTCGGCCGCCTTCACGATCGTGCGGCCGGTGTCGATGAGGTCGTCGACCAGCAGGCAGACGCGGCCGTTGACCTCGCCGACGATCTCGTGCACCGAGACCTGGTTCGGGACCAGCGGGTCGCGGCGCTTGTGGATGATCGCGAGGGGTGCACCGAGCTTGTCGCTCCAGATGTCGGCGACGCGGACGCGGCCCATGTCCGGCGAGACGACGGTCAGGGTCGAGGGGTCGAGCTCGCGCTTCATGTGGTCCAGCAGCACCGGCATCGCGAACAGGTGATCGACCGGGCCGTCGAAGAAGCCCTGGATCTGCGCGGCGTGGAGGTCGACCGACATGATGCGGTCGGCGCCGGCCGCCTTGAACAGGTCGGCGACCAGGCGGGCCGAGATCGGCTCGCGGCCGCGGCCCTTCTTGTCCTGGCGGGCGTAGGGGTAGAAGGGGGCCACCACGGTGATGCGCTTCGCCGACGCGCGCTTGAGCGCGTCCACCATGATGAGCTGCTCCATGAGCCACTCGTTGATCGGCGAGGTGTGCGACTGGATGACGAACGCATCCGAGCCGCGGACGCTCTCATCGAAGCGCGCGTAGATCTCGCCGTTGGCGAAGGTGCGGGCGTCGGTGGGGACCAGTTCGCTCCCGAGGCACTCGGCGATCTCCTGCGCGAGCTGGGGATGCGCGCGACCGGAGATCAGGACGAGTCGTTTCTGGCCGGTCGCGGTGATCCCTGACACTTATTCTCCGCTCTCTGCCGAGGCGTCGCTCTCGCGTGCGGCCTTGTCGGCGTCCGTGCCCGGCCGCTTCTCCGCGACCCAGCCTTCGATATTGCGCTGCGGGGCGACGGTGATGGCGAGGGCTCCCGCCGGGACGTCCTTGCGGACGACCGTTCCTGCTCCCGTGTACGCTCCGTCACCTATCCTAACCGGCGCGACGAGCGCGGTGTTCGTCGCGATCCGGACGTGCGAGCCGATGACCGTGCGGTGCTTGTTCACGCCGTCGTAGTTGGCGGTGATGACGCCGGCACCGAGGTTGCCGCCTTCGCCCACCTCGGCGTCGCCGACGTAGTTGAAGTGCGCGAGCTTGGTCCCCTCGCCGATGGTCGCGTTCTTCGTCTCGACGAAGGTGCCGATCTTGCCGTGCGCGCCGAGCACCGTGCCCGGACGGAGGTAGGCGAACGGTCCGACCGTAGCGCCCGCGCCGATCACGGCCAGCGTCGCGTCCGTGCGCTTCACCGTCGCACCGGCGCCGACCTCGGTGTCGAGGAGGGTGGTGTCCGGCCCGATCGTCGCACCGGTCTCGACCAGCGTCGCACCGCGCAGCTGCGTGCCCGGGAGCAGGGTCACGTCGGGCTCGAGCTTCGCCTTGACGTCGATCCACGTCGTCGCCGGGTCCTGGATGGTGACACCCGCGAGCTGCCAGGTGCGCACGATGAGCGCGTTGAGCTTCGCGGCCGCGTCGCTCAGCTGGGCGCGGTCGTTGATGCCCTCGACCAGCCACGACTCGGAGACGGGGAGCGCGTCCACGTCGAAGCCCGCCTCGCGGAGCAGCCCGATCACGTCGGTGAGGTACTTCTCGCCCTGCGCATTGTCGGTGGAGACGAGCGCGAGCTTGTCGCGCAGCGCGGCCAGGCCGAAGAGGTAGATGCCGGCGTTGATCTCGCCGATCCCGCGCTCCGCCTCGGTGGCGTCCTTGTGCTCGACGATCCGGTCGAGGTGGCCCTCGGGCGTGCGGACGATGCGGCCGTAGCCGGTGGCGTCGGCCGGGAAGGAGGACAGGATGGTCGCCGCGGCCTCGCCGGAGCGGTGCTTCGCGATCAGCTCGCGCAGCGTCTCCGCGTCCAGCAGCGGCACGTCGCCGTTGACGACGAGGACGTCGCCGGAGAAGTCCTCCGGGAGCGCCGCGATGGCCTGCTCGACCGCGCGTCCGGTGCCCGGGACCTCGTCCTGGTCGACGATGACCGCCTCGGGCATGTCCGCCTCGATGACCTCGGCGAGCCGGTCGCGCTCGTGGCGGACGACCGCGATGACGTGGGCCGCGTCCAGCTCGTGCGCCGTGGCGAGCACGTGCGACACGATCGGGATGCCGCCCAGCGGGTGCAGGAGCTTGGGGGTCGCGGACTTCATCCGCGTTCCCTGCCCCGCCGCGAGGACGACGATGGCGAGGTTCCGGTCGGTCATGTCTCTCCAGGTTCGCTCGGTTGCGCTCCGCCTCCAGGACTCGAACCTGGACCTCACAGCTCCAAAGGCTGTCGTGCTGCCATTACACCAAGGCGGAACACGCGTTTCGCGCAGGTGACAGTCTGCCAGACGCGTCCCGGCCGCGAGCCGCGCCCGGCCCCAATAGCATGGAGGGATGGCCGACGCACGAGACGAGGTGGACCGCATCGTCGACGCCTGGCTGCGCGAGCGCCCGGACCTCGACTTCGCCCCGCTGCAGGTGCTCTCGCGCGTCGATCGCCTCTCCCGCCACCTGGACCGCGCGCGCCGCGCCGCCTTCGAACGCTCCGACCTCGACTCGTGGGAGTTCGACGTGCTCGCCGCGCTGCGCCGCGCCGGAGCCCCGTACCAGCTGAGCCCGAAGTCGCTGCTGCAGCAGACCCTGGTCTCGTCCGGCACGATGACGAACCGCATCGACCGCCTCGTCGCCCGGGGCCTCGTCGAGCGCCGCACGGACCCGAACGACGGCCGCGGCATCCTCGTGCAGATGACGGCCGCGGGGCTGACGCGGGTGGACGCGGCGATCACCCGACTCGTGGACGCGGAGGCGGAGCTGCTCGACGGCCTGTCCGCGGCGGACGCGGAGCGGCTGGCGGCGCTGCTGCGGAAGCTGAGCCTGGGCTTCGACGCGGAGGCTTGACGCCGTTCGCCCACCGCATACCCCGCTCCCAGGTGGCCGTTATGCCGCTCTCATAAACTCGACGGCGATGAGACTCTCCCGACTGAAGCGACTGCCCTCCCGGGTCAAGCGCGCCGCGCGCTATGAGATCCACGCGCATTGGCGCCGCCAGCCCATCGTTCAGGGGTCGGTGTTCTACGAGTCGTTCTCGGGCAACGGGATGCTCGACAACCCGGAGGCGCTGTTCCGAGAGCTCCTCGCCGCGCCCGACCTGCAGCACCTCACCCATGTGTGGGCGCTGTCCGACCTGTCGCTGTACCGGTCGGCGGTGCGGGAGTTCGCCGGGAACGACCGGGTCAGCTTCGTCCGCTACGGGTCCGCCGCGTATTACCGGGCGCTCGCGACCAGCCAGTACCTCGTCAACAACGCCACCTTCCCGCCCGACTTCTCGAAGCGTCCCGGACAGGTGTACCTCAACACCTGGCACGGCACGCCGCTCAAGCGGATGGGCTACGACATCGAGGGCGGCGCGCTCGCCACGGCGAACATCATCCGCAACTTCGTCCAGGCCGACTACCTGCTCTCGGCGAACCCGTTCATGTCGGAGCAGATGTACCAGACCGGCTACAAGCTCACCGGCGTCTACCGCGGCACCCTCGTCGAGGAGGGCTACCCGCGCATCGACCGCCAGTTCCTGGATGAGCGCGAGCGCGAACTGGTGCGGCAGCGACTCGTCGGCGCCGGCATCCCGCTCGGCGACCGCAAGGTCATCCTGTACGCGCCGACCTGGAAGGGCGAGACCTTCGGGCGACCCGAGGACGACCTCGACGCGCTGCTCGCGCACATCGCCCAGATCGAGGAGCGCATCGACACCAGCCGGTACGCGGTGCTCCTGAAGACGCACCAGACCGTGCACGCCATGGCCGCCGACCGGCCGGAGCTGAAGCGGATGCTCGTGCCGAACGAGATCCCCACCAACCTGGTCCTCGGCGCGACGGACATGCTCATCTCCGACTACTCGAGCATCTTCTTCGACTTCCTGCAGACCGGCCGGCCGATCGTCTTCTTCACGCCCGACCTCGCCGACTACGCGGGCACCCGCGGGCTGTACTTCGAGCCGGAGGAGTGGCCCGGTCCGGTGCTCATGTCGGCGCGCGAGATCGGCGATGCGCTTCACGCCATCGCGGAGGGCGGGGACGCGGTGCCCGAGGCGTCGCGCGAGAAGTACCTCGACATGCAGCGCCGCTTCACGCCCTACGAAGACGGGCACGCCTCGAAGCGGGTCGTCGACATCGTCTTCCGCGGAGTGCGGGACGGCTACCGGCTGCGCACCGATCTCGCGGACGACGGCCGGAAGAAGATCCTGCTGTACCTCGGCGGGATGCGGCCCAACGGCATCACCACCTCGGCCCTCAACCTGCTCAACAACATCGACCACGACCGCTACGACGTCTCGGCGTTCTTCGCGCAGTCCCGGTCGCGCGTGATCCAGGGCAAGCAGATGCAGATCCACCCCGACGTGCGCCAGTTCCCGCGCGTCGGCGGGATGAACGGCGCCAAGCTGCTGCACCTCGCCCGCCACCTCGACTTCCGGCGCGGGCGCATCTCGCAGCACGCCGACATCCCCGCGCAGAACGCGCTGTGGGACGACGAGTGGTACCGCTGCTTCGGCGAGAGCCGGTTCGACTACGTGGTCGACTTCTCGGGGTACGGGCCGTTCTGGGCGGCGCTCCTGCTGCACTCCCCCGAGGCGCAGCGGGCGATCTGGCTGCACAACGACCTCGCCTCCGACGCGCACCGCGAGGTGAACGGCGAGAAGCGGATGCTGCACAGCCTCACGCAGATCTTCACCCTCTACGGGCAGTACGACCACCTCGTCTCCGTCTCGCCGACGCTGTCGGAGATCAACCGCGACTCGCTGAACGAGTACGCGGCGCCGGAGAAGTTCGTCTCGGCGCTGAACACGGTGGACGCCGAGCACATCCTCGAGAACGCCGCCGGCGACCTGCACGAGCTCACGTTCGACGAGGAGACGGGCAGCATCCCGGACTGGGCCGAGCTGCTCCTGGCCGACGACGACGTGACGACCTTCGTCAACGTGGGGCGGCTGTCGCCGGAGAAGAACCAGACGCGGCTCATCCGCGCGTTCGCCGCGGTGCACGCCGAGAACCCGCGCACGCGGCTGGTCGTCGTGGGCTCGGGTCCGCTCGCGGGCGACCTGGAGGCGCTGGTCGCCGAGCTCGGGCTGCAGGGGTCGGTGTTCCTCACCGGGATGCAGCGGAACCCGCACGCGATCATGGCGAAGGCCGACTGCTTCGTGCTCTCCAGCGACTACGAGGGGCAGCCGATGGTGCTGCTGGAGGCGCTGGTGCTGCAGCTGCCGATCGTGACGGTCGAGTTCGCGTCGGCCAAGAACGCGCTGCCCGCGGGCAGCGGCATGGTGGTGCCGCAGACGGTCGAGGGCGTGGCCGACGGCATGCGCGCCTTCCTCCGCGGCGACGTCCCCGACAGCCACTTCGACTACGTCGCCTACAACCGCAAGGCCGTCGCCGAGTTCTACGCTGCCATCGGCGCCGTCCCCGCCCCCGCACCCGCTGACTGACCGCTAGCCGGCGGCTGGTCAGGCGCGGGCGAGGAGGGCGGCGAGGTCGAGGCCGGTCGGGAGCTCGCCGTAGAGCGAGCCGCGCTCGGGGCCGAGGCGCGCGGCGACGAACGCGTCGGCGACCGGAGCCGGCGCGTCGCGGATCAGCAGCGACGCCTGCAGCGCGACCGCGAGCGCCGAGACCAGCGACCGCACCGACGCCTCGGCTGCGACCGGATCGGCGTCCGCCGATGCGACGCACGACGCCACGCGCGCCCGCAGCCGGTCGTGATGCGCGTCGAAGGTCCGGTACACGCCGCGCGCGCCGGCCAGCTCCGCGTCGAACGCCTCCCACGCCGCCGGCTCCCGCCGCAGCGCGCGCAGCACATCCAGCGCGATGACGTTGCCCGACCCCTCCCAGATCGCCATCACCGGCTGCTCCCGGTACCGCCGGGCCAACGGGAACGCCTCGGTGTACCCGTTCCCGCCGAGGCACTCCAACGCCTCGTACGCGTGCCCCTGCCCCCGCTTGCAGACCCAGTACTTCGTCACCGCGGTGGCCAGGCGCCGGAATGCCGCATCCGTCTCCGGCGCGTCCGCGTCGTGCGCCCGCGCCAGCCGCAGCGCGACCGTGGTCGCCGCCTCCGACTCCAGGGCCAGGTCGGCGAGCACGGCGGTCATGGCGGGCTGATCGACCAGCCGCGCCCCGAACGCCGCGCGGTGCCGCGTGTGCCACACCGCCTCCGCGACGGCCTGGCGCATCCCCGCCGCGCTGCCGTACACGCAGTCGAGCCGGGTGCGGTTCACCATCTCGAGGATGGTGCGTACCCCGCGCCCCTCCTCCCCCAGCAGATAGCCGACCGTCCCGTCGAACTCCACCTCGCTGGACGCGTTGGAGCGGTTGCCGAGCTTGTCCTTCAGCCGCTGGAGGAGGAAGACGTTGCGATCGCCGTCGTTCAGCACCCGCGGTACCAGGAAGCACGACAGCCCGGCCGCCGTCT
>Ga0209455_1000933_pt1 | contig 14992 bp, 14 predicted proteins | sample AraplaCol_mCL_r2_FD_184275 | JGI IMG/M metagenome (GOLD analysis project Ga0209455, IMG submission 184275) | Arabidopsis root microbial communities from North Carolina, USA - plate scrape CL_Col_mCL_r2 (SPAdes) (version 2) | ecosystem: Host-associated > Plants > Roots > Endosphere | place: USA...
GTGGACGTGGACAACGAGGCGGGCGCGCAGGTCGCCACCCAGCACCTCATCGACCGGGGCCGCCGCAACATCGCGCTGATCACCGGACCGCAGGACATGCCCGCCGGCCTCGACCGCTACACGGGCTGGCGCCGGGCGATGGATGCGGCCGGGATGGATGCGTCGATGGTCGCGTACGGCGACTTCTCGCCCGCGTCCGGGCTGGAGGCCATGCGCCGACTGCTCGCGGCGGGGCGCCCGATCGACGGGCTGTTCGCCGCAAACGACCAGATGGCCGCGGGCGCGTACTCGGCGATCCACGAGGCCGGGCTCAGCATCCCGGGCGACATCGCGGTGGTCGGGTACGACGACGACAGCTTCGGGCTCATGTCGACGCCGCCGCTGACGACGGTGCACCAGCCGTCGATCGGCCTCGGCGAGGCGATGGCCCGCGTGCTCGTGCGCCGCCTCGCGGGCGAGCCCGTCGAGCGCGTGACGCTGCTCCCCACCGAGCTCGTCGTCCGCCAGTCCAGCTGACCCCGCTCGCCCCCTGCGCGCCTCTCCCGAAGTGCAGGTAGTTGCGCGGTTCTGCGGCGTGTCGACCGCAACTAGCTGCCCTTCGGCGCCCCCTGGGAGGCTCGGCGGCGGGCGCGGTAGGCGGCGGCCTTGGCGCGGTCGCCGCAGCCGGACATGCCGCACCAGCGGCGGTTGCCGGCGCGGGAGGCGTCCAGGAACGGGCGGGTGCAGTCGGCGCCCTCGCACCACTTGAGGTGTGCGGCGTTCTCGGGGCGGAAGGCGTCGACCGCGGCGCGGGCGACGGCGGCCAGGCACGCGGCGAGGTCGCCGGTCGTGGTGACGGTGCGGTCCACACCCAGGCTCGCGGCGGTGAGCGGGGCGGCGGCGTAGCGGTTCAGCCCGGCGACGGCGGCCCGGTCGAGTGGATGGGCGGCGTCGGCGGTGAGGAGCGACCAGATGTTCTCGCGCACCGCGATCGCCTGACGATACCCGGCCTCGTCGATGGCGGGCGGAGCATCCACGAGCCCGGCCTCGGCGAACCATCGCGCGAGGGACTCGGGGTTCGGGACGCGCTCCTCCGCCGTCGTGCGCCGCTCGGCGACGGTCGCGACGAAGTCAAGGGCCAGGTTGCCGGCCACGAACTCGAAAGGCACGTCACCATCTTGACAGGTGACGCATCCGCGAGCAAGGTGTGCTCCATGGACGGACGGAGCGGCGGAGTCCTCGTGTATGTCTCGGCGGCGGTGAGCGCCCGGTCGGCGGACGCGGGCGCCATCGTGGCGGCCGTGCTCGCGGGGACCGCGGTCGCCGGGCCGGCCGCGGGCGGGCTGCTCGCGGCCGCGCTGACAGTGCCGCACCTCGTCGGTCCCCTCGCCGGCCGGTTGCTGGATGCGCGGAGCCGGCCCGGTCCGGTGCTCGCGGCGGCCTTCGTCTGGTACGCGGTGTTCGTCGCCTCGGCGGCTGTGCTGCTCCCCGTTTCGGTGGCCGGAGCCGCCGTGGCGCTAGCGGCTGCGGGATGCGCGGGGCCGCTGGTGACCGGCGGCCTGAGCAGCCGGCTGGCAGGGATCGTGGCCGCCGGGCGGGGCCCAGGCCGGTCCGGCGGAGTGGGGCGGGGGAGCGCCGGCGACGCCCGCAGCCGCACCCAGCGGCGCGGGCAGGCGCTCGACGCGCTGACGTACGGCGTCTCCGCGACCGTCGGGCCCGCCGCCGTCGCGGTGCTCGCGGCGGTGCTGACGCCGGTCGGCGCCCTAGGCGCGACCGCCGCGCTCCTGGTCGTCGCGGCCGCGATCGTGCTCTGGCTCCCCGCCAGCACTGCGGCCGCCCCCGCGCGACCGGAGCGCAGCGTCCTGCGGCTGCTCGTAACCTCCGCGCCGCTCCGCCGCACCACCGTCGCGACCATCGGCTCGGCGACCGCCCTGGCCGCGGCCCCGCTGATCGCGACGGCGGTCGCCGGCCAACGCGGGGCGTCCCCGTCCACCGCGGCCGTGCTGATGTCCCTGTACGGAGCCGGCGGCCTGCTCGCCTCCCTCGCCCTGATCGCACGGCCGCTCACCGGCGACCCCGAGCGGCTGGTGCGAACCGGGGTCGTCATCGCGGGCGTCGCGCTTCTCGCACCACTGGCCGCCCTCCCGTTCCCGGCCGCGGGCGGCGTCCTCGGAGGGGTCGCCTTCGCGCTCATCGGCGCGGCGAGCTCCGCGCTCTTCGCGGCCACGCTCGCCGCGCGCACCGAGTACTCGCCCCCGGGCGCGGCGGCCCGCGTCTTCGCGACCGTGGCCGGCGTCAAGGTCGGCGGAAGCGCTCTCGGCGTCGCCGCGGCGGGACTGGTGGCGCCGCTGGGGCCGGCCGTGCTGATCGGCTGTTCCGCCGCCGTGTGCGGGCTGACCCTCGGCGTTGTGGCCGTGGATGCGGCCATCGCTTGCGCTCGCGGACGGCGGGGGTACCGTCGCGGCATGCCAACGTATACTGCACACCGGCCGCTCGATGGCGACGCCGACGAGTACTTCGACTACGTCTCCGATCCGGAGAACCTGCCCGCCTACTTCCCGCGCGTGACCGAGGCGCATGAGCTGCCCGACGGCAAGGTCGAGACGACCGCGCACGTCGACGCCGACCAGGACGGGAGCGACGAGACCGTCACCTCCGAGGCCGCGTTCGACGTCGACCGGGCGGCACGCGAGATCACCTGGTCGGCGCCCGGCCCGCACGACTACCACGGCTCGCTGCGGATCACCGACGACGGCGTCGAGCTGACCATCCACACGACGCAGGAGTTCGACGGGATGCAGCAGTCGCTCGACGGGTCGCTGGCGAAGATCGCGGAGAATCTGCGCGCGAAGGCCTGAGCCCGGGCAGTGTTCGACGGGTTCCAGACGACCGACGTCGACGTCGGCGAGGCGCGCATCCACGTTCGCCACGGAGGAGAGGGTCCGCCGATCGTGCTGCTCCACGGCCACCCGAGGACCGGCGCGACCTGGCACCGCGTCGCGCCGCTGCTCGTCGCGGACGGCTTCACCGTCGTGATCCCCGACCTGCGCGGCTACGGCCGGTCGACGGCGCCCGCGCCGCGGCCCGACCACGCGCAGGCGTCGAAGCGCGCCCTGGCGGAGGACGTGCTCGCGGTCATGCGGTCGCTGGGGCACGACCGCTTCGACCTCGTCGGGCACGACCGGGGCAGCTACGTCGCGTTCCGCCTGGCGATGGACCACCCGGAGCCGGTGCGCCGCGTGGCGCTGCTCGACTGCATCCCCATCGTCGAGCACCTCGACCGGATCACGCCCGAGTTCGCGACCGCGTGGTACCACTGGTTCTTCTTCGCGCAGCCCGACGTCCCGGAGCGGGTCATCACCTCCGACCCGGACGCCTGGTACCGCGGCGACCCGGATGCGATGGGCGCGGAGAACTTCGCCGAGCGGCGGGAGGCGGTGCACCGTCCGGAGGTCGTGCGCGCGATGCTCGAGGACTACCGCGCGGGCCTGACCATCGACCGCGCCGACGAGGAGGCGGACCGCGCAGCGGGGCGGCGGCTCGCCATGCCGCTGCTCGTGCTGTGGTCGCGGCGCGACGACCTCGAGCAGCTCTTCGGCGACCCGGTGACGATCTGGCGCGCCTGGGCGGACGACGTCCGCGGGCACGCGATCGACTCGGGGCACCACGTCGCCGAGGAGGCGCCCGAAGAGCTGGAAGCCGCGCTGCGCGGGTTCTTCAGGCGCTGACGCGGAGGTCGCGAGGCAGCGTCGCCGCGACGAGGAAGCCATCCGGCGTGCGCTCGGCCCGCACCGTGCCGCCGTGCGCCTCCATGATGGCGCGCACGATCGCCAGTCCGAGGCCGGCTCCCGATGATGCAGCCCGTCCGGGCGTGCGGGCCGGATCGGCAAGCCAGCCCGCATCGAACATCCGCTCGAGGTCCTCCCCGGGCACACCCGGCCCGCTGTCGAGGACGCCGATGACGACCTCCCCCGCGCGCGGCACCGCCGAGACCTCGACCACGCTCCCGCTCGGCGCGTGGCGGACGGCGTTGCCCAGGAGGTTGGTGAGCACCCTGCCCAGCAGGTACGGATCGGCCTGGACCGGCGCGCCGTCGACGCGCCCATGGGCGACCCGCACGGACCGGGACTCGGCGAGCACGCGCACATCCGCGACCGCGTCGGACACGGCGTCGAGCAGCACGACCTCCTCCCGCTGGGGCCGCAACGTGCCGCTCTGCAGGCGCGACAGCTCGAAGAGGTCGTCCACCATCCGACTCATCGCGTCGGCCTGCTGACGGATGCGGCGGCCCGCGTCGGCCGGATCGCCCGCCATCCCGTCCTCCAGCGACTCGGCGAGCGCTCGGACGCCGGTCAGCGGCGTGCGGAGGTCGTGCGAGATCCACGCGAAGAACGCGCTCCGAGCCGCGTCCAGCCGCTCCAGCTCCGCGCGCGCGTCGGCGACGCGGACGGAGATCGCGGCGAGCTCGGCGGACATCGCCGCGACCTCTCGCGACGCGGCGGCCCGCTGCACGATCTCGCCGTCGCCGAGACGGCGCGCGGATGCGGCGACCGTCGCGAGGGAGCGGCGCAGCCCCCGGGCGACCAGCCAGGCGCCGGTCATGCTGAACACCGCCGACACCGCCAGGATCCACAGCAGCACCGTCAGATCGTGGGGTGTGAAGTACATGCCGACCGCGATCGCCAGGGTGGAGCACGCGATCGAGGCGATGGCGGACGCGACGACGATGGCGATCCGCCAGACGAAGGACGCACGCCGCGAGAGCCGCAGCACGACCGCCGCGACGAGGAAGACACCGGTGGTGCACCCCAGCGTCACGACGACGATGAACCAGAAATCTGAGCCGTTCACGATGCATCCCCCGACGCGATGAACCGGTAGCCCTCGCCCCACACGGTGAGCAGGTGGCGGGGCTCGTGCGGCGCGGGCTCGATCTTCTCGCGGAGCCGGCGGATGTGGACGGTCACGTTCGATGGGTCGCCGAAGTTCCAGCCCCACACGTCGCGCAGGACCTCGTCGCGCGTGACCACCCGGCCCGGGTTGGTGAGGAAGTAGTGGAACAGCTCGAACTCGCGCGCGGTGAGCAGCAGCTCGCGCCCGGACGCCCAGACGGTCCGTCGCACCGGGTCGAGCCGGAACGGGCCGACCTCGAAGGCGGCGGTGGGACGCGGCGCCCGGGCCCTGCGCAGCATCGCGTTGACGCGGAGCAGCAGCTCGCGCAGGGAGAACGGCTTCGCGAGGTAGTCGTCGGCTCCGTGCTCGAGCCCCTCGATCCGGTCGTCGACCCGGTCCAGCGCCGTCAGCATGAGGATCGGGAGGCGGTCGTCGCGCTCGCGTGCGATGCGGCAGAGCTCGTCGCCGCTGACGCCGGGCAGCATCCTGTCGAGGATGAGGACGTCGGGCAGGCGCCCCGCCAGCGCACGCAGCCCGCTCGCGCCATCGGCAAGCGCTGTCACCCGATAGCCGGCGGAGGCGAGGTAGTCGCTCACCACGCCGAGGACGGTGAGGTCGTCCTCGACGAGCATCGCCGTGAGCTGCGGGGCCGCGATCATGAGCCCATCCTCACCCGGCGGCCCCCGCCGAACCTGAGTTATTACGGGGTTGAAATGTCTGATCCTCAGACCCGTGGGGCTTGTTAGCGTCGTCGCGCCCCGGCACCCCGCCGTGGCAGCACAAGGAGATACACAGATGCGCAAGACCTTCGCCCTCGCCGCAGCCGCCGTGGCCCTCGCCGCCGGACTGACCGCCTGCAGCGCGGCCTCCGATGCCTCCACGTCGACGCCGTCGGCTGCTTCGTCGACGTCGGCCTCGTCCTCGACCTCGACCGCGGCGACCGCCACGCGGACCGGCACCTTCTCGGGCCTGAACGACAAGAAGGTCGCCGGTACGGTGACCATCAGCGGCGACACCATCACCCTCTCGGGCTTCTCGTCCGACGAGGGCCCGGACCTGCACCTCTACCTCGCCAACGGCACCGATGAGGCCTCGGTCACTGCCGGCAAGGAGGTCAAGGGCGTCGCCTACGACCAGGCGAACCAGACCTTCGAACTGAACGGCGTGGACGCCTCCACGTTCACCAACGTGGTCGTGCACTGCGACAAGGCCAAGGCGGTCTTCGGGGCCGCAACCCTCTCGTGATGACCCGTCCGAACACTGCCACCCTCGCCGCGCCGGCCCTCCTCGCCGGCGCGGCGAGGGTCGCCCTCGGCGTCCTGTGGCTGTTGGAGGGCATCCTCAAGTACCGCGCGGGGTTCGGCGCCGCCGACATCGGCTTCGTGATCGACGGCGCCGCCGACAATCCACGCGTTCCCGGCTACTTCTCCAGCTTCGCGGACGTGGTCATGCGCCCGGCGCCCGCACTGTTCGGCTTCGCCATGCCGTTGTTGGAGACGGTGCTCGGCGTCGCGCTCATCCTGGGAGTGCTCACACGCGCTGCGGCACTCATGTCGGTGCTGACGCTGCTGCTGTACTGGTCGGCGGATCAGCTGATCTGGCAGTACCCGGTGATGGCGGCGCTCAGCGTCGTGGTCATCGCCTGGCCCGCCGCCGCCCGTGCGCTCTCCCTCTCGGCGCTGGTCGAGCGGCGCATTCCACGGTTGCGGTCGGCGCCTGCACCATTGCGCGTCTGGCTTTGACGGGGCTCTCGCGAGAGTCCCGTCAGGCCAGCCGCCGGTACAGCCTGTTTCCGGCCGCCGCGATCACGAGGCCGGTGGCGACGATCGCCGCGACCCCGCCGGCGTAGGCGATGAAGAGGTGCTCGGTCCCGGACTGGGCCGAGAAGTACGTCACCGCCAGCGCGATGATCGAGCCCAGGCCGCACAGCGCACCGACCCAGACGAGCGGCCAGAGCTTGCTGCGCACGGGCGGTTCGGCGCCCGGCATCCGCAGACCCGAGAGCACGATGCCCGCCAGGCTGCCCCAGAAGGCGACCACCAGCATGCCGGCCACGACGTCGCTCGGTCGATGCCACTGCTCGACCAGCGTGGACGCGCCCGCCGCGATCGTGAAGAGCGACCCGACCACTGCGGCGAGCGGGCGGAACCGCGGCGACGACAGCAGGAAGACGACGAGCGCCGCGGACGCGGCGACGGCGGTGTGACCGGACGGGAGGGAGTTCGAGAGTCCCACATCCACGCCCTTCTCGGGCCGGGAGAGGACGGTGTACTTCAGAACCTGCGTGCTCACGTTCGCGGCGATCGCCGCGCCGACCGCGACCGCGAACACCAGCCAATTGCGACGCACCAGGACGATGACGATCGCGACGACCGCGCCGATGATGACGGAGGCGACCGGCAGCGCGTCGAGGAAGGCATGGGCGAACTCGATGACGCCGCCCTTCCACGCGTCGGCCCCGGCGAAGGCGCGCTCGTCGATCACCTGGCCGATGTAGCTCTGCACGAACACCAGGTACACGGCGACGAACAGCACCGCGGACACGAGCGCACCCCAGACGAAGGGCAGGGCGCGGAGGCTCGATCGCATAGTGCCTCCAACCCTTCCACAACCGACCCTGAGATTCCCGGACGAACGCTCAACGGGGGCAGAACTACGCTCGCCCATCGCCTGTGAAGGCGAGTAGACCGGTCGCATGAGACGCATCGAGAACACCATCGAGATCGACGCGCCGCCGCACGATGTGTACCTGGCGATCCGCGCGCTCGACGCGTACCCGGGGTGGCTACGGCGCTCGATCGTGTACCGCGGCACCCGCGTCGGGACCCCGGACGGCTACGTGGACACGACGACGATCGGCCGCATGAGGGGGCGGCTGCTCGAGGAGGAGCCCGACCGGATGCTGCACTTCCACCAGTCCGTGCGCTCCGGCGGGGTGGACGCGGACATCCGCTACGCGGTCGACGGCACCGCCGCGTCCACCCGCGTCACCCGCGTCGGGGAGCTGACCACCCACGGCGCCTTCCGCGCGATGCAGCCCGTGCTCGTGCGAATGGCCGCGGCCGAGAGCAGGAGGACGATGCGCGCGCTCAAGGCGCACGTCGAGCACCGCGGGTGAGACGCGTCAGACGAACCGCACGTCGTCGCCGAGCCGCTCGCGCATGACGTCGATCGCCGCCGGATTGCTGTCCACCAGGAGGAACCGCCGCCCGAGCCCCGCCGCCACCGCCCCGGTGGTGCCGCTGCCCGCGAAGAAGTCGAGCACCCAGTCGCCCTCGCGGCTCGACGCCTGCACGATGCGGCGCAGCACGCCCTCCGGCTTCTGCGTCGGGTACCCGGTCTTCTCGCGCCCGGTCGGCGACACGATGGTGTGCCACCAGACGTCGGTCGGAAGTTTGCCGAGCTGCGCCTTCTCGGGAGTGACCAGCCCGGGCGCCATGTACGGCTCCCGCTCGACCGCGGCCGAGTCGAAATGGTACGCGGATGGGTCCTTCACGTAGACGAGGATCGTGTCGTGCTTGGCCGGCCAGCGGTTCTTCGGCTTCGCGCCATAGTCGTAGGCCCAGATGATCTCGTTGAGGAACGACTCCCGGCCGAACAGCGCATCCAGCAGCACCTTCGCGTAGTGCGACTCGCGGTAGTCGAGGTGGAGGTACAGCGTCCCGTCGTCGGCGAGCACCCGCCAGGCCTCGATGAGCCGCGGCTCCAGGAAGCCCCAGTAGTCCTCGAACCGATCGTCGTAGCGGAGCAGGTCGCCCTTGATCCTCTCGTAGCTGCGGCCCTTGAAGCCGATCACGCTGCCTGCGCCGCCCTCCGACCGGACCGAGGTGAGCGTCCGCCGCGCCTGCGGTCGGCCCGTGTTGAAGGGCGGGTCGAGATAGATCAGCCGGAACGCGCCGTCGGGCAGCCCGGCGAGCACCGACAGGTTGTCGGCCTCGACCACGGTGCTCGGCGCCTCGGGGTGCCACAGCGGGGAGGCTGCGGGCTCGGGCTGCGACATGCGTCCATTGTCGCAGCGAGAGAATGGACTGTGCACAATCTCGGCCTCCTCTTCGACGTCGACGGACCCCTCGCGAGCCCCGTCACCCGCACCATCGCCATCCGCAGCATCGTCACCGACCTGGTGTCGATGGCCGCGGCCGGCGTCCCGATCGCGTTCATCACCGGGCGGTCGGGCGACTTCATCCGCAACCAGGTGGTCGCCCCGCTGTGCGACGCCGGGCTCGGCGAGGCGCTGGACCAGCACGGCGCGCGCATGTTCGGCGTGTTCGAGAAGGGCGGCGCGTGGGCGCCGATCACCGGCGGCGGGATGGGCGAGGTCACGGTCGACGAGTCGGTCGCGTTCGCGCCAGAGGCGGTGGATGCGGTGCGCCGGCTGGTGCGCGAGCGCTTCGCCGACACCATGTTCTTCGACGAGACCAAGCGCGCGATGATCTCCGTGGAGCAGCGCACCGACGTGGACGCGGACACCTACGCCGAGGCGCAGGGCCGGTTCGAGGATGCGGCGTTCGACGTGCTCACCGGGCTCGGCGTGGGGTTGCGGTACCGGGATCGCGTGTCGCCGGACGCGTCCGGCGCCGTGCCGTTCCGCATCGACCCGACCATCATCTCCACGGACATCGAGTCGGTGCTGCTCGACAAGGACCGCGGCGCCCAGCGCGCGTTCGACTACTTCGCGGCGCGCGGGCCGCTCCCCCGCCGCTGGCGCTCCGTCGGCGACTCCCGCAGCGACTACAAGATGGCCGACTTCGTGCACGACGCCGGCTACGAGGTCGCCCACGTGGACGTGCGCCCCGCCGACGGCGTGCTCGAGCGGCCCTACGAGGTGATCACCATCGGCGACGCGATCCACGACGACGCGGGCGCGGAGTTCCTGGCGCACTGGCGCCGCGAGCTCGGGCTGGAGCCGACCGGCTGACTCAGCCCAGCTCGCGCCCGCGGTTGCGGCGGCGCACCTCCCGCGGCGCGCGGCCGCCCAGGAACGACCGCGCCGGATCCACCACGAACCCCTGACGCAGCGCCTCGCGGCCCACCAGCATCCGGAACCCCATCTGGTCGCGGTTCGTCAGCGTCGTCTCGGCGCGCACCGTCCGGCCGCCGAGCACGAGGTCGAGGAGCACGACGACCCGCTCTTCGGTGTGCCCGGACGAGCTGCGGATCACGCGGCGATCGTGCACCGCGCACTCGGTGGCCACCGCGTCCCGGTCGGAGTCCTGCCACGGATGCACCAGGAAGCGCACGCGGTTGCCGGGCAGCTCCTCGATGTCGAACGCGTGCAGGGACGAGCTGCGCGCGCCCGTGTCGACCTTCACCTTGATCCACTCGACCGGGATGCCCGGGAGGCTCACCCATTCCCGCCAGCCGACCGTGCGCGAGCCGGCGTCGTCGGTGTTTAGATGGGTGTCGGCCATTCCCCCATCTTCGCAGGAGCTCCCCCGTGAAACTCGCCATCCTGTCGCGCGCCCCGCACGCGTACTCCACCCAGCGCCTGCGCTCGACGGCGGAGAGCCGCGGCCACACCGTGAAGGTGCTCAACACGCTGCGGTTCGCGATCGACCTCTCCGGCGAGGAGCCCGACCTGCAGTACCGGGGGCGGTTGCTGTCCGACTACGACGCCATCCTGCCGCGCATCGGCAACTCGATCACGTACTACGGGACGGCCGTCGTGCGCCAGTTCGAGCAGATGGACGTCTACACGCCGAACACCGCGAACGGCATCACGAACTCGCGCGACAAGCTGCGGGCGACGCAGATCCTGTCCCGCCACAACATCGGGATGCCGCGCACGGCGTTCGTGAACAGTCGCGCCGACGTGCGGATGGCGATCGAGCGGGTCGGAGGCGCGCCGGTCGTCATCAAGCTGCTGGAGGGCACCCAGGGGATCGGCGTGATCCTCGCGCCGGAGGCGAAGATCGCGGAGTCGATCATCGAGACGCTGCACTCGACGAAGCAGAACGTCCTCATCCAGAGCTTCATCTCGGAGAGCCGCGGCCGCGACATCCGCGCGCTCGTCGTCGGAGACCGCGTCGTCGCGGCGATGCGGCGCGTGGCGAGCGGCGACGAGTTCCGCTCGAACGTGCACCGTGGAGGGACCGTCGAGAAGGTCGCGCTGACGCCCGAGTTCGAGGAGGCGGCGGTGCGGTCGGCGCAGATCATGGGCCTCCGCGTGGCCGGTGTCGACATGCTCGAGGGCAAGGACGGCCCGCTCGTGATGGAGGTCAACTCCTCGCCCGGGCTCGAGGGCATCGAACGCGCGACCGGCCTGGACGTGGCGGGCGCGATCATCGACTTCATCGACAACCAGGTGGCGTTCCCCGAAATCGATGTCCGCCAGCGGCTCAGCGTCTCGACCGGCTACGGCGTCGCCGAGCTGCTCGTGCACACCAACGCCGACCTCGTCGGCAAGATGCTCCGCGACTCCGGCCTCGCCGACCGCGACATCTCGGTGCTGACGCTGCACCGCGGCACGTCGGTCATCCCGAACCCGCGCAGCGGCGTGGTGCTGGAGGCCGGCGACCGCCTGCTGTGCTTCGGCCGCCTGGAGGAGATGCGGTCGATGATCCCGGACCGGCGGAAGCGGCGCACGAAGGTGCGCAAGCTGCCGAAGGAAGCACAGGAGGCGCTCACCGAGGACTGAGGCCGGTCAGGCGATCGGCTGCTCCGCCATCCGTCGTTGCTCGGCCCGGCGGTAGTGCCTCAGGATCAGCCAGAGCGTCAGCAGGCCGCCCGCAGCGACGACGATCAGCACGACGATGTAGAGGATGCCCGCGAGAGCGGTCACGGCATCTGCCGTCTGCTGCGTCAGGCCGCCGGAGGTCGTGAGCTCCTCGAGCGCGCGGCCGTTGGCGATCAGCGCGATGACCGCGGCGAGATCGCTGGCCGAGTCCCAGAGCCCGTGCAGAACGGCCACGCCCAGATACGTCACGACGATCCAGATCGAGAAGCGGAACCGGGTGCGTCCGCGGGCCGCTCCGAACAGGACGGCGCCGAGCACCGCCGTCCAGAGCACGTGACCGACCGGCGCGAGGATGGCGCGCAGCACCTCCGTCTGCAGCAGCGAGACGAGGTCGATGCCGCGGGAGGTGATCGCCGCGTTGAACGCGTACCCGGCCGACTCGAAGGCGGCGAAGCCGGCGCCGACGGTCGCGCCGAGCAGGGCGCCCTGGGTCACGGTCTTCGGGACGACGCGCCAGCCGATGATGATCAGCAGCACCGCCTTCACGAACTCCTCGATGAGCCCGACGAGAAGGTAGAGCCCCCAGCTCTGGTGCAGGTTCACCTCGAGCAGGGAGGCGCCGAGCACGCCGAAGATCCCGCCCACGAAGAAGGCGAGAACGAGCTGGAGCGAGCTGATGCTCCCCGTGACCCGCTCGATGGCGAACAGGACGACGCAGAACGGCACCAGGAAGCTGCCCAGCAGGATCAGTGTCGGGATCAGGTTCGTGTTCCCCGTGACGGCGGTGACCACGATGGTCAGGATCCACAGGGCGAGCCCGGTGAGAAGCGTCTTCCACCACCAGCCGTGATGGTGGTGCGGGTGCGGGGCGGGGACGCTGTACGCCGTGCCGGGCGCGGGCGCCGTCTGGGACTCATCCATGCGGGACATCATCCCACCGAGTGGACCGGGGCAAGCCCGTGTCCACCCGGGGTGTGTCACCCCTGCTCGCGACGGCGTCGCACGGCGTTCACCGCGAACAGGAGCGAACCGAGCAGGGCCGCCAGCGCCGCCCACAGTGCCGCGGGCACCACGTTCGAACCGGTGGAGGCCAGGCCGGCGCGCGGCGGGTCCTTCACGGTCGCGCACGCGACGCCCGGGTCGCCGCAGGCGCCGGAGCCGCTGGACGCGGTCCACGGGCCCGACGGGGTCTCGACCGAGGCGCGGTTGACGGTGTCGGTCGCAGCCACGAGCTTCGTCGTGACCGTGATCGTCGCCGAGGCGCCGGCGGCGAGGGCCGGGAGCGTCCAGTGCAGCGTTCCCCGGCCGGGCGTGCCCTGCGGGGTGGAGCCGATCACCTGCAGCCCCGACGGGAGCGTGTCGGTCACCTTCACGTTCGTCGCGTCGATCGCGCCGTCGTTGGTGACGCGGATCGTCCAGACGATCGTGTCGCCGACGGACGCCGCCGAGCGGTCCGCCTGCTTCAGGATGCTCAGGTGGCCGATCTGGAAGGTGTTGGTCACCGTGACGGTCGCCGTGCCCCCGGCGGGAACGGTCACGGTGCCGTCCGCCGGCGACAGCGCTGTCGCGGTCGCGAGGCCGGCGTCCGTCTCGTCGACGACGCAGGAAGCGCCGGCGAGGATGCCGTCGACCGTGGCGGTGTAGCCGTTCGCCTTCGAGAGCACCTGCGTCGCGTCCGCGCCGAGGTCGATCGGCGTGAGGACGCCGTCCACCAACGCGGTGCAGGTCAGCTGGACGGTGAACGGGCCCTCGCCGAACAGCGCGACGCCGGGGCCGACGCGCTTCTTGTCGATCTCGACCGAGCCGGTCTCGAAGGTGTTCGTGATGGTCACCACCGCGGGCGCGCCCGCCGGGACCGTCACTCCCGAGGCTGGGGTGATGGCGACCGAGGTCGCTCCGCCCGTGACCGTCTCGGCGACGTCGCAGTGGGCTCCCTGGATGAGGCCGGTGACCGTGGCGGTGTAGCCATGGGCGGCATCCAAGGTCACCAGGCCGCCGTTCGGCAGCGGGATGGTGAGGGTCGTGCCGTCCTTCACCCAGGTGCAGGTGAGCTGAGCGGTGAACGGTCCGTCGCCGTAGCGCGCGACACCGTCGCCGGTGCGGACCTTGGTGATCTCGACCGAGCCGGCGGAGAAGGTGTTGGTCACATCCACGGTCACCACGGCCGTCCCGCCGTCGTCACCCGCGATGACGACGGTCGGCGCGGAGACGGCGGAGCCGGTGGCGCCTCCGGTCGCGGTCTCGGCGACCGAGCACGCGGTGCCGGCCGGGAAGACGCCCGGGACGGTCAGCGTCTGGCCGCCGACGATGCTGAGGTCGCCGTCGAACAGGGTCTGCGTCGCGTCGGACACGCACGTGACGTGCAGGGTGAACGGCCCGTCGCCATAGCCGGCCGCGGCGGCGCCGTCCACTGTCTTGGTGACGGCGAGGGTTCCCGACGCGTAGTGGTTGGTCACCACGGCGGTGTCATCGGCGCGGACGGTCACGACCGCCCGGGTGCCGGCGGTCTCGGCACCGCCATCGACCGCGATCCCGACGTGGTTCGGGGCGGCGGCGGCTCCGTCGGCGTCTGTCTCGGTGACGGTGCAGGCCGCGCCGACCGGGAGGTCCGCGATGGTGCGGCTCGCGCCGTCCGCGAGGGTGAAGGCGGCGTCACCGGCGGCGAGCGGCACGGAGGCGCCGAGCGCCGACTCGCAGGTGACGGTGAACGAGAACGGTCCGAACGATCCGGTGGTGGCGGCCGTCTCCACGTGCTTGGTCACGGTCAGCGAGGTCAGCTCGTAGTCGTTGACGACGGCGACCTTCTGCGCGTCCGGCACCGGCTGCGATGGGTCGGCCGCGGCGATGGTCACCGAGGCCGGCGTGACGGTGCGGGTGGACTCGCCGTAGGAGCCGGCCGCGCCGTGCTCGACGGTCTGGCAGTCCGCGCCGGTCGGGATGCCGTCGATGCGGGCGGTGTAGCCGTTCGCGCTCGACAGCGTGACGGACGCGTTCGCGCCGAGGGCGACCGCGACGCCGCCGATGGTGCACGAGACGTCGGCGACGAAGCTGGTCGGCGCGTACTGCGCCGCCGGTCCGGTGACCGTCTTCGTGACCTGCAACGGACCGCCGGTCAGGATGACGCCCGCCTTGATCGGCTCCTGCGGGCCGGCCGGCTGCGAGCCGGACGCGTACGTCGGGTAGAAGCCGAACGAGTTCCAGGCGCGGACACCGGTGACCGGCGCGGTGACCGGCGCACGGCCGTCGCCCGTGATCGTGGTCGGCACGTTGGTCGTGGTGTACGTGACCTTCAGAGACGCGCCCGCGGGCAGCACGCCGCCCGGCGCCCTGCTGAAGTCGAAGACGAGCTTGACGGCGGTGACCGCGGCGGCGTCGATGGTCGACCCGACGGCGGAGGCGGGGCTCCACGATCCGGCCGCGCACGTCTTGCCGGGCGTGATGTCG
>Ga0209455_1000938_pt1 | contig 14930 bp, 12 predicted proteins | sample AraplaCol_mCL_r2_FD_184275 | JGI IMG/M metagenome (GOLD analysis project Ga0209455, IMG submission 184275) | Arabidopsis root microbial communities from North Carolina, USA - plate scrape CL_Col_mCL_r2 (SPAdes) (version 2) | ecosystem: Host-associated > Plants > Roots > Endosphere | place: USA...
GGCTTCGACGGGACCTGGGTCGCCCATCCCGACCTCATCCCCACGGCGCTCGCCGAGTTCGACGCGGTGCTGGGGGACCGGCCGAACCAGCTGTCCCGGCAGCGCGACGACGTCACGGTCGCAGCCGCCGACCTGCTCGACGTCGGCTCGGCGGACGCGACCGTGACGGATGCCGGGGTGCGGTCGAACGTCTCGGTGGCGCTGCGCTACATCGAAGCGTGGCTGCGCGGGACGGGCGCCGTCGCGATCGACGGGCTGATGGAGGACGCGGCCACCGCGGAGATCTCGCGGTCGCTGCTGCGGCAGTGGATCGAGAACCGCGTGGTGACCGTCGACGGGACGACTGTGGACGCGGAGGCGGTCGCCCGGCTGATCGACGAGGAGCTGGAGGCGCGGGAGACGGACGGCTCGCGCTTTGCGGACGCCGCCGACGTGCTGCGCGAGGTGGTGCTGGCGGAGGACTTCCCGACCTTCCTCACCATCCCGGCGTACGCGCGGTACCTCGTGGATGCGCGCGACGCCGAGGAGGCGGAGCGGCTGGCGCTCGCCGGGTGATCCCTGCCGCCGCTCACGGATGGTGCTCGAGGTACTCCTCGAGCACCTTTCCGTGGTCCAGCTCCGGGTCGCGAGCGCCGACGAGCAGGGTGATGCGCGGATGCGTCGCCGCCAGCTCTCTCAGCTGGTCGACCGCGGGGTTGCCGTCGAGCTCCTGCTCGTAGCGCGTGCGGAACTCGTCGAAGACCTCGGCCTCGGCGGACGCGTCATGGTGGAACCAGCGACGCAGCTCCGTCGAAGGCGCCACCTCTTTCAGCCAGAGGTCGAGGTGGGCGCGTTCCTTGCTGACGCCGCGCGGCCAGAGGCGGTCGACCAGGATGCGGTAGCCGTCCTCGGGCGCCGCCGGGTCGTAGATGCGCTTGACGGTGAACACGGTTCCAGTGTCACGCGCCGGTGCGGTGTGAGGAAAGGAGGGTGTCGGTCTCGGCGGCCGTCGGCGCGGTGGCGGGACCGCGCCGGGTGACCGCCAGAGCGGCGGCCGCATTCGCGCGGAGGGCCGCATCCATGGGGTTCAGCCCGCGCGCGAGCGCCGCCGCGAGCACGCCGCCGAACGCGTCGCCCGCGCCGGTCGTGTCGACCGCCGTCACGGGGAACGCGGGAACGTGCGCGGGTGCGGGGTCTCCGGTGGCGACCCAGCAGCCGGACGCGCCGTCGCGGACCACGGCGACGCCGCCCTCGCGCAGCATCCCGCGCAGGGCGCCCGCTGCGGGTGCGGGATGCGCGTGCGCACGCAGGATGCGTGCCTCCCGGGCGTTCGCGCTCAGCACGTCGGTGCGGGCCAGCACCGCCTCGAGCAGCTCGCGGTCGAGCGTGCCCACGAGCGGGGACGGGTCGAACACGACGATCGCGTCCGCCGGGGCGAGGTCGGTCAGCCAGCCGGCGACCGCAGGGCCGGAGGTGGGGTGCGCCAGGCTGTAGCCCGAGACGTAGACGACGTCGCCGGTGCGCGGATGGATGAGGTCGAGATCGGCGCGCGTCAGCATCCCCTCGGCGCCGGGGACGGTGATGAACGTCCGCTCGGCGTCGTCGTCGACGAGGACGACGCAGTATCCGTTGTCGACCGTCTCGATCGGCGGGGTCGCGACCGCGATGCCCTCGCCCCACAGGGCCTCGCCGACCACCTCGCCGAGCGGGCCCGTCCCGGAGCGGCCGGCGAACAGCACCTCGGCGCCGTCCCGCGCGGCGGCGGCCATCACGTTGAAGCCCCCGCCGGCCGACATGCCGGACGACTCCGCCAGTACGTCGCCGCCGCGTTCGGGGAGGGCGCCCACCCGGAGGAGGAGGTCGACCACGACCGTCCCGGTGAAGATGACGCGTCCGTCAGCCATGTCGTCTCCTCACCCGCAGCAGGCCGTCGACCAGCGGCTCCAGTTCCAGTGCGTTGACCCAGCGGACTGTGTCCACCGCCGTGCGCGGCCAGTCGGTGGCGCCCGTCGCGCCGAGGACGGCGCCCGCCATCGCGGCGATCGTGTCCGTGTCGCCGCCGAGGGACGCGGCACGGCAGAGCGCGTCCCAGGCGGCGTCGCCGTCGGGTGCGGGGGAGATCCCGCTTCGCGCCCCGAGCGCATCGTCGCCCGGCCGGTCGCGGTGGGACGAGCCGGTCCCGGCCACCGCCAGCGCGACGAGCGCGAGCGCCGCGACCACCGACTCCTGGGCGGCCACCGACGTCCCGACGACCCGGACGAGGGCGTCGTCCTGTTCGCGTGGCGCGAGGTCGAGCAGGTACGGGATGGCCCACTCCAGCCGCGCCGCGATATCGCCTCCGGCGACCCAGTGCCCGCGACCCGCGCCCTCCCGCGCGGCGGCGACCGCCACATCCAGCGCCTCGGGCGCGTCCGCGCCGTCGAGGCCGGCGCTCACCGCCGCGCCGACCGCCGCCGCGCTCGCGATGCCGAGGCCGGTGTTGTGGGTGAGGGCGCTGACCTGGACGACCGCGTCGACGAAGCCGCCGAGCGGTTCGACCGGCACCGCGATCCCGACCGGGGTGATCCGCATGGCGGCTCCGTTCGTGGCGCCGAAGCGGCCGGCCTCCTCGGGCGGCATACCGTCCTGCAGCCGCTGGAGCGCGGCCCGCGTGCTGGGACCCAGCAGGTCGAGGGAGCCGCGCGCCTCCATCGCCCGTTCCCAGGCCAGGAGCTCGGCGGCGAACACCCCGGGTGGCACGGTGCCGTCGCCGTCGATGAGCAGCCGCGCGAGCAGCACGGCCTGCTCGGTGTCGTCTGTGATCGACCCCGCGGGCATCCCGGCCGCGATCTGCTGGTGCGGGCCGGCCGCCACGAGTCCGCGGATGCGGCCGTGGTCGGCGGCGATCCGCTCGCGGGAGAGGGACTGCGTGGGCATCCCGAGGGCGTCGCCGAGCGCCAGACCCTGCAGCGCCGCCAGGGCCCGGGAGCGGGTGCTGTCTCTCACAGCGGCGCCACCAGCAGGGCGTCGCGGAGCCGGTCGCTGAGCCCGGGCGGAACCTCGACGCCGGCTCCGAGCGCCTGGATGGAGCGGCTGAAGTAGCTGCGCGCGGCGGCGGCGAGGGTGATGTCGACGATCTCCCGGTCGGTGTACCCGAGCTCGCGCAGGCGCAGGGTGTCGTCGTCGGTGAGGGAGACGGAGTCGGTGGCGACGCGGGCGGCGTAGTCCATCATGGCGACCTCGGCCTCGCTGAGGTCGGCGTCGTGGTAGTCGCTGGCGATCCGCACGAGTTCGTCCTCGTCCATGATCGTGAGCGTCTTGCGGCCGTGCGCAAGGCGGCAGTGCTGGGAGCGCAGGGCCTGCGCGGCGGCCAGCGTCACGAGCTCGTACCGCCGCTTGCCGAGCTGGGAGACGATCGACCGGACCAGGTTCTCGAACGCGCGCACCGCCTCCGGGTTGACGGCCATCACGCGCGTGTAGTCGGGGACGTAGCCGAGGTCTTCGATGTCTTCGGCGTAGAGCGCGGCGACCTCGCCGGTCGCCTCCGACGGCTCGGGTGTGCGGATCACGGACACGGTGCCTCCTCGCGGTGCGGTTGCCCCATTCTGCCGCTGCCGCCCCGCCCCTGCCAGTGGCGCTGACCGCAATGGGCCGCGGTGGCACGGTGGCCCGGCGGTCACCGGGCCACCCGCTCAGTGCGCGAACGCCACCTCGGACGGCACGTCGGCGGGCTTCCGGATGAAGAACGACCCCGCTACCGCGAACAGCGAGATGATCGCGCCCGCGACGAACGCCGCCCGGATGCCGCCCGCCTGCGCGGCATCGGCCGACGCCCCGCCGGTCGCGAGCACCGTCGACTGCAGCGTCAGCACCGCGATGAGCAGAGCCGTGCCCGCCGCGCCGCCGACCTGCTGGATGGTGCCCAGGATGGCGCTGCCGTGCGAGTACAGGTGCGGCGGGACCGCGCCGAGGCCGGCGGTGAACAGCGGCGTGAACATCATCGCGAGCCCGAGGCTCATGGTGACGTGCGCGGCGATCACGAGCCCGACCGGCGTCGTCTCGGTGACCATCGTCAGCCCCCACAAGACCAGGCTGACCAGGATCGACCCCGGCACGACCAGCACGCGCGGGTCGAACCGGTCGTACAGCCGGCCCACGAACGGCGCCGCGAGGCCCATGATGAGTCCGCCCGGGAGCAGGATGAGCCCGGTCGCCAGCGTGTCGAGGTGCAGCACGTGCTGGAGGTACAGCGGCAGCACGATGATCACGCCGAACATCGACGCGGTGGTGATCGCCATCAGCACGATGGACACGGTGAAGATCGGGTAGCGGAACGTGCGCAGGTCGAGCAGCGCGCGGTCCTTCCGCTGCAGCAGCAGCTGGCGCGTGATGAAGGCCGCCAGGCCGAGGACGCCGACGATCAGCGAGCCCCACAGCATCAGCGGGTTCGACGACGAGTCGCCGGCCTCGCCCGACAGCGTCAGGCCGTAGACCAGGCCGCCGAATCCGAAGGCCGACAGGATCACGGACAGCACGTCGATGCGGACCTTCTTCGGCTCGGTCACGTTCTCGACGAAGCGCATGCCGATGAGCAGCATCACCAAGGCGATCGGCAGCACGATGAGGAAGATCCACCGCCACGGCAGGAAGTTGAGGATGAGGCCCGAGATCGTGGGGCCGATGGCCGGTGCGACCGAGATCACGATCGAGACGTTGCCCATGGTGCGCCCGCGCAGCGCCGGCGGCACCAGCGTCATGAGCGTGGTCATCAGCAGCGGGATCATGATGGCCGTGCCGGACGCCTGGATCACCCGGGCGGCGACGAGCACCAGGAAGCCCGGCGCGAGCGCGGCCGAGAGCGTGCCGAGCGAGAACAGCGACATCGCGGCGATGAACATCTGCCTGGTCGAAAAGCGCTGCAGCAGGATGCCCGTGATCGGGATGACCACCGCCATCGTCAGCATGAACGCCGTCGACAGCCACTGCGCCGCGAGCGCGTCGACGTGCAGGTCGTCCATCAGCTTCGGGATGGCGACCGTCATGATCGTCTCGTTGAGGATGACGACGAACGTGGCGGCGAGAAGCAGCCAGATCACCCGCTGGTCGCGCGGTGCGATGCGGACGGGCGCGGCCGCTTCCGTGGGCGCGGCGAGGTCGCCGGCGTCGACGGATGTCAGGGGTGAGGTCTTCTCAGTCACCGGTCCAACCTAGCGAGAGCCACCGACACCGTGGGTGTCGATCATGTGAACTGTGGAGAAGTTCGCTGTCCGCAGAACGGTGGAATAAATCCGGTGATCCCGTGCCCTCAGACGGCGAGCCCGCGGACCGCCCGCACGGCCTCTCCGACCGCCGGCGCGACGGCGACCAGCTCCCCGGCCGCCACCTCCGGTCCCCACGAGAACCGCACCGCGGTGCGCGCCACATCCTCCGGGTAGCCGAGCGCCAGCAGCACGTGCGACGCATCCTCGCTCCCGGCGGCGCAGGCCGAGCCGCTCGACGACACGATGCCGCGCCGCTCCAGCTCGAGCAGCACCGCCTCGCCGTTCGTCGCCGGGAACACGAACGACGCCGTGCCCGGCAGCCGCGACGTGGGATGCCCGGTGAGCTCCGCATCCGGGACCTCGGCGAGCACCCCCGCGATGAACGCGTCCCGCGCCGCCGTGGCCGCGGATGCCCGCGCCGCCCGGTCGGCCAGCGCCAGCCGCGCCGCGACCCCGAGCGCCACCGCCCCGGCGACGTTCTCCGTCCCCGACCTCCGCCCGCGCTCCTGCCCGCCGCCGTGGACCAGCGGCTCGACCGGGATGCGTCCCCGCACGTACAACGCCCCCACGCCCTTCGGCGCGCCGATCTTGTGGCCCGAGACGCTCAGCGCATCCACCCCGAGCGCGCGGACGTCGAGCGGCAGCCACCCGGCGGCCTGCACAGCGTCCGTATGGAAGGGGACTCCGACCGCGTGCGCCCGCGCCGCCAGCTCGGAGATCGGCTGCACCGTCCCCACCTCGTTGTTCGCCAGCATCACCGACGCCAGCGTGGTGTCCGGTCGCAGCGCGGCCGCAAAATCCACCGGTGAAACCAGCCCGTCCCGCCCGACCGGCACGTACGTCACCGTGAAACCGTGCAACCGCACCAGGTAGTCCACCGACTCCAGCACGGCCTCGTGCTCGATCGGCGTCGTGACGATGTGCCGCCCGCGCGGATCACCGAGCGCGATGCCCTTGATCGCGAGGTTGTCCGCCTCCGTCCCTCCGGAGGTGAACGTCACCTCCGACGCCCGGCAGCCCAGCCACGCCGCGACCGACGCCCGCGCCTCGGCCAGCGCCCGCGCTGCGGACTCGCCGACCGCGTGGTGGCTCGACGGGTTGCCGAACTCCCCGGTGAGGTACGGCCACATCGCCTCCAGCACCTCCCGGCGGACCGGAGAGGTGGCGGCGGCGTCGAGGTAGATCACTCGACCACCACGTCCAGTCCGAGGTCGAGCGAGCGGACGCTGTGCGTGAGCGCGCCCGACGAGATCACGTCGACGCCGGTCTCGGCGATGCTCCGGACGGTCGCGAGGCTGACATTGCCGCTCGCCTCGACGATCGCGCGGCCGGCGACCAGGGCGACGCCCTCGCACAGCTCCTCGACCGTGAAGTTGTCGAGCATGATCGTGTCGACCCCGGCGGCGAGCACCGGCTCGATCTGGTCCATCCGGTCCACCTCGACCTCCAGGTGCGTCGTGTGCGAGAGCTGTTCGCGCACGCGGAGCAGCGCGTCGGTGACCGACAGCCCTGACTGGGCGGTGAGTACCGCGAGGTGGTTGTCCTTCGCCATGACGGCATCCGACAGCGAGTAACGGTGGTTGTGCCCGCCGCCCGCGCGCACGGCGTGCCGCTCGAAGGCGCGCAAGCCCGGTGTCGTCTTGCGCGTGTCCACGATCCGGGCGGAGGTGCCGGAAACCTCGGCGACGAACGCGGCGGTCAGCGTGGCGATCCCGCTCATCCGCTGAACGAAGTTGAGGGCGACGCGTTCGCCCTGCAGCACCGAGCGGGCCGGCCCGGTCACGGTCGCGAGCGCGTCCCCGGCGGCGAAGGTCGCGCCGTCCGGGACGTGCAGGCTCACCTCGACGGACGGGTCGGTCAGCGTGAACGCCGCGGCGAAGACCTCGCCGCCGGCGAATGTCCCCGGCTCGCGGGCGACCAGGCGCGCGGTGGCGACGGCCGCCTCCGGAATGAGGAGCTCGCTCGTGAGGTCGCCCCAGGGCGCATCCTCGACGAGGGCGGCCTGGACGGCGGTCTGGATGATCTGGCGGGTCAGCATGCGAAGGGCACCTCGAGACGGGAGAACTGGGGGAGGAGGACGGTGTGCGCGGGCTCGGCCGCGCCGGTCAGCGGGAAATCCGAGCGGAAATGCGCGCCGCGCGACTCCTCGCGTGACAGCGCGGCGGCGACGACCAGACGGGCGAGGGCGAGGAGGTTGCCGTCCTCCGACGGCCCGTCCCCGGGCTCGACGGTGGCCGCCAGTTCGGCCGCCGCGGCCGCCAGCCGTGCGCCGTCGCGGTGCACGCCCGCAGCATCCCAGAGCAGCGCGCCGAGGCGCTCCCGCGAGAAGGCGCGAGCGGGCCTCGACGGCGTGTCGGACGGCACGGCCGTGACCGCACCCTCCCGCACCCACTCCGGGCCCTCCGTCCAGACGCCGCCGATCGCGCCGGCCGCCCGGTGCGCGAACACCAGCCCTTCGAGCAGTGAGTTCGACGCCAGCCTGTTGCCTCCGTGCGCTCCGGTGCAGGCGACCTCGCCGACGGCGAAGAGTCCGGGGACGCTCGTGCGCCCCTCGGTGTCGGTCGCCACGCCGCCCATCGCGTAGTGCGCCGCCGGGGTCACGGGGATGGGGCGAGTCGCCCAGTCGTATCCCGCCGCCCGCGTCGCCGCGTCGATCGTCGGGAAGCGCCGCGCGAGGAACTCCCGGCCGAGCTCGGTCGCGTCGAGGAGCACCGGACGCCCGCCCTGCGCGGCCATCTCGACCGCGATCCCACGGGCCACCACATCGCGCGGAGCGAGCTCCGCATCGGGGTGCACGTCGGTCATGAAGCGCTCGCCGGCCGCGTTCCGCAGCACCGCGCCCTCGCCGCGCACGGCCTCGGACACGAGGAACGCGCCCGCCCCCGCCTGGCCCGGTGCGTGCAGGGCGGTGGGGTGGAACTGCGTGAACTCGAGGTCCGCCAGCACCGCCCCGGCGCGCCAGGCCGCGGCGACGCCGTCCCCGGTCGCGACCGCCGGATTCGTCGTGTGCGCGTACAGCCGTCCCCAGCCCCCGGTCGCCAGGACGACCGCGTCCGCCTCGAGCGCGACCGGCGTCCCCGCGACGACCAGCGAGACACCCGCCGCCGCGCCGTCGCGCACCAGCACCTCCCGCAGGAAGGCGCCCTCGACGACCGGGATGCGCGCCGCCCGCACGGCCGCGATCAGCGCACGCGAGAGCTCGGCTCCCGTCGCATCCCCGCCGGCGTGGAGCACCCGCGCGGACGAGTGCGCCGCCTCGAGCCCCCGCGCGAGCGTGTCGCCGTCGCGGTCGAAGGCCGCGCCGAGCGCGATCAGCTCGCGCACGCGCTCCGGTCCGTCGGTGCACAGCGCTTCCACCGCGTCCCGGACGTTCAGCCCTGCGCCTGCCCGCAGCGTGTCGGCGACGTGCGCCTCCACGCTGTCGTCCGGGAACAGCGCCGCCGCGATGCCGCCCTGCGCGTATCGGGTGCTGCCGTCGGACAGCGACGCCTTGGTCACCACCGTGACGTCGTGCCCGAGCGCGTGCGCCCGCAGGGCCGCGGTCAGTCCGGCGATCCCGCTCCCGACGACGACCACGCGGCTCATGTCAGGCCGCCATCGTCGTGTCGGGACGCGCCGCGAGCATCCGCTCGAGCGCGACCCGGGCGGGGGCGGCGACCGCGTCTGGCACCGTCACCTGGTTGAGCACCTCGCCGCGGACGAGCCCCTCCAGCACCCAGGCGAGGTAGCCGGGGTGGATGCGGTACATCGTCGAGCACGGGCAGACGACCGAGTCCAGGCAGAAGATGGTGTGCTGCGGGAACTGCGCCGCGAGCCGCTGCACCAGGTTGATCTCGGTGCCGATCGCGAACGTCGAGCCGGCCGGCGCCGCCTGGATCGCCTTCACGATGTAGTCGGTCGAGCCGTACTCGTCGGCCGCATCCACCACATCCATCGGGCATTCGGGGTGCACGATCACCCGGACGCCCGGGAACTCGGCGCGCGCGTGCTCGATCTGGCCGACCGTGAAGCGCTTGTGCACCGAGCAGAAGCCGTGCCACAGGATGACCTGGGCGTCCTGCAGGGTGGACGCGTCGGTGCCGCCCCAGGGCTTGCGCGGGTTCCACAGCGGCATCCGCTCGACCGGGATGCCCATCGCCTTCGCGGTGTTGCGGCCGAGGTGCTGGTCCGGGAAGAAGAGGACGCGCTGCCCGCGCTCGAACGCCCACTCCAGCACGGTGGCGGCGTTGGAGGAAGTGCACACGATCCCCCCGTGCTCGCCGCAGAACGCCTTCAGCGCCGCCGACGAGTTCATGTAGGTGACCGGGATGACCGGCACGCGGCCGTCCGCGTCCGGCTCGGTGCCGTACAGCTCCTCCAGCTGCTCCCAGCACTCCTCGACCGAGTCGAGATCGGCCATGTCGGCCATCGAGCAGCCGGCGGCGAGGTTCGGGAGGATGACACGCTGCTCGGGCCGCGAGACGATGTCCGCGGTCTCGGCCATGAAGTGGACGCCGCAGAACACGATCGCCTCCGCCTCCGGTCGCGCCTTGGCCGCGTTGGCGAGCTGGAACGAGTCGCCGACGAAGTCCGCGTACTGCACGACCTCGTCGCGCTGGTAGAAGTGGCCCATCACCGCGACACGGTCGCCGAGGGTCTCCTTGGCGGCGCGGATGCGGTCGCCGAGCTCCTGTGCGGAGGCCGTGCGGTACTCCTCCGGCAGCTCGCCCTGGCGCGGCGCGTTCACCGGGATGGGGTCGCCCAGCGAGGCGCCCGGACCGTAGCTCGGCGCGAGCCCGTCGAACTCCCAGGGCGCCTCGACGAGGTCGGGCGTGCAGGTCTCGCCGTCGACCTGGCCGGAGGCGATCAGCTGGATGGTGGTGTCGACCGAGGCGATGGTCATGATTCGCTTCTTCCTTCGAACGGATGCTGCTGTCGGGGGAGCGGCCCGGCATCCGCCAGGTCGATCCGGTCGTTGTAGCGGTACAGCCGCGGCGGGCGGTGCGGCGTGCCCGTGAGGTACTCGTCGGTCGCGACGACGGCGCCGGACGCCTCGATCGTGCGGCGGAAGTTCGCCGGGTCGAGCGCTTTGCCGAGCACGGCCTCGTGCACGCCGCGCAGCTGGGCCAGCGTGAAGCGCTCGCCAAGGAAGGCGTGGGCGATGCGCGAGTACTCCATCTTCGTGCGGAGCCGCCAGAGGGCGTACTCGACGATGACGTTGTGGTCGAAGGCCAGCTCGGGGAGGTCGTCGGCGGGGAACCAGCGGACGTTCTCGCCGACGCTCGCCCGCTCGGCCTCCTCGCTGCGCACCAGCGCCCAGTACACGACCGAGACGACGCGCTCGGCGCCGGGGGAGCGGTCGGCGTCGCCGAAGGCGTAGAGCTGCTCGAGGTAGCGGGGCGTGAGTCCTGTGGTGTCGTTGAGGGTGCGCGCGGCGGCGAAGGCGAGGTCTTCGCCGACCCTCAGGGGACCGCCGGGCAGCGCCCACCGGCCCTCGAACGGCTCCCGGATGCGGCGCACCAGCGGCAGCCACACCTGCGGCACCCCGCCTGTCTCGTCGTCGCTCCGCAGCGCGAAGATCACGGTGGACACGGCGAGGATCGCACTCGCGCGTTCGTGCCGTGCCGTCATGGCTGCTCCCGGGATCGGGTAAGAGTCAGGATGACTCTAACGTTGGAGCCATCTTAGTGTCGCCCTGACCAAAAGCACAAACACGGCGATGATTCGTGCCGAATGTGCCCCATTCGTCACGAATCGCGCCGATTCGGCACGAATGCGCGCGGTGGTGGGGCGCGAACGTCCGCGGAGCGAGCGGGCGGAGGCGGGAGCGGATATGCTGGCCGCACACAACTGAACAACGGCCACGAGGTCGATGCGGGAGAGTCGCGCGCGTGCGCGCGGCACCGAAGGAGCAATCCTCCCCGACAATCTCTCAGGTACGCGTACCGCATCGGACTGGCCACTCTGAAAAGCAGGACGGCATCCGCCGCCCTCGCCCACGGTGAAAGCCGCTTCCACGGACGCGGTGAAACTCTCAGGCCGGATGACAGAGGGGGAGTTCTTCCCGGGAGCGGCGACGCCCCCGCAGCCCCCGGCCGACGGCCGGCGAATCGGAGAACTCATGACCTCGCACCAGGACGCCGACGGCGGCCGTACCTCCCCGCTCCACGACGCCCACGCGTCGGCCGGCGCCTCCTTCACCGACTTCGCCGGCTGGCAGATGCCGGTGCGCTACTCGTCCGACCTGGCCGAGCACCACGCCGTCCGCACCGCAGCCGGACTCTTCGACCTCTCGCACATGGCCGAGATCGTGCTGATCGGCCCGGAGGCGGGGGAGGCGCTCGACTACGCGCTCGCCGGCAAGCTGTCCGCGCTCAACATCGACCAGGCGAAGTACAGCCTCCTGCTGTCGCGCGCCGGCGGCATCGTCGACGACCTCGTCGTCTACCGCACCGGCGAGGACCGCTACATGGTCGTCGCCAACGCCTCCAACCGGGATGCGGTGGCGCAGGAGCTGCGCGACCGCACGTCTCCGTTCGACGTCGAGGTGTTCGACGAGTCCGACGACATCGCGCTCATCGCGGTGCAGGGCCCGGCCGCGCTCTCCGTCCTGCTCGCCACCGACGGCCTGGCCGCCGACGACGGCGCGCTCGACGGCGAGGACTTCGGCGAGCGCCTGTCGTCCCTCAAGTACTACTGGTCGCTTCCCGCGCTCTTCCAGACGCATCCCGTGCTCATCGCGCGCACCGGCTACACCGGCGAGGACGGCTTCGAGCTGTACGTCGCCCCGGACAACGCCCGCGCGCTGTGGGACGCCCTCACCGAGGCGGGCACCGAGCAGGGCCTGGGCCTCGTCCCGGCGGGCCTCGCCTCGCGCGACACCCTGCGCCTGGAGGCCGGGATGCCGCTGTACGGGCACGAGCTGGGCCTCGACACGAAGCCCGCTCAGGCGGGGCTGGGCCGGGTCGTCAACCTGGCGAAGGACACCGACTTCATCGGCCGCGCCGCGAGCGAGGAGGGGCCGCATCCCGAGGCCCGGGTCCTCGTCGGCCTCGTCGGCGAGGGCAAGCGCGCCGCTCGCGCCGGCTACCCGGTCTTCGCGAAGGACACCGCGAACGGCGAGGACGCGGAGGTCGGCGTGGTCACCTCCGGCGCGCTGTCGCCGACGCTGGGCGTGCCGATCGCGATGGCGTACGTCGCCCCCGAGCTCGCGCGCGAGAACACCGTGCTCCACGTGGATGTGCGCGGCACGCGCCTTCCGTTCACCGTCACCGCCCTCCCCTTCTACAGCAGAAAGAAGCGCTAGCCATGGCCGCAGAACGAGACCTGAAGTACACGCCCGAGCACGAGTGGCTCCTGGTCGAGGGCGATGTCGCGACCGTCGGCATCACCTCGTACGCGGCCGAGAAGCTCGGCGACGTGGTCTTCGTGGAGCTGCCCGACGAGGGCAGCGACGTCACGGCCGGCCGCGTGGTGGGCGAGATCGAGTCCACGAAGTCCGTCGGCGAGCTGTTCGCGCCCGTGGACGGCATCGTCGCCGAGGCGAACTCCGCCGTCGTCGACGCACCCGAGCTCGTCAACTCCGACCCGTTCGGCGAGGGCTGGCTGGTGAAGGTCCGCTTCACCGAGCTGCCCGACAACCTCCTCAGCTACGACGAGTACGCCGCCCTCACCGGCGAGTAAGGTTCCCGCTCCTTCATGACCGACCTCTTCCCGACGCGTCACATCGGAACCGATGGGGATGCGCAGAGCACCATGCTGTCCGCGATCTCGGCGGCGGCCTCCCGCGACTGGTCCTCCGTCGAGGACCTCGTCCACGCGGCCGTCCCGGATTCGATCCGCGTCGACGACGACCGCACCTCCGCACTGCCCGAACCGCTCGGCGAGCGCGCCGCCCTCCGCGAGCTGCGGGCGCTGGCCGCACGCAACACGGTCAACCGCAGCCTGATCGGCCTCGGCTACTACGGCACCATCACGCCCGCGGTGATCAAGCGGAACGTGCTCGAGAACCCGGGCTGGTACACCGCCTACACGCCGTACCAGCCCGAGATCTCGCAGGGCCGGCTGGAGGCGCTGATCAACTTCCAGACCATGGTCTCCGACCTGACCGGGCTCGACACCGCGAACGCGTCGATGCTCGACGAGGGCACCGCGGTGGTCGAGGGGATGCTGCTGGCACGTCGCGCGTCCAAGGCGACGTCGACGAAGTTCGTCGTGGATGCGGACACCTTCCCGCAGACCCTGGCGCTGCTCCGCAACCGCGCGGAGGCGGTCGGCATCGAGCTCATCGTGCTCGACCTGGCCTCCCTCGCCGACGACGCCCCGGAGCTGTCGGACGCGTTCGGCCTGTTCGTCCAGTACCCCGGCGCCTCGGGCCGGGTATGGGACCCGTCCGCCGCCATCGCGACGGCGAAGGCGGCGGGCGCGGTCGTCGTGGCCGCTGCCGACCTGCTCGCGCTGACCCAGCTCAAGGGCCCGGGCGAGCTCGGCGCGGATGTCGCAGTGGGCACCAGCCAGCGCTTCGGCGTGCCGATGGGCTTCGGCGGCCCGCACGCCGGGTACATGGCCGTCCGGAAGGGCCTGGAGCGCCAGCTCCCCGGACGCCTGGTCGGAGTCTCACAGGATGCGGTGGGCAAGCCCGCGTACCGGCTCACGCTGCAGACCCGCGAGCAGCACATCCGCCGCGAGAAGGCGACGTCGAACATCTGCACCGCGCAGGTGCTGCTCGCCGTCATGGCCGCGATGTACGCGGTCTACCACGGCCCCGCCGGCCTGCGCGCCATCGGGAGCCAGGTGCACCTGTCGACCGCGGCCCTCGCCGAGGCGCTGCGCGCGTCCGGCGTCGAGGTCGTCTCGCGCTCGTTCTTCGACACGCTCCAGGTCGAGGTGGACGACGCCGCGACCGTCGTCGCCCGCGCCCACGACCGCGGCCTGCTGCTGCACGCCACGGACTCCGGCCTCGTCTCGCTCAGCGTCGACGAGGAGTCGGCGGCCGACCTGCGCGACGGCGCGTTCCCGCTCGGCGACCTCGTCGAGGTGCTCGGCGGCACCGTTGACGGCGACCTCGCCTTCTCGCTGCCGGCCGACACGTCCTTCGACCCCGCCCTGACCCGCGAATCGGCGTACCTGACGCATCCGGTGTTCAACACGCACCACTCCGAGACCGCGATGATGCGCTACCTGCGGCAGCTGCAGGACCGCGACTACGCGCTCGACCGCGGCATGATCCCGCTCGGCTCCTGCACGATGAAGCTCAACGCGGCGACCGAGATGGAGGCGGTGACCTGGCCGGAGTTCGCGGCCCTGCATCCCTTCGCCCCGGCCGCCGACGTCGCCGGCTCGCTCGAGCTGATCGACCAGCTCGAGGAGTGGCTCGCCGACGTCACCGGCTACGACACCGTGTCGCTGCAGCCGAACGCGGGCAGCCAGGGCGAGCTCGCCGGACTCCTCGCGATCCGCGGCTACCACCGCTCGCGCGGCGACGACCAGCGGACGGTGTGCCTCATCCCGCAGTCCGCGCACGGCACCAACGCGGCGTCGGCGGTGCTCGCCGGTATGAGCGTCGTGGTCGTGGCGACCGACGAGCTCGGCAACGTCGACCTCGACGACCTGCGCGCCAAGATCGCGGAGCACGCCGACACGCTCGCCGCCCTGATGATCACCTACCCGTCGACGCACGGCGTCTACGAGCACGAGGTGGTCGCGATCACGCAAGCCGTGCACGACGCCGGC
>Ga0209455_1000940_pt1 | contig 14922 bp, 11 predicted proteins | sample AraplaCol_mCL_r2_FD_184275 | JGI IMG/M metagenome (GOLD analysis project Ga0209455, IMG submission 184275) | Arabidopsis root microbial communities from North Carolina, USA - plate scrape CL_Col_mCL_r2 (SPAdes) (version 2) | ecosystem: Host-associated > Plants > Roots > Endosphere | place: USA...
GGCGACAAGGAGTGGAACGAGACGGCCAACAAGTTCATCGACCAGATCAAGTCGAACGGCAAGTTGGCCAGCTTCTACGCCAAGTGGATGAAGGCGCCCGTGCCGATCTTCCCGGAGGCGGTCCCCGGCGTTCCCTTCACAGTTCAGTAGCCATTGCGAGCGGCCGACGCACGATCAGCGTTGGCCGCCGTCCGATAGCGGAGCCGAATCCATGCGGGACAATATCCTGATCGAAATGAAGGGCGTGCAGAAGTGGTACGGCGGGTACCAAGCTCTCCGCGACGTCGATCTCACCGTGCGCAAGGGCGAGAAGATCGTGCTCTGCGGTCCGTCCGGGTCGGGCAAATCGACGCTGATCCGCTGTATCAACCGTCTCGAAGCGATCCAACAGGGCAGCATCGTGGTGAACGGTCATCGGCTTGACGACAGCATCAAGGCGATCGATGTCGTACGTCAGGACGTCGGAATGGTCTTTCAGAGCTTCAATCTCTTTCCGCATATGACGGTTTTGCAGAACTGCATGCTGGCGCCCATCCGCGCGCGCCGCATCGGAAAGATCGAGGCGGAGGCGATTGCGCGAAAATACCTCGAGCGCGTGCGCATCGGTGACCAGGCCGAGAAGTATCCGGCTCAGCTTTCGGGCGGTCAGCAACAGCGCGTCGCGATCGCGCGTGCGCTCTGCATGCAGCCCAAGGTCATGCTGTTTGACGAACCGACCTCGGCACTCGATCCCGAGATGGTCAAGGAGGTGCTCGATACGATGATCGGCCTCGCCAACGACGGCATGACCATGATTTGCGTCACCCACGAGATGGGCTTTGCCCGTCAGGTCGCCGATCGCGTGATCTTCATGGCTGAAGGGCAGATCATCGAAGAAGGCGCGCCCGAGGCGTTCTTCCGCAATCCACAGCAGGCCCGCACCAGGCAGTTCCTCGGCGAGATCCTCGCCCATCATTGAACGGAGTTCTTCCATGAGTCGCCTTGTCTATGTCCTCAACGGACCAAATCTCAATTTGCTCGGCAAGCGCCAGCCCCACATCTACGGTCACGAGACGCTTGCGGACGTTGAGCGGGATTGCCGGGCGCTGGCTAAAGAGCTTGGCCTGGAGCTTCGCTTCCATCAATCCAACCGGGAATATGAGCTGATCGATTGGATCCACGAGGCGCGTGAGACGGCTGCCGGTATCGTGATGAATCCCGCGGCTTTCACCCACACGTCGGTCGCCATACTGGATGCCTTGAACACGTTCGAGGGAACAGTGATCGAGGTGCACATTTCCAATGTGCACAAGCGCGAGGAATTCCGCCACCACTCGTTTGTCTCCAAACGAGCTGATGGGGTCATCGCAGGCTTCGGCACCCAGGGTTATCTGCTCGGCTTGCGTCGTGTGGCCAAGCTGCTTGATGAGAAGAAGGAATAGCCTCGTATGTGTTCACCAGTCCGCCTGTCAGTGATGGGAGCGGGTCTCATTGGCAAGCGACATATCGAGCACATTCTCGCGCGGCCTGAGGCGATGCTGTCGTCGATCGTCGATCCGGCGCCTGCGGCACGAGAGTTGGCGGTTTCGCTGAAGGTGGATTGGTTTCCGTCCTTTCAGGACATGCTCTCCGGAAATCGGCCGGAAGGGGTGGTTGTCGCCACCCCCAACCAGATGCATGTTGCCAACGGCATGGAATGCATCGCAGCTCGCATCCCGGCGCTCATCGAGAAGCCGCTAGCAGATGACGTCCACGCTGCTCAGGCCATGGTCGAGGCCTCCGAGCGAGCGGGCGTGCCGCTGCTCACCGGCCATCATCGCCGCCACAACCCGATGATCCAGCGCGCCAAGGCGGAGATCGACAGCGGCCGTTTCGGCCCCATCGTATCGGTGCACGGCATGTTCTGGCTGATCAAGCCGGACGATTATTTCGATGTGGCCTGGCGCCGCGAAAAAGGAGCGGGGCCTGTTTTCCTGAATCTCATCCACGATGTTGACCTGCTGCGATACCTCTGTGGGGATATCGTGGCCGTACAGGCTGCCCAATCCAATCGGCTGCGTGGAAATGCGGTTGAAGAGACAGCGGTAATCATCCTCCGCTTCGCCTCCGGCGCGCTGGGAACTGTCAATGTGTCCGACGCCATCCAGTCGCCCTGGAGCTGGGAGTTCAGCGCGGGTGAAAACCCAGCCTACACTCATACGCAGGAGACCTGTTACCAGATCGGCGGCACGAAGGCATCGCTGGCCATTCCGCAGCTGGATCTATGGCATCACCCAAGCAAGGCCAGCTGGTGGGCGCCGATCGAGCGCGAGCGGCTGAGCTACGAGACAGCGGACCCGCTCGGCCTGCAGATTGCCAATTTCTGCGGCGTCATCCGCGGCACGACCGAGCCCGTGGTGAGCGGGCGTGAAGGGCTGAAAACCCTTCGAGTGATCGATGCGATCAAGCGCGCCGCGGAAACCGGAGATCTCGTGTCGGTTTGATACCGGGAAGCATCCCCTGTACATTGAAGCGGACTTAAAGTTTCGGTCTTCAAATCGTCGATGCTGAGGGGCAGCCGAGTGTCGCTGCAGAGGTGTGAAGCGAATTCAGCCAGCCGCCGGCTATGATGAGTCGGACTTTCCGAACGCGCTCGATTGCAATCGTGACTTGATATGTGGCGCCGCTGCCAATCGCACTTGCCTCCTTCTCGTTCCAAGAGCCGCTTCAAGCTTTGCAGATTCGATTCCGCAGATGTTCCGCGACGTTTTAGTGCTCGCTATTCCCAAGACCTGAGCGTAGGGTTGCTCATCACCGCCCGTCCCGCGGCTTCTACCGGTGACTGAGGGTAGCGCATGCTCCCGCCGAGAGAAGAGAGCGTGGATGTCTCGATTTCGATTGACCGACTCGATCGCGCCGCCGGTGATTGTCCCGCTGTTTCCTGCGCTCCTGGTATTTGCAGCGGTGGTGCTGCGTGCATAGCGCAACACAGCTGCAATACCTGGTTGGCGGCAACGATCGAGCCGGCCGAGTCAATCTGACCCGCGACACGGCGGCTGCCGCCGTGAAGACGGCGCGGCAGCTCTTGCAGGAAGGCTATGTGGACGTGCGCATATGCACGCCACGAGGCCAGATTCTGCTGCCCGACGAGTTCGATCAGCTCGAAGCCTGAGGGAACCGCAGTACCGCCGCGGCTGTTGAGGTTTGCGACGAAACTCGCGCGGATATGTGAGACAGGGCCGTAGCCGAAGAGCGCGTCGCTGCCGCCCTGCGGCTGCGGCTCGGGTTTTGCGGCAAAGCCACCGCGTCTTGTCTTGGTCGACTATCGAGTTCCATCGGAAATGGATGGAGGCAGACAGCCATGAAAGGGCCGCGCATGTTCAAGTCGAAACAATATCGTGCAGAAGCAGCCGAATACGCTGAGCGGATCGAAGGTTCGACCGATCCGGACGAAGGCCGTCAACTTCAGGAATTGCAGGACCGCCTCGTCTCGCGGGCTGAAAGCGAGCAGGGACTGGCGGACGATTACCACGACGCAGTTCATGCCGCAGGGCCGGACCAACCTCGTGGCGCGGCCCTCGCAAGCGAAGAAGAGCGCGTTCTGCGGTGTCTTGGCGCAGCCGTCATCATGCAATGGAACGCCCTGCCGACGGCGTTGCAGCGGGAGATATTCGATACTGCCGGATCGGTCGGCAAGTTGCTGGAGACGGCGGAGCTTCGCGGGCAGATCGCCCGATTTCTGCACAAGCACAAGAATGACGCGAGCGGCAACGAACGTTGATGACGCGACCTTCTTCATGAACTCGCAAAGGGGTGCCTATCCGGGACCGGATCCCATGGCTTCCCTGCTGCAAGACTGCACCGGATGAACGACCAGATCTCCAGCCGCATCCGCCGCAGCGCGTCCTCCGAAATCAGGCAAGATCATCGAGGTACAGACATGACGTCGCTCCGCCGCATCGCCTTTGTCGGCAACTCGCTGCCTCGCCGCTGCGGTATCGCAACCTTCACGACGGACCTGCAGAGGGCAGTATCGGCGTCACGCCCTGATCTTGAGACCTGCATCGTGGCGATGACGGATCGCGGCCACACCTACGACTACCCCTCGGCGGTCGCCTTCCAGATCAAAGACGACCATATCGAAGACTACCTGCGCGCAGCGGACTTCCTGAACGCCGGCCGGTTCGAGACCGTGTGCCTGCAGCACGAATTCGGCATTTTTGGCGGCGCAGCCGGGGCTCATATTCTCGCGCTGCTGGCGCGCCTGACCATGCCGGTCGTGACGACGTTCCATACCGTGCTGGCCGATCCTACCGCCAAGCAACGTGTGGTCATGGAATGCATCGCCAATGCGTCGACGAAAGTGGTGGTGATGGCCGACAAGGCCCGCGAGCTGTTGCGCAGCGTCTACCTCGTGCCGGACGACAAGATCGAGGTGATCGCCCACGGCATTCCCGATGTCGCTTTCACCGGACCCGATGCGGCGAAGGCCAGGCTTGGGTTTGCCGGCAAGTCGGTCGTTCTGACATTCGGCCTGCTATCCCCCAACAAAGGCATCGAAGTCATGATCGATGCCATGCCCGTGATTCTGAAGCACCGTGCGGATGCGGTGTATGTCGTGCTCGGCGCAACACACCCCAATCTGGTTCGAGACCAGGGCGAAGCCTATCGCGAAAGTCTGATGGCAAGGGTCCGCGAGTTGGGCGTCGAATACCACGTGGTGTTCCTCGACCGGTTCGTGGATCAGGCCACGCTGCTCGAATTCATCTCGATGTGCGACGTCTATGTCACGCCCTATCTCAACGAAGCCCAGATGACCTCAGGAACCCTGGCTTACAGTTTTGGGCTCGGGAAGCCGGTCGTCTCGACGCCTTACTGGCACGCACGCGAGCTGCTTGCCGATGGATGCGGAGTTCTGGTGCCATTCGGCGATGCGGCGGCGACCGGCGACGAGATCGCCAAGCTGCTTACCGACGACGCGCGCCGGCACGCGATGTGTCGACGCGCATACACTACGAGCCGGATGATGACGTGGGAACGGACAGCCGAGCGTTACATGTCTGCCTTCGCGACCGCGCGGCAAAGTCACCGGCTCAAGGTCCTAGCGCGTTCCGATACCGGCTCGCAGGAACTGCTCGGCCCTGCTGCGCCTGACATGCAAATCGGCCATTTCATGACGATGTGCGATGATATTGGTCTGTTCCAGCACGCAGTGCACTCGGTGCCCGATCGCTCGCACGGCTATTGTGTCGATGACAATGCACGGGCGTTGCTGTTGTCTTGTGCCCTCAACCATCCCGGCGAACAGCCGCTGCCGGAAAGCTTGACGACCCGGTTTGCGGCTTTCGTGCAGCATGCGTGGAATCCCGACACCATGCGCTTTCGCAACTTCATGGGCTTCGATCGAGCCTGGCTCGAGGACAGAGGCTCCGAAGACAGTCACGGGCGGACGCTATGGGCATTGGGCGAGGCGGCACGCGGAGACGCAAGCCCGTCGCGGCGCAGGTGGGCCACGGATCTGTTCGCCCGGGCTTTGCCGACGGCGGAGAGCTTTGGTTCACCCCGCGCGTGGGCGTTCATGCTGCTGGGTCTGGACGCCTATTGCACCGTTGCTCCGGATGACCTCCACGCGAGAGAGGTCCGGCATGCTCTTGCGGACAGGTTGATGTCCTGTCTGGCGTCGGTAGAGACGCCGGACTGGGTGTGGTTCGAGGAAGGGCTCGCCTACGACAACGCGCGATTGCCGCAAGCCCTGACGCTGACAGGGATGACGACACAAACGCCTCAATACATTGATGCTGGATTGCGGTCGCTGCGCTGGCTCATGATGCAGCAGACGTCAGTGGCAGGTCATTTCCGGCCGGTGGGCACCGCCAGTTTCGGCGAACAGCGGCAGCATCCCCGCGCCTTCGATCAGCAACCCGTGGAAGCAACGGCGACGATCGCTGCCTGTCTGACGGCGTGGCGCGCGGACGGCGATGCCGAGTGGAAAGCCATGGCAATGCGCGCTTTCGGCTGGTTTCTCGGCAGCAATGATCTGTCCGTGGCACTGGTCGATCCGCACACCGGGAGCTGTCGCGATGGACTGCATCCCGATCGCGCCAACGAAAACCGCGGAGGCGAATCGGTCGTCTGCTATCTCCTTGGTCTTGCGGAAATTCGTCAGCTTGCGCGCCTCAACTCCAACCTGGCCAAGCCCACGGGCTTACGCGCTGTGGGCGCTTGAATTTTACCTTTCATCCAGCGAGACGAGGCCACCGTGTCACACGCTACCTTCCTCAATCGGCAGGCGCTTTATCTACGTCCAGACCCCGCACGGGTCATCGTGCGGCCATTCAAGCCGGCGACGGAACCGCGCGATCTCAACCCGACCGACAAGATGCGCGCAAATCATATCGTCGAGCGAGTTCTCGCACTCGATCAGGAGACCGTTGCCGCTCAACTCGCGGACGTCCTGGAAAATTTCAAGGGTCGCCATCGCAACCTGCTGGAGAGGTTCGAGGCCCGCGCGGACGAAATGGAGGACGCTTTCGCAACGCATGGCGTCTTCTCGAAGACGCAGCGCCAACTGGTCGGCGCCTACTTCCTCAACGAGTATTCGTTTGAAGCTTCTGCCTTGTTCAACCCGAGCATCGTGGCGCACCCCGATCAATCGGGGGCGCCGAAGGGCGGCGTGCGCTTTGTCCTCAGTCTTCGTGCCACCGGCGAAGGGCATGTATCGTCGCTGACGTTTCGAACCGGGACCATTGCGGCTGACGGCGGTCTGACCGTTGATCCGACGGCTCGGCTCGCGTCGAATCCGAGGATTTGCCGTCGCGCATCCGCGCCGGACGGCGAACTCGTCGAGTTGGCCTTCAACCCCGAAGAAGACCTCACAGAGCGCGTTATCTTTCCTGTCACGGAATCCCAAACGAACGGCATTGAGGACGCGCGCTTTGTCGAGTTCAGCGACGGCGATCGGAAGACCTACTACGCGACCTATACCGCATACAGCGGACGGGCCATCCGGTCCGAATTGATCGAGACCAGTGATTTCATATCGTTTCGGCTGGCGCCCTTGCGGGGGGGCGCGGCACGGAACAAGGGCATGGCACTGTTCCCGCGCAAGATCGGCGGCAAGTACGCCATGATCGCGCGGCAGGACAATGAGAACCTGTATCTGATCTATTCAGACGACGTCCACACATGGGACGGCGGTCAAGCCATTCTGAAACCGCAATTTCCCTGGGAGTTCGTCCAGATCGGCAATTGCGGGTCGCCAATCGAAATCGATGAGGGTTGGCTGCTGCTGACGCACGGTGTCGGCCCGGTCCGCAAATACTCGATCGGCGCGGCGCTGCTCGACAAGCGCGATCCCTCCAAGGTGCTGGCCCGTTCGCACGAGCCGCTGTTGCGGCCTGAACCGTCCGAGCGTGAAGGATACGTCCCAAACGTCGTTTATACGTGCGGCGCGATGCGGCACAATGACCAGATCATTCTGCCGTACGCAGTGTCCGACACCTTTTCCAATTTCGCGACCATGAAGATTTCGGCGCTCATGGATGCCATGAAGCGCTGAGCGCCTGGATCGTAACGGGTGGCGTCGACGGCGTTATTGTCAACAGCCCAGGGAGCCTTCATGGCCCGCGAAACGACCTACGTCGTGCAGGCATTCAACGCCGGCAAGGGCGGACATCTGAAGCCTGACTCTCCAATCGTCTGCAAATCCGCAAGCGGTGCGCTGCGAACGGCGGAGAAGCTGGCGCTGAGCAAGCTCACCGTCGTCGCGCCAAACGCGGCTCACGCGGCTGTGCCGGCAAGGCGCAGCTTCGGTACGCCGACGCCGCGGACGCGGAGTGGTGCCAGGAGCTCTCCTCCGCTGACATCGAGCACGAGGCCGGTATCGTCGCGGCGCAGGCGCAATTCGATTGTCCTGCCGGTCTTGCGCCAATCCGCCGTCTCGCCGTCGTCGACATAGACAAGACCGGAGCCGCCATGATCGGGCGCTCCGAACACGATGGCTGTCAACCCCTTGTCGTCTTCGATTGGAACGATCGCGCCCGCGCGCGCGAACAGCGGTAGCCGGCCCAGAGGCGCCGCCACGGTGATGGTTTGCCCGCCCTCGAATGGCGTCCCGTCATGCCAGTCGTACCAGCCGCCGGGATGAACGGGCAGATAGACCTCGCGCGTTGTCGCCCCCTCGCTGAGAACCGGGGCGACAAGGAGATCGGGGCCAAGCATGAACGCGTCTTCGATCGTCGCAGCAATCGCGTCCGAACCGAAATCCCACAGCAGCGGCCGCACCGCCGGCACGTCATCCACCGCCGCACGCCACATCTGCGTATAGAGATAGGGGATCAGGCTGTGGCGAAGCTCCATGGCGGATCGGACCTGCGGGAGCACGCTCGGATGCATCCAGGGCGTGTTGACGATCCCACTCGACTTCCAGGAATTCATCACCATGCGCGGCCACAGCGCACAGAACTCGACGAAGCGGCAGAACAGTTCCGGCCCCGGCGAAGGACCATGGAAGCCGCCGACGTCGTGGCCGATGTTGTAAAGCCCCGACAGGCTCATGTTCAGGCCCTGGGTCAGATTGTAGCGCAGTGACTTCCAGGCGGTTTCGTTGTCGCCGCTCCAGGTCTGGCCGTAACGGGCGATGCCGGCGCTGCCGGCGCGCGTGATCGTGTAGGGGCGTTTGCCGGGCGCCTGCGCGGCCTGGGTCTCGTAGGCGAGCTTGTGCATCAGCAGCGCCTGCGCGGGGCGGGCGAGCGACTGCGGGAACGGCCGGCCGTCGCCGTTGCAGAGCGCGTCCTCGTCCCAGATCTCGTATTCGTTATTGTCGCTCCAGACCGCCGTCACGCCATAGGCGAGCAGCGCGTCGCGGATGCCGTCCGCCCAAAACTGCCTGCCTTCCGGATTGGTAAAGTCGACATGGAAGCCGAGGCCGTCCCAGAATTGCGCGACCGCCGGCTCGCCGGTCTCGCCGTCGGCGACGAGGATGCCGCGAGCCCTGGCTTCCGCGAGCCGGGGATGATCATCGAGCAGGCAGGGCTTGATGTTGGTGACCGGCTGCATGCCTGATGCCTTGAGCCGCGCCATCGTCGCGGCCGGGTCGGGGAATTTGTCGCGATTCCAGTTGAAGACGTAGCGACGGTTGCCGATCGAGGTGTAGCCGGAGCCGAAGTGAAAGCTATCGCAACGGATGCCGTGGCGCCTGCAATCCTCGATGAAGCCGGTGATGCGGGCGTCGGCATCCGGTGCGTCGGCGATGGTCATGGTCGTCATCGCGAAGCCGAGCGTCCAGCGGGGCGCGAAGGCCTGTCCACCGGTCAGCCAGGAAAACCGGCGCGTGACCTCGGGCACGGTCGGTCCGGCGAGCACGTAATAGTCGAGGTCGCCATCCTCGGCGCGATAGAGGCGGAAGAGGCCGTGGTAATTGTCGATGGTGCAGCCGAGGTCGACCGAGCCGAGCGCGAGATTGTCGTAGAAGATGCCGTGCGCGCCGCGGGCGCCGTCGACGATGAAGAACGGCAGCATCTTGTAGAGCGGATCGGACAGCTCGGCGTCGTAACCGCAGGGATCGACGGCATCGATCGAAAAGCGTCGGCCGGTCCGATCTAGCGGACCCGCCTTGTCGCCGAGGCCGTAATGGCGTTCGTCCTCGTGCCGTTCCATCGCGTGCAGCAACGCATTGGTCTTGCGCGACAGGAGATAAGCCTGGGTCGGGCGGTCCTGCAGGAACGGCTGGTCCTCGCCGTCGCGGTACCAGGCGATGCCGAACGGATCGAGCCGCACGCGTGCGATGAGACCTGCTGCGGCGAGCGTGACGATACCGTCGTCCTCCGACACGGTCGTGGCCGGGTTGGCAAAGCCGGAAATATCGTCGCGCGGCCGGCCCTCGAACGGCGGCTCCATTCGATCGGGCGCGATCGCCCAGCCGCGATCGAGCCGATAGCCCTCCGGCCGGCGCAGGGTGACGCGGCCGATGTCGCTCTCCAGGATCGCGATGCGCAAGCTGGCGAGCGGGGCCGCCGCCGGCCCGGTCGCGAGGTCGAAGAGCGCAGCGTGGCCGTCGAGGCCGCGGAAGCGACCGTGGGTCAGGGCTTTCATATGATCAGACTCCGGAGACGATCAGGGCCGGGCGAGAGCCGCGCCGGACGCGTCGAAGATGTGCAAATGGTCGGGGGCGAAGCGGATCGCGACGGCATCGCCGCGGCCGAAGCGCGACTGGCCATCCTGGCGCAGCGTGATCTGCGGCAGGCCGGGTGCCGTGGCATAGATGAAGGTCTCGCCGCCAAGCTGCTCGACCAGATCGACGCTTGCGGCGAGCATGCCCGCATCGGAGGCGAGGTCGATGTGTTCGGGGCGGATGCCGAGCGTCACGCGCGTGCCGGCGGTGAGGCCGGACGCGGCGCGGGGCAATGCGATGTCGCGCTCGCCAACGCTGAGGCGGAGCGTGCCGTCGTCGGAGATCACGGTCGCGGGCAGGAAGTTCATGCGGGGCGAACCGATGAAGCCGGCAACGAAGGCGTTCGCGGGGCGGTTATAGAGTTCGAGCGGCGTGCCGACCTGCTCGATGCGGCCGGCGTTGAGCACCACGATGCGATCCGCCAACGTCATGGCTTCGACCTGGTCGTGCGTGACGTAGATCATCGTGCCGCCGATATTGGCATGCAGGGCGGCGAGCTCCTTGCGCGTCGCGACGCGCAGCTCGGCGTCAAGGTTGGACAGCGGCTCGTCGAACAGAAAGATCTTCGGATCGCGCACGATGGCCCGGCCGATGGCAACGCGCTGACGCTGGCCGCCGGACAGCGCCTTGGGCTTGCGATCGAGATAGTCCGCCAGACGCAGCATCGTGGCTGCGCGATCGACCCGCGCCGTGATCTCCGACGGCTTCAGCCCCATGTTTTCCAGCGCAAAGCCCATGTTCTTGCGGACGCTCATATGCGGATAGAGGGCATAGGACTGGAACACCATGGCCAGCCCGCGCTCGGAGGCGGGCAGGTGGGTGACGCGCTCGCCGTCGATCTCGATCTCGCCGCTCGTCACGTTTTCGAGGCCGGCGATGACGCGCAGCAGCGTCGACTTTCCGCAGCCCGAAGGGCCGACGAAGACGACGAATTCGCCATCCTTCACGGCGAGATCGATGCCGTGCAGCACGTCGATGCTGCCGAAGGATTTTCGCGCGGCGGTGAGTTTCAGGTCAGCCATGGTCGATAGCCCGATCTGTCATTTCATTCCCGTCGAGCCGATGCCCGTGGTGATGAAGCGCTGCAGGAACACGAAGACGAGGGCGACGGGAGCGAGCGTCATGACCGTCATCGCGAGGAGGTAGTGCCACTGGGTCTGGAGTTCGCCCTGGAACGCATTGAGCCCGATCTGGAGCGTGTAGACCTCGGTCTTGGTCAGGACCGCGAGCGGCCACAGGAATTCGTTCCAGCGCCACATGATCGAGAAGATCGCAAGAACCGCCAGCGCCGGCAGGGTCAGCGGCATGACGATGCGCCAGTAGATCTGCCACTCGGAGGCCTTGTCCATGCGCGCAGCCTCGATCAGATCCTTCGGCAGCGTCAGCATGTATTGCCGGAGCAGGAACACGCCCGTCGGCGTCGCCGCGCCCGGCAGGATCACCGCCCAGAGCGAGTTGGCGAGGCCGAGCTCGGTCACCACCAGATAGACCGGTACGAGGATGATGGTCATCGGGATCATCAGCGTTCCGATCACCGCAAGCGTTGCCGCCTGCTTGCCGGGGAACACGTAGATCGCGAGCGCATAGGCGGCCATGGAATTGATGAGCAGCGTGATCAGCGTGGCGACGAAGGTCACGAAGACCGAATTGAACAGGAAGCGCATGAAGGCGAAGCGCTGCAGCGGCTCGGTGTAGTTCTCGGTCGCGAATGCGACGCGGCGCACCGGTTCGCGCTTGTCGATCGCGACGCGATACTGCTTCGAGGGATCGGCGGGATCGACCATCTGGGCGAGGAGCCCGACGCGCCGAACCTGCGCCAGCTCGCGGACCGAGCCGTCGGGAAGCGTGGTGCGGAACAGCGGCAGCTTCTGGGGTTGGCCGGGCACCGTCACTTCGACCTGTGCGAAGGGCAGCGGCGACGGCGGAAACTCCAGCAGCGCGCTCTGGGTCTTGAACGATGACAGCACCAGCCACAGCACCGGGCCGAACATCAGCACGACGCCGAGCGCGAGATAGGCGTAGGCCGCGATGTCGGTCCAGTGCAGCGGCCGTCCGGCGCCGTTGCGACGTTGACCCATCAAATTCCCAAGGCGCATGGCGGCCACCTCAGATCTCTTTGCGCCGCGCGGCGGCGAATTGCAGGAGCGTCAGGACGAAAAGCACCAGGCCGAGCACGACGGACGCGGCGGCGGCGAGGCCGAAATTCTGCACCTGGCTGGCGAAGCCGGTCTCGTAGATGTACTGGACCACCATCAGCGTCGCGGTGCCCGGTCCGCCGCCGGTCAGCACGAAGACTTCGTCGAAGGTCTGCGCGCCCTTGATGAGCGCGAGCACGATCACGACGATCATGTTCGGCCACAGCAGCGGCAGCGTGATGCGCGTCAGCACGCGCCAGCGCGGCGTCGCGTCCATCTCCGCCGCCTCGTAAAGGTCCGCCGGGATCGCCTGCAGGCCGGCGAGCAGGATCAGGGTGTAGAACCCCATATGCGCCCACACCGATACGAACACCGCCCAGAACATCGCCCAGCTGGGATCGACGAAGAACAGGATCTTCTGACCGCCGAGCGTGGTGATGGCCGCGTTGAGGAGCCCGTCGCGCTGCAGAATCCATTTCCAGATCAGCGCAACGACGACGGGCGACAGCAGCACAGGGAAGAAATAGACCGCACGGAAAAAGCCGCGCCCGCGGATCTTCATGTTGAGGACCAGTGCGGTGATCAGCGAGAACAGCACCATCGCGGTGACCTGAAATACGACGAACTTTGCCGTATTGGCGACGCCGCGCCAGAAGTGATCCTCGCGGCAGCTGGCCGGATCGAGAAAGGAGCCGCAGTCGAACAGATAGGCGAACTGGTTGGCGCCGACATAGGGACGCTCGGAGGGAAACAGCGCCGAGCCGCCGGTCACCGAGAACACGATGTTGATGCCGATCGGCAGGAATACGAACAGGCCGAAGAACGCGAAGTTGGGCAGCAGGAATACATAGGGCATGCGCCGCACGCCGATCACGCGTTGCAGCCATCGCATCGGCGGATCGAGCAGGCGCAGCGCGAGGTCCACGGGCAGGACCGCGACGCGCGCGAGCGCGCCGGCGGCCATGCCGGGCTGCGGCCGGGCAGCGGACGGAGTGTCCGACATCGCGGTGATCCCTCGATCCTGTGAACCCGTTGCCGTCACTTCTTGTTGCGCTCGGCGATCTGCTGCGCGACGTCGGCGGTGATGCGCTTCTCCGCGTCATCGAGCGTCGTTTCGCCAGACACCGCCTGCCCGAGCCGGCTGATGACGGCGTTGAAGATGATGCGGCTGTTGATGTAGCCCTGGGCCCGGTAAGCGAGCGGCGAAACCTGGGCGGCGCTCGCGGTGAAGACCTTCAGCGCCGCGGCGGCGTCCGGGCTCGCCGTCGGGTAGTCGATGCCTTTCTTGGCGAGCCCGAGATGGCCGGGCACGAACAGCGAGCGCGCACAGAACTCCGCCAGCACCGGTTCGCTTGCGAGATAGTCCATCAGCCGCGCGACTTCCTTGGGATGCTGGGTGGTCTTGAAGGCCATGAGAGCGCCGCCGCCCGGCATGCTGCTGCAGCCGCCCGGCCCGCAAGGGTTGGGGACCGCCACCCAGTCGAAGGCGTTGTCGATGGTCTTTGCGAACTGGGCGATCTGCCACGATCCGGACAGATACATGACGACCTGTGCGTTCTTGAACTCGTCGTTGGCGCCGCGATAGGCGGTGCCGGAAACCGAGCCCCACAGCTCCTTCGACATGACGCCGGACTTGTGCCAGTCGTAGACCAGCTGCGCGGCGCGCTTGAAACCTTCGTCGACGACATCAGGCTCGCCGTTCGCGCCGAAGATCTTCGTGCCTTGCGATACGGCAAGCGCATAGAAGCGATGGCCCGAGCGATCGACCGCGAGCGGGAATGGCGCCTGGACCTTGTCCGCAACCTCCTTCACCGCCTTCGCCCAATCCTCCCAGGTCGCTTTCTCGCCCGGCATCGCGACCCCGGCCTGCTCGAACAGGGTCTTGTTGACGAAGGGGCCGGTGACGGTGAGCTGGGTCATGAAGCCCGGAATGGCCTGCGTGTCGCCCGCCGGGCGCATCCATTCGAGGAACGGGCCGAAATTGCTCTCCCAATAGCCGGGGTCCTTGAGGAACGGGCGCATATCGAGCGCGAAGCGTGACAGGCCGCCCATATCGACGACGCGCGCGATGTCAGGGCCCTGGCCGGAGGCGAGCTGCACCGGCAGATTCTCGTTGACCGCCTTGTAGGGCACCTGGTCGAGAACGACGTCGATGTCCTTGTTCTGCTCGTGGAACCGCTTGAGCAGGTCGGCCATCACCTCGCCCTCGTTGCCGTCCGAGTACCAGGCCATTCGCAGAGTCGTGGTTTCGGCCGCGGCAGGCCCGCCGAATACGGTGGCGGACAGAAGGGACAGCGCAAGCGACGTGATGACGGGGGTGACGGCACGCATGATCGTTCTTCCTCCACACTGGCCGGCCCTGGCGGGGGCCGCGCGAGATAGGCGCAATCGGTCCGTTCTCCGACGGATCCCGCGGCACCAGGCGTTTCCTTCCATATCGGCGTCCGCCTTGGCGGCGGATGCCGTTTTTCACGCGTTTGAGCGCACGCTTCCGCCGACGCGGACATCGGGGGCGGAGCCGTCCCAAGGGTGCTTCCAACGACAAAACTATCTTGGCAAACGTTTGCCAAACTGTCAATCGCGGTTTAAATCGTCCTGGCGGGCCTCGGAAGGAGGCTCAACTGTGGCTATAGGTTGTATTCGGACCAGTCCCCGCGG
>Ga0209455_1000942_pt1 | contig 14894 bp, 20 predicted proteins | sample AraplaCol_mCL_r2_FD_184275 | JGI IMG/M metagenome (GOLD analysis project Ga0209455, IMG submission 184275) | Arabidopsis root microbial communities from North Carolina, USA - plate scrape CL_Col_mCL_r2 (SPAdes) (version 2) | ecosystem: Host-associated > Plants > Roots > Endosphere | place: USA...
GCTCGAACTCGAGCTCGACCGGGGTGGCGCGACCGAAGATCGACACCGAAACCTTGACGCGGCCACGGTCGAAATCGAGTTCCTCGACCACGCCGTTGAAGCCGTTGAACGGACCGTCGAGCACCTTGACCGTGTCGCCGATGTCGTAATCGACCTTCATCTTGGCCTTGGGCGCCGCGACCGCCGCTTCCTCCTTGGTGTTGAGGATGCGCGATGCTTCGGCATCGGTGATCGGCTGCGGGCGGCCGCTCGAACCGAGGAAGCCCGTCACCTTGGGCGTGTTCTTGACCAGGTGATAGACATCGTCGTTCATCGACGCCTTCAACAGGACATAGCCCGGAAAGAATTTGCGGTCGCTGGTGACCTTCTTGCCGCGGCGAACTTCCGTGACCTTCTCGGTCGGAACCTCGACCGCCTCGACCAGCTGTTCGAGACCGAGCCGGCCGGCGTCGGCCAGGATCTGGTCGCGGACCTTGTTCTCGAAGCCCGAATAAGCGTGGATGATGTACCAGCGCGCCATATGTTCTCTTTATCCTAGGAAGCGAGCGACAGAAGCTCGCGGACGACCCGGCTGAATACCCAGTCGACCCCGAAGAAGAAAATGCCGAGGAGAAGCGTCATCACCACCACCATGATGGCGGTCATGACCGTCTCGCGGCGGCTCGGCCACGCGACCTTCGAGGTCTCGGCCTTCACCTGATTGATGAAGGTCGGAATGTTGCGGATCCCCGCCACCAGACCGCCCTTGCCAGCTTCTGCCACGTTCTTCCTCTACAAACCCAATGAAAGCCGGACCAAGCGGCAGCACGCCCCTTGAAGTAGGAGGCGCTGGCCTGGCCCGTTACTTTCTACGAACCTTTGCCTCTAGGCCCATCACTTTGCAGTGGCAGGAGTGGGGGGACTCGAACCCACGGCCCTCGGTTTTGGAGACCGATGCTCTACCAACTGAGCTACACTCCTCCGGCCCGGAAGCGAGCGGCGACATAGCGGTGGCGGCACCCGAGCGCAAGTAGCGGGATCGATTCGAGATATTACCCGGAAATTAGGGTTTCTTACCCGTTTCCTAAAGGACGAAGCGTTCGAGTCCGGGGGTGAATCGAGTTATCCACAAAGGTTGGTTTCGGGCGAACGCGGAGTCGGCTCGATTCACCGCAGGGCGCTTCAATTCGCCGCGCGGGCACCCCTATCCCAAGCTCAACAGCGAGATCGGGGGATCTTCCCAGAATGTTTCGACGTTTCAAAGCGGCCTTTTGTTCCGTGCTCTTCATTGCCGCTTTGTCCGCTCCGTCGGCCGCCAATGCCCAGACCCTGTGGCAGTGCGCCCCCTTCGCTCGCGTCTTTTCCGGCATCCAGCTGTTCGGCGCCGCCGCCTCCTGGTGGAATCAGTCTATCGGCAAGTACGCGCAGGGCAATGCGCCCAAGCTTGGCTCGGTGCTGGTGTTCAAGGCGATCAATTCGATGCGCTCGGGCCATGTGGCGACCGTGACCCAGGTCATTTCCGACCGCATGATCAAGGTGACCCACGCCAATTGGGGCACGCACGGTCAGGTCGAAAAGGACGTGACCGTGGTCGACGCCTCGGCCAAGGGTGACTGGAGCTCGGTCAAGGTGTGGTACGGCCCGATCCACGATATCGGCCAGCGCGCTTACCCGACCTACGGCTTCATCTACGCGGGCGCCAAGGCGGTTGCCGCCAAGGCCGAAGCCGCGTCCAGCCACATGCTGGGCTACGACGACGCCACCATCGCGGGCTGAGCCCCGCTTCCAAAATATTTCGCCCGAAACCCGCATTGACCGACGGTTGCGGGTCTACCACTCCGTTATTCCCGGTTACCAGGGGGATCGCCTGGCCGGCGATCGATACGGAGGGGTTATGACCACGCTTTTGTCCACAGGCTTCCTGCGCTGCGGCGTAGCGGCTGCGATGCTGTTCGCGGCGGGAAGTGCTGCGGCGCTGACCTTTGTCAGCCCGATGGGCGAACCGTTCCGCAGCGGGCCCGGCGACAAGAAACCCGAAGAAATCTGGTTCGAGCGCGCCGACGCCAACAATGACGGCAAAATCTCGCTCGCGGAGTTCATGGCGGACGCGGGTCATTTCTTCAAAATGCTCGATACCAACCATGACGGCCGCATCGGGGCCGAGGAGATCCAGCATTACGAGGATGACATCTGCCCCGAGACGCAGGGCGGCATCGCCGACATCGACCCGGGTGAAGGCGCGCATACCGGCGGCGGCGGCCATGGCGGTCATCGCGGTGGACATGGCGGCGGTGGCGGCAGCCGCCGGCACGGCAGCGTCTCGTCCGCGACCCAGAGCCAGTCCGACGAGGAGAATGTTACCGACACCTACCTCACCCCGCCCAGCGGCTATGATCAGGCCAATATGGGCGCGGCGCGCTTCTCTTATCTCGACCTGCCCGAGCCGATCGCTGCGGCCGACGTCAATTTCGACCGCTCGATCTCGCCCAGCGAATTCGTCAATGCCGCGCGCGAGCGCTTCAACGCGCTCGACGCGAACCATGACGGCGTGCTCACCCGTGACGAGCTGCCGAAACTGGGGGGCGGCGGCAATTGGGGCAAAATGGGCCACCGCGCGCACCCTGACCAGCCCCCGCCCTTCAGCGAAGGCACGGGCGAACCCGGCGTTGCGCCTGGCAACTGACCTGGCCTGCCGGTGAGCGCTCGATATGGAGCGACGGGATTGGGTCTTAGTGTAAAGTCTCGGCGGTTGGGTTCGTCGGACGCGGCATGAACCAGCGCACCAACACCAGCCCGCCCGCGACAAGGCCCAACACCTGCGACAAGGCCAGGTACACGAAGTAGCCCCACGGCAGGTAATAATTAAAGACGGGCTCCCCGATCGTAAAATAGAGCGTCGCCGCCACCGAGAAGAGCACCACCAGTTTCGCGCGCGACGCGAAATCCTGCACCCGCGCGCCGATCGCATGCAGCGCCAATCCGATCAGCAATATCGAGACGATCGACAGGATCAGCCCCTCGATCAGCGACGCGCCGCTCATGACCGGAAAGCCCGATGTGTTGAAATGGATCAAAGCGACCGGGCCCTTGCCGTGCATGATCGTGCCCTGGGTCGTGTCAGGCCAAGGCACATAATAGGTCCCCGTTCCGGTCGGCGTCAGATTCTGCGCGAGCGCGAGCTGGACGTTGGCGTTGGCGCTGTCATTGGCGACGTGAAAGGCGAGCCGGCCGAGCGGTGTACCCCAGAAGATCGCTCCGACGATCCATTGGGCCAGGCCGCCCACGATGCTGCCGAGAAGGATGCGAACCATGGCGTCTCTCCCTGTTATAGGAGAGCGAAGCTAGCCTAGCCGAGCTTGCCCGTCATCAATTTGCGGACGAAGCCGATCAGGCCGGTCTGGCGCGAACGGCGCAGGCGTTCGGCGTTGAGAATGGTCAGCACCTGTTCGAAGCAGCGCTGCACGTCGTCGTTGATCAGGACGTAATCATAGCCGTCCCAGTGGCTGATCTCCGAACTGGCGCGGTCCATGCGCGCGTCGACCACCTTCTCGTCGTCGGTGCCGCGCGCGCGCAGCCGGCGTTCGAGCTCGCCGACCGACGGCGGCAGGATGAAGACGCGGACCACGTCTTGCCCCGCCTGCTGATAGAGCTGCTGCGCACCCTGCCAGTCGATATCGAACAGCACGTCATGGCCGTGCGCCAGCGCTTCCTCGACCGGCGCGCGCGGCGTGCCGTAGCGATGGTCGAAGACGTGCGCCCATTCCATCAGCTCGCCGTCGCCGACCATATCCTTGAAGGTCGGCACGTCGACGAAGCGATAGTCGACGCCATCGACCTCGCCGGGGCGGATCGGCCGGGTCGTGACCGAGACCGACATGTCGATTTCCTTGTCGGCCTCGAGCAGCATCCGCGCGATGGTCGATTTCCCCGCACCCGAGGGCGAGGACAGGACGAAGAGCAGGCCGCGATGTTCGATGCTGGCGTTGGGCATGGCCGCTCTTGGCTTTCCCGCGCGCGAAGGTCAACTTGGGGCTGTATGCAAACCGCCCCTCCCCGCTTCGGCCCCCGCCCGACCGCGGCCCTGATCCTTTTCCTCTTGGTCTTGGTCGGCGCGATCGAACTGGCGATGGGGCGCCCGCCGATCTGCACCTGCGGCCATGTCGCGATCTGGCATGGCGCGATCGACAGCGGGAACAGCCAGCATCTGCTCGACTGGTACAGCCCGAGCCATGTCATCCACGGCTTCCTGTTCTGCGGCGCGTCGTGGCTGCTGTGCCGCCGCCTGCCTGTGCGCTTCCGTCTGCTGATCGCGGTTGTGGTCGAGGCGAGCTGGGAACTGCTCGAAAATTCGCCGATCATCATCGACCGCTACCGCACCGCGACGATGGCGCTCGGCTATACCGGCGACAGCGTGCTCAACTCGCTGTCCGACATAAGCTGCATGATGATCGGCTTCGCGCTCGCGCGGAAATTGCCGGTCTGGGCGACGATCGCGCTGGCGATCATTTTTGAACTGCTGACTTTGGCGGTGATCCGCGACAATCTGACGCTCAACATCCTGATGCTGCTGTGGCCGATCGACGCGATCAAGCAATGGCAGGCGGGGTAAAACGGGGAGGATCACATGAAGCGTGCGTTTGCGGCGGGCCTGGCGCTCGCACTGCTCGCGGGGACGGCATCGGCCAGGGATGTCGTGATCCATGCCGGGCGGCTGATCGACGGCACGGGCGAGGCGCCGCGCGAGAAGGTCTCGATCCTGATCCATGACGACCGGATCGCGAAGATCGAGCCCGGCTTCGTCGCGCCGTCGGGCGCGCAGGTGATCGACCTGTCGACCGAAACCGTCCTCCCCGGCCTGATCGACTGCCACGTTCACATCATGGCGTCGTTCCATCCCGGTGATCCGATCCGGCAGGCGGTCACCACCACCGACTATGACGCGCTGATCGACGGCGTGAACGATGCGCGCGCGACCCTGCTCGCGGGCTTCACGTCGATCCGCGACGCCGGCGATCCAACCACCGCGGTGGTCGCGCTCAAGCGCGCGATCAAGGCAGGCACTTTGCCCGGCCCGCGCATGTGGGTGTCGGGCGAACCGCTCGGGCCGACCGGCGGCCATGGCGATCCTGCCAACGGCCTGGACCCCGAATTCGGCGACATTCCCGGCTGGCAGACCAGCCTGATCGACAGCCCCGAGGCCGCGCGCCGCACCGTCCGCCGCATGTGGCGCGCGGGCGTCGACCTGATCAAGATCATGCCCTCGGGCGGGGTCATGTCGATCGGCGACGATCCGACACTGCAACTAATGGCCGATGACGAGATCAAGGCGGTGATCGATACCGCGCATGCCTTGGGCATGAAGGTCGCGGCACACGCGCATGGCAAGCAGGCGATCGACCATACGATCGCGCTCGGCGTCGATTCGATCGAGCATGGCAGCTATGCCGACGCGGAAAGCTACAAGCTCTTCAAGCAGCACGGCGCCTATCTGGTGCCGACGATGCTGGTCGGCGAGCGCGTCTATATCCACGCGCAGCAGCATCCCGAGGATCTCAATCCCTCGACCGTGCAGAAAGCGCTGACCGTGGCGCCGCTGCTCCGCAAGAACCTCCACGACGCGCATGCGGCGGGGGTGAAGGTCGCGTTCGGCACCGACACGTTCGGCATGTCCGCGCATGGCGAGAATGCGCAGGAATTCGCGCTCTACGTCCGCTCGGGATTCACGCCGATGGAGGCGATCCTGACCGCGACCCACAACGCGGCCGACCTGGTCGGCGACACCGCCGACATCGGTTCGGTCCAGCCCGGCCGCTACGCCGACATCATCGCCGTCAAGGCCGATCCGCTGAAGGACGTCCGTGCGCTGGAACAGGTCGACTTCGTAATGAAGGGCGGCGTGACCGTGAAGGCGAACGGAAAGCCGCTCTAACCCGCTCCCCCGTTCGCCCTGAGCTTGTCGAAGGGCTGCCTTCCTTCCTTCTTACTACAGAAAGAAGGACAGTGCTTCGACAAGCTCAGCACGAACGGGGGTTGGCGGTCAGCCCGCCGCCGCCGCAGGCAGCTCCAAATCCTGGCGCCGCTCATACAGCTTTTTCGCAGCATAGGCCCCGCCCAGAACCAGCGCGACCGGCCCGAGACGCTTCGCCAGCCCGACCGCGGCCGCGCCCAGCACTGCACCCTTGAGCCCGCTTTCCTGGCGGCGTTTCTCGACTTCCGCGCCGATCAGCGCGCCGATGATCTTGCCAATCATATTTTCTCTCTTTCCGTCGCGATTTCAGGAACAAGCGCCCAAGGGCATGCGCTTGTTCCTGCAACTGGGCGCATCGGCGCTTCACCCCGCCGGTTCGTCACGCTAAGCTGCTTGCAGCACAAGGAGAGACGCATGGCTGACACGCGCAATGGCGGCGGCAAGGCGAAGACGAGTTCGCGTACGAAGAAGGTTGTTGCGGCGGCGACCGCGGGTGCCGCGATCGGGATAGGCTCGGCGGCCCTGGTGGCGGCTCTGCTCTATGCCAACCGGCCCAAGGAACAGGGTGAAGAGCCTGCCTCGGATCCGCGCTTCGAGCCGGGCGAGGCCTAACCGAACCGGGCCACCAACAAGGCGAGCCCGGTCCAGAACCCAACCAAAGCGGCCATCCAGGCCGGCAAGACCAGCGCGCGTCCCGCGCGGCTGTTGACGATATACGACATAGGCGAACCCTTTTATCGAGGGCGCTTGTCTAACGCGGCGGCGTGATCGACGCTCGCGACCAATCTGTATCAGACTGATCGGAAAGACCGATCAGCGCCCGATCATCGTCTCCGGCCGGACGACGCGGTCGAACGTCTCGCCATCGACCAGCCCCAGTTCCAGCCCCGCTTCCTTGAGCGTCAGCCCATGATGATGCGCATGCTTGGCGATCTTGGCCGCATTATCATAGCCGATCTCGGGCGCGAGCGCGGTGACCAGCATCAGCGAACGGTCGAGCAAGGCCGCGATCCGCTCGCGGTCGGGCTCCAGCCCCACCAGCGCGCGTTCGGTGAAGCTTTCCATCGCGGTGGCCAGCAGGTCGATCGAGCGCAGGACCGCCGCCCCGATCAGCGGCTTGAACACGTTCAATTCCATATGGCCCTGCAGCCCGCCGACCGTGATCGCGACATTGTTGCCCATCACCTGGGCCGCGACCATCGTCAGCATCTCGCACTGCGTCGGGTTGACCTTGCCCGGCATGATCGAGCTGCCCGGCTCATTCTCGGGCAGCTTCAACTCGCCCAGCCCGCAGCGTGGGCCCGAACCCAGCAGACGGATGTCGTTGCCGATCTTGCTGAGCGCGACCGCCAGCACGTTGAGCGTTCCCGACAGGTGGACGAGCGCGTCGTTGCTGGCGAGCGCCTCGAACTTGTTGGGCGCGGTCACGAACGGCAGGCCGGTGATCGCCGCGATCTCGGCCGCGATCTCGATGTCGAAGCCCTTGGGCGCGTTCAATCCGGTGCCGACCGCGGTGCCGCCCTGCGCCAATTGGTACAGGCCGCCCGGGACCACCGGCTCGATCCGCTTGCGGCTGCGCGCCATCTGCGCGGCATAGCCGGAGAATTCGTCGCCCAGCGTCAGCGGAGTCGCATCCTGCAGATGCGTGCGCCCGATCTTGATGATGTCGTCCCAGGCCCTAGCCTTGGTCTGCAGCTCGGCCTGCATTCCATCCAGCGCCGGAAACAGCCGGTCATTGACCGCGCGCGCCGCCGCGATGTGGAGCGCGGTAGGGAAGCTGTCGTTGGACGACTGCCCCATATTGACATGATCGTTGGGGTGGACCGGCGACTTGCCGCCACGCGTGCCCGCCAAAGCCTCGTTGGCGATGCCCGCAATCACCTCGTTGACGTTCATGTTGGATTGCGTGCCCGAACCGGTCTGCCAGATGACCAGCGGGAATTGATCGTCATGCCGCCCGGACACGATTGCCGCCGCCGCCTGCTCGATCGCGTCGGCGATCCTGGGATCAAGCCCATGCTTGCGGTTCACCCGGGCCGCCGCCTGCTTCACGATCGCCAGCGCATGCACGATCCCGATCGGCATCCGCTCCCGCTCTCCGAACGGGAAATTCTCGATCGACCGCTGCGTCTGCGCACCCCAATAGGCGTCCGCCGGAACCTCGATCGGTCCGAAGCTGTCGGTCTCGGTGCGCGTGGTCATGGCATGCTCCTCGTTCGGCTCGCTTTAGCCTCTGCGATATCGGCGTGCGAGGAGTCGTTTGATCGGGCGATATGTTCCTGATACGTTCCATGGAATCGCAACCATAACGATGGGATCTGCCATGCGCATGATCGTGGGAAGCATTCTGGCAATCGCGGCTTTGACGAGCGGCGTGGGCGCGAAGGGGCCTGCGACAGGCGAAGCGTGGCAGGTTGGCCGCGCGCTCACGCCGGGCGTGTGCGAAGCCAACGGCGCGGGAACGAAAGATATTCGCTTCGCCCTGGTGGTGATGGGATCGGACTTCGAACTGGGTCTCTGGGAAGGAAAGGATTTGCCCAAAGCGGATGGCCGCTACCCTGTCACTCTCAGCTTGGACGACGATGCGCCCGTTCACATGCTTGCGTCCGCCAAGGGAGGGCTTTTCGAAATATCTCTGGGCCGCGGCGAGTTAATGGATGCGGTGGTTCATGCGAAGGAGATGACGGTTTCCCTTGCCGGTCATTCCTATCGCCTGAGACTCGCGGGAGCAGCGGCGGCGCTTGATCGTGCGGCGCGATGCGCTGGCAAGCCAACCTTGGCTGAAGAGCATGAACTGCCACCTGTCCCAATCCCCGACGGCGGCGCCTGGGGTCTCTACGAAACGCTTCCGACGGCCACGGGGCGCGTCTGCATCCCCGCTATCAAGGATGGCGAGGTCTCCACCACGTTTCTCCATGACAAACCCGACAGGCTGTTTCTGATCTGGAAGAACATGAAGTGGGACTTTCCGGCGCAGACGTTCGACCTGCATATGTCAATCGATGGCGGCCCGGACATCGTGGTTCCGGCACATACGGAAAGGGTACTCCTTTCCGTGATGATAACCGATGCCGTCCTGATCCAGCGATTGCGCCAAGCTGAGACGCTGAGCGTGGCGTCTCCGCTCGGCCCGCTCAAGACCAATATAAGAGGGCTTGGGGCAGCGCTCGATGCGGTGGAGCGGTGCCGAAAATCGTGAGCCGGTCGGCATCGCCACCGGCTCTTCCAACCTGTGAGCCAGTTGCTAAGACAGAAGCATGGAGAGCATTGCGCTAGTCACCGAATATCACGGCGTCGATGCACGCCGTTTCCGGGAAGAGATCATGGCGGCGTCCAAACCCGCCATCTTGCGCGGCGCGGCGACGCATTGGCCTGCGGTGCGGGCGGCAGCGAGCGCACAAGGCATCGCCGACTATCTGAAGGCGCGCGATACCGGCGCGAAGTTCGACATGCTGGTCGGCTCGCCCGCGATCAAGGGCCGCTTCTTCTACAATGACGACATGACCGGCCTCAATTTCGACCGGCGCCCCGCAACCGTCAGCGACATCGCCGACCAATTGCTCGCCGCTGCCGAAGATGCGCTGCCGCCCACCTATGCCGCGCAGGCGATCGAGGCGCGCGCCTCGGTCCCGGCTTTCCTCGACGAGAACCAGCTCGACCTGATCGGCAAGCCGGTCTCGCCGCGGCTGTGGATCGGCAATCGCGTGATCGTGAGCGCGCATCACGACATGTTCTCCAACATTGCCGTGTGCGTCGCCGGCCGGCGGCGCTTCACGCTCTTCCCGCCCGACCAGGTCGCCAACCTCCATATCGGCCCGTTCGAATTCACGCCGGCGGGCACACCCGTCAGCCTGATCGACTTCGACAATCCCGATCTCGATCGCTTCCCCGGCTTCGACCGCGCGCTCGAAACCGCGCAGGTTGCCGATCTCGAGCCGGGCGACGCGCTCTACATTCCCTATATGTGGTGGCACCACGTCCGCTCGCTCGACCCGTTCAGCATGCTCGCCAATTACTGGTGGAACGATGCCAAGCCCGCCCAACCCGGCCTCCAGCCGGTCGATGCCCTGGTCCATGCATTCCTCGCTTTCTCAGGCCTCCCCGACGAACAGCGCGAGGCCTGGGCGCCGATGTTCGCCTATATGGTGTTCGACAAGGAAGCGCCGGCCCACATGCCGCCCGACAAGAGCGGTATTCGCGGCACGCTGAGCGACGAGAGCAAGCGCATGATCCGCCAGCAAATGGGCGCCTTGATGACGCGATGACGCTTCGGCGCTTACCGAAGCAAAAGCGATCCCGACCTCCCATATCGGCGGCGAGGTAATGCGATGCTGAGCATAAACGGACTGGCCGAAACTGCCGCATTGGTGGGCGATCCCACGCGCGCGGCGATCCTGATGGCGCTGATGGACGGACGTGCGCTGACCGCAGGCGAGCTGGCGCGCGCGGGCGGCGTCACCGCGCAGACCGCGAGCGGGCATCTGGCGAAGATGCTGGAAGCGGGCCTGCTCGCGCTCGAGGCGCAGGGGCGGCATCGTTATTACCGTCTCGCCTCGCCCGCTATCGCCGGAATGCTGGAGGCGATGATGGTCGCCGCCGCCCCGCCGCCGATCCGCACCGGCCCGCGCGACGCGGAAATGCGCCGCGCGCGCGTCTGCTACGACCATCTGGCGGGCGAGATTGCGGTCGCGCTGACCGACGCGATGGTCGCACGCGGCCAGATCGAGATCGGCGCGGACGGCGCCGCGCTCACCGACCAGGGTCGTTTTTTGCTGGCGGAGATCGGGGTCGAACTGCCGCCCGAGGGCAAAGGCGCGGTCTTCTGCCGCCCATGCCTCGACTGGAGCGAGCGGCGCCATCATCTGGCGGGCATGGTCGGCGCCGCACTCTACCGCACCTTGCTCGCGCGAAACTGGATCAGGCGCTCGCCGGATAGCCGCACCGTGACGGTCACGCCGCCGGGTCGTACCGCGCTGGACCGCTATTTCGGGGTCAGCGCCTGAAGCCGCAGCGCGAACGGATGTAAGATAAGGCTCTGAAAAGCCTTACTTCTTCCGCGTGAAATCCACCGATACCACGTTGGAGCCTTCCTCGGCCGAACGGACGACAGGGTCGTTCTCGGCCTCGGCAATCTCTTCCGGCTGCTGGTCTTCCACCTGCGCCGAGAAATGGAGCGCGAAATCGACCGCGGGATCGTGGAAGGCGGTGATCGCGGCAAAGGGGATCGAGAGCTTCGATCCGACCTGATTGAACGAAAGCCCGACCTCGAAACCCGTCGCCGAGACGTGCAGGTCCCAATAGCGGTTCTGGATGACGATCGTCATCTCGTCGGGATAGCGCTCGATCAGATGCTGGGGGATATCGACGCCGGTCGCCTGCGTCTTGAACGTGATATAGAAATGGTGGTTGCCGGGCAGGCCCTCGGTCACCACTTGGCCCAGCACGCGACCGACCACGGCGCGCAAAGCGTCCTGGACGATCTCGTCATAGGGAATCAGGCTGTCGGGCGCACCCTCGGTCATGGCCCCCAACTGAACGTGGTCGCGAAGCGGGTCAAGCGTTGCCTGACAGGGATATGCAGGATAGGGGCCGCAGCCATGCGCACCGCCACGATCAGCCGCAAGACCGCCGAGACAGCGATCGACGTCACCGTCAACCTCGACGGATCGGGCACCTATACGGTGTCTACGGGCATCGGCTTCCTCGATCATATGGTCGAGCAGCTGTCGCGCCATTCGCTGATCGACATCGATCTGAAGGTCGATGGCGACCTCCATATCGACCAGCACCACACGACCGAGGATTCGGCGCTGGCGCTGGGCCAGGCGATCGCCAAGGCGCTTGGCGACCGGCGCGGCATCACGCGCTTCGGATCGGCTTATTCGCCGATGGACGAAACGTTGAGTCGGGTCGCGATCGACATTTCGGGGCGGCCTTTCCTCGTCTGGAAGGCTGAATTCACCCAGACCAAGCTGGGCGAGCTCGATACCGAGCTGATCGAGCATTGGTTCCAGAGCTTCGCGGGCGAGGTCGGCATGACGCTCCACATCGAGACCCTCTACGGGCGCAACAACCATCATATCTGCGAGAGCATCTTCAAGGGCTGCGCGCGCGCCTTGCGCCAGGCGGTCGAGATCGACCCGCGCAAGGGCGATATGATCCCGTCGACGAAAGGCACGCTCGGCGGTGCCTGAGGGCCTGGCGCTCATCGATTACGGCGCGGGCAACCTTCGGTCGGTCGAAAATGCGCTGATCGCGGCGGGAGCGGCGGATGTCCGCGTCACCGCCGATCCCGAAGTCGTGCGCAGGGCCGAACGGATCGTGCTGCCCGGCGTCGGCGCCTTCGCCGCGTGCATGGGCGCGCTCTCCGGCATTCCCGGCATGGTCGACGCCTTGAACGAGCGCGTGATCGACCACGGGGCGCCCTTTCTCGGCATCTGCGTCGGCATGCAATTGATGGCGGATGCGGGCGAGGAGTTCGGCAGGCATCCAGGCCTCGGCTGGATCGGCGGCACCGTCGCCAAGCTCGAACCCGCTGATCCGAAAGCCCGCGTGCCGCACATGGGCTGGAACGACGTCGTTCCCGAAGTGCCGCATCCCCTCATTGTGCCGGGCGAGGCCTATTTCCTGCACAGCTTCGCCGTCACCGGTGCCGACCCTGCGATGCTGGCCGCGACCACAAGCCATGGCGGTACCGTCACCGCCGCGATCGCGCGCGACAACATGATCGGCGTGCAATTCCACCCGGAGAAGAGCCAGGCTTACGGCCTCGCTCTGCTCAACCGCTTCCTCGATTGGCGTCCCTGAATGAGTATCACCGTCTACCCTGCGATCGACCTCAAAGGCGGCAAGGCCGTTCGCCTTGCGGAAGGCGATATGGCGCGCGCGACCATCTACAATGACGACCCCATCGCGCAGGCCAACGTGTTCCACGAGGCCGGTGCCAATTATTTGCACGTCGTCGATCTCGACGGCGCCTTCGCCGGCGCCTCGGTCAACGGCGAGGTGGTTGGTGAGATCGTCGAAAGTTTCCCGGGCCAGGTCCAGGTCGGGGGTGGTATCCGCGACCGTGCGGCGATCGACCGCTGGCTTGAACGCGGCGTGTGGCGTGTGGTGATCGGCACCGCAGCGCTCAAGGATCCCGAATTGGTACGCGAAGCCGCCAGGGCCCTGCCGGGCCGGATCGTGGTCGCGGTCGACGCGCGCGACGGCATGGTTACCACCCATGGCTGGGCCGAGGTTTCGGACCTGACCGCGATCGAGATGGCCAACCGCTTCGCCGACGTCGGCGTCGCCGCGGCCCTCTTCACCGATGTCGGCCGCGACGGCATGCTCAAGGGCTGCAACGTCCGCGCCACCGCCGAGCTTGCCCGCAATACCCGCCTGCCGGTGATCGCAAGCGGCGGGGTCAAGGGCCTGGTCGACATCGCCGATCTCGCGCGCCATGCGAGCGAAGGCATCGAGGGCGTGATCTGCGGCCGTTCGCTTTACGAAGGCACGCTCGATCTCCGGAAGGCGCTGCGGCTCGCCCGCGACGAGAGCCTGTGACCGTCCGCGTCCGCGTCATCCCCTGCCTCGACGTGGCGGGCGGGCGCGTGGTCAAGGGCGTGCAGTTCCTCGATCTGGCGGATGCGGGCGATCCGGTCGAGCAGGCCAAGGTCTATGACGCGGCCGGTGCGGACGAGCTTTGCTTCCTCGACATCACCGCCAGCCATGAGGATCGCGGCACGATCCTCGACGTGGTCGCACGCACCGCATCGGTCTGTTTCATGCCGCTTACCGTCGGCGGCGGCGTCCGCACGCCCGAGGATGCGCGCGCGCTTCTGCTCGCGGGCGCGGACAAGGTCGCGATCAATTCGGCCGCGGTCGCGCGGCCCGAACTGGCGGCGGACCTCGCCGACCGTTTCGGCGCGCAATGCGTGGTCGGCGCGGTCGACGCCAAGGCGGTCGACAGGGGCCGCTGGGAAATCTTCACCCACGGCGGCCGCCGCGCGACCGGCATCGATGCGATCGAACATGCGGTTCGGCTGGCCGAATTGGGTGCGGGCGAATTGCTCGTCACCTCGATGGACAATGACGGCACCAAGGGCGGTTACGACCTCGCTTTGACCCGCGCGATCGCGGATGCGGTCTCGGTGCCGGTGATCGCGAGCGGCGGGGTCGGCACGCTCGACGATCTGGTCGCGGGCGTAACGCAGGGCCATGCCAGCGCGGTGCTCGCCGCCTCGATCTTCCATTTCGGCCAGCACACGGTTGCGGAGGCGCATGCCGCTTTGGCCGCGGCGGGATTGCCCGTGCGCAAAGCGGCGGGCTAAGCTCGCACCTATGTCCGACACGCTCGCCCGCCTCGAAGCGACCATCGCCAGCCGAAAGGGCGCCGACCCCAAGGCGTCTTATGTTGCGAGCCTGTTCGCCAAGGGCCGCCCCAAGATCGCGCGCAAATTGGGCGAGGAAGCGGTCGAAGCGATCGTCGCCGCGCTCGCCGAGGACAAGGCGGAGCTGACCAGCGAAGCGGCCGATGTCCTCTTCCACCTGATGGTGCTGCTTGCGGACTGCGACGTGCCGCTCGCCGACGTACTCGCCGAACTCGACCGACGCGAAGGCACGTCGGGCCATGACGAGAAAGCCAGCCGTACGGCTTGACCCGTCCGTCACCCCGGACTTGTTCCGGGGTCCACTCCGCGGCTAGGCGCAAAGCTCACGGTGGATGCCGGAACAAGTCCGGCATGACGAGGATGCGGATATGCCGATCGACGCGACCCTGCCCTATGACGACAGCAACATCTTCGCGCGCATCCTGCGCGGCGAGATCCCGGCGAAGAAAGTCTACGAGGACGACTTCGCCCTCGCCTTCCACGACATCCAGCCGCGCGCACCGATCCATATCCTGGTGATCCCCAAGGGGCCCTACGCCTCGTGGGACGATTTCTCCGCCAATGCGCCGGAA
>Ga0209455_1000943_pt1 | contig 14894 bp, 12 predicted proteins | sample AraplaCol_mCL_r2_FD_184275 | JGI IMG/M metagenome (GOLD analysis project Ga0209455, IMG submission 184275) | Arabidopsis root microbial communities from North Carolina, USA - plate scrape CL_Col_mCL_r2 (SPAdes) (version 2) | ecosystem: Host-associated > Plants > Roots > Endosphere | place: USA...
CGTGATCGAGCAGCCGACCCGCGGCATCTGGCCCGCGGCCTCGGCGGGCTACGACGCCGCCACCGGCGACGTCATCGCCCGGCTCGACGCCGACTCCCGGCCCCCGGCCGACTGGCTGCTGCACATCGAGGCGGAGCTCGTCGACTCCCCCGAGGTCGGCGTCCTCACCGGGCGCGGCGTGTTCTACGACGGCAACGCGGTCGTCGCCGGGCTCGGCCAGGTGCTCTACATCGGCGGCTACTTCTGGTCGATGGACCTGTGGCTCGGCAACCCGCCGATCTTCGGCTCCAACTTCGCGATGCGCCGCGAGGTGTGGTGGGATGCGCGGGAGCGCGTGCACCGCGACCGGAGCGACATCCACGACGACCTCGACCTGTCGTTCCACCTCGATCTGGCCACGATCGTCCGGTACGACGACCGGCTCACGGTCGGCATCTCCGCGCGGCCGTTCTCGACCTGGAACGGCTTCGGCCGGCGTCTCCGCTGGGCGTACACGACGCTCGCCATGCACCTCCCCGAGCAGTCCCCGTGGCGGCGTCGCACCGCCCGGCGCCGGCGGCTGAGCGAAGAGGAGCGTGGGGCGCCTGGAGCGGTGGCCTGATTCGGCCGCCCACACCGAAGCCCGATAGCCTAGATCGGTGAGATTCTCGCACCTCAGCAGCGCCGCCGATCCCCATCCCCGCCTGGCCGCCGTCCTCGGCGACGGCGCCCTCTTCCTCGACCAGGTGATGGACCGGCCGCCGCGAGACCTGCAAGACCTCATCGAGCGCGGAGACGAGGGGCTGGCCGAGGTGCGCGGCGTCGTCGCCGAGGCGGAGGCCGCCGGAGTCGAGCTGCCGTCCGTGCACGAGCTCCGCCACGCGTCGGCCGTGCTGCGGCCGCCGCACGTCATCGCGATCGGAGCGAACTACGCCGCCCACGCCTCCGAGCTGAAGCTGCGCACCGAGAAGGCGGCGACCGTCTTCAACCTGTGGCCCAACTCCCTCACCGGCCACGGAAGCACCACCTCCTGGCCCGCCGACCTCTCCACCCAGGTCGACTACGAGGCGGAGCTCGGCGTCATCATCGGCAAGCCCGCCCGCAACGTGCCGGTGCGCGACGCGCTCGACTACGTCTGGGGCTACACCGTCGTCAACGACATCACCGCCCGGGACCTGCAGTTCTCCGAGGCGCAGTGGGCGCGCTGCAAGTCGTTCGACGGCTTCACGCCGACCGGCCCCGTCGTGGTCACCGCCGACGAGATCCCCGACCCGCAGGACCTGTGGCTCACGACCAATGTCGACGGCGCCATCCTTCAAGACGCCTCCACCGCCGACATGGTCCGCAGTGTTCCCGAGCTCATCGAGTTCCTCTCGCGCTCGGCGACCATCCCGCCGGGAACGTTGATCTCGACCGGCAGCCCGGGCGGCGCCGGCTACTCGCGTACACCGCCGGTCTTCCTGCGCGACCGGTCGACCGTCACCGTCTCCATCGGCGGGATCGGCTCCCTCACCACGTTCTGCCGCGTCACATGACGCGCGCCGAGGCACGCGGTGGTCTAGCGTAGCCTCGTGTCCATCGGAGAGCGGCGACCTGTCACGGGCGGCGACGACGAGGCAGAGCGCCTCGACGCGGCGCTGCCCGACATCGACTGGTCCATCGCGCCGGTCGGAACCGTGTTCTCGCGGTTCGCGTCGCCCAGCGGAGAGCTGGCCGTCGCGGCGCTCGGCGACCCGGAGGACCCCCGCGTGGTCCTCATCCCGGGCGTGACCGGCTCGAAGGAGGACTTCTACCTGCTCGCGCCTATCCTGGTCGCCGCCGGGTACTACGTGCAGAGCTTCGACCTCGCCGGACAGTACGAGTCCGCCGAAGCCGGGCCGCCTCCGGGCGAGAAGTACACCTACCCGCTCCTGACCGGGGACGTGGTGGCCTTCCTGCGCGACGGCGGCCCGGCGCACGTGCTCGGCTACTCGTTCGCGGGGATCCTGGCGCAGCTGGCGCTGGTGACGCATCCCGAGCTCTTCCGGTCGCTCACGCTGCTGACCGCGCCGCCCGAGCCCGGACAGTCGTTCCGCGGCGTGCGGATCATCGGACCGCTGAGCTGGGTGGCCACGCCCCACATCGGCGCATCCCTCATGATCTGGGGAATCACGACCAACAAGAACCGCGTGTCCGACAGCCGGCTCGCCTTCGTGCAGTCGCGGTTCGCGCTGACCCGCCGCTCGAGCGTGGACGACATCGTCGGGCTGATGAAGAACGTCCCGGATGTGCGGGCCCGGGTCGCTGCCACGCGCATCCCGGTCCTGGTGGCGACCGGCGATCACGACCTGTGGCCGACGCACTTGCACGCGGCCAACGCGAAGGCGCTCCGGGCACGGCTGGCGGTCTACCGGACAGGCCACAGCCCGTGCGAGACCGCGCCGCACCAGCTCGGGCGCGACATGATCGCGCTGTTCCGCGAGGCCGAGGCACGGGAGGCCGACTGAGCGTTCCGCCCCCGGTCGGTGGATCGCGAGGACGGCGGCGCGGGGAATAGGGTTCTCCCCATGACCTACCAGCGCTCAGGGTCGTCGATGCTGCGTTGCGTGCTGATCTCGGATGACGGCGAGGAGACCGTGCTCACCGTCCCGTCGCTCGGCGACGCCCCGCCGTCACGTGTCCGTTTGCCCTCATCGTTGGGAGGCGCCGCCGTGCTCGACGTCTACGCGTTCTCGCACAGCCGCGACATCCCGCCCGAGGCGGTCTACATGTACGTCAGCACCGTGCCGGTCAGCACCGAAGAGGTGACCGGCACGGAGCCGGGCGAACAGGGTCCGCGGCTGCCCGAGTAGTCCGGCTACTCGCCCTCCTGGCGCGCCTCCGCGATCGCGTCGGCCTCGACCACGGGGATGGCCGTGGTGATCGTCTCCAGACCGCTCAGGCGTGCCGGCGACAGCAGCCGGGTGACCTGCTCCCGGCTCATCAGCTTCGCCTCGACCACCAGGTCGGCCACATTGTGGCCGGTGAGCAGCGCCGACTTGGCGAGCGCGGCCGCGGCCGCGTAGCCGATGTGCGGCGTGAGGGCGGTGATCACGCCGACCGACGAGCCGACCATCGCGCCGAGGCGCTCCTCGTTCGCGGTGATGCCGTCGACGCAGTTGATCCGGAGGGTGCGGAAGGCCTGCGCCATCCACGTGATGCTCTGCAGCAGGGAGTGCGCGATGACCGGCTCGAACGCGTTGAGCTGCAGCTGGCCGCCCTCCGCCGCCATGGTGACCGTGACGTCCGCGCCGGCGACCGAGAAGGCGACCTGGTTGACGACCTCCGGGATGACCGGATTGACCTTTCCGGGCATGATGCTGGAGCCGGCCTGACGCGCCGGGAGGTTGATCTCGCCGAGACCCGCCTGCGGACCGGAGGACAGCAGGCGCAGGTCGTTGCAGATCTTCGACAGCTTGATCGCGCTGCGCTTGAGCGAGCCGGAGAACGACATGAACGCACCGGCGTCGCTGGTCGACTCGATGAGGTCGGGGGCCGTCTCGAGGTTGAGCCCTGTGATGGCGTTGAGATGGCGGACGGCCGCGGCGGCGTACCCGGGGTCGGCGGTGATGCCCGTGCCGATCGCGGTCGCGCCGAGGTTGATCTCGGCGAGCAGCCACTTGGTCTCGGTGAGGCGGGCGTGGTCCTCGGTCAGGGTGGTGGCGAACCCGTGGAACTCCTGCCCGAGAGTCATGGGAACCGCATCCTGCAGCTGCGTGCGGCCGACCTTGAGGATGTTGCGGAACTCGTCCGCCTTGTGCGCGAACGAGTCGCGCAGCAGAGCGAGCTCGTCCAGCAGGTGGCTGAGCGCGAAGGTGAGGCCGATCTTGATGGCCGTCGGGTAGGTGTCGTTGGTGCTCTGGCTGCGGTTGACGTCGTCGATCGGGTGGAGGTGGGCGTAGTCGCCCTTCGGGTGGCCGTCGAGCTCGAGCGCGATGTTCGCGATGACCTCGTTGGCATTCATGTTCGTGGAGGTGCCGGCGCCGCCCTGCATGACGCCGACGACGAACTGGTCATGGAACCCGCCCTCGATGATGAGCTGGCAGGCGCGGTCGATCAGCTCGGCCTTGTGCGGCTCCAGGACGCCGATCTCGAGGTTGGCGCGGGCCGCGGCCTGCTTGACGCTGGCGAGCGCGACGATCAGGTCGGGGTAGACCGAGATGGGGCGCTTCGCGATGGGGAAGTTCTCGAGCGCGCGGGACGTGTGGATGCCCCAGTACGCTTCGGCGGGGATCTCGCGCGCGCCGAGCGAGTCGGTCTCGATGCGGGTGGGTCGGCCCTCGCTGCTGGATGCGGGGACGTCCGACACGTTCTCGGACGCGTCGGTCACCACGGGGATGGTTGCTGTCGGGTTCACGGTTGGCACCGTTGCCTCTCGTCGTGCGTTGGCATGCTTCTGTCGCCGGGAGTTCGTGGCCTCCGGCAGTGCCGAGCCTACCCCCGGGTCGGCGCCGTCCGATGGACTCACTGTCCGGCCTCCGAGGTGCGCATGTACACGATGTCGATCAGCCGAGCTTGCGGAGCAGACCGCGCGCGAAGCGGTCCTTGGACTCGGTGTACGGCGGGTACACCAGCTGCAGGGTGTCGGGGCTGAGCGGCTTGCTGAGCACCGCCTTCTCGTGGCTGAACGTCCGCAGCGAGCGCTCGCCGTGATAGGCCCCCGCGCCGCTCTCCCCCACCCCGCCGAAGGGCAGCCCGGCCACCGCGAGGTGCGCCGCGGGCACCCCGAAGCCGACCGCGCCGGAGCTCGTCTCGGTCAGGATGCGGCGGCGCGTCCGCGCGCTCGAGGTGAAGATGTAGAGGGCGAGCGGCTTGTCGCCGGACCGGATGAAGCGGATCGCGTCGTCCAGCCCGTCCACCGGCAGGATGGGCAGGATCGGGCCGAAGATCTCCTCCGCCATCGCGGGCGAGTCGGGCGCGACATCCGTCAGCACGGTCGGCCCGAGGTAGCGGGTGCGGGCGTCGTGGTCGCCGCCGACGGCCGCGGTGCCGGAGCCGAGCATCCCGGTCAGGCGCTCGAACTGGCGGTCGTTGACGATGCGGCCGTAGTCGGGGCTCTGCGCGGGGTCGTCGCCGTACAACTCCCGCACGGCCTCGCGCAGGGCGGTCGCCAGCCGTGGGGCGACGTCGCGGTCGGCGAGCACGTAGTCCGGGGCCACGCAGGTCTGCCCGGCGTTCATGAACTTGCCCCACGCGATCCGCCGGGCGGCCGCTGCGACATCGACCGTGCGGTCGACGTAGACCGGCGACTTGCCGCCGAGCTCCAGCGTGACCGGGGTGAGGTTCTTCGCGGCGGCGGCTGCGACGATGCGGCCGACGCGTCCGTTGCCGGTGTAGAAGATGTGGTCGAAGCGCTGGGCGAGGAGGTCGGTGGTCTCCTCGACGCCGCCCTCGACGACGGCGACGGCCCGGGAGTCCAGGTACTCGGGGATCAGCCGGGCCATGGCCGCGGAGGTCGCGGGCGCCAGCTCGCTCGGCTTCAGCACGACGGCGTTGCCCGCGGCCAGCGCGCCGACGAGCGGGGCGAGGAGCAGTTGGACCGGGTAGTTCCACGGCGCGATGACCAGGACGACGCCGACCGGCTCCAGGATCGTGTACGCCCGGGCGGGAAGCAGGGCGCCCGGCACCGAGATGCGGCGGGGACGCAGCCAGCGGCGCAGACGCTTCAGGCTGTGGTCGATCTCCCCGACGACGAACCCGAGCTCGGCGATCTGCGACTCGGTCGGGTTCTTGGCGAGATCGGTGCGCAGCGCATCCTCGAACTCGGCGGCGCGCTCGGTGAGCATGCGGCGCAACGCCCGCAGCTGGGCGAGCCGCCAGGCGAGCGGCTTGGTGAGCCCTCCGTCGAAAGCGGACCGGAGCTCGTCGACCGTGGCGTGCGTCATGCGCCCATCCTAGGGATCGCCGCGGTGCGCAGGTCCGGAACGGAGGAGATCTGCGGACGTGTTCGTGCGAACCCCTCCGTTCGTCGCATCCTGCCGGCGCGTCGCGTCCGTTCTCCTCCCTCTCGCGCGTGGTTCGGGAGGGACGTGGTGACCGGGCAGGAGGGGCCGGGGCGTCAGCGGACGGGGCGGTACGCGAGGTCGAAGATGGCATGGCCGAGGCGCTCGCCTCGACGCTCGAACTTGGTCACCGGGCGATCGTCAGGACGCGGGATGTAGTGCTCGGCGCCGGCGAGGTTGACCAGGGCGGGCTCGGCGTCCAGCACCTCGATCATGTGCTCGGCGTAGGGCTCCCAGTCGGTCGCGAGCCGGAGCACGCCCTCCGGCGCGAGCGCGCGGGCCAGCACCGGTGCGAACTCCGGCTGGATGAGTCGACGCCGGTGGTGCCGGGCCTTCGGCCACGGGTCGGGGAAGAAGATCAGGATCTCGTCGATCGACCCGGCGGCCAGCCCCCGCTCGAAGACCTCGACGGCGTCGTGGCGCACGATCCGGATGTTGGTCAGTCCCCGGTCGCGCATCGCCCCGAGCACGCGGCCGATGCCCGCGCCGTGCACCTCGACGCCCACGAAGTCGCGGTCGGGGTGACGCTCGGCCAGAGTCAGCAGGTTCTCCCCGTTGCCGAAGCCGATCTCGACGACGCGCGGGGCCGTGCGGCCGAAGGCGGCGTCGAGGTCGAGGGGCGAGCCGTCGAACTCGAGGCCGAACGTCGGCCACAGCTCGTCGATGGCGCGGGACTGCGCCTCGGTCTTGCGTCCCCGGACGACGAAACTGCGCGGCCGGACGAGGGGGGATGGTTCCATCCCCCCATTGTCGCAGCCGCGCAGCGGAGGTGGTTTTACAGCCAGGCGCGCGGTGGAGCTCAGGGCAGCGCGGAGCGATGCCGCGACCCCAGCGCCGAGGGAGCCTGCGACCGAGGTAACGGAACGCCGAGGTACTTACATCCAGGCGAACGGCAGTGCCGCCAGCCCGATCCCGAGCCCGACGACGGCGAACAGGAGGCCGATCGCGACGCCCGCGAGCATCACGGCGTTGAGGACGATGCCCCAGATCGCGAAGGTGCGGCCGGCGGGCTCCCGGTTCAGCGCCATGACACCGACGACGAGTCCGGCGATGGGCGCGATCAGGGTCCAGCCGAAGGCGATGGAGGCGATGCCGAGCGCGAAGCTGGTGATGCTGAGCGTGCGGTCGGGGACGGCGGCGAGGTTCGGGTTGCTGGTGGTGGTGGTGGTCATGGATCCAGTCAAGCGTCGGGTGGAATCGGGAGCTATCCGGATAACCCCCGATTCCACCCTGATGCTGACTAGACCTGGCCGAGCAGGCCCTCGATCGGACCGCGGGCGAAGTAGATCAGGAAGCCGGCCGCGACCACCCACAGGAGGGGGCTGATCTCTCGCGCCTTGCCGGCGAGCGAGCGGATGAGGACCCAGCTGATGAAGCCGACGCCGATGCCGTTCGCGATGGAATAGGTCAGCGGCATGACGATGATCGTCAGGAACACCGGCAGCACGACCGAGAACTCGCTCATGTCGATGTGGCGGATCTGCACGACCATGAGCGCACCGACGACGACCAGCGCCGCCGCCGCGACCTCGAGCGGGACGACCTGCGTCAGAGGCGTGAAGAACATGGCGAGCAGGAACAGCACGCCGGTGATCACGCTGGCGAAGCCGGTCTTCGCGCCCTCGCCGATGCCCGACGCGGACTCGACGAAGACGGTGTTGGACGACGACGAGGTGCCGCCGCCGACGATCGCGCCCACGCCCTCCACGATGAGCGCCGACTGGAGGCGCGGGAAGGTGCCGTCCTCGTTCGCCAGGCCCGCACTGCGCGCCAGGCCGGTCATCGAGCCCATGGCGTCGAAGAAGTTGGTGAAGACGAGCGTGAAGATGAGCATGATCGCGGCCAGCGCGCCGATGCGGCCGAAGGCCCCGAACAGGTCGACCTGGCCGACCAGGCTGAGGTCGGGCAGCGAGACGAGCGAGGTCGGGAGCTGCGGGACGGTGAGGTTCCAGCCGGCCGGGTTCTTGCCCATCGACGGCCCGACGTGCCAGATCGCCTCGCCGATGATCGCCACGACGGTGGCCGCGACGATGCCGATGAGGAGCGCGCCCTTGACCTTGCGCGCCATCAGCACGCCCATGATGACCAGGGCGATGAGGAAGGTGATGGTCGGGAGGGTCGCGATCGAGCCCGCCTCGCCCAGCTGCACCGGCGGCGACGAGAGTGTCGTGGTGCGGACGAAGCCGGAGTCGACGAAGCCGATGAAGGCGATGAAGAGGCCGATGCCGACCGTGATCGCGGTCTTGAGCGGCGCAGGCACCGCGTTGAAGATCAGCTTGCGCAGACCGGTCGCCGACAGCAGCACGATGATGATGCCGTTGATGACGACGAGGCCCATCGCCTCCTGCCAGGTCAGGATCTTGACCACGTTCACGGCGAGGAACGAGTTGATGCCGAGTCCCGCGGCGAACGCGAACGGCAGGCGCGCGATCAGGCCGAAGAGGAGGGTCATCACGCCGGCGCTGAGCGCGGTCACGGCGGCGACCTGGGTGGTCCCGAGGGTGTGGCCCACGACATCCTTCGTCCCGCCGAGGATGAGGGGGTTGAGGATGACGATGTACGCCATGGTCACGAACGTCAGGACGCCGCCGCGCACCTCGGTGCCCCAGGTGGTGCCGCGTGCGCTGATCTCGAAGAAGCGGTCGAGGCGCCCCTTGGCCGTCGTGGGCGCGCTGGTCGAAGCGGAAATGGTTGACTCCCGTTTAGGATCTTGTGAGCGGTGACCCGGCGAGCGTTCAGCTTCGTCGGGTAGTGCGCGAATGCGCAGACACCAGCCTATTCCGACTCGAACCCTGGTGAGGACACGCATGGCTCTGCCCTGGACACTGCACGGCGACGGCAAGAAGGTGGGAGCGCAGGAGATCGTCCTGCCCGGCGAGCGCCTGACCTGGCCCCGGACCATCGGGCTCGGCGCGCAGCACGTGGTCGCGATGTTCGGCGCGACGTTCCTGGTGCCGCTGCTGACCGGCTTCCCGCCCGCCACGACGCTGCTGTTCTCGGGCGTCGGCACGCTGCTCTTCCTCGTGATCACGGGCAACCGCCTGCCGAGCTACCTCGGCTCGTCGTTCGCCTTCATCGTCCCGATCGTGGCGGCGACGAAGGCGCACGGGATGCCGTCGGCGCTGTTCGGCATCCTGATCACGGGCATCCTGCTCGCGATCGTCGGCCTGATCGTCATCGGAACCGGCACCAAGTGGATCGACGGCCTCATGCCGCCGGTCGTCGCCGGCGCGATCGTCGCCCTGATCGGGTTCAACCTGGCTCCGGCCGCCGGCGCGAACTTCGCCAAGGCGCCGGTGACCGCTCTGGTGACGCTGGCCGCCGTCATCCTGTGCACCGTGCTGTTCCGCGGGATGCTCGGCCGGCTCAGCATCTTCCTCGGCGTCGCGGTCGGGTACGTCTTCGCCGTGATCGTCGGCCAGGTCGACTTCAGCGGCGTCGAGAAGGCGGCCTGGATCGGCCTGCCGCAGTTCACCCTCCCGGCGAACCCGTTCACCGCCCCGGCCGCGACGTGGGGCATCCTGCCTGCGTTCCTCCCCGTCGTGCTCGTGCTGATCGCCGAGAACGTGGGCCACATCCGCGGCGTCGCGCAGCTCACCGACCCGGCGGTGAACCGGCTGACCGGCCGCGCCCTCTTCGCCGACGGCGTCGCCACCACGGTCGCCGGCTTCTTCGGCGGCTCGGGTACCACGACGTACGGCGAGAACATCGGCGTCATGGCCGCTACCCGCGTCTACTCCACCGCGGCGTACTGGGTCGCGGGCATCGTTGCGATCCTGCTCGGCCTCTCCCCCAAGGTCGGCGCCGTCATCAACACGATCCCGGCCGGCGTGCTCGGCGGCGTGACGACCGCGCTGTACGGCCTCATCGGCATCATCGGCGTGAAGATCTGGCTGGACAACAAGGTCGACTTCTCGAAGCCGAAGAACCAGTTCACGGCCGCGACGGCGCTGATCATCGGCATCGGCGACTTCACGCTGAACCTCGGCCAGCTGACGTTCAACGGCATCGCGCTCGGCGCCATCGCCGCGATCGTCGTCTACCACGTGATGAACACGATCGGCCGGGCGCGCGGGACGGACTGAGCGCGTCATCAATGGGACGCAACACGCCGTCTCCGCTCGACGGGAACGGCGTGTCGCGTCCCATCGACGGTGCGGCGCTCAGTGGTGGAAGTACGGGATGATCAGGTACAGCCCGTACAGCACCGCGAGCGCGCAGACGGTGAAGCACGCGTAGGCCCCGGTGAGGGCGAGGCGCTTCTGGCCGGCGGTCAGCGGGTTCTTGCGCTGGGCCTTCTCGGCCTTGCGCTGCAGCTTGGCGGCCTTCTCGGGCGTCAGAACCGTGATCGCGTCGGTGAACTCGACCGGCTCGACGAACAGCGCCCGGCCGGCGACCGCCAGCAGGCGCGTGCCGAGCGCGTAGGACGCGACGACCACGCAGGAGCCGATGAGCGCGGCCGCGAAGACGACGACGAATGCTGCCCAGTCGATCATGCGGACTCCTTCCGCGGACGATCCCGCTTCAGCGGCTTGACCTTCTCGATCCTGACCGCCTTGCCGGACTGTGCGACCTCGCTCTTGCCCTGCAGCGGGACGGGCTTCACCGCGTTCTCGCTGGTGACCCGGTTGCGGCGCGCGCGCCAGAAGATATACACGACGACGGCCGTGCCGACGATGGTGTCGATGGCGACGCCGACCGGCCCCAGGTTCGCGATCAGGCCCGCGACAGCGCCGACGATCGCGGCGGACGGCAGCGTCAGCAGCCAGCCGATTCCGATGCGTCCGGCCGTCCCCCAGCGCACCGACGAGCCGCGGCGGCCGAGTCCGGAGCCGATGACCGACCCCGAGGCGACCTGCGTGGTCGAGAGGGCGAAGCCCAGGTGGCTGGAGGCCAGGATGGTCGCCGCGGTGCTCGTCTCGGCCGCGAAGCCCTGCGCGGGCTTGATCTCGGTGAGACCGCGGCCGAGGGTGCGGATGATGCGCCAGCCGCCCGAGTACGTGCCGAGCGCGATCGCGAGGGCGCAGGCGATGACGACCCAGATCTCCGGGCCCGAGCCGAGCGGCTGCAGCCCAGCGGAGATGAGGGTGAGCGTGATGACGCCCATCGTCTTCTGCGCGTCATTGGTGCCGTGCGAGAGGGCGACGAGCGAGGACGAGAAGATCTGGCCGTAGCGGAAGCCGCCGCGTCCATCCGGCCGTCCGTCGTAGCGCCGCGTGATCCAGTACGCGAGCTTCGTGGCGCTCCACGCCACCACTCCCGCGGTGAACGGGGCGATCAGCGCGGGCAGCACCACCTTGTCCAGCACCACGAGGAAGTCGACGGATTGGATGCCCGCGCCCACGATCGCCGCGCCGATCAGGCCGCCGAAGAGCGCGTGGCTGGACGACGACGGCAGCCCGAAGAGCCACGTCACCATGTTCCAGACGATGGCGCCGACCAGTCCGGCGAAGATGAGCACCGGCGTGATCTGGACCCCGCCGTCGCCTTCCTTGATGATGCCGCCGGAGATCGTCTTGGCGACCTCCGTCGACAGGAAGGCGCCGATCAGGTTGAGCACGGCGGCCAGGGCGACGGCGACCTTCGGACGCATCGCTCCGGTCGCGATGGGGGTCGCCATCGCGTTCGCCGTGTCGTGGAAGCCGTTCGTGAAGTCGAAGAAGAGCGCCAGCAGGATGACCAGCACGACGATGAGGGTGAGGTCCACCGTTCTCTTTCTCGCGTTGACGCTGTCGCGTGTCGGATGCGTCCCTCCCGATCTGAGTCTTCATCAGGAGTTCACGCAAGGGACCTGGCGCTGTTGGGACGCCGTGACGATACTCACACGACGTCCGCGCCGGGTCAAACTCGTCAGAGCCGTCCGACCGAGGTGACCCGGATCACGGCAACGCCTTCGCGCGCCGAGTCCTCGAGCAGCACGTCCGCCGCGATCCCCCAGTCGTGGTCGCCCTCGGGGTCGGCGATGATCTGACGCACCCGCCAGACGCCCTCCGCGCCGTCGGGCTTCTCGTCCACCAGGATCATCGACGCCGACCGCGCGGACGCGTCAGTGAGAATCTCGTCGTGCTCGGCGTAGTAGCCCTCCAGCGCCGCATCCCACTGCGCCTCGGTGAAGGGCGCGGCACCGTCGGCGAGCACCGCGGCCTCCGCCTCCAGCACGCCGAGGTCGTGCACGCGGTCGAGCGCGGCCAGCTGGACGCGGCGGAACAGCTCGTTGCGCACCAGCACGAAGAAGGCGCGCCGGTTGGTGGTGACGTTGCGCGGTGCGGGCGGCGCCAGCTCGGACGACTCGGCGGCATGCTTGGCCGCATCCGGATGCACCAGCTCCTCCCACTCGTCCAGGAGGCTGGAGTCCACCTGCCGGACGAGCTCGCCGAGCCACTCGACGATGTCGCGGAGGTCCTCGGTGCGGAGGTCGAGCGGCACGGTCTGGTTGAGCGCGCGGTAGGCGTCGGAGAGATAGCGCAGCACGACGCCCTCGGACCGGGCGAGCTTGTAGAACGCGATGAACTCGCCGAACGTCATCGCCCGCTCGTACAGGTCGCGCACCACCGACTTGGGGCTCAGCTCGAAGTCGGCGACCCACGGCTGGCTCGACGCGTATGTGGCGAACGCCTCGTGCAGCAGGATGTCGTGCGGCTTCGGGTGCGTGACCTCCTCCAGCGCCTCCATCCGCTCCTCGTACTCGATGCCCTCGGCCTTCATCGCCGCGACGGCCTCGCCGCGCGCCTGGAACTGCTGGGCGGACAGCACGGGCCGCGGGTCGTCGAGCGTCGCCTCCACGACCGAGACGATGTCGAGCGCGTACACCGGGGACTCGAGGTCGAACAGCTCGAAAGCGGCGAGCGCGAACGGCGACAGCGGCTGGTTGAGGGCGAAGTTGGGCTGGAGGTCGACGGTCAGCCGGATCTCGACGCCGTCGTGGCTGCGGACCGCCTCGACAACGCCCGCGGTGAGGAGCGACCGGTACAGCTCGATGGCGCGCCGGGCGAGGGCGAGCTGCCTCTTCCACGGCTCGTGGTTGTCGAAGACGAGGTCGCGGACGTGCCCGTAGACGTCGCCGCCGCGGCCGATCACGTTGATCAGCATCGCGCTGGTGATCTGCATCGACGACGTCAGCGTCTCGGGCTCCGACTCGATGAGCTTGCGGAACGACGGCTCGCCCCACGAGACGAAGCCCTCCGGCGCCTTCTTGCGCACGATCTTGCGGCGCTTCTTCGGGTCGTCGCCCGCCTTCTCGAGCGCCTTGAGGTTCTCGGACTCGTGCTCGGGCGCCTGCGCGACGACGGTTCCGGCGGTGTCGTAGCCTGCGCGACCCGCGCGCCCGGCGATCTGGTGGAACTCGCGGGCGTTGAGCTGCCGCATCCGGGTGCCGTCGAACTTCGTCAGCGCGGTGAGCAGGACGGTGCGGATGGGCACGTTGATGCCGACGCCGAGCGTGTCCGTCCCGCAGATGACACGCAGCATGCCCCGCTGGGCCAGCTGCTCCACCAGGCGGCGGTACTTCGGCAGCATCCCCGCGTGGTGGACGCCGATGCCCTGTCGCAGCAGCCGCGAGAGCGTCTTGCCGAAGCTCGTCGTGAAGCGGAAGTCGCCGATCAGCGCGGCGATCGCGTCCCGCTGCTCGCGGCTGGCGATCTTGGCGCTGGAGAGCGACTGCGCGCGCTCCAGCGCGGCGAGCTGCGAGAAGTGCACGACGTAGATCGGGGCCTGGCCGGTGTGGAGCAGCTCCTCGAGGGTCTCGTGGACGGGTGTGACCTCGTAGTAGTAGTGCAGCGGCACGGGCCGCTCGACGCCGGTGACGGTCGCCGTCGGCCGGCCGGTGCGGCGCTCCAGGTCGGCGGCGAGCGCCGCCACGTCGCCGAGGGTCGCTGACATGAGCACGAACTGCGTGTTCGGGAGGGTGAGCAGCGGCACCTGCCACGCCCAGCCGCGGTCGGGGTCGGAGTAGAAGTGGAATTCGTCCATCACGACCTGGCCGACCGGCGTCTCGTCGCCGTGCCGCAGGGCGAGGTTGGCGAGGATCTCGGCGGTCGCGCAGACGATGGGGGCGTCGGCGTTGACGGCCGAGTCGCCGGTCGTCATGCCGACGTTCTCGGCGCCGAAGATGTCGACCAGCGCGAAGAACTTCTCGGACACGAGCGCCTTGATCGGCGCCGTGTAGTACGTCCGCTCCCCGCGGGCGAGCGCGGCGAAGTGGGCGCCGACGGCGACGAGCGATTTGCCGGTGCCGGTCGGGGTGCTCAGGATGAGGTTCGCGCCGCCGACGACCTCGATGGCCGACTCGTCCTGCGCCGGGTACAGCCGGATGCCGCCCCGCTCGACCCATGCGACGAACGTGTCGTAGACGGCGTCCTCGGAGACCGAGCCGGGCCCGGTCCAGCCGGGGATGTCCTCGACGCGCAAACGGCGTGGGGCGGAGGGTTCGGAGTCCGACATGATGCCTCCACCCTTTCACAGCCGACGGCGCGCGGGCTCAGCCGAGTATTACGAAGCTGTAATCAGGGGGCCGGTACACAGACGTCGGCCCTAAATTGGCGGTATGGCGGAGTTCTGGCGGCCGGCGGGCGCGGGCGTGGCGAGCGTCGTGGCGGGGGTCGGCGCCGCGGAGCTGTTGAGCGCGTTCCTGGTGCAGAACGGCAGCCCGATCCTCACTGTTGGCGCACTGCTCATCGACCTCGCGCCGCCGTGGCTGAAAGACGCCGTCATCGGACTGTTCGGCACCGGCGACAAGGCGTTCCTGATCGTGTCGCTCGCCGTGGTCGTGCTGGCCGGCGCCGCCGTGGCCGGCTGGCTGGAGCGGATACGGCCGCCGCTCGGCCGCATCCTGATCGGCGTGGGTGGTGCGGTGGGCGTGCTCGCGGCAGTCACCCGGGCGGGCAACGGGATCGTGGA
>Ga0209455_1000945_pt1 | contig 14885 bp, 11 predicted proteins | sample AraplaCol_mCL_r2_FD_184275 | JGI IMG/M metagenome (GOLD analysis project Ga0209455, IMG submission 184275) | Arabidopsis root microbial communities from North Carolina, USA - plate scrape CL_Col_mCL_r2 (SPAdes) (version 2) | ecosystem: Host-associated > Plants > Roots > Endosphere | place: USA...
TCATTTTGATGGTATCCAGCAGGTCATCCAGCATAATGTCCATCCAAAAGTTCATGGTGTCAAGCACAATCAGCTTCGGGCGGTTCTTAAGGCGCTTAATAACGGTTTGCTGTACCTGCGGGGTAAGGTTGCCCAGCATCAGGTATTCGCAGTCCTGGTAGTTTTCGGGAATGATGGGATCAAAATCAGCAAGCACGTTCAGCTCGGTAACCAGGGTATCGCGGCTGTTCATGTCGTTATGGTATTTGCCGCTCCAAAAGAATGATTTTTCGCCTTTTTTTATCTGCAGGCCTTCGGTGTCAATGCTGTGCTTGTTAAAATCCTTTATAAATGGCGCGGGGAAGTCGTCGCCCACAACGGCAACAATTTTTACCTTGTCGTAAAAATAGGAAGCCGCAAGACTTGCAAAGGTGGCGGCGCCGCCCACAATTTTATCTGTTTTGCCAAAAGGCGTTTCAATAGCATCAAATGCAACGGTACCAATAACCAGTAAACTCATGTAGTATAATTAAAAATTTTGCAAATATTATGAAATTAAGCCATAGTAGCCATATTTATGCCGGCACAAAAACACTTAAAGCGCTATTAGTGAGCCGTTAATTTTGCACAGATTTAATTTTTTAATTTTTTTTAAAAGAGTTGTTGCGTAATTAAGCCAGAAATCATACTTTTGCACACTCCAAACCGGAAATGTACTCCTGAATAGCTCAGCCGGTTAGAGCATCTGACTGTTAATCAGAGGGTCGCTGGTTCGAGTCCAGCTTCAGGAGCCATAAAGGGCAAGCACGAGAAATCGGTCGCTTGCCTTTTTTTATTCGAATACTTGTCTAATAGACGTTGCAAATCTTCATAAGCGAATCTTTTGGGTTCATCGAACCAATTAATTCTCGTTTGCCGTAAATTTATTTGTTCAGCTATTTTTTGCCTCCACTATACACATATGTTTCAAAATGCAAAGGCGACTTATCGCACATCACCAGGTTGTCCGGCATATTATCTTTCAAAAACTTTGATGGGCTAATGCCAAACATTTGTACCATCATTTTATGAAAGTGGCTGCCATCGGTAAAACCGGCATCGATGGCCGCTTCATTTACCGAATAACCCGCCATAATTTGATTGGTTGCATACCATATTTTGTTCCAAAGCATATACCGGTAAAGAGAAACCCCGGTTACCTGTTTAAATAAAGAACGCAACCTGCTTTCCGACAGGCAAACTTTATCGGCTACCGATTTAATGGTGATATCTTCTGGATGGGTGGTTGAGATGGTCTGTTCTGCCAATAAAATTCGTTGGTCTGTTCGCACATTTTCAATTTCTAATGATAAGCAAGCTAATACTTTATTGATAACACTTTCAAGTAGCGATGGCTCGGGCATCAGTAATGCTTGTTGTAATTCTTTCGAATTTACAAAATGGAAAACATTTAAATCCAGGGGTTTAACTTCATTTTCGACCAGGTATTTAGACTTGATAGACTGGGCAATCCTGGTTTCCGCATCCAGGTAAATTATCAATTGAACGCTCCCATTGGTATCCAATTGATGCAAGACATTTTCTTTTATAATCAAACTTTTACATGTTGCCCAGCTGCTGTTTTTTGTTTTAAACCGAAAGTCCTTTTGCGTATCCAGTATTAATTGGATGGTGTTGTGACTATGAAACGATGTAAGGTGCGACGAATAAAAAAAAGCGGCTATGCCCTTCCACATATAAAAAGTGGATGTATATGGGCTTTTCCTGTGCTTCATCTTTCCTGGTAAAAATCAGTCATTATTTACAACTTTCAAAAATTGCCCTGCCATAGCTTTATCCAAAATTAAGAAAAAAGAAAACCTGCCATTTGATCTCTTAAACCACATTTTATTACACCAGTCAACAACAAAACCATGAAAATACTTACCATAGCGCAAACGCTAATAGTTACAACCCCGCTGCTCATCTCTGTTCCGGGTAAAACATTATCTCATCATCTCAATAACGGAAAAAACATACAGGTAATTACGCATCCGGTAAAATCACAGTCATTTAAAATTGATACGCATGCCAGCAAAATTAATTGGCTGGCAAAAAAAGTTACAGGTACTCATAACGGGGTCATAGCGATCGGTTACGGTGAACTCCATGTTCAAAATGATGTGGTTATAGATGTGAGCCTGCATATTGACATCCGCTCCATTACGGATGCCGACCTTACCGATAAAGAGTCAAACGATAAGTTGGTTACTACTTTAAAAGGTGAAACATTCTTTAATTCGGCTAAATACCCTGACGCCGCGTTTATGAGCACATCAGTTGTGCATGCCAATGGTTCGCAGTATACCATAAACGGCAAGCTTACTATAAAAGGGATCACTAATGAAGTAAGTTTCCCGGCTACTATAATCATAAACAAGAATAAAATAATCGCTACTGCAAAAATGTCTGTCGACCGCACAAAGTTTGATATCAAAATTCGCTCAAAAAGCTTTTTTGAGAACCTGGGCGACAAAGTGATCTACGATAATTTTGACCTCGACATCACCCTTTTCGCAAATGCAGAGTAAGTTATCTGCCTTAAAAAGCAAACCGCCAAACTAACTTTATCGCCCCTGCCGATACCTGGGGATTAATAAAATTAAACTGTTTCAATCCGGTGTATTCCCTGTTGTAAACAACATAAAAATCCGAGCCGATATTGGGTATCCAGTGTAAACGGAAATTACCGGTCACCAGGTCATTTAATGAGTTCCATTGAACGAAGGTGTCCAGGTTGAACCGCGGGTTTAAGGCATAACTGATGTATTGTGCCAATTCGTTCGTTGTTACGTTTCCCTGGGGCAGTTTTATGGTATTTAGGGTATAATTGGTACTGAGGTTAAAATGCCTGTCCAAATTTATACCTGTGGATGTTACAAGAGTAGCTATCTTCCCGGTATAGAAATCGCCCCAGCTAAAATTTATATCCATCCATATTTTTCTACCCTGAAAAGTTACAAAATGCAAGTCCTGCCTTTGCATCCAATATTTTCCAACCGGTATTTTGATTGATTTTGTTAAGGCGAAAGGCACGTCGTAGCGTTCAAATTCCTGTTGCAAAGTATATGCAAAACTATCTCCATTTTTTGTCAAAAAACCAAATGGTATTGTCTCATTATAAAAGGACTCCAGCTCTCCTGTTATGTATGTTCTATATAAACGAAATCCCCACGGTTTAAAAGTCATGGTCTTGATACCGTATTTGGTAAACCATCTTGGGGCAAGTTGAAGTTTCCAGCTAAAGTTGTCAAAATTACGCCGCTCTAAAAAACCCAGTTCAGGGTTGTAATTGTTCTGGATACTACTAAGGGATATTATGTTGTTAATTAAGTCATTCGGATATTCAATTGAGAAACGCCATGCGTACGTACCAGCATCGCTCTTCCGCCTGTCGAAACTTTTACTGGCTAAAGCAGTTATCACCAGGTTCTTGTTTCCCAAAAAGCTGGATGTGTTATACGCCCCATCAATGCCTATAGCCTGGTTGCTAATGCTATTATTATTTTTCGAGGTTACTATTGCGCCGATATAAGATTGACTGCCAATATCTTTTTTATAACGAATAACTGTATTGTTGGTGGCTTTTGCACTATCGGTTCCACCGGTTTGTATATTAAGCAATCCAATATTATTACTGCCGATTTTGCCAAATAGCCGGCCACCGGCTACAATCGGAACCTGTTGCAGGTTTTCAATACCGATGCTTCGGGTATAGAAAATTTCGTTACTGCTGCCCAGGTTAAATTGATAGTTCTGATACCCCTCTAAGAAAAACTCCCTTTTTTCGGGATAATATAAACTGAACCTGCTTAAATTTACAGGTATCCTGTCAGCCTCAACCTGTGCAAAATCAGTGTTGGCGGTGAGGTTTAATTTCAAAGTGGAGTTAATATTAACGTTCAGGTCGCCACCTATTTTGCGTGACCATCCTATTGATTTTCCCTGCTGCTTTTCAAACCCACCTAACGAAAACGGCTTTAATTCAAATCTTTGGGCATACCCAATATTATTTAACCCGCTTAAGGTACCTGCATTTACCAAACATAAGATAGAGCAATCCCTTGTCCAGCCGCGCCACAACACCGCTTCATTGCTGCTCCGGATATTCCTTTCAAAGTTAATGCTCCAGTTATTAACAGCGTCTTTACGAAATTGCAAACTTGTAAACGGTATTCGTATTTCGGCAAACCAGCCTTCTTTTGAAATGGTTGTTTTAGCGTCCCAAACCCCATTCCAGTCTTTATTGGCACTTCCGTTTGCCGAGATCAGCAGATCGGCCCTTGCGCCAAGCGGGTTTATTACAAATAAGTATCCGTTCCGCTTGTCGTTAAATGGTGAGAGCGCGATCTGAAAATTGTCATCTTCATCATAATTGAAATCCCTTTGCAAATATTTTGCTACAACAGGCGTATTCTGATAACACCAAACACCTATGTATATGGCCAGTTTATCATAACTTATAGCCACCTGGGTTTTCTCTGTAGCCGGTTTGCCAAACTCCGGATCCCGCTGAGTAAAGCTGTTTACCGGTGATAAGGATTGCCAAATTGCATCTGTAAGCTTTCCGTCAATAACAGGGGGCTGATTAGTGAATATCGCTTTAATAGTATCCTTGTCCGTTTGTTGTGCCGACGCATTGTTTATACAATCGACAAAAATGAGCATCAGAATAACTTTGATTGCATTCTTCATAGCAGTGCAGGCTGTTGTTCTTGCACGTATTTAGCTTAGTAGTACTATAAAGTGCATCGTAAATTCTTATTTGTGGCGGCAGACGTGGTATTTCAAATTTCATAGCTCAATACGTTATTGGTCGGCTAAACTTTCTTTGCCTTTGGCGGCCCATTCTTTTTTCACACCCTCAAAGTCGCTTAAGAATTTTTTATTTTGAAAAAGCTTGTTCACAAACTGTCGTGCCAATATTCTTGAACCTTCAACATCGCTTGGATAATGAACTTCAATTATCTCCCGCGATTGTGACATATCATAGGCGTCTTTAACAAAAACATCTGTAAACTCCGGCGCTAGTTCCTGGAAAATGTAAGCAAGAATATAAGAGTCAGTCGCTGTTCCGGTAGGGTAAGACGGGGCACCAGCCTTTTCAAGGTTCTTTAGTTTGGGCTCCAGCATATAAGGGCGGATTCGGGCATACTTGTACTTTAATGCCCAAATAAAATAATTGGCGTCACGCCAAACATTGGCCATCAGATCGGCTGTTAAAGGAAGCGTTTTCGGGTTAAACCAGGTGCCAATAGAACGGCCGATATAGAAAAGATTTTTTCTATTCTGTTCATAGGTCGAGTCCCCTGGATGAACATTAAGATCATAAAAGATTCCGGACATATAGTGGCACCTCCTGACATCTTCTTCGGTCCGGGTTTTCTCCAGTTCAACCAGGAAGTTTAATTCTGCACGGGTTTGAGCCGAGCTATTTGCCGGTGGGTCCGGAAGTTTAAACTCATCTGCAGAAACATCATCGAGATAAACGGGTTTCAGGCTGAGCCTTTTTTCCATTGATGCCTGGTCGGTGATAAATTTTTTCTTGTCAACTTCCTCGTTAGGTGATTTTGGCGCCGGGCTAAAAGATGCCAATTGTTTGTAATACCCACGCGCCAGTGTCAATGGGCGATTATACGCTCCTTTTGTATTGGGTTCGGTTGATGGTTGTCCATAAGCAATATTGACGCCCAGCGTGATTAACAAAAGAACTGCACCTATCTTTAAAATGTCTTTTACTTTTAACGGATTCATATTCACTCGTTTTAATTTTATCCAAATCTAGTTTGGGCCAAAAATTAAAAGCTGTAAAAAATGACTGATTTTATATCGCGCCGTCGAATTTAACAGGCGAAGTGTAAGGTGAGCTTGGGACTACAACGGCGATAGTAAAAACACTACCAAGGGCAAATAACGACGGGTCAAAAACGTTAAATTTTAGTTAGTATCTCAAAGAATTTTTTCACAGCTTTCTTTTCATAGGCTTCTCTGAGAGAAATAATCATAATAGTTCGCCTCATGTTTTTTCCATCAATGGGGATAGCCGCTACATCGGGGTCGTTTACACTGGTATCGCTCAATATGGTATGCCAATGTCCTGTTTTTACAATTTCAAATAGCGTAGGTATATCATTTATTTCCATACAAATGTTAGGGGTCAGATTTTTTTGACTGAATGACTCCTCAATAAACTGTATAGTACTGTAACCACTGAAAGGTAAGGCCAATGGCAACTCGGCCACTTCGTTAAGTGATATATTTGTTTTTTGGACCAGCGATGATTTTTTAGCAGTTACCAATACCATATTTGATTTTAAAAGGGTTTGATATTTCAGCTGAGCATCGTTGGATTCTTCATTGAATGCCAAAATGAAGTCGAATTGATGCAAATTAAGTTTTTCGAGAAGGTCTTTTGTAGTGCCAAATACAACCTGAATTTTGATGTTTGGATATTGGTCTGCAAACTGAATCAATGTTTTGGTAAATAAAATTCGCATGGAGTAAATTACACCAATAGTTATTTTTCCCGTATTCAAATTTTTCAGATCTTGTAAAAGCAATAACCCTTCGTCGGCTCTGTTTATACTCTGCAAAGCATATTCACTAAACAGGTTACCGGCTTCGGTAAGTGTAATCCTTTTTCCAATACGGTTAAACAAAGGAACATTTAATTCAATTTCCAGTTGCTTAATTTGCTGTGATAAAGTACTTTGGCTGATATTCAAAGCTCTTGCGGCCTCCGTAAAATTTAATAATTCTTTAGCTTTCAAAAAATATTTAAGCTGTCTTAATTCCATATTTTTAAATCGGTTTTTTCGATTGTTTTCATAGAAAAATAACGTTTTGCAAATAAAGGCAATATTTTAATATTTGGATAATCATACTCAAACTGAACATTTTATTATTTAAACCAATTAATTATGAAATTAAAACTAATGGTATCGTTTTTCCTTTTAGCCGCCTGTTTTACCGCATTTAGTCAGGAAAAGCAAAACATGGCTATTGCTGAAAAAGGCTTAATTAAAGTATCCATCATGTACCCATATGCCGAAGGCAAAACTTTTAATATGGAGTATTATGAAACTAAGCACATGCCTATGGTAGCGGCGTTTTTAGGGTCAAATTTGGTTAAATACACCATCGAAAAAGGGCTTGCCAGTGGTATTCCTAACCAACCGCTGCCTTTTATGGCTATCGGTACATTTTATGTAAAAAGCCTGACCGACTATCAAGCGGCTATTGGGCCGCATAGAGATGCCATTCGTGCGGATTTTCCAAATTATACCAATATCAGTCCTGTTATTTTGGTGAGTGAAGTGATAAAATAACCTTAACGTCCTGAAAATTGACTTGAAAATGCACAGCCCGGGAAGCAAAACAAAAGCTTCATCTGCTCAATCATGTTTAAAAATCTATCAATACAAACAATTCAACATGATCGGTTATTGATTTCCGCCTGGTTTATTCCCGGTATCTTTTCCTTTTGTATCGTCGTTTTCAATGCCGTGAGCATTTTTCTTAATATCCCCTTTCAACCTGCCGAACCTGTAGTTAAATCGAAGGGCAAATGAGCGGTTGTAAGTTTGGGTGTAGGTTGTCTGGTAAAAATCAGCAGAACGGATGTCGGTTCTGTATGTATAAAATTTCGAATATGGATTGTTGGCCGCCAGCCCGATGGTGAGCTTCTTGTTAAGAAAGTCTTTTGTGAAAAGGTACTGATTAAATATGTTATCGGCTGTACGACCCTGCAGGTTCACATTGCCGCTGAAATAGCCGGCGTTGAATGAAAGTGCAAATCCGCTTGCGCCAAATTTATACCGCATGCTGCCAAATCCGCTGCCGGTAATTCCATCGTTTTTATATACGACGCCATTAAACCTGCCGCTCAATCTCACGTAATTCAATTGCCCGTTGAGGCTCAGTGTAAAGTTTTTGGTGATGCTAAGGTTGGTGTTTATGTTTAGTCCCAGGGTTTTATTGGTTCCTAAATTCTGGAATGTAGTATAAGTAACCGTGTCCGGTTTGTTATTGATGTTTTCTACGTGCAGGCTCGATACGTTCTGGATAGAATTGTTGGAAAACGCATAACTGAGATCGATATTGATGGAGCCTCTCGAAAAGTTGCTGTAACTGAGATCGAAAGTATTATCCAGCTCCGGTTTCAGCCCGGGATTACCGGTGGTGATGAACGCCGGATTAGAGCGGTCGATAAACGGGTTGAGCTGGAATATACCCGGCCGCTGTATGCGTTGGGTAAATCCCAGGTTTATGCTGCTGGCAGCAAAGCTTCGCTGTATTGAAACCGATGGGATCAGGTTATTGTAGCTTGGCGCAGTAGTAACTCCCGCCGAAATAAAATCGGCGCTAATTGCCGTACGCTCCAGCCGTAAGCCGGCTTTCCCTGTCCATTTGTCCATTTTTAGCTGGTACGAATTATACAGGCTGTAAATATCCTGGTGGTAATTAAAATTATCAGTCAATTGGCTATTGGTAATAAACTGTTGGGTGGCGGTATCCCTGTCATCAACATGAAAACTGCTGTAATTACTCCGCAGTATCATTTTCGCCCCGGTCTCTATTTCTATTTGTTTGGTAAGCGGCCCGGCATAGTCTATTTGTATGGTGTGGTCCCTGTTGCCGGCATTATTGTATTGATGATAGTCAGGGAACAGCGATTCAGGGTAATTGAACCTCTGGCTGAACATATTGTCGTTAAATTGCGTATTCGGTGCGTAACTGTATTTATACGAAAGCGTCAGCAGCCGGTCTTTAGATCTTTTAAAACCGAGCTGGTAATTCACCGCGAGGTCGAGCCCCAACGTGCTGGTACGGCCCGTATTTTGCCAGTTATAAGTTTGTTTCGGCTCACCAAGGCTGTCAGTAGCCGAAAGCTGGTGGTTATCCAAATGAAGATTCTCCCCAAAAACATTAACCGAGGCTGTAACCAGGTTCAGCGTGTCGATCTCGAAGCTTAGTTCGGCCCCGCCATAGTGAAAGTTCCCGTTTTGAAATGTTGTACCCGATTGCGAAATAGTGGTCTGCGTGGCAAAAATATTTTCTGTGCTTCCCAGTAAAGTGGGCTTATTGCCCCCGCTGCCATTAAAACTTCTGCCTACCCCCCCGAAAGCAGCCATCCCAAATTTGCCTTGTTTAAATGTGCCGTTCAAGTTAACGCCGGGCCCGAACGTCGTATTCAGCCTTGTAAACATGCCTACATTATAGCCCTGATCAACACTTCTTTTCGTGATGATATTTATTATGCCAGCCAAACCCTCGGCATCGTATTTGGCGGGCGGGGTAGTAATCACCTCAATCTTATCGATATTAACCGCAGGCATTGACTTGAGGATATCGGACGGATTTTTGCTCATCAGCGCTGATTCCTTTCCGTTGATCAATATTTTGTAGTTGCCGCTGCCTTTTAATCGAACGTTGTCGTTGGCATCAACAGACAATAACGGTACTTTCCGCATCATATCCAAAACCGTCTGCTGCTTGCTGTCAGGATCGGCCTGTATGTCGTAGGTAATCCGGTCCACTTCCTGTTTCATCAGGGGCCTCGCCGCAGTTATTGACACCTCCTTAAGCTGCCCGTTTGAGGGCGACAATAATAATTTCCCAAGGGTTATATCCGATGTACCACCATTTACCGAAACCACCTTTGTATTGTATCCTACAAAAACAAGCACCAGTTGATAGGGTTTGCCGGCAGGTGCTTTTAATGAAAAGCTGCCGTCGTCTTTGGTCAGGCCACTTTTAACGGCGGCATGTGTTTGCGGGTTCTGCAAAACCACGGTAACGAAGCCTACCGGCTGATTATGGGCAGAGTCTGATACCAAACCGCTTATAGTAATTGTTGGCTGCTGGAGATTTTGCCCCAAAGCCGGGAATGCGCACAGCAAACAAAAAAATGCTCCGAGAAGCAATAATAAATTAGTTTTGCGGGAATACATTTTATTCCACAGAATTTTTAAACACGCTGGCCCGGTAGTCATTTGGGAGTATTTAATTGATTGTCCATCTTCTCTCCAAAGTTATCGCAATAACTTATAGCGAAGTTCACCCCAAAAGGGTGAAATTAACTGGCGCACAGTGCTGTAATCAATTATTTTTTTGCTTACTTATATGGGAAGTATTGCCAATCGGGCTAATCGTCGCGCAAATCAGTTCTGTGATCTTGAAAAGAAAATTAAAAAACTATTTATCCGCTCAACCGGCAATCTTTAGCCATCCGGTAATGCTCATCCTTGGCAAATGGGTTATCAGTACCTCGTGTTCCAGCTCGTTGCTTTTAAAAAACACGCTTTTACCTGCATTGGGCGAAATATCACGGGAACTATTACCCTGGTAAATACGCAATTCCCCGCCATCAACCTCGCTGTTTAAATACATGACCATCGAGAATGCCCGGGTGCCGTTTTGCTTAAAATTGTCTAAATGGCGTTTGTAAAAAGCACCTTTCTCGTAAAGGGTGTAATGGAATTCATAGCCGGTGATGCCGGCGTAGCAAGTCCGGTTCAGGTGGCTCACAAAATTATCCATCAGGTCGAAAAAAATATTTTCATAGGCATCGTTATGGATCCTGTCCAGCCAGTAAATTTTATCGCTTCTTACCAGTTTATCGTGGTTTACGAGCTTATTGTTTCCTGTTCCCGCCGAAAGGAGCAAATCGGCGGCATAAAGCGCCGTTATATTATCAGCCAGGTGGGCTGATAATGCTATACTAAGAAAATTGCTGACGGTACCCACGTTGGTAGCCAGGTAGCTGTCGATGAGTTCGTCAAATATGATGTCCATACCGCTGTAAGGTACGCTAATTATCGACCATTAATGCTATAGGTCGATATAGGGGACAAGACTGTTCTACCGGATGGTTCGGATTAGGCTTTTTGCTGCGTGGCTATTTTCTTAATTTCTGCTTTGGCCAGGCCAAACCATTTGCTGTTGCTGCGTTTTTCCATCTGGCTAAGGTGCTGCTCTTCGTTTAGCATATCATTAAAAATTGTCCAGGCATCGGTTTCGCGCTCGTTGCGCAGCAAAAACAGGCCATATTGATAACGTTGCTCGAAATAAGAATAGCGGCCTTTCATCGCCTTAAACTCGTTTTCGGCCTCGTCAAGTTGTCCCAGTTCTTCGAGCGACATGGCGTAAGCCAAATGGGCCTTAGAGCGGGCAAACTGTGGTATTTTGTAGAGCTTTTTGCCTATCGGGATAACCTCTTCATACTGCTGCAGTTCGTAATAAGCGATCATCAACTGCATCAAGCCATGCTCATTTTCGGCAAAGGCACCGGTGAGGCTGGTTTTATAAAGATCAGCCGCCTTTTCGGTTTGGCCGGCGGCGAGGTAGGCGTCTGCCAGTTTTATCCGGTTGGCAAACGTATCGGTAAAGCGCACTTCGTCTTCCAGTTTCTTAATATTACCGCCCGGATTTATTACTGCGCCTATATTAATTTTAGGTGAGCTAAAGCGGCGGTTTGAAAGGATCTCCTGGTAGATATAAATCAAACTTCCTAATACCGGCAAAACGATAATTATCCAAAGCCAACGCCCCTGTGTACCACGGCGCAGGCAATGTATAGCACAGAAAATCTGCAAGCCTATAATTAAGTAATAATAAGAGCCGCCGCCGTAAAACATAAGGGGAACTTAATAATTGTGATAATCAAAAATAAAAATTTTGGTGGTATTTTGTAATGAAAATAATTGAGCAGATATATTATCGCGCATTCGTCAGAACCATGATTTGCTTGATTTTAGGATTAGAGGATTTAAAACAGACAATTAGAGAAATCAACGCAATGAAAATAATCAGTAGTCAATAATCGGTGAAATCAAAAAATCAAGAGCAAATTTTCTCAAACGGCACCCCGTACACCTCTCCCATCGATTTTTCGTACTCGGCGGCGAAATCGTTATAAATTTTGTGTGCGTAGTCAATGCCTTTGGTGCGGCGCAGTGCCTTCAACTTGTACTTTATAGCCACATCATTAAATGGGTCGATGTTTAAAATTACGCGGGCAACCTCGATTGTTTTGCGATAATCAGCCGCCTCGTAAATCCGCTTTACTTCCGGCTGTATTTCGGGCATCAGGGCCTCTTCATAAGCCAGCCTGATACCATCAAGCCAGGTTTCAGGGATGTGTTGGAGCAGGCCGCCGCGGGCAATAAGGTCAAAATGGGTTAGTATAGTTTCATCAGCAGGTTTGGCCTGGGCGTGCAATTCGTTTATACCGTCCATCACCACAAAATAATCGCAAAACAACTCATCGCTTAATTTAAAACAATAGGTATCGTTTAAAAAGGTGAGCTCGATACCTTCAATATCGGCTAATATGCCGCGCAGGTGGTTGATGGTTACGTTTTTTATATTTTTTGTTTTGGCAACATCCTTATCGGGCCATAAAGTAGTTGATATTTTTTTGGATACGACGCCGGATTCATCCTTACTATGCAGCAATATCAATATAAACAGCTGTTTTATTTTGGGGCTAAACATGTAAGTTATGTCCCGGCTGTTTTTATCGTACACGGTAAATTCGCCTAATAAATAAATGGCATTGGCGCGTTTTTCGTCTTCTTTGCGGTGTATGGCAATAACGGCAGGGTCGCTGTCGATATCAACGGGTACCGCCTTACTCTTAGCTTTTTTTCGTTGTTTAAAATAAAAAATTATACCTATGACTACTCCGATAAATAGAATAATTGTCCACCACGACGTAACCAGTCTAAAGCTAAAACCGCCGGCGACCGCATTTTCCTGCTGCGATGCCAAATAATCCTTCTCAGTAACGGGCGGTGAGGCCAGCGAATAAACCCGCACTGTTGAATAATCGGGTGAAGTAAACTCCTGTATAGCACAATAAAAAGTCTCCTGCTGGTGGTTATAGAACAGGTTAATATCGGTTTCAATCTTTTCGCCCTTGGCAGGTATACTCCCGCTAACAGCCTCGTAAGCCCCGTCCTTTATCGAGAATCTGTACAGCCTTAAGCTGGTCTTCGGTTTATCATGTGCGTAGCAAATAGCATAGAAATATTTTTTATCGCTGCTGATGATGAGGTTATTGGCCGCTACAAAATCTTCGGCAGGGGGCTTTATCTCCCAGCACTTTTTAATGGTATGGGTAGTTAGGTTAACACAGTACAAATCGTAAAAATGCATGCCGCCAACTACCTGGTTACCGCTTTGGTTACCGTAGCCGCCAAAAATATAAACGTTGTTGTTTTCATCTGCCTGGCTATACCCCGAAAAAAAGCGGGGCATAATTTTATCGCCGGCGAATTGCACTTTGTCCCAGGTATCAGTTTTAGCGTTATAAGTAAAAAAATCCTTATAGTACGAATAGGAGCCATAACCGCCAAATAAGAATATACTGTCCTGCTTGTTATTATAAAAAATATTGTGGTGGTGCCGCTGTTCTTTAATGGTCCCAAAACCGGTTATGTCCCATTTCAGGGTATTCAAATCGAGCGAAGCGATACTCGGGCCCGGTTTGGGCGCTTTTAAGGTTTCGTACGAGTAAAGTTTATTTTCACGTGTATTGATTATGCTTTTGCCCAAATGCAGGGGCACCGGGCATTTATTTTGATAGGCCTGCCCCGATAAGTTACTGCGCTGCACATCATAACTTATCAGCGAATCGCTTTTAAATATGATTAGCTTTTGTGCGGCTTCACTAAAGTTTACGCCAGCCACCTCCTTAAAGCCACGGGTAAACCTGGGTGCCCAGAAGTACGATTCGTTAATCAGCCATACCGGATTGTCAACAACTCCCAGGTTGTCGCCATCGCTGCTGTATACGTTTTTGCCGCCCCACTCATTTAGCGGGAACGAATAGTTTTTGTTCCCGTCGCCAATGGTCAAATTCCTGATGGCCATTTTGGGCACATCAAAATAGTGTTCGTTCTTGCCGAAATATATTTTAGGTGTAATAGTATTGTTGAAACCAAAATCGCTTGCGCGGTACCATTTGCCGTTTACCAATACGCCGACAGTATTTCCCTTAAGGTCTATGTCGATTTTCACAGGTATCCAGCTGCGCTTCTTCAGCTGATCCGGGGTTAGCGGAATTTTTAATTTATTGGCCTTGCTATCGATGTTAAAATTTAAAAACGGCGAGCCATTGTATATCGAGCTTAAGCTATACGAATTGTTTTTAGTATCGGTAATATTAAGAATATATCCCAGGTGCTCGTTATCCCATAAAGAAAGGTCGAAATTGATATAAAGGTGACCTGAAAAAGTGGGCTGCTCCGTTTTAAAAACCGAATACGAGGTACGTTTGGCCAGCAGGCTGTCGTTTGAATTGAACTGCAAACCCTGGCCTTTGCCTTTAACTGCGGCCAACAGCATGATAAAAGCAAATACAATTTTATATACCTGAATACGCAGTACAAAAATTTTATTCCTTCTTATCATTTAGCGATATGGGGTTAGCAAAAATCATAAAGGGGCCTGTTAAATAACACAGCTAAAATATAAAATTTTTAACTTGATACACTAAGGCAAATACGGAACACAAACGGGCAGATTTATTGTTTGTTTTGTAAAGGATTTGTGATATAAATGGCGATTCGTCGCCGGGTTGAGACCCGGCGCTACAATATGTATCGAGCCGACGGCTCTTTAGGAACCTGCAGGCGATATTTGTGCGAACCCGAAAGTTCATTTTGTAAACGAACCAGAGCCGTAGGCTCGCCCAATATTGTAGCGCTGGATTTTAATCCAGCGTAAAAAAATAAACACAATACGATTTAACCCTCCGTAACAATAGTCCTAAACGTAAGGTTTATCCTCGGCCGCACCACCTTCTTTGATTTTGGCAAACTATGCAGCCAATTGGTCTGCGTAGCATCCTTCATCACCAG